>WNGF01007331.1_pt1 | contig 13355 bp, 14 predicted proteins | sample 5400641 | NCBI WGS metagenome assembly WNGF01 (sample SAMN13153371, study PRJNA577476) | soil metagenome | isolation source: 80 cm soil or saprolite under grassland replicate 2 | place: USA:California | collected 2016-06-15
GAGTCGTCGGAGCCGTCGGCGTCGCCGCAGCCGCCAGGGTCGTCGCAGTCGCCGCAGCAGCCAGAGTCGTCGGAGCCGCCACAGCCACCACAGCCACCACAGCCACCACAGCCACCACAGCCGCTACAGCCGACGCAGCCGACGAAGCCGCCACAGCCGCCACAGCCACCATAGCCGTCACAGCCGCTACGGCCGCCAGGGTCGCCGGACCCGTCGCAGCCGTCGGAGCCGTCGCAGCGGTCGGAGCCGACGGAGCGACAGGAGCCAAGGGAGCCGTCGCAGCATCGGAGCCGACGGAGCGACAGGAGCCAAGGGAGTGGAGGGAGCGGCGCTAGCTTTTGCCGAGCTGGGCCTCGAGCTGGCCGAGCATGCGCATCGCCGGCAGGACGTCGGCCACGCTCGACTTGGGCGCGCGTTGCTCCTGAATGGCCGCGAAGAACTCGCGATCCTCGAGCTCGATGCCGTTCATCGACACGTCGACCTGTGATACATCAATGGGTTTGTCGTTGCCGTCGACCAGGTCGTCGTACAACGCCTTGTACGTGCCGTTGTCACAGATGTAGCGAAAGAACGACCCAAACGGCCCGTTGTTGTTGAACGACAGCGACAACGTGAGAATCGCACCCGAAGGTACTTTGAGCTGAATGCTCATGTCCATCGCGATGCCCAGCTCAGGGTACATCGGACCCTGAATGGCGTTCGCAATAACGGGTTGTTCGCCCGTTTGATGCATGAACAGGTCGACCGTGTGACACGCGTGATGCCACAGCAAGTGGTCGGTCCACGAGCGCGGCTGGCCCGCGGCGTTCATATTCGTGCGGCGAAAGAAGTAGGTCTGCACGTCCATCTGCTGGATCGTCAGCTCACCCGATGTGATGCGCTTGTGGACCCACTGATGGCTCGGATTGAAGCGACGCACGTGGCCGGCCATGGCGACGACGCCGGTCTCCTTCTGGACGGCGACGATGCGCTCGGAGTCGGCGACTGAGTCGGCGATCGGAATCTCGATCAGCACGTGCTTGCCGGCGCGCATGACCTGTTCGGCCTGGGCGGCATGGACCTGGGTAGGACTCGCCAGAATGACCGCGTCGAGGCCGGGCTGGGCAAGCGTTTCGTCGAGGTCCGACGTCCAGTGCGGAACATTGAATTTCCTGGCAATTTCCTCAGTGCTGGCGGGTCGCCCGCCCGTGAGCGAGATGACCTCGATACCCGGGATGTTGCGAACGGCCTCGAGGTGGCGCTGGCCAAAGGCGCCTTGTCCAGCCAGAGCGATCTTCATTGGCGCCTATTGTGGCCAATGTCATCCCGAGCTTGCGAGGGATCTCGCGTGCATGTCGCTCGCCTTTGTGCGACGTTCAGACAGGCGAGATTCCTCGGCTTCGCTCGGAACGACCGGGGGCTCGGAATGACCGGGCGCTCGGAACGACCGGGCGCTCGGAACGACAGCGCGCGCCGACGACGATGGCGTCGTACTTCGTCAGTTTGGGCAACCTCTTCGTTGAATGGGTCGCCCACGTCTACGGCGCTACGCGCTTGGCGGATCAATATTCAGTTGACGACACACTCGTGGCGCAGCCGCGCTACGTCGTCACTCCCGCGGCGGATGCCTCGGCGCCCGCGGCTGAGGCTTCAGCCCGTTCCTGTTCCACCAGCACCCGGCGCAGGATCTTGCCGGCGGCCGACTTTGGAATGGCGTCGATGAATTGCAGCTTGCGGATCTTCTTGTGCGGCGCCACGCGCTCCGCGACGAAGGCCATGATGTCTTCGGCCGAAACGGGCGTCTTCGCCACCACGAACGCTTTGGGAATCTCGCCGGCCTCTTCGTCGGGGCTCGGAATCACCGCGGCATCGGCCACGGCAGGATGCCCGAGCAGGATGGCCTCGAGCTCAGCAGGCGCGACTTGCATGCCCTTGAACTTGATCAGCTCCTTGACGCGATCGACGATGAACACGTCGCCGTCGTCATCCACATAGCCGATGTCACCAGTGTGCAGCCAGCCATCGCGATCGATCGTCGCCGCGGTCGCGTCGGGCTTGTTTAGGTAACCCAGCATGTTGAGCGGACTGCGCACCCAGATCTCGCCCTGCGCGTTGCGTCCGACTGCCTCGCCACTCGCGGGATCGACCACCACACACTCGGTATTCGGCAGCAGCGTGCCGCCGGAGGTCGGCTTGAGCGCACCCGGCTCGCACGAGCCAACGTGCGTCGCGCCCGAAACTTCGGTCATGCCGTACGCCTGGAACAACTTGGTGCCGAGTCGTGCCGTGAATGCCTCGGCCACAGGCCCGCCGAGCGGCGCAGCCGCGGACAGCGCCCATTGCGCTGACGAGATGTCGTATTTGTCGACGAGCGGATGCTTCGCCAAGGCCAGCGCAACCGGCGGCACGAGGTGCAGGTACGTGACGCGGAAGCGCTGAATCATCTCCAGGTACTGCTCGAGGTCGAAACGGGCCATGGTCACGACCGTTGCCCCGCGCCACAGCGCGAAGTCGAGGAACATGACAATCCCGTAGATGTGGAAGAAGGGCAGGAATGCGAGCAGCGTGTCGTTCTCGGTCGGGAACGCGAGGTCGGTTCGGGCGCCGGCGAGGCTGAGCTCGGCCACCAGGTTGCGATGCGTGAGCATGACACCCTTGGGCAGTCCGGTCGTGCCGCTCGAGTAGGGCAGTGTGACGAGGTCCGTCGTCGGATCGATGTGCACCGCGGGCGGCTCGGCGCCGCTCGCCAACAGGCTGGCGAAGGGCGTGGCGCCCTCGGCTTCCCCGAAGATGATCAGCTCTTGCACCGTTGAAACGTGCTCGGCCGCGGCGCGCGCCTTGTCGAGCAGCGGACCGACCGTCAGCAGATACTTGGCACTGCAGTCGCGCATTTGTTGGGCGAGCTCGTCAGCCGTATAGAGCGGATTGACCGTGGTCGTGATGCCGCCGAGCGTGGCCACGGCGTGGAACGCGACGGCATACTCGGGCACGTTGGGCGCGTAAATCGCCAGAACGTCGCCCTTGGTGAAGCCTTTGGCGGCGAGACCGGCCGCACACCGCTTGATGGCACCGATGAGTTGGACATAGCTGATGGTGCGCCCGCTGGCGCCGTCGACGAGGGCCGCCTTGTCGCCAAGCTCGGCGGCCCTGGCGAGCACGAAGTCGGTAAGCGGCACATCCGGAATCTCGATGTCCGGGAACGCGCTGCGGATGATGCGCGCGTCAGTGCGCGCGTTGCTGTCGGCGACCATTGTGGTTGGCCCCCTCCCCCATTGGAATGTCGACGGTTGGCCTAGTATGCCGGCCCGTGTCAAGGCCGACGCTGCTCAATATCCTGAGCGCTCAACATATTGAGCAGTTGCTCAGGATAATGAGCGAATGTGCTCAGTGGGCCAGCTCCTGGCTGTGCTGGTACGCCTGCCGAAATTGAGCAGTTCGCGAGTGCAGCTGGGACGTCCAGTGGCTGCGCGGGCGTATTGCCGCCGCCCCCGCCGCGGCGGCGTCGGGCGCGATGCCCAGACGCACCAGCGCGCCAGGGTTGCCGGACTGCAGCGCCTCAACTTCATCCGAGCTCAGCGCGTACTGCCGACACAGCTCGTCGGGCCACTCGAGCACGAGGCGATATAACCGGCCATCGGCCTGCAAACGCGCCACGACTACCTCGAGATCGGCCAGCACGGATCGTTCAGTCGGCGGTGATGCCGTCCATGCGGGCCAGAACGTTGAGCATGGTCTCATCCGTGCCGCCGCCGATCGACAGCAGGCGGCTATCGCGGAAGAAGCGACTCGTCCACGTCTCGTCCATGTAGCCGATCCCACCGTGAAACTGCAGGCACGTGTCGGCCACCTTGCGCACCAGGCGTCCCGCGGTCAACTTGGCCACGGTGGCGAAGCGGGTGGCGTCCTGGCCGGCGACGATGGCTTCGGCGGCGGCGTAGTTGTAGTGCCGCAGCAGGTCGAGCTCGGCGCTCAATTCGGCCATGTGGAACTGGATCCACTGGTGCTCGACCAGTGGCTTGCCAAAGGCTTTTCGCTGGCGCAGGTAGTCGAGCGTGCGCTGGATCGCGACCTCACACTGCCCGACCGCCATGTAACTGGCGATCAGTCGCTCGTTCTGAAACTGCTGCATCTGCTGCTGAAAACCGCGGCCAATCTCGCCAATGACATTCGTGATGGGCACGCGCGCATTCACAAACGACAGCTCGGCGGTATCCGAAGAGTGATTGCCCAGCTTGCGCAGTGTGCGACTGACATGGAAACCGGGCGTATCGGTCGGAAAGATGACCTGCGACATGCCGCGGTAGCCGCGCTCGTCGCCGGTCCGCACCAGCAGACACAGCCAATCGGCCTGGGCGCCGTTGGTGATGTACAGCTTGCTGCCGTTGATCACCAAGTGATCGCCGTCGCGCACGGCCCGCGTCTGGATCGCCGCGACATCCGACCCGGCGTCGGGCTCGGTGACCGCGACCGCCGCGACGTGCTCGCCGCGCAGCGCGGGTGCCAGGTAACGTGCCTTGAGCTCGGCCGAGCCGTAGCGCGCGAGCGATGGCGTGGCCATGTCGGTGTGCACGGCGATGGCCATCGGCACGCCGCCGCATTGGGCGCGGCCCAGCTCCTCGCCAAGGATCACGGTGAACGAGTGGTCGACGCCCTGACCGCCGTCCGCGGGCGCGTACTCGAGGCCGAGCAGACCCAGCTGTGCCAGCTTCGGGAAGAGGTCATGGGCGGGGAAGCCGTGCTTGTCTTCCCATTCGTCGGCAAAGGGATCGATTTCATGCTCGACGACATCGCGCACCGTGCGGCGGAACATCTCGTGTTCGGTGGTGAACTGCATCGTCCTACCTCAACAGTGCGCGCGGCACGTCGACGACGAAGTTCAGCGTACGCAGGTTGGGCAGCCCGAGCATCTTGGCCCGATAAACCCAGGTACGCCTCCGACCGCACATCCAGTTCGCCCGCACGGCGCAAGCGTACATGGGCGACGATCCGCGGCCAGCGTGTGCGGTAACGTCCGAAGACTATGTTCGCCGCTCGGCTTTTCGCGCTCGGTCTGCTTTCGTTGGTCGCCATTGGCTCTGCGCATGCGGACAGGCCCGAAGTCCTTGACCAGGCCGTCCGCGAAAATCATTCCGCCGAGTCTATTCGGTCACGCCCCCCGCCGGACCGGGCGCTCCTGCAGCTGGTCGTCGACATACAGGTCGACCTTCTCGTTATAGAAGGCCAGCAGATTGGCAATCTTGGGACACTCGGCAATCGGGAACGGGTAGTACCAGATCACGTCCTCGTGCACCTTGTCGCCGAGCTTGATCGAGTAGTACTGGGCGGTGCCCTTGTACGGGCACTGGGTGGTCGTGCTGCTGGGTTGCAACAGATCGAGCCGCACGTCGACCTTGGGCAGGTAGTAACGCGTCGTGAGACCCGTCTCGAAGAGCAGTCGCGGCCGGCGACTGTCGGCGACGACCTCGCCGTCGAGCATGACCTTGACGTGGCGTGAGCTGTTCAGGACGTCGACACGGTGGTACGGATCGCGTGGATGGACGAAGACTTCGTCGTCCTCCTCGTACCACGATTCGACTTTCCGCCATTCGAAGCCGACGTAGTCGCGCAGGGGCGCGAACTCGTCGCCGTCCGCGGCGTGCGTCCACGCGATGTCGTCCACAGACAGGCCATCGACGTTCAACGTCCAGCGCTGGACACCGCCCTCGGCGTTCGACTGCGCCAGGAGGTCGGTGCGCACGTCGCTGCGTGGAAAATAGTACAGCGGCAGCCGTCGCTCGCCGTAGACCATGATGACGTTCTTGCTGTCGACAATCGTCTGGCCATGCACCAGGCCGCGGATCCAGCGCGGACTTTTCTCGATTCGAATCGGGCTCATGACCTACACGTTAACCGTCGCTGTGGCGGGAGTATTGCCGTCGGCGCAGGATTTCGCGCGCGGCGTTGTAGCCAGGTGCGCCGGTGACTCCGCCGCCGGGGTGCGTGCCTGACCCACACAAGTAGAGATCCCGGACCGGCGTGGCGTAGCGCGCCCAGCCCGCCACGGGTCGGAAGGCAAACAGCTGGTCCAAGCTCAGCTCGCCGTGGAAGATATTGCCGCCAGTCAGGCCATATTCCTGTTCGAGGTCCCACGGCGACAGCGCATGCACGTGCTCGACGGCAGACCGAATGTTGGGTGCATAGCTCGCCAGCAAGTCCAGACAGCGGTCGACGAACCGTGCGCGTTCCTCTTCCCAGGTGCTCGCGCGCAGGTGGTAGGGCGCGTATTGGGCGAAGATCGACATCAGGTGCTTGCCCGGGGGCGCCAGCGTCGAGTCGTACGCGGTCGGTATCGTGATCTCGAGCAGCGGCTCACGCGACGGCGCCCCGAACTTGGCATCGTCCCAGGCGTGTTCGAGCGAGTCCATGCTCGGACAGATGTGCGTCGTCCCGCGGTGCTGCGGGCCCACGGCCGTACCCGGCAAGGCGGAGTAGCTGGGCAACTCCCCGAGCGCCAGGTTCAACTTGAACGACGCGCCCTCGCACTTGTAGCCGTCGACCTGCGCCGCGAACTCGAGCGGCAGGTGGTGCCGGCCGACGAGCCCGAAAAACGTCCGCCGAGGATCGGCATTCGAGATCAGCACGCGGGCGCGGTATTCGCTGCCATCGCGCAGCACCACGCCACTCGCCCGACCGTCCTGGACCACGAACCGATCCACTTCGGAGTTCACTCGTACTTCTGCGCCTGCCGCGAGCGCCGCGCGACCAAGTGCTTCAGTCAGCATGCCCATGCCGCCGCGCACGAAGCCCCACAGCCCGCGCACGCCGCCAACGCCACCCATCACGTGGTGCATGAGCACGTACGCGGTACCGGGCGTGGCCGGTCCGGCATTGCTGCCGATGACGCCATCGGTCGCCAGTGCGACTTTGAGCACGTCGGACTCGAACCAGCTGTCCAGGACCTCACGCGCGCTGCCGGTGAACATGCGCACCAGCTGGCCGAGCTGGGCCGGCCGCATGCGCATCACGCGCGAGCCCAAGCGCAGCAGGGCCAGCCAGTCCGAGGGGCGCCAGGGTGGCAGATTGGGCGGTGACTGCAGCAGCATCGGCTCGATGAAACGCGCGACGCGCTCGATCGTCGCTTCGTACGCCGGGTAGCGTTCCGCGTCGCGCTGGGAAAAGCGGGCGATCTCCTGGCACGTGCGGCGCATGTCCGAGTACATGAACAGGTGCCGCCCATCGAGTAGCGGCGCAAAGTACGCGGGGTCCTTGGGCAGCACCTCGTAGCCGAAGCGGCGCAAGTCGAGGTCGCGCACGACACGCTCCTGCATCAGGCTGACGAGGTAGGCGGCGGTCGAGACGCGGTACCCGGGGAAGACCTCCTCGGTGACGCAGGCGCCGCCGATGACATACCGCCGCTCGAGCACGAGCACGCGCCAGCCAGCATGGGCCAGGTAGGCGGCGGTGACGAGTCCGTTGTGGCCAGCGCCGACGACGATCGCGTCGTACTGGCCGATCACAGCTCGCGGGCCAGGACCGCGATGTGCTCGGGCGTGGTGCCGCAGCAGCCGCCGATTACGGTCGCGCCGCCGCGCGCCCAGGCGCGTGCCTCGTCGAGGTAGCGCGCGGGCGGGTATTCGTCGGTGAACAGCCATTCGGGCGGATCGAAGCGCCCGATGTGCGGATAGATGCCGATCGGCGCGGACCAGTGCGGCCGCAGTTGTTCGAGGCCGGCGCGCACGTCCTCCGGCGGCGCGCAGTTGAGCAGGACCACATCGGGCTCGAGCGGCGTCAGTGCCTCTGCTGCTGCCTCGAGTGTTTCGCCGCTGAACAGCATGCCGCGCTCGTCGGGCACGAACGCGATCCAGTACGGGATGCCGATGCTGCGCGCGGCACGCGCGGCGGCGGCGGCTTCGGCGACCGAGTTCACCGTCTCGATCAGCAGCAGGTCGGCGCCGGCGTCGGCAAAGACCTGGGCGATCTCGCGGTACTCGGCTTCGGCCTCGCTCGACGGCGGCGCCAGGTCAGGGCGAAAACACCACTCCAGCGTGGTCATCGCGCCAGCAATGGCAATGCGCACATTCGCGCCGGCCTGCGTGCGGGCTTCGGCGGCCAGCCGCACACCAGCCGCGAGCAGGTCCGCCCAGCGGGTATCGAGATCGGGCGCGCCGATGTGGCGCATATGGGCGCCGTCCTTGAAGTGCTGGCGGAAGGCACGGCGCGTGAGCTGGAACGTATTTGTCGAGATGACGTCGGCGCCAGCGGCGATGTAGTCGGCATGGATTGCGCGTACCACTTCGGGCTTCTTCTGCAGCTGATGGTCGGCCCAGGTCACGTCGCGCCGCAGGATCTCGGTGCCGATCGCGCCATCGAGGATCACCGTCTGGCGCTGTGCGAGCTTGTCGGCGACGGCGGCATAGCTCATTGCTTGAGCGCTCGCACGTGTTCGGGCGTGGTGCCGCAGCAGCCGCCGACGATCTGGACTCCCCACGCTCGCGCCGCTTTGGCATAGCGCTCGGGCGGCCATTGCTCCGTACTCGTGAATTGTGGGAAAAACTCGAATTTCCAGCTGGGCGGATCAAACTTTCCAATGTGGGCGTAACCGCCGTTGAGGCGATGCCTGGCCACTGCGCGAGCGATGTCCTCGGGCGGCGCGCAGTTGACCAGCACGGCGTCGGCCTCAACCTCGGGCAGCGGCTCGCCACTCAGCAGATTGCCATTGGCATCGACGACAAAGCTCACCCACACTGGCAATCCGGTGGCATGCGCCGCCTGCAGCGCGGCGCGTGTTTCATGCTCGGTATTCATCGACTCCAGCAGCAGCAAGTCCACACCCGCCTGGGTGAGCAGGCCGGCAATCTCCGAGTGCTCAGGCAGAGCCTGGTCGAAGGACGGCGCCAGGTCAGGCCTGAAGCAGTGCTCGAGTGGCGACATGACGCCGGCGATCGGCACGTCGGCTCTGCCTGACTGCTCGCGCGCCCCCCGAGCGACTTCGACTGCGCGCGGCACGAGCTCCGGTACGCGTCGATCGAGATCCGGCGCCCCGATGTGGCGCATATGCGCGGCGTCCCGAAACACGTCCTGGTAAATGCGTCGATTCAGCTGGAACGTGTTGGTGCGCAGCACGTCCGCACCCGCCGCGAGATAGTCAGCATGCACGGCTTGCACTTGCGGTGCGTCGAATCGCAGCCCGAGGCTGCGCCAACGCACGCCGCGCCGCACCAGCTCGGAGCCAGTCGATCCATCGAGCACGATCGCGTCGCCACGATCGAGGCGGTCGCGGAGGCGCGCGTAGGCAGAGGACTGCATTCGTGTGGGGCCGATTGTGGCGGGCGCGTGCGCGGCGGTTCAATGATGTGGCGTGCACCTCGACCCATTGCTCGAGGAGACACTCGCCGCGACAGCCGCCGTGGCCCTGCTCGGCGCGGTCATCAGCGTCCTGTTCTGGCTGCTCACTGGGCTGTCGCCCTGGCCAGGCGTGATCGTGGGCGAGATCGTCGGGCTGGGCATGGGCATTCCGTTGCTGGCGCTGACCTCGCCCCGCCGCCGCCGCTGACGGTACCCTTGCGGGCGTATGTATGCCTTGGTTGTGACCCTTCAGGTCAAGCCTGACAAGCGTGAGCAGTTCCTTGCCGCCGCCGAGGACGATTCGACGTGTTCCGTTCGCGACGAGCCGGGCTGCGTGCGGTTCGACGTCCTGCACGACAACGCAGACGAGAACCGCTTCTACTTCTACGAGGTATACCGCGACGAGGAGGCGGTCAAGGCGCACAGCACCATGCCGCACTATGCTCGCTGGCGGGCCGCGTCCCAGGAGTGCGTCGATTCCATTACGCGTGGCGACGCCACAGTGCTGTTTCCGGGCGACTACCGCTGACGTAGGCTAGGCCTCACGAGGAGCGCCGTCCAATGTCATCACCGTCGTATGTCCATGGCGTCAGCAGTGTGCCCCTGCTGGGCGAAACGATTGGCCAGAACCTATGGCGGACCGTCCAGCGCGACGGCGAACGCGAGGCGCTCGTGGTGCGTCACCAGGGTTATCGGGCCACCTATCGCGAGCTGTGGGACCAGACGACACGCGCCGCGCGCGGCCTGCTGGCGCACGGCGTGCGCAAAGGCGACCGCGTTGGGATCTGGTCGCCGAATCGGTTCGAGTGGGTGGTCGTGCAATACGCTACTGCGCGCATCGGGGCCATCCTCGTGAACATCAATCCTGCCTACAAAACGGCCGAGCTGTCGTACGCATTACAGCAAAGTGGCACTTCGCTGTTGCTACTAGCACGGGCTTTCCGAACGGCGGATTACGTGGGCATGCTCGAAGAGGTGCGCGATCTGTGCCCTGAATTGGGCGAATCGCTGGTGCTCGACGACGACTGGTCGCGATTGCTCGCTGACGGTGATCGCGTTGCACTTGATGACCTGAGTGCATTGGAGACGTCGTTGCAGTTTGACGATGCCATCAACATTCAGTACACATCGGGCACAACAGGCTTCCCCAAAGGCGCCACACTGTCGCACCACAACATCCTGAATAACGGCTACTTCATCGGCGAAGCCCTCCATTATTCTGGCAATGATCGCGTGTGCATTCCAGTGCCCTTTTACCATTGCTTCGGTATGGTCCTGGGCAATCTCGCATGTACGACGCACGGCGCGTGCATGGTCGTGCCCGGCGAAAGTTACGAGCCGCTGGCGGTGATGGAAACCGTCCAGGCCGAACGCTGCACGGCGCTGTATGGCGTGCCAACGATGTTCATCGGCGAGCTCGATCACGCCGAGTTCGGGCGCTTCGATTTCTCGTCGCTGCGCACCGGCATCATGGCCGGCTCGCCCTGTCCGGTCGAGGTGATGAAGAAGGTCCAGTCGCAGATGCACATGCCCGAGGTGACCATCTGCTACGGCATGACCGAGACCGCGCCGGTCTCGACTCAGAGCGCCACTGACGACCCGCTCGACAAGCGCGTCTCGACCGTCGGGCGGATCCATCCGCACGTCGAGATCAAAATCGTCGACGCTGCCAACGGGCAGGTGGTGCAGCGCGGCGAAACGGGCGAGTTGTGCACGCGCGGCTACAGCGTCATGCTTGGCTACTGGAACAACCCCGAAGCCACCGAAGAAGCCATCGACACAGGGCGCTGGATGCACACCGGTGACCTGGCCACGATGGACGACGAGGGCTACGTGAACATCGTCGGGCGCATCAAGGACATGATCATTCGCGGCGGCGAAAACGTCTATCCACGCGAAGTCGAAGAGTTCCTGTACACCCATCCCGACATCAGCGACGTGCAGGTCATCGGCGTGCCCAGCGCGCGCTATGGCGAAGAAGTCATGGCCTGGATCAAACCGCGCGAAGGCGCCGTCCTGAGCGACGACGAGCTAACCGCGTTTTGTCGAGGCAAGATCGCGACGTTCAAGATCCCGCGCTATTGGAAGTTCGTCGATGGCTTCCCGATGACCGTGACGGGCAAGATCCAGAAGTTCAAGATGCGCGAGCAAGCCGTAGAGGAGCTAGGTCTAGAACAAGCAGCCGCGATCGCCACCGCGTAATGCCCGGTCCGCAAGCGCAGCGGATCGCCTGCCCGAGGCGGTGGACGCACTCATGGCGCCGGGTAACTCGCTCACCCAACGGCAGTTGGGGGCGTCCATCGGTCCTCGGCTGGTACTCCGCCGCCACCACGAGTGAGGCCAGTGTATCGGCGGCCGTTACCGTCGGAGCGTGTTCCGCACAGCTTCGATGTGGGCGCGCACCGCGTCGAGGACCCGCTCACCGGCCCGATCGGCGCGCTCGGCCAGACGGGGCGCGTGTGGATTCTCGATCGCCACGCCCGCGACTTCCATCGCCTCGGCTTCGGCGCCCATCAGCCCGATCAACGCGTCCTGCACCCGACGGCGTGGCGCCGCGCCCCTCGAGACCCAACCTTTCAGCCAGGTTGGCGCCATCGGTGGGCCACAAGCGCTGCACCGCGCCGCTCGCGGCGACCAGGCCAGGGACGCTCCAGAGGAGCAGGCTAACGGCAAGGCCAACGCTGGCCATGAGGATTCCAAATCGAGGCGTAGAGCTCGCGGATTGAACGGGCCAGCGGTTGGCGCGGGGTCGCCCTCGGGTTGCGGAGGAGTGGCTCCCAGGCGCGGGCGCTGGGTACGATGGCCGGTGAACCTAGGAGGGAGTTCCATGTACAACGGCGTAAAAGTTCTGGACGTTCACGGGCACGTCTCGTCGCCTGAAGCGACGAGCAACTACCTGATGCTCATGATGGCGGCGAACACGCCATTTCCGAATCCACTGCCCACGGGCGGGGTGCCAGCCGCGGGCGGTCGAACCAGTCCCGGCCTGTCGCCAGACGACTTCATGAAGGCGTCCCAGCGGCACATCGACTACATGGACGAGCGCAGCATCGACGTGCAGATCATTGGCCCGCGCCCCTTCCGCGTGATGGGCTTTATGGAAGATCACCTCATCCCGAACTGGGCGCGCTTCGTCAACGACTGCATCAAAATTCAGTGCGATCAGTTCCCGGATCGCTTCCTGGGCGCTGCTCAGTTGCCCCAGAACAGCAACGCCCCGGACACAAAGCACGTGCTGCCGGAGCTCGAGCGCTGCGTCAACGAGCTTGGCTTCGTCGCCACCTATGCCAGCCCCGATCCAGGCGGGCGACGCACCACGCCGGGCATGTGGGAGCCGTACTGGTATCCGCTCTACGAGAAGTGCCAGGAGCTCAAGCTGCCGATCATCGTCCACGGCACCAACGCGCTCGACAAGCGCTTCCGCGTGGTGCCGCACAACTACCAGCTCGGCTTCTACACAGAGCAGTACCTGGCTACCCAGTTTCTGGGTCATTCCGACGTCTTCCAGCGCTATCCCGAGCTGAAGATCATCATTTGCCACTGCGGCGGCGGCCTGGACCGCTTCCACAAGTCGGACCCGCACCTGCCGCAGAAGGATCTGTCGAAGAACCTGTACTTCGACACGTGCGCGTACGATCCGATTTTCCTGGAATGCGCGATCCGCCAGCGCGGGGCGCAGCGCATGGTGTTCGGCAGCGAAGCACCGGGTTCGGGCCGGCACACCAACCCCGAGACTGGACTCAGCGGCGACAATCTCGTGCCGGTGATCGGCGGCTTCTCGTTCCTGAGCGAAGCCGACAAGCTGTACATCCTCAACGAGGGTCCGCGCCAGGTGTTCCCCGCGTTCACCAAGCTCGACCCCGCGGGCACCAAGGCCGCCGCCGCGACCGCGTAGCGCGTGAGCGACCGCGTCGAACCCTGGCGCTGGGATGAGTCGACCTGGCGCGGACATGTCGAGCATGTGCGCGCCGGGCGGCGACTGGTCGCTGATCCATGGCCAGGTGGCGCGCGCGTGGCCGTGGCTTTGTCGTTCGACTCAGACCACGAGACGA
>WNGF01007335.1_pt1 | contig 13351 bp, 11 predicted proteins | sample 5400641 | NCBI WGS metagenome assembly WNGF01 (sample SAMN13153371, study PRJNA577476) | soil metagenome | isolation source: 80 cm soil or saprolite under grassland replicate 2 | place: USA:California | collected 2016-06-15
GGGCTGCTGGCGCCGACCTCGGGCAGCATCAGGGTGCTCGGCGGCCGCCCCGCCGCCAGCCCGGCGCAGCTGGCCAAGGTCGGCTTCGTCGCCCAGGACAGCCCCACCTACGCCGGGCTGCGCGTCGCCGACCATCTGCGGTTGGGCGCCCGGCTCAACCCCGGCTGGGACGCCGCCCTGGCACGCGACCGGATCGAGCGGCTCGGTCTTGATCCCGCCCGCAAGGCGGGGAAGCTGTCGGGCGGGCAGCGCGCCCAGCTGGCCCTCACCCTCGGCATCGCCAAACGGCCCGAGCTGCTGATCCTGGACGAGCCGGTCGCCGCGCTCGACCCGCTCGCCCGCCGCGAGTTCCTGCAGGGCCTGATGGAGGCCACCGCCGAGCACGAGCTCAGCGTGGTGCTGTCCTCCCACCTGGTCTCCGACCTGGAACGGGTCTGCGACTACCTGATCGTGCTGGTCGACTCCCGCGTCCGGGTGGCCGGCGAGGTCGAGGAACTGCTGGCCTCCCACCACCGGCTCAGCGGCCCGCGCCGCGACCCCACCCGGCTCCCCACCGACCAGCACGTCATCGCCGCCAGCCACACCGACCGGCAGACCACCCTCATCATCCGCACCCACGCCCCGATCCACGACCCCACCTGGACCATCGGCCAGCTCAGCCTGGAAGACCTCGTCCTGGCCTACATGGGCAAACCCACCCACACCGACCACACCGGCCGCAACCACCGGCCGACCCTGGAGGTCCAGCGATGATCTGGCTGACCTGGCGGCAGTTCCGCGCCGCGGCCGCGATGATGGCCGCCGCGCTGGCCGCGCTCGCCGCCATCCTGGCCCTGACCGGCCCGGGCCTGGCCCACGACTACGCCACCGGGATCGCCGCCTGCACCCAGAGCGGCTGCTCGGACTTCGTCCGGCACTTCTTCAACCACCACCAGGGCCCCTTCCTGGCAGTCACCGCCGTCGTGCTGGTCCTGCCCGCCCTGATCGGGCTGTTCTGGGGAGCGCCGCTGCTCACCCGGGAGCTGGAGGCCGGCACCCACCGGCTGGTCTGGAACCAGAGCGTCACCCGCACCCGCTGGCTGGCCGTCAAGCTCGCTGTCACCGGCCTGGCCGCCATGACCGCCGCGGGGCTGGGCAGCCTCGCGGTGACCTGGTGGTCCAGCCCCCTCGACAAGACCGCCGCCAACTTCCCGAAGATGGCCCCCCTGCTGTTCGACACACGCGGCATCGTCCCCATCGCCTACGCGGCCTTCGCCTTCGCCCTGGGCGTGACCGTCGGGATGCTGGTCCGCCGCACCCTGCCCGCCATGGCCATCACCCTGGCCGTCTTCGTCGCCGTCCAGTTCGCCATGCCGCTGCTGGCCCGGCCCCACCTGGCCCCGCCGACCCGTTCGACCGTCCAGATCACCGAATCAAACCTGGAGGACTTTTCATTTAGTCCTGACGGCCGCATACGGGTGAGCGCGAAGGCGGCCGACACGGGTGCCTGGGTCCTGTCCAGCCACACCGTGGACGCGTCCGGACACGCCATCGACACCATCCCCCCGTCCCCGTCCCTGTCCCCGTCCGCAGGACCCTGCGCACCCCAGCGGGGGCTCTCGCCATGCTTGGCCGAGGTAACGCGGCTCGGCTACCGGCAGCAGGTGACCTACCAGCCCTCCAGCCGCTTCTGGCCCTTCCAGTGGTACGAGACCGGGATCTACACCGCCCTCACCCTCGGCCTGGCAGGGTTCTGCTTCTGGCGGATCCGCCGCCGCCTGTCCTGACCCACCCCCCGAGCCGCCCAGCGGCTCTGGAACGGTTAGTCGCCCTAACGACTTGGTGCGCACCGAGACCCAGGCCCGCCGGCCCAGGGCCAACCGGCCCGGCCGGCGGACCTTTGTGTCCGGCAAGCGTAAGCAGAACACGATCAAGACCACCACCATCTCCGACGGTCGGGGCCGCTGGGCTGCCCGGACCCGCCAGGCGAACACACCCCAACCTCAATCGCGCACCAAGTCGTAAGCCTCGCAGACCCAGGCAGGCGAGCGCTCGACGGCAACGACCCGCCGGTGCGGCGGCGGGATAGCTGAGGACTCTGCTCAGTCCAGCGGGGCGCGGCGGTCGGCCCAGGCTGCGCCGGCGCTGGCGACGCAGACGAGGGCGATCGCGGCGACCTCGCGGGAACGCAGGGCCTCGCCGAGGACCACCAGCCCGGCCAGCGCTCCGACAGCGGGCTCGATGCTCATCAGCACGCCGAACACGCGCGCCGGCAGGCGGCGCAGCGCCTCGATCTCCAGCGAGTAGGGGATCGCGGCCGATAGCAGCCCGACCCCCGCGCCGGCGGCGAGCACGCGCCAGTCCCCGAGCGCGCCGCCGGCCTGGGCAAGCCCCACCGGCGCCACCAGCACGAACCCGACGGCGGTCGCCAGCGCGAGGCCGTCCGCACCGCGGAAGGCCCGCCCCACGCCCTGGCTCAGCAGGATGTACGCGGCCCAGCACGCGGCTGCTACGCCGGCGAGGCCCAGCCCGACCGGGTCGAGCGTGCCGGCCGGGCCGCGTGTGAGCAGCGCGACCCCCACGGCGGCAAGGGCGACCCAGACGAGGTCGAGCAGCCGCCGCGAGCCGGCCACGGCGACCGCCAGCGGGCCGGCGAACTCGACCGTGACCGCGACCCCGATGGGGATGCGGTCGATCGCCGAGTAGAACGTCGAGTTCATCGCCGCGAGCGCGGCACCGAACGCGACCACCAGGACGAGCTGGCGGCGGCTGCGGCCGCGCAGGCGCGGGCGGGTCAGCGCCAGCAGCACCACCGCGCCCACGCCAAGGCGCAGCAGCACCATGCCGAGCGGTCCCGCGCGGTCGAACAGCGTCTTGGCCAGGGCCGAGCCGACCTGGACCGAGGCGACGGCGCCGAGCACCAGCGCCGGCGAAGGCACACGCGACAGCGCTCGGGGGTGCCTGGTGCGCGTTGCGCGCGTCAGGATCATGGGGCGACGGTAGCGCGGCGACGGCGAGCGTGCGCACCGGGGGCGAGCGTCCGCCACGGCGGCGGACGTGCGCAACGGCGGCGAGTGTGTGCCGTGGCGGGCTGCCCCGCGGAGCGCTCCAGCCGCTGGGCGGCGGCACCGATAGTTCCGGTGGAGGCGACCGCCGCCTTCGGCCAGCACCTGCGAGGAGGACCATGCGCGAGCCGTCGTCGCCGCTGCTGCGGCTCGCCCCGAGGAACGGGGCAGGCGTGGCCGCGCTGGCCTTCGGCGTCGCCGCCCTCGCGCTGGTGCTGACGTTCCTGCTGTTCCCTCTCGGCGGCCTGCTCGGCATCGTGGCCATACTGCTCGGCGCCATCGGCATCGGCAGGGCCGCCCGGTGGCGGGCCTTCAACCGCGGCCAGGCGGTCGGCGGCCTGGTGTGCGGGGCGCTCGCCCTGCTGCTCGCGGCAGTGCTCGCGCTCCGCCTTGACGCGCCCGTCTCCAAGCGCGCCGGCGAGCTGGCTCGCCTCGACCGGTGCATGGTCACCGCCGGCTCGGTCAGCGCCGTCGCGGACTGTGCCCGGACCTTCGCCCGCCGGGTCGGGGCGACCACGGGGCCCAATCGCCGTGACGCGGCACACCAGCAGACCACAGCCGGCGCCAGTCGAGCCCGGGCCCGTCACCGGCGGGCCGCACCCATGTATGGTGCTGGCGGCGAGCCTCCTCGCCGTTCGCCATAAGGCTCGAGACCCCGAGGAGCGATGACGGCCGATGCTGGTCATTGACGCTGCCGCGGTCCGGGAGCTGTTTCCGGTGCGCGCGGCCATCGAGCAGATGCGCGAGGCGCTCGCGCGCTACAGCGCCGCCACGGTGGTGCAGCCGTTGCGCCTGGTCGTCCGGTCGCTGGAAGGGCCGGGACTGCTGGGCGCCATGCCGGCCTGGGCCGGGGCCGACCGCGGCTTCGGCATCAAGACCGTGACCATCAACCCGGACAACCCCGACCGCGGCCTTGACACCCATCAGGGCACCGTGACCATGTTCGACCGGGAGACCGGCGTGCCCACCGCCGTGCTGGACGCCACCGCCATCACCGAGATCCGCACCGGCGCCGTCTCGGCCGTCGCCACCCAGGCGCTCGCCGCCCCGGACGCGCGCGACCTCGCGGTGCTCGGCGCGGGCGCCCAGGCGCGCAGCCACCTCGAGGCCATGGCCGCGGTGCGGCCGCTCGAGCGGATCCGTGTCTGGAGCCGCACCCAGGCCCACGCCAAGGCGCTCGCCGAATGGGCCGGGAACCGTTTCGGGCCCGCCCTCGAGGTGCGCGACTCGGTTGCCGAGGCCCTGGAAGGCGCCGACCTGATCTGCACGACGCTGGCGTGCGTCGAGCCGGTCGTCGCCGCCGGCATGGTGGCGCCTGGCGCGCACCTGAACGCGGTCGGTGCGTGCCTGCCGACCGTCCGGGAGCTGGACACCGAGGTGGTCGCCGCCGCGACCGTGTTCGCCGACAGCCGCGAGTCCGCCCTGGCGGAGGCCGGCGACCTGGTGATCCCGATCCGCGCCGGCGACCTCGCCCCGGACCACGTCGTCGCCGAGATCGGCGAGGTGCTGCTCGGCCGGCACCCCGGCCGCACCCGGCCGGACGAGATCACCCTGTTCAAGTCGCTCGGGCTGGCCATCGAGGACGTGATGGCCGGCGGCTGGATCGAGTCCCAGGCCCGCTCCCGCGGTCTCGGCACGCAGGCCCCGCTGGCATGACCGGCCCCGCTCGCATGATCGATCTTCCCGACCTCGGGCACATCAACGCCGCCCGCGCCCGCACCGCCGGCATCGTCCGCCGCACCCCCACCGTGCCGCTCGAGCACGGCCGGCAGACGCTCTGGCTCAAGCTCGAGCTGCTGCAGCCGGTCGCCTCGTTCAAGCTGCGCGGGGCGTCGGCGGCGGTCACCGCCGCGCCGCCGGAGGCGACCAGGGCGGGTCTGCTCACGGCTTCGGCGGGCAATATGGCCCAGGGCGCCGCATGGATGGCCCGCCACCTCGGCGTCCCCTGCTCGGTGGTGGTGCCGGAGACCGCGCCCGCCGCCAAGCTCGAGCGCATCGCCGGCCTCGGGGCCAGCGCCATCCCGGTCAGCTTCGACCGCTGGTGGCAGACCTTCGCCGACCGCACCTACCCGGGCCTGGAGGACCGCTTCTTCGTCCACCCGTTCCTGGACACCGAGGTCATGGCCGGCAACGGCGTGATCGCCTGCGAGCTGGCCGAGGACCTGCCCGCCGAGGTCGACGCCGTGCTGGTCCCCTGGGGCGGCGGCGGGCTCGCCTGCGGCATTGCCGCCGGCCTGCGCGAGCTGCGGCCCGAGGTCCAGGTCTACGCGGTCGAGGTGGAGGGCGCCGCCCCGCTGGCCGCGTCGCTTGCCGCCGGCGAGGTGGTGTCGATCGACTACCGGCCGTCGTTCGTGGACGGGATCGGCTCCAAGACGGTGTTCCCGGAGATGCTGGAGCTCGCGCGGAAGGTGCTGGCCGGCTCGCTGGTGGTCCCGGTCGGCGCGGTCGCCGGCGCCGTGCGGCTGCTCGTCGAGGGAGCCCGGGTGGTCCCCGAGGGCGCCGGCGCCGCCGCGGCGGCGGCCGCCCCGATGCTCGACGGCGCCGAGGTCGCCTGCATCGTCTCGGGCGGCAACATCGACAGCGCCAAGCTCGCCAAGATCCTCGGCGGCGGCGTGCCCTGACCCGGGCGGCGGGCCAGGGCACGGCATGGGTGGCGGGACCGGCCCTCAGCGGGTGAGCGCCGTCCGTTCGTCCTGGAGCTCGGCGAGGTCGACGTCGTGCTTGCCGGACAGGCCGCTCGGCCACCAGATCCAGCGGCCGACGTCGAGCGTCAACGCGGTGACCAGCACCGAGCGGACCACGAAGGTGTCCAGCAGCACCCCGAACGCCACCGCGAAGCCGATCTCGGTGACGAACACCAGCGGGAGCGTGCCCAGGGCGGTGAACGTCCCCGCCAGCACCAGGCCCGCCGAGGTGATCACCCCGCCCGTGGCCGCAAGGCCGATCAGCGCGCCCCGCCGGGTGCCGTGGCGCCCGCTCTCCTCACGCACCCTGGTCATCAGGAAGATGTTGTAGTCCACGCCCAGGGCGACCAGGAACACGAACGCCCACAGCGGGAACGACGGGTCGGCCCCGGCGAAGCCGAACAGGTGGTCGAAGACCAGGGCGCTCACCCCCAGCGCCGCCGCGAACGACAGCACCACCGTGGCGGTCAGCAGCAGCGGGGCCACCAGCGCGCGCAGCACCAGGCCCAAGATGACCAGCACCACGACCAGCACGATCGGCACGACCAGGTTGCGGTCGTGGCGGGAGGCACGCTGGATGTCGAGATTGACCGCGCTGCCGCCGCCGACCTTTGCGTCCGCTCCGGGGATCGCGTGCACGCTTGCGCGCAGCCGCTCCACGCTCCTGAACGAGGCCTGGCTGTCCGGGCTGCTGGTCAGCGTTCCCTGGACGAAGCTGTAGCCGTCCTTTGGCGGCAGGGCGGTGACGGCTGTGACCCCCGGGATGCTGGACATGGCGGACTGCAACTGCTGCGCGGCGCCGGCGCTCCCAACGACCTGGACCGGGTCGCCGGCGCCGGCCGCGAAGTGCCGGGCGAGCGCCCGTTCCCCCGTGACCGCCTCCGGCCTGGTGCGGAAGGCGTCCTTGTTCTGCAGGCCGTTGGCCTTGAGCCCGGTCAGCCCCAGCGCCATCGCCCCCAGCACCACGGCGCCCGCCACCCACACGAGCCGGGGCCGGCGGGCGATGCGGGCGCCGATTCGCGCCCACAGGCCCCGCTCGGTCGGCTCGGCGGAGCCGAACGAGGGGCGGACCGGCCAGAACATCCAGCGGCCGAAGATGACCAGCAGCGCCGGCAGCAGCGTCAGCATGACGCACAGGCCGACGGTGATGCCGACCGCCATCACCGGGCCGAGGCTCTTGGTGGAGTTGAGCTCGGCGACCAGCAGGCACAGCAGGCTCAGGATCACGGTGGACCCGCTGGCGACGATCGCCGGGCCGGCGCGGCGCAGCGCCACCGCCATCGCCTGGTGCCGGTCGGCGTGGTGGCGCAGCTCCTCGCGGTAGCGGGCGACCAGCAGCAGCGCGTAGTCGGTGCCGGCCCCGAAGACCAGCACGGTCAGGATGAACGCGCTCTGGCCGTTGACCGTCAGGCCCGCGTGCCTGGCCAGCAGGTAGATCACCGCCTGCGCGGCGATCAGGGCGACGATCACGCACAGCAGCGGCAGGATCCACAGCGACGGGCTGCGGTAGGTCAGCAGCAGGATGCCGATGACGATCGCCGCCGTGATGTACAGCAGCGTGGAGTCGAACCCCTCGAACACGTTGCTGAAGTCGGCCGCGTACCCGGCCGGCCCGGTCACGTACACCCCGAGCCCGCCGCCGCCGGTCCCGGTGATGGCGCGGATCTGCTTGACCACCGGGCGCAGCTCGTTCCAGCCCTGCGCACCGACCTTGATGGGCACGACCACCTCGAGCGCCCTGCCGTCCCTGGCCGGGACCGGGCCCACGACCCGGCCGCTGACGTGGTCGACGCCGGCGAAGCGCCGGATGTCGGCGGCGGCCCTGGCCTGGTCGGCCGGGGTGACCGCGCCGGGGCGCTCGTACACCACCACCGCCGGGAAGGTGTCGCTGGGCGTGAACCGCTTGGCGAGCTCGACGACCTGCGTGGACTCGGCGTTCTTCGGCAGCCAGGAGGACGCGTCGTTCTTCTGCGCGCTGTCGAGCTTGCCTGCAAACGACCACGCGACCGCGAACACCGCAATCCAGAAGACGAGGACGAACCACTTGCTCCAGCGTCCACACGATAGGGCGGTGATCCTTCGCGCTCGCTCCATCACGCCCTCAGCCTCCCCTGCGCACCGCAGATCGCACTGACCCGACCGACCACATCTACTCGCGACCCCGGGCCCCGGTCAAGTCATATCCGTACGCCCTGAGCCGGCGAGGGAGAGCCTACCGCCAGCCCGCGACAGTGCCTTGGGCGAGCAGGTCCCGGCGGCGGGCGAGGGCGTCGAGGACGGCGCGGACGTCCTCGACGGAGTTGTAGCAGTGGAGCGAGATGCGCAGGTCGGCGTCGCGCGACGAGGTGACGATGCCGTCGGCGGCGAGCGCCCGGACCAGGGCGCTCACGTCGTTGGAGGCGACCGCGACCAGCGGGCCCCGGCGGGAGGGGTCGCGCGGGGTGACCACCCGGGCGCCGAGCTCGTCCAGGCCCTCGAGCAGCAGGTCGCTCAGCCCGCGGACGTGCGTGGCCGTGGCGGCCACGCCGATCTCGCGCATGAGCCGCATGCCGGCGATGCCCGCGTAGATGCTGGGCACGGGCGGCGTCCCCGACTCGAAGCGGCGAGCGGTCGGCGAGGGCGAGTAGTCGTGGACGTCCATCCGGAAGACGTCGACGTCCGCGAACCAGCCGGTGGCGGTGGGCACCAGGTCCTCGAGGTGCTCGCGCCGGCAGTACAGGAACGCGAGCCCGGCCGAGCCGAGCAGGTACTTCAGGACCCCGGCGGCCAGGAAGTCGGCCCCAAGGGCGCGCACGTCGACCGGGACCGCGCCAATGGCCTGGTAGGCGTCGACCAGGACTCTGGCGCCGCGCTCGTGGGCGAGCCGGGTCACGCGCTCGACGTCGAGCCGGGAGCCGTTGCGGAAGCAGATCGAGGTGACCGCGACCAGCGCGGTCCGCTCGTCCACGACCTGCTCGAAGCGCTCCAGCGGGATGGTGCCGTCCGGGGCGGGCGGCACGTGCACGACCCGCGCGCCGCGCAGCTCCTGCGCGTGCCATATCTGGCCGATGGTGGGGAACTCGAAGTCGCTGACCACGACGGTGTCCCGGCCCCGGCCCCGGTCCCGGCCGAAGCGGAGGGCGCTGGCCAGCGCGCTCACCCCGGCGGAGACCGAGGTGGTCACGGCCACCTCGTCGGCGTCGGCGCCCACCAGTCCGGCGAACGCCGCGCGGGCCGCCTCCATGCGCTCCACCCAGTACTCCCAGGGGGCGCCGCGCTCGTCCCAGTCGTCGAGGTAGGAGCGGTAGGCGGCCCGCACGCTGTCGGAGAGCGCCCCCTGGGAGCAGCTGTTGACGTAGACCTTGCGCTCGAAGATCGGGAAGCGGCCGCGGACGCCGCCGGGCAGGTCGCCGCTCCTCACCGCTGTTCCGCCTCCGCCCTGGACGCCGGGCTCCCGGCCGGGTGGAACACCCCGAGCACCCGCATGGGCGTGGTGCCGGTGTTCTGGAGACAGTGCTCGACCGGCGGCGGCAGGTGGATGCGGGAGCCGGGCCCGAGCGGCCGGGTCCCCTCGCCGAGGTGCAGCAGCCCCTCGCCCTCGAGGACGTAGACGACCTCCTCATAGGCGTGGTGGTGCGCGGGCGCGCGTCCCGGCGGGATCCAGCCGACGAACTGGGTCACGCCCTGGCAGCCGACCTCGGGGTCCACGAGGATGCGGAACTCGCGGTCGCCGGTGGGGATGGCCGGCCGGTCGGCGAGCCGCACGACCGCTGGCGCCGGGCGCGGCTCCGGGGCCTCGCGCACACCGGGCACCTGCGCCGACACGACCACGATCTCGTCGCCGCCGGGGTTGTCGACCGTCCAGGTGGCGCCCGGGGGGACCAGCACGCCGACCTCGGGCTCCAGCGGCAGGTCGGCCCCGTCCAGGCGCAGCCCGCCGCGGCCGGCGACCACGAACCAGACGTCCTCGCAGCCGGCCCGGCGCGGCCTGGAGCGGCCCGGCCCGAAGCGCAGCACCCGCTGCGTCACGTTGCGGCCCGGCAGCGCCGCACCTCCTCCCTCGCGGTGGGCAGAGCGAAGTGCGACCGCCGGCGCGGCCCTGGGGGCGGCGGCCTCAGCCCAGATAACGGCGCCGGCGGCACGCGGGCATTGTGCCCAGAGGGCGGCGATCCAACCTCCCCCAAAGGGCTTTGGAGAGGAAATCAGCCGTTTCCGGCCTCCAGCCCGGCCTCGGCGAAGGTGGCCATTCCGCCGAGCACCGCCGCCGCGGCCCTGACGATGGGCACGGCGAGCAGCGCCCCGGTCCCCTCGCCGAGCCGCATCTGGAGGTCGACCAGGGGTGTGAGCCCGAGATGGTCGAGGGCGACGCCGGCCCCCGGCTCGACCGACCGGTGACCGGCGATCAGGAAGCCGGTGACCCGCGGCTCGAGCGCGCACGCGACCAGCGCCGCCGCGTTCGCGTTGACGCCGTCGAGCAGCACCGGCACCCGCCGCGCCGCGCCGGCGAGCAGCAGCCCGGCGAGCGCCGCGTGCTCGAGCCCGCCCACGCTGGCCAGCGCGCCGAGCGGGTCGCCGGGGTCCGGCGCGTGCCGTGCCAGCGCGCGCGCCACCACCTTGACCTTCAGCTCCCAGGTGGCGTCGTCGATGCCGGTCCCGCGGCCGGTGACCGCGCTGGGCGCTCGGCCCGTGAAGGCGGCGGTCAGGCAGGCCGCGGGGGTGGTGTTGCCGATGCCCATGTCGCCGGTGACCAGCAGGTCGGCGCCGGCGTCGAGCAGTGCGCCGGCGGCCTCGGCGCCGGCCAGGAGCGCGCGCGCCGCCTGCCCGCGCGTCATCGCCTGCTCGACCGCGAGGTCGGCTGTGCCGCGCCGCACGTTCGCCGCCCGCACCATGGGGTGCGGCGGCGGCGCAGCGGCCACGCCGACGTCCAGCAGTTGCACCTCGGCGCCGATCACGCCGGCGATGGCGTTGACCGCGGCGACGCCGGCGGTCATGGCGCCGATCATCGCGCTGGTGACCGACTGGGGCCACGGGGTGACGCCCTGGGCGACCACGCCGTGGTCCCCGGCGGCCACCAGGACGGCCGGGCTGTCCGGCACCGGCGGCGGGCAGCGCCCGGCCATGGCGGCCAGCCGGACGCCGAGCTCCTCGAGCCGCCCGAGGCTCCCCGCGGGCTTGACGAGCTGCGCCTGCCGCCGCCTGGCCGCGGCCTCGGCACCACGGTCGAGGGCGGGCACCGCGGCTGCCAGCCGCGCGACCCGGGACTCGGCCGCCCCTCCGTTGGGGTGCGAGGCCTCTCCGTCCGGGCGCACGGGTCAGGCCTGGCGCGCGCGTGCGCCCTTTGGCAGCGACGCCAGGGCACGCTCGGCCCGCTCGAAGACCTCGTCCAGGTCGCCGGAGGCGCTCACGCGACGCACCCGGTCGGCGTAGTGGGCGAGCAGCGCCACGGCCTCGCGCCGGTAGGTCACCAGGCGGGCGGCGACCGTGTCGGGGTTGTCGTCGCTGCGGCTCTCCATCCGGGCCCGGCGCGACAGCCGCGCCGACGCGACCTCGTCCGGCACCACCAGCTCGAGCACGAGCTGGACCCGGCGCTCGTCGTCGGCGAGCACCCGGTCCAGCTCGGCCGCCTGGCGCACGTTGCGCGGGTAGCCGTCGAGGATGAAGCCGTCCGCCAGGCGCTCGGCCATCACCTGGGCGACGATGCGGTCGGGGATCATGTGACCGCGGTTGACCTGCTCGCCGATGTGGTGGGGGTCGCCGCCCGTGACCGACGCCCGCAGGAGCTGACCCGACGAGACGTGGGGGACGCCGAGCAGCTCGGACAGGTAGGGACCGACCGTGCCCTTGCCGGAGCCGGGAGGCCCGACGAGCAGGACGTGCCTGAGCTCTGAGGGGACGGTTGCCATCGGCTAGCTCACGCTCACACCGATCAGCCGGCCGATTCCGAAGGTGGCCGCGGCCGCGGCGCCGCCCACCAGGAGCTGGCGGATCCCGGAGCGGACCGCCGAGCGCCCGGTGAGCAGGCTGATGCCGGCACCAACCAGGAACAGGGCCAGCGCCGAGAGGACGATCGAGACGACGAAGGCGGCGGCGCCCGAGCCCCACAGCCAGGCGAAGACCGGCACCACCGCCCCGGCCGCAAAGGAGGCGGAGCTGGACGCCGCCACGCGCAGGGGCGAGCCGAGCTCCTCGGGGTTCAGGCCGAGCTCCTCGCGCGCCATGGTGTCGAGCGCGGTGTCGTGGTCGCGCATGATGCGCGCGGCCATGGCCTCGGCTTCCTCGCGCCCGATGCCCTTGGCCCGGTAGATCAGGGCCAGCTCGTTGGCCTCCTCCTCGGGCATGGCCGCGATCTCCTCGGACTCCAGCGCGATCTCGCGCTGGAACAGCTCGCGCTGGGAGGTGACCGAGATGAACTCGCCGGCGCCCATCGAGAAGGCCCCGGCGAGCAGGCCCGCAACGCCGGCGAGGAGGATGAAGCTGCGGCTCGCCTCTCCGCCGGTGACGCCCATGACCAGCGAGAGGTTGGACACCAGGCCGTCGTTGACACCGAAGATCGCCGCCCGCAGGGCACCGGACTGGTCGCCCCGGTGCCAGCGCTCGCCGCGGAGGATGCCGGTCTTGGCGTTGGAGGGCGTCAGGCCCGCCAGCACCCGGGCGTGGATGCGCTCGTCGGTGGCCATTGCCGTGGTCGCGTCGGGCACGTTGTCGTAGTGGCCGGCGTCCGCGATCTCGGCCCGCTCCACGATCGGCAGGACCGCCCGCGGGCCGAGCCGGCGTGCCAGCCAGCGGATCAGCCGGGTCTTGAAGCTCTCGCGCCAGTCAGCGGCCTGCGGCTCGGGCTCGCCCAGCTCGACGAGCTTGCGCGCCCAGTGGCCCGCGTGACGGTCCTCGGCCTTGGCCAGCTCGAGGAAGATCTCGCGCTGCTCACCCTGGGCACGCTCCGCGAGGGCGCGGTACATCGCCGCGCCGTTCAGCTCGTCGGCCCAGTGCTCGCGGAGCTCCTGCGCCTTCGACCGTGCCCTCGACCGCGTCCTCGACGTCATCGACGCTGACCCTCACCTCCGTACCGGCCAGCTCCCGCCGGCCGGTCGTGCGCCGTCCAGTGTTGGGCCTGACCGCTGCGCGCGCAACCAGCTCCAAGTGCCCACAGCGCGTTTGTCCGTATTTCACCGGAACGTCGTGCCGCTCCCGGGCGAGCGGCGCGAGCTCGCCCCGCCGGGCGATTGACGAGTTGCCCACCGAGCTGGCAGCCTGTACTGCCACATGATGGCACTGATGTCGTGCGACGACGCAGCCCCCGGCGCGGCCACGTGCGAGCCGCTGGGACCGGCCGCCCTGACGACGCGTGCCTGCGCGCCCATGGGCCTCGGCACGGGCAACTCGGCAGCGGGCCGCCCGCCCTGTCGCCGGGTCGCGGCGCCGCTCGCCGCCGCCTGAGCAGCGCCACGGCCACAACCCTCGCTCCCGCCGCCGGTCTGCGGCACGCCCGCTCATCCCGCTCTTGCTTTAAGGAGGCCCCATGGCCAACCGTGACGACGTTCTGGTCACCACCGAGTGGCTGGCCGAGCACCTGAACGACCCGGGCACCCGGATCGTCGAGGTGGACGAGGACACCGACGCCTACGGCCGCGGCCACATCCCTGGCGC
>WNGF01007337.1_pt1 | contig 13350 bp, 12 predicted proteins | sample 5400641 | NCBI WGS metagenome assembly WNGF01 (sample SAMN13153371, study PRJNA577476) | soil metagenome | isolation source: 80 cm soil or saprolite under grassland replicate 2 | place: USA:California | collected 2016-06-15
AATCGAATCGCCAAGCGCCTGCTTGATCTTGGACAGCAGAATGTGCTTTTGTCGTTCATTCGCGCACTCGACACCGCGCAGTACGTTTAGCGGCGAGCCGAGCTCGGCGCCGGTGCGAACGAGCGCCTTCACGTCCTTCGGGAAGCATGAGCCGCCGTATCCGGGGCCCGGGAAAAGGAACGAGCTTCCGATGCGCGAATCACTGCCGATTCCGCGACGCACGAAATCCACGTTCGCGCCCACCTTCTCGCAAAGATTCGCGATCTCGTTCATGAACGAGATGCGGGTCGCGAGCATTCCGTTCGCCGCGTACTTCGTCATTTCAGCGGAAGGAATGTCCATCATGATGAGCGGCTTTCCGGTTCGGACGAATGGTGCGTACAGCTCGGTCATCACCCGCCGCGCTTCGGCAGAGTCAACTCCCAGCACCACGCGGTCGGGCTTGAGGAAATCGTCGACCGCGGCGCCTTCCTTGAGAAACTCCGGATTGCTGCACAGGTAGAAGGGGAATTTTGCCGATTTCCTGAGCTCGACACCCACCTTCGCCGCGGTGCCGACGGGCACCGTCGATTTAGTGACGACCACGGTCGGACGGGTCATGTGGCGTCCGATGACAGCGGCAACCTCGAGAACGTGCTTTAGATCGGCTGATCCGTCTTCGCCAGGCGGAGTTCCGACGGCGATGAAGACGACCTCAGCCTTGCCGGCTGCGTTCCCGATGTCGGTGGTGAAGGTCAGTCGCCCCTCGCGCTGGTTTCGCTCGACGAGAGCCTCGAGTCCGGGCTCGAAGATAGGCAGCACGTTTTGCTTCAACCCGTCGATTTTGCTCTCATCGATGTCGGCGCAGCATACGTCGTTCCCCGTCTCGGCGAGACAGGCGCCGACGACAAGACCCACGTATCCCGACCCGATAATGCAGATGTTCAAGCGCTATCTCCTCTGCGGCGGGATGACTGCTTGCGCCTTGGGGGCGGCGAGCGACACGATGCGCGCGTTTCCCTTCTTGAGAGCGGCGGTGACGTTTCGCGTGTCCACGACGACCCGCGCGGTGTTTACAACCCGCTGATAGTCGACCGAATCGTGGTCGGTGATTATGACGACGACGTCCGCCTTCTCGAGAACACCGTCGGTCAGCTCGACGCTGGCGCGCTCGTGCCCATCCTCGGTGAAGCTGCCGACATGCGGATCGTGATACGAAACAGTCGCGCCCTCTCCCTCGAGGAGGCGCATGACGTCGAGCGCCGGACTCTCACGCATGTCGTCGACGTTCTTTTTATACGCGACACCGATGACGAGCACGCGGCTGCCGTTGACCGACTTGCGATCTTCGTTCAGAGCGCGGGCGATCTTCTCCGCGACCAACGCCGGCATCTCGCTGTTGATCTCGCTCGCCAGATCGATGAAGCGCGTCTTGTAATTCAGCGTCCGCATCTTCCACGCGAGATAGTGCGGATCGAGCGGAATGCAGTGTCCGCCGATTCCCGGGCCGGGATTGAAGCGCATGAATCCGAACGGCTTCGTCGCCGCGGCATCGATCACTTCCCACACGTCCACGCCGAGCTTGTCGCAGACGATCGCCATCTCGTTGACCAGGCCGATGTTCACCGCGCGGAAAGTATTCTCAAGCAGCTTCACGAGCTCCGCGGCTTCAGGACTCGAGACCGGTACGACGGAGTCGAGGCAAGCGGCATACAGAGCAGAAGCTACCTCCGTGCATGCCACCGTTATTCCGCCGACGACCTTCGGCGTGTTCTTCGTCGACCACTTCGGATTGCCGGGGTCTACACGTTCGGGGCTGAACGCGAGAAAAACATCTTCGCCCACCGTAAGTCCGATCCCCTCCAGCTTCGGCTGCAGAAGCTCACGCGTAGTGCCGGGATAGCTCGTGCTCTCGAGAACGATGAGCATTCCGGAGCGCGCATTTCGCGCGATGGCATCCGCCGCGGCAAGCACATAGCTCATGTCGGGATCACGGGTCTTCGCCAGCGGAGTCGGCACGGCGATCGATATTGCGTCCGTCTCGGCGAGGCGCGACTCGTCGGCCGTCGCGATGAACTCGCCCGACTTCACCAGACGCTTCAGCGCTGACCCCGCGACGTCCTGAATGTGCGACTCGCCGGACATCAGTCGCTTGGTGACACGCTCGCTCACATCATAGCCGATGACCTTGAAGCCGGCGCCCGCGAATTCAAGCGCCAGCGGCAGGCCGACGTATCCGAGTCCGACTATTCCGATGCATGCGGAGCGATCTTCGATCTTCCGCAGAAGCTCTTCTTTCAATTTCACTTTCGGTCCGTTATCGAAGCCGGTCAGCTGCCGTAGAATCCGCGGACCGCGCCGATGACCTCGTCGAGCTGCGACGGCGTGATCTCCGGATACACCGGCAGCGAGATAACTTCACCGGTCGCCTTCTCGCTCTCGGGCAGCGCTCCCTTCTTGTAGCCGAGGTACGCGAAACAGGGCTGGAGATGCAGCGCGAGCGGATAGTAGATCGCCGATCCGATTCCCCGCTCCTTCAGATGCGCCTGAAGGCCGTCGCGGTTCATCGCCCTCAGCGTGTACTGGTTGTAGATGCACTCGTTTGCCGGATCGACCGACGGCGTGCGCACATCCGCGAGATCGGCGAACGCCGCGTTGTAGTATTCCGCGTTCTTCCGGCGCGCCTCGCTCCATTCGGCGAGATGCGGCAGCTTCGCCTTGAGCACCGCTGCCTGCAGCGCATCCAATCGGCTGTTATAGCCGACCTCCTCGTGGTAGTACGTCTTCTCTCCGCCGTGCATGCGCAGACGGCGCAACCGGGCGGCAAGTGCGTCGTCCTGCGTCACCATCATTCCGCCGTCGCCGTAGCCGCCGAGGTTCTTCGACGGGAAGAAGCTGAAGGTCCCGATCGTCGCCCGCTCACCGGCGAGTGTCCATTGACCGTCGACCTTGCGGCGCGCGCCGATCGACTGCGCGGCGTCCTCGATGATCGGGATGTCCCCGACCGCGTCTGCGATCTTCTCGAGCGGCGCCATCTGCCCGAAGAGGTCGACGGGGATGATCGCCTTCGTCTTCTTCGTCACCGCCGCGGCGGCGCTCTCCACGGAGATGTTGAAAGTATCCGGCTCGATGTCGACGAACACGGGCTTCGCGCCGATGTTGTGTACGGCGCCGGCGGTCGCAAAGAAGGTGAACGGAGTCGTAACGACTTCGTCGCCCGGACCGACGTCCAGCGCTCGCAGCGCAAGCAGGAGCGCATCGGTGCCGCTCGCGCATGCAACGGCGTGCTTGGACGAGCTGTACGCCGCGACGTCGGCTTCGAATTGCTTGACGATTTCGCCGAGGATGAAAGTCTGGTCCTCGACGATTTTCATCATCGAGGAAACGACTTCATCGCGGATGCGCCGATGCTGCGCCTTGAGGTCTAAAAGAGGTACGGCCATTTGGTTTGGATAAGCCTGTAATAATGGCCGAAATACGAGTGGTGAGTCAACTTTCAGGAGGCGGTTTCTACGAGAGGAAGCCGCACTTCGCGAGCGAGCTGGGACGCGCGGTAAATGGAGAGAATGAGCTCCAGCGATTTCCTGCCTTCGCGTCCGTCCGTCTCCGCCTTCGCGTCTCCGCGAAGAACGGCGAGAACGTTCCGGTAGTAACCCTCGTGCCCGTAGCCGTAGACGTTTGGCGGGCTGCTCGACGAGGCTTCCACGAGAACATCGTCCTCATCGGCCTCGGCAAACTGCCAGTGCTCGATCTTGTTCACCGCAGTCCCGCCGATCTTTGCCGTCCCGCGCTCCCCGAGAATCGTGATCGATCCCTCGAGATTCTTCGGGTACGTGAGCATCGTCACCTCGATCGTGCCGATCGCCCCCGACACGAATTTGAGGACCGCAACTCCCGTGTCCTCGGTTTCGATGCGACGGGCAAGCGTTGCGGTTTTCGCGACGACGGACTCGACCGGTCCGGCAAGCCACTGAACCAGATCGACGTAGTGCGAAGCCTGATTCATGATCGCTCCACCGTCGAGCGCTCGCGTTCCGCGCCATGACGCCTGATCGTAATACTCCTGCGGCCGAGACCAGCGGACCGTCGAGTTCACGAGATAGATCTTTCCGAATCTCCCCTTCTCGACCGCGCGTTTCACGAGCTGCACCGGCGCATTCAGACGATTCTGCTTTACGACGAACAGCTCGACACCGGCTGAATCGCACGCCTCAATCAATGCGTCGGCGCCCTTGAGGGAGATTGCCATCGGCTTTTCGGTGATAATGTTCTTCCCCGCCTCGGCAGCCATGATCCCCTGCGGCGGATGCAGGCCCGACGGCGTGGCAATGGCGACGACGTCGCACTCGGCTTTCGACAGCATCTCTGAATACGACGTGAACGACTTCGCCCCGGTTCGCTCGCCGGCTGCGCGCGCCCTCTCTTCGACGACGTCGCAAACGGCGGTGAGCTGGAGACCGTCAACCTTGGCGATCGCGTCGAAGTGGTTGCCGCTGATCCGGCCGCATCCGACGAGCGCGACACGAAATGCTTTTGCGGTCACGACTTTTCCGCGCGCATGATTCCCTTTCCCTCGGCGCGGTAACTCGATCCGCACTTCACGCACGTGCCGTTGCCGCTGTCGGGAAGGCGCTCCCCGCACTGGCACATCCAGCCGACGCGTTTCCCGGGAACACCGACGACGAGCGCGTACGGCTGCACGTCGGCCGTCACGACGCTTCCGGCACCGATGAAGGAGTAGTCGCCGAGCGTCACACCACAGACGATCGTGGCGTTCGCTCCGATGGAAGTGCCGCGCTTCACGAGCGTCTTCCTGTATTCCGTTTTTCTCGGCACATGACTGCGCGGATTGATGACGTTCGTGAAGACCATCGACGGTCCGCAGAAGACGTCGTCCTCGAGCTCCACTCCCTCGTAGACGGAGACGTTGTTCTGGATCTTGACGTTGTTCCCGATGCGCACGCCGTTCATCACGACGACGTTCTGGCCGAGCGAGCATCGCTCGCCGATTACCGCGCCCCCCAAAACGTGGCAGAAATGCCAGACTTTCGTGTCGGCGCCGATCTTTGCGCCGTCGTCGACATACGCGGATTCGTGAATGAACGGACTCGCCACTTACGCCCCCACTGCGTCAGAGAGGACTGCGTGCCATTCCTGTAGCGAGAGAACCGATGGTGCGCGCGACCGCTCGGAGGCAATCGCGTCACAGGCGGCCTTCGCCGCCGAAAGAGTCGTCGTGTACGCGACGCGATTTGCGATCGCCGCCTGGCGGAGCGTGTAGTCGTCGCGCTGCGCGTCCTTTCCCAGCGGAGTGTTGATGAGAAGCTGGACGGCGCCTTCAAGGATCAGGTCGATTCCATTCGGACTCCCCTCGTGCACCTTGCGAACGCTCTCGACCGGGATGCCTTTCTCTCGCATATGGTTCGCCGTGCCGGTCGTCGCCATGATCCGGAATCCGAGCTCGTGGAAACGCCGCGCGATCGCCGTCGCCGGCGCCTTGTCGGAGTCGTTGACGGTGATGAGCACCGTCCCTTCCCTCGGGAGAACGTTGTCGGCGGCGATCTCGGCCTTCGCGAACGCGGTCCCGAAATCGTCGCTGATCCCCATGACCTCTCCGGTCGAGCGCATCTCGGGACCGAGAATCGGATCGAACTCGCGGAACTTGTTGAACGGGAATACCGCCTCCTTCACCGACACGTACGACGGAATGATTTCCTCCGTGAAGCCGATGGACTCGAGCGATTCACCGAGCATCACCCGCGCGGCGTAGGCCGCCAGCGGCACGCCGATCGCCTTTGATACGAACGGAACCGTCCTGCTGCCCCGCGGATTCACCTCGAGAATGTACACGACGTCGTCCCGTACGGCGTACTGCACGTTGATCAGGCCTATGACTCCGAGGGCCTTTGCCAGCGCGACGGTCTGCTGTCGCATCGTCTCCAGGTGCGCCGGCGCAATCAGCTTGGTCGGCAGGACGCACGCGGAGTCGCCGGAGTGGATCCCGGCGTCCTCGATGTGCTGCATGATTCCGCCGATCACTACGCGCTGTCCATCCGAGATCGCATCCACGTCGGCCTCGAACGCATTCTCGAGGAAGCTGTCGATCAGCACCGGCTTGTCCTCCGACACCCGCGCCGCGCGCTCGAAGTACTCGACCAGCGAGGACTCGTCGTAGACGATCTCCATCGCCCGTCCGCCAAGTACGTATGACGGGCGAACGAGAACGGGATAACCGATGCGCGCCGCGGCTTCCGTCGCTTCGGCGATGCTCGTCGCCGTTCCATTCTCCGGCTGCGTGAGCCCGAGCTGTCGCGCGATCGCCTCGAACCTCCGCCGGTCTTCGGCGACGTCGATCGAATCCGGCTGCGTTCCGAGAATCGTGATACCCGCCTCCTCGAGACCCCGCGTCAGCTTGAGCGGCGTTTGTCCTCCAAGCTGCACGATTACGCCGATCGGCTGCTCGCGGTCGACGATGTCGAGCACGTGCTCGAGCGTCAGCGGCTCGAAGTAAAGCTTGTCGGAAATGTCGAAGTCGGTGGAAACGGTCTCGGGATTCGAGTTCACCATGATCGTCTCGAAACCCTGCTCGCGAAGCGCCAGCGCCGCGCGCACGCAGCAGTAGTCGAACTCCACTCCCTGACCGATCCGGTTGGGGCCGCTGCCGAGAATGACGACCGATTTGCGGCCCGACTTCGGCGCTTCCGTCTCCTCGTCGTAGCTGCTGTACAAGTACGGCGTGGACGAAGGGAATTCGCCGGCGCATGTATCCACCATCTTGTACGACGGCACGATCCCGGCGGCGAGGCGTGCCTTGCGCACGCCGCTCTCCTTTCCGCCGCGGAGCTTCGCGACCTGCCGATCGGAGAAGCCCATCCGCTTCATACGGCGCAGCTCCTCGGCGCCCGCGTCGGCGAGCGAGGAGTACCAGCGCTCCGCTTTCACGAGATCGCTCATCTGCGCGAGGAACCACGGGTCGATCGCCGTCAGCCCATGAATCTCTTCCGAGGTGAAGCCGGCGTCGAAGGCACGCTTGACCTGAAAGATCCGCTCCGGCGTCGGATGCTTTAGCGCGGTGCGCAAAGTTTCGGGCGAATCGTCGGCAAGACGATCGTCAGCCAGAGTCTCGCCCACGACCCAGCCGTTTCGGCCGCTCTCCAGTGCCCGAATCGCTTTCTGAAACGCTTCCTTGAAGGTGCGCGCGATCGCCATCGATTCGCCGACCGATTTCATCTGCGTCGTCAGCCGCGGATTCGCCGCGCGGAATTTCTCGAACGCGAAGCGCGGACACTTCACGACGACATAGTCGAGCACCGGCTCGAAGGAGGCGGGCGTCGTCTTGGTGATGTCGTTCGGTATCTCGTCGAGGCGGTATCCGACGGCGAGCTTGGCGCCGATTCGCGCGATGGGAAATCCGGTCGCCTTGGACGCGAGCGCGGAAGAGCGCGACACCCGCGGATTCATCTCGATCACCAGCATCTCGCCGTCGCGCGGGTTGATCGCGAACTGGATGTTGCACCCGCCCGCTTCGACACCGATCTCGCGAATCACGGCGACAGCCGCGTCGCGCATGATCTGATACTCGCGGTCGGTGAGCGTCATCGCCGGCGCGACGGTTATCGAGTCACCGGTATGCACGCCCATCGGATCGATATTCTCGATCGAGCAGACGATGACGACGTTGTCCGCGCCGTCGCGCATCACCTCGAGCTCGAACTCCTTCCAGCCGGCGACGCTCCGCTCGATGAGCACCTGCCGCACCGGCGACATGTCGAGGCCGTACGCTACCATCGTCTCGAAGCGGCTCCGGTCGTACGCGATTCCGCCGCCGCTCCCGCCGAGCGTGAACGCCGGGCGAATGATCGCCGGATATCCGGTGGATTCGACGACCTTGAAAGCTTCCTCGACCGTCGTGGCGATGCCGCCCTGTGGCACCGCGAGCCCGATGCGCGTCATCGCCTCGCCGAACTCTTTCCTGTCCTCGGCCATCGCGATCGCGCGTGCGTCGGCGCCAATCAGCTCGACGCCGTAGCGTGCGAGCGCGCCCCGCTCGTGCAGCTTCATCGCGACGTTGAGCGCCGTCTGCCCGCCCATCGTCGGAAGCAGTGCGTCGGGACGCTCCTTTTCGATGACGAGCTCGACGTACTCCGGGGTCACCGGCTCGATGTACGTCCGATGCGCGATCTCCGGATCGGTCATGATCGTCGCCGGATTCGAGTTTACGAGGATGACCTCGTAGCCTTCCTCGCGCAGCGCCTTCGCGGCCTGCGTGCCGGAATAATCGAACTCGGCGCCCTGGCCGATTACGATTGGGCCGGAGCCGATCAGAAGGATGCGATGCAGGTCCGTTCTTTTTGGCAACTAGATAGTCCTGTTCAGAAAGGCGTCTGGAACTGCGGACTGATAAACCACAAGCTACGAGCCGTCAGACTTCAAGCTGGATGCCGCTCGCTTAGGGCGTGCGGACGGTTCGAATGGCGTGACTGTGACCGCGCCGCCGCGAAGAGACTTGATTGCCATTGTCCTCAGCCATCCCGCCATATTGTGATGTCCCGGTGTAGGCAGCCAGCAGCTAATCGCTGAAAAGCTATCAGCGCCTGGCTTGTAGTTAATTGGTCCGCAGTCGACGTAAAAAAGGGAGCCCGCCGGGCTCCCCTTTCCTTCCCTCGCGATCGGCCGGCTCACGCAGCGGAAACTCCGCGCGGCGCGCGAACGACCTTGCCCGCGTGAATGCACCGCGTGCAAACCCTGACTTTGACTGTCTTGCCGTCAACGACGACGCGGGCGACCTGGAGATTCGGCTTCCACGTGCGGCGCGTCCTGTTGTTGGCGTGCGACACGTTGTTGCCGAAGGCGACTCCCTTCTCGCAAATGAAGCACTGATTTCTCTTGATCTGCGCCATCTTACTTCTCCCCGCTGATGAGCTCGATGCGCGCCATCTCGGCGCCGTCACCCTTCCGGTGGCCGGTCTTGAGAATGCGCGTGTATCCGCCATTGCGCGTTGCGTAGCGCGGTCCGATCTCCTGAAAGAGCTTGTCCGCTGCGGCGCGCTTCTGAACGTGCCGGCCGGTGAGGCGGCGCGCGTGAAGCGTGCCCGTCTTCGCTCTCGTGATCAGCTTCTCGACGAACGGGCGAAGCTCCTTCGCCTTCGCTTCCGTCGTCTCGATCGTGCCGCGCTCGATGAGTGAAGTCGCGAGACTTCTCATCAATGCCAGCTTCTGCTCGCTCGTGCGGCGGAGCTTTCTGCCTTCCTTGCGGTGACGCATTCTTAGCCTTCCTCTTCCTCGTCGGCACCGACCGTGGCGACGTTGCGATTCGGCGGGGTTCCCTGTTCGGTGATCTGAACGCCGTCAGGAGTCTCCTCGTACTTCATGCCGAAATTGAGCTTCTCGCGCTCGAGCAGATCGGCAATCTCGTTGAGGGACTTCTTGCCGAAGTTCTTGACCTGCAGAATCTGGCTTTCGCTCTGGCGGATCAGATCGCCGAGCGTACGGATGTTGGAGTTCTTGAGAGAGTTGACGGAGCGGACCGAGAGCTCGAAGTCCTCGATCGGAGTGCGCAGCAGCTCGGCTAGGCGGTGCGCGTCGCCGCGCGGCGCCTCTCCGCCCGCGCTCAGCGGGGCCGATACGTGCGAGCCGAAGCTCGCGAAATACTGGAAGTGCGTCTGGGCGAGAGCGGCGGCGTAGCTGACTGCCTCTTCCGGGGTGATCGTGCCGTTCGTCTCGACGGTGAGCGTCAGTCTATCGTAGTCGGTGCGCTGCCCGACACGCGTCTCGGCGACCGCGAAGTTCGCGCGGCGAACCGGGTTGTACAACGAGTCGATGCGGACGACTTCGACGGGCAGACTCTTGTCGACCGCGTGCTGGTCGGCGTCGACGTAGCCGCGGCCCTTGTTCACGTACAGCTCGACGTTGAGATCGCGGTCGCCCTGCATCGTGAAGAGATGGTGCGTGCGGTCGATGATGTTGACGCCGTTGCCGCCTTCGATGTCGGCGGCGGTCACCGGGCCGGCCTGGCTGCGCGAGATGCGCAGGACGGTGTTTTCGACACCCTCATCGAGCGAGAGAACGAGCGCCTTGAGGCTGCCGATGATCTGGTGGACGTCCTCGACTACGCCCGGAATCGTCTGGTGCTCGTGGAGAACGCCGTCGAAGCGGATTCCCCACACGGCAGATCCGCGGAGTGACGACATGAGCAGCCGGCGCATCGCGTTTCCGAGCGTGTGCCCGAATCCGCGCTCCAGCGGCTGAAGACGAAATTCTGCGACATTGGGGTTGTCTTCGCGCTTCGTTGCTTCGATGAGCTGCGGACGGACCAGACCCCGGAGATCTATTGTGTTTGCCATTTCCTGATTGTTCCTCAACGTCCCACCCCGCCCCTAACGCGCGGTGAGCCCGTAACGAGAGTTAGGGTCTCGTAGTTCTTACTTGGAGTAAAGCTCGACTACCAGCTGTTCCTGCGCCGCGATCGGAATGTTCGAACGCGTCGGCCGCTCCAGCATGCGGCCGCTGAAGGTGTCGCGATCCACCGCGATCCACGATAGCGGAGCGCCGCGGGACGCCTGGTCCATTGCCGCCATCACGCTCGCCTGCTCGCGCGACTTCATGCGGACGCGAATCTCCTGACCCGGCTGGACGAGGAAGCTCGGGATGTCGACCGACTTCTGATTCACCTCGACGTGACGGTGCCTGATGAGCTGGCGGGCGGCCTTGCGGCTGCCAGCAAATCCCATCCGGTACACGACGTTGTCGAGACGGCTCTCCAGTGCGGCGAGCAGGTTGTGACCGGTGATTCCGGGCATCGGCGCGACACGCTCGAACGTGTTGCGGAACTGCTGCTCGCTGACGCCGTAAATGCGCTTGATCTTCTGCTTCTCGCGAAGCTGCTTCGAGTATTCCGAGGTCTTGCGGCGGCGGGCGGTGCTTCCGCCGTGCTGGCCGGGGGGCGTCGGACGACGCTCGACCGGGCACTTCTCGGTGAAGCACTTCGTCGCCTTGAGGAACAGCTTCGTTCCCTCGCGGCGGCACTGACGGCAGCTCGCTCCAGTGTAGCGCATGGTCAGACTCTCCGGCGCTTGGGCGGGCGGCAGCCGTTGTGCGGAATCGGCGTGACGTCCCTGATCGATTTCACCTGCAGGCCGGCGGCGACGAGCGCCTGGATCGCGGACTCGCGACCCGATCCGGGGCCCTGAACGCGAACGTGCACGCGGCGTACGCCGAGGCTCATCGCCTCGCGTCCAGCCTGCTCGCCCGCGACGGTGGCCGCGAAGGGAGTGGATTTCTTCGAGCCCTTGAAGCCCGCCTTCCCCGACGAGCCCCAGGAAATCGTGTTCCCGTGAGTGTCGGTGATAGTGATTGTCGTGTTGTTGAAAGTCGCGCTCACGTGGGCGATGCCCTCGGCCTCGACGATCTTTTTTGTCTTTTTACCGATAGCCATGGCTTACTTCGTCACCTTCTTCTTGCCCGCGATGGCACGGCGGGGCCCCTTCTTCGTGCGGGCATTTGTATGCGTGCGCTGTCCACGGACGGGGAGGCCGCGACGGTGGCGGCCGCCACGGTACGAGCCGATGTCCATGAGACGCTTGATGTTCATCGCGACTTCGGTGCGGAGCGCACCTTCGACGCGGAAATCCTTCTCGATCGCCTGACGGAGACGGTTGGTGTCGGTGTCGTTCAGATCGCGAATACGCTGATCGGCGCTGACACCGGTCGACGCGAGAATGCGGCGCGCGGTCGCGCGGCCGATCCCGAAAATGTAAGTAAGGCCGATCTCGACTTTCTTCTCGCGCGGAAGGTCCACGCCGGCAATTCTTGCCATGATCAGCCCTGCTTCTGTTTATGCTTTGGATTGCGCTTGCAGATGATGCGAGTGACGCCCTGGCGCTTGATCACCTTGCAGTGCTCGCAAATCGGCTTGACGCTGCTTCTGACTTTCAACCGGGTAGCTCCGAATAGACGTGCAAATCCCCGGCAGTTTCATGGCCCGGGGCGTTTCCGAGGTAGCCTTGTAAAGTAGTGTGGCTATTGACGAAATGCAAGATTCCGGCGGACCCCAAAAAGCGTCTGGCATCCTCTTCGCATCCGGTCGGAACGGCTCTCACCGAAGAGGTCTACATGGCCGACGTAAACATCCAGCAAACTCCACCCCCACCCCCACCCCCACCGCGCGGCGGCGGCGGAATGGTTGTTGGAATCCTGCTCGTCGTCGTAATCCTGATCCTCGGATATGTCTTCATCGCCCGGGGCGGTCTCAACCGGACCTCCAAAGTGGACGTGAACGTGAACCCGCCTGCGTCCGCGCCGGCGGCAAACCCCCCTCGGCCGTAACAGAAGCGAATCGAAGCGAAGATGTCGGGTAATGAAAAAAAAAGAGCGGAGCGCCTAACCGGGACGCTCCGCTTTTCTTTATGGCGCGGCGGGCTGGACCCGACGTGACCTAGTAGCCGGAAAGCATCCGATTGACCGACCGCATCGCGTCGGCGGGGTCGTCGGCACCGGTCACCGTCCGTCCCAGCACGATGTAGCTGGCGCCTGCCCGAGCCGCCTCGAGCGGCGTCACCGTTCGCCGCTGATCGTGCCGCGGGTCTCCCGGACGGCGGATTCCGGGAACGAGCAGCGCCAGCCGGTCGCCAAGCGCCGCGTGAACCGCTCGCGCCTCGAGTCCGCTGCAAACGACGCCGTGTGCGCACGCATCAGCGGCCTGCTCCGAAAGCCGCAGCACTTCGCGCGACAGGTCGAGCCGAGCCCTTCCCCACGCGCGCCTGACTCCGTTGGTGTCGAGCGAAGTGAGAATCGTCACCGCCAGAATCCCGCATTTCTCGCCCGCCCCGTCGACCGCCGCTTCGAGCATCTCCCTTCCGCCGGTCGCGTGAACCGTCAGAAGGCTGGCGCCCAGTGCCGCCGCACGCGATGCGGCTTGCCCCACCGTGTGCGGAATGTCGTGCAGCTTGAGATCGAGGAACACCGATTTACCGAGCGCGCGCAGTCCTTCCACGATCTGCGGACCGGCGGCCGTGAAGAGCTCGTTGCCGACCTTGTAGAAGTCGCATGACTTTCCGAGTCGCTCGACGAGCGCCAGCGCGGCGCGCACATCGGGCCGGTCGAGCGCGACAATCGGCTGAATCTTCCTCGTCACCACGACACAACGCCTCTGATCTCGCCGATGCTCGCAACGCGGTGATCTTCAAACCAACGAGCTAGATCCCGTACGATTTGCAGTACGAGCCTTGGCGAGCGCATCGCGGCAGTTCCAATCGCGACGAGCGACGCGCCTGCCATGACGTATTGAAGAACGTCCTCCGCTGACGACGCGCCGCCGACTCCAATCACAGGCACGCTTACCGCTTTCGCCACACGAAAAGTCGCTAGCACGCC
>WNGF01007341.1_pt1 | contig 13346 bp, 2 predicted proteins | sample 5400641 | NCBI WGS metagenome assembly WNGF01 (sample SAMN13153371, study PRJNA577476) | soil metagenome | isolation source: 80 cm soil or saprolite under grassland replicate 2 | place: USA:California | collected 2016-06-15
CACCGGAGTCGAAACCAAACTCCGTTCGACCGGAGTCGAAACTCCGTTCACGGGAGTCGAAACTCCGAGTCGAAACTCCGTTCAGCGGAGTCGAAACTCCGTTCACCGGCGTCGAAACTCCGTTCAGCGGACTCGAAACTCCGTTCACGGGAGTCGAACTCCGTTCAGCGGACTCGAAACTCCGTTCACGGGAGTCGAACTCCGTTCACGGGAGTCGAACTCCGTTCAGGGGAGTCGCAACTCCGTTCAGCGGAGTCGAAACTCCGTTCACCCTGAGCGTAGCGCCGCCGAAGGCGGTGCGGAGTCGAAGGGCGAACGGGTGGAGTCGAACGGGTATCGGACGGGCGCCGCGGCTCAGCGGCTTCGCTTCGGCTTCCGCTTCTGCTTCACGTTCTGCTTGCGCTTCTTCGGCACGACGAGCCCGCGCGAGAGCCGGCGCAGCACCTGCTTCAGCTGCCGCTTCTTGTACCGCTCGTGCGAGGCGTCCCCCGCCTCGTTCCGGCGCGCCGTCTCGACGTCAACGACCTGGAACTCGACCAGCGAGAAGACGACCCGCCCGAGCTCGTCCCCCACCGGATCGTGCGGAGGGAGCAGCTCGTCGATGCGGACCGGCAGGTCCACGACGAAGTTGAGCACCCGGAACTCCTTGCCGCTGAACTCGTTCCGGGGCGCCGCGGGATCGGTCCGCTCGAGGTCGGGCGGCAGCTGGAGATTCGTCGCGAGCGCCGCGCCTTCCGGGTGGCGCGCGAGGAGGTCGCGGAACGTCACGAGGCTGTTCTGCGACTGCCCCGGGACCGCGTAGTTGAACGGGAAGAGGTGCTGCGCGAGGTGCCACACGACCGACGCGATCTGGTCCGGCCGCTCGGTCACGATCCGGTAGCGCACCCGGTCGAAGACCTGCGCCGCGACCGACTCCTTCTTCGCGAGGAGCTTCGTCACGAGCGAGGAGCGGCTCTTCACGTTCCCACGGAACTCGGTCACGAGCCCCGCGGCCTGCATCCGCTCCGCCTCGGCCATGATCCGCCGGTGCGCGCGCTCGGCGAGGTCCGCCTCCCGGATCGCCGTCCGGAAGAGCAGCTCGCGCGCCTCCAGGTGGTGGATGACGTGCATCACCTTCAGCACGACGCAGGCGATCCGGCGGTAGCGCACGGGCTCGAGCGCGCCGGAGGCGAGGAGGAAGAGATCGCGGAGATCGGGCGGCGAGGCGACGGGGAGCGCCACGCGGTAGCCGAACTCGCTGCGGAGGTAGTCGACGGCCTGCCCGAGGATGGCGCGGAGCCGCCGGTCGTCCTTCGGGTCGTCGAGGTCGAACTGGTTGAGCCGCAGGAACCGCCCGACCTCATCGCCGTTCCGGAACTCGAGCCGGCGCCAGTCGATCACCGACCCCCCGCGGAGCAGGAGGCGCAGCGCCTCGAGCTCCTGCACGCCCATCCGGTCGAGCGGGCGAAGGGGCCCCGTGGCCCAGGCGGGCTTCGGGTCGAAGGTCACGGTCGCTCCGCGGGCGCTAGAAGGAGAACGGGAAGGTGATTTCCTGCCCCGCCGTCGCGGACCTCGGGAACTTGATCGTCTTCACCACGCCGGTGATGCACCCGGCGAACGGGCCGGCCGCGTAGTCGCCCGGCATCGCCTTCGCGTCGCGAACGTTTCCGTCGCCGCCGATCACCCACTTCATCTTGAGCACGCCGCTCGCGCCCGGATCGCGCGCCTTCTGCTCGGACACGCACTTGCGGAGCGCGTCGATGCGACCCGCGACGGACTCGTTGATCTGCGCGGGCGTGAGCTTGTCCGGCAGCGCGGTCCCCCCGGCGCGCGCGGGCGGGACGTAGACCGAGCGGCCGCTGGCGCCGCCGCCGCCCGATCCAAGCGCATCGTCGAGGGCGGAGTCGCCCGAGTCGAAGTCGAGGAGGGAGTCCTTCTTCCGCCCGGCCGCTGGAGCGGGCGCCGGGGTCGGCGCGGGCGCCGCGGGCGCGAGCGCCGCTGCGTGGGCCGGCGGCGAGGGCTTCGCGTGGGGCGCGGTGGGCGGTTCCGCCTTCGCGAGGCGGCGCTCGCGCCCGCCCTTCGCGGCCGGTCGCGCGGGCGCAGCAGGCTCCTCGGTCGTGGGCGCAGCGGGCGCGGCGGCGGCCGGCGCGGCGGCCGCGACGGGCTGAGCCGGCGGGGGCGTCGCGGGCGCCGCTGGCGTCGCGGCGGGGGCGGGGGCGGGGGCCGGAGCGGCCGGAGCCGCGGCGGGGGCCGCCGGCGCGACGGCGACGACGGCGGGCGCCGGGGACATCTTCTTCATCTGCGAGAGGACGTACGTCGCGGCGCCACCCACGACGGCGACGACGAGGACCATCGTGGTGAGCACCGCGCGGGTCATGGACCGTTTGTGGCGCGTCTCTTCGGCGCGGCTCGCGACGCTCGAGCGCCGCTCGAGCTTCTTCTCGCCGGTCGTGTCGAGCCCCTTGATGCTGAGCGGGATCGCGCCGGTCGGATCGACGCCCCCGCCGTCCGGCAGGGCCTCGACGAGCGACTTGACGCCGCCCGGGGCGGCGCGGGAGACCGCCGGCTTCGCCGCGGGCGCGGCCCGCGAGGCGATCTCCTCGTTCGCGAGCGCCGCGAGGGCGGAGGCGCCGACGGGCTTCCAGGTCACCTCGGCGGGGGCGACGGGCGCCGGCGTGGTGGCGGCCTTCTCGCGCGCGGACTGCGGCTCCGAGCGGAACGGCTGCGGGTCCGGGCGCGACGGCTTCGCCTCGGCGCGCGCGACCGGCGCGAGGTACCCCGCGAGCTCCGCGACCGACGAGAGCGGCTGCCAGTCACCCATCCCCGGGCGCCAGACGAGCGAGTCGGGGCCGACGTCGCCCGACTCCCACTTCCGCTTCACCTCCGCGAGGGGCAGCGGACCGACCTGGGCCTGCCCGATCGCGACGTACCACTCCGTCGACGCGGGCGCCGGGGGCGACGCGATCCTCGCCTGGTCGTCGGCGCCCATGAGCTGCGTCGCGCCGAGGTCGGCCTCGCCGCCGCCGGCGGGCGCGGGTGCGTCGCCGAACGCGCTGTCGAACGCCTGGCCGAGCTCGACGTCGAGCCCGCCCGCCGGCGCGACCGCTGCGGCCGCCGCGGCGGGCGCAGGCGCCGCGGCCGGTGCCTCCGCCGAGCGGCGAACGACGATCACGTTTCCGCACTTCTTGCAGCGGACCTTCACGCCGTTCGGGCCGACCTTGTCGTCCGAGAGCATGTACTGGGCGCTGCAGCTGTCGCAGGTGAATTTCATCGGTCGTCCATCCTAGATCAACCTGGGACCACGCACGAAAGCCCGAGCTTTTCCCGCAGCTGGCCATTCTCCTGCGAGACGCAGAAGAGCGCGAGATCTCGCAGCCGCATCTCGTCGCGCAGCTTCGACACCTGGGGCCGCTCCGTCACGACGCCCTTGCGGACGATCTCGAGGTCCCCCGCGAGGAGGGCCCCGGCCCGGTTCGACGTGAGCTCCGCGCCGTCGAGGTAGGCGCGCACATCGCCGGCGTGCTGCACGTCGCAGTACTTCCGGGCGAGCAGCTTGAGGGTGTTCTTGCGGACGCCCTCGGGGAGCGTGCGCTCGAGCTCCCGCTTCAGCTTCTCGACGAGGTGGGGGTCGGCCGTGACGACGAACTTCGAGGTCCCGACGGCGCAGGCCGCCTGGAACACGAGGTCGAGCTGGTCGTGCGGCATGAGCCGCGCGAGGAAGAGCTCGGGGCGCGCGAACGCCATTGCCTTCCCGATCGCGAACCAGAGCTCCTTCTTCGGCCGCTCCTTGAACATCTGCTCGTCGGCGAGGAGCCCGGCGGGCTCCGTCGGCACGAGCTGGAGCCGGGACGGGACCTCCTCCTTGCGGAAGAGGCGCAGCCCGCGGAAGCCGAGCGTCCGCTCGACGTACTTGAACATGTTCGCGAAGAACAGCATCGACCCCTGGACGTCGAGCTCGTCCTTCTTCGGGACGATCCCGAGGTCCTTCTCCTTCTGGACGAACATCGAGCGCGCGTGGAGCGCGAGCAGCGTCATGATGTCCGCGAGCGGGCCCTTCACCCGCTCGTGCAGCACGAGCGACCACCCGTCGTCGTCGAGCGGGCGGCTCGCCTGGTCGCGCGCGAACTTCCGCAGGCGCGAGACCACCTGCACCTCCTCCGGGCTCGCCGCGGAGAGCAGGTGCGCGAGCACCTGCGCGGCGGAGTAGGCGAGGTCGTACTCCTTGCGCGCCGCGTGCAGCGTCACGAGCGCCGACGCCGCCTTCTGCGCCTTCGCGCCGCTCTTCAGCAGCTGGCGGTACGCGGCGATCGCCTCGCCCTCCTCGCCCGGCTTGCGCGCGGCGAGCTCGGCGTACAGCTCGAGCGAGACCGCGTCCTCCGGGTCGGCCTTCGCCACCACCTGGAACGCCATCCGCGCCGCGTCCTCGTTCCGGAGCACGTTCCGGTAGAGCTCGCCGACGGTCTTCCACAGCGCGAGCCGCGTCTGCGCCGCCTCCGGCCCCTTCGGGAGCCGCTGGATCATCCGGACGTAGGCCTGCTCGAGCTCGGGCCAGCGCTTCGCCTTCGTGTGGAGCTCCTCGATCGTGGCGAACGCCTGGACGAGGCGCGGGTTCTTGTCGAGCGCCTTCTCGAGCTCCGCGACCGCGGCCTGCTCGTCCTTCACCTCGTCGCGCAGGAGCTCGGCGAGGGTGAGGTGGAGCTTCGCCGCGCGGCCCGCGTCGGCCTGCACCTCGGGCCGGTGCAGGATCTGGGCGAGCACGTCCGCCGCCTTCTGCGCCTGGCGCGTCTCCTTGTAGAGGCCGAGGAGCGCCTCGGTGACCGCGAGCGCGGTCGGGTCGATGCGCGAGGCGCCGAGGAACGCGTCGATCGCCTGGTACGGGTCCTTGAGGCGATCGCGGCAGGCCTCGCCGATCGCGACGAGGATCTCGAACTTCGCCTGGCCTTCGACGAGCGGCAGCAGCCGCTGGCGCTGGTCGACCGCGCCCTCGAAGTCGCCGAGCGTCTCGAGCACGCGCACGAGGCTGCGGCGCGACGGCTCGTGGTTCGCGTCGATCTCGAGCGCCTTCTTGAACGCGTTCACGGCACGCTCGAGCTGCCCGAGCTTCTCGGCGATCTCGCCGATCTGCCAGTGCGTCTCGACCACCTCGAGGTCGGTGAGGCCGTCGCGGTGGTGCACGATGACGGTCGTGAAGATGCGGAGCGCCTCCTCCCACTGCTGCTGCTGGACGAGCAGGTGGCCGAGCCCCTCGAGCGCGGGGAGGTAGGTGGCGTCGAGGTCGTACGCGCGCCGGTAGCAGGCGAGCGCCTTGTCGCGCTTCTCGAGCTTGTCCGCCACGTAGCCGAGCCGGTAGCTCTGGCGGCACAGCTCCTTCGCGTCGCCACTCGGCTCGAGCGCCTCGACCATCGCGTCGAGGACGCGCTCGGCGTCCGCCCAGCGGGCCTGGGCGACGTAGATGTCCGAGAGCGGCTTCGCCGCGTCGGGGTGGCCCGGGGTCCGCTTGAGCGCCTCCTCGTAGTAGCGCGCCGCCTGATCGCGGTCGTCGCGCTCCTCCTGGTACACGCGGCCGACCTCCGCGTAGAGGCGCGTCTTCTCCTCCACCTCCGGGGCGTAGCGCGCCTCCTCGATGAGCATCTCGAGGAAGCGGTCGCGGTCGTGCTCGCGCTCGGCGATCCCCTTGAGCGCGCGGATCGCGGGCAGGCAGCCCGGGTCGAGCTGCAGCGCGCGCCCGTGCGCGTCCTTCGCGCTCGCCGCGTCGAGGAGCATGTCCTCGAAGATGGCGCCGATGCGGACGTGCACCTCGACCGCGTCCTTCCCGCCGCCCGCGATGCGCGCCTCGCGGCGGAGCATGTCGAGGGCGAGGTTCCAGTTCCCGCTTCGCTCGTAGAGCCGGCCGAGCGCGGAGACGGCCTCGCGCGACTCCGGGTCGAGCTGGAGCGCGTGGTTGAAGATCGCCTCGGCGCGATCGACGCGCGACAGCTCCTTCCACCAGACCTCGCCGATCGCGACCTCGAGCGCGACCTGCTCGCGCCGGTCGTGGACGAGCGTCAGGTGGTGCTGCATCACCGGGATGAGCTTGTCCCAGGCGCGCGCGTCCCGGTAGAGCCGCTCGAGCGCCTTCACCGCCGGGAGGTTCCCGCCGTCGAGCGCGAGGATCGCCTCGTTCTGCTGGATGGCGCTCCGCGGATCGTGGAGCTTCTCGTCGTGGATCCCGGCGCTCTTCGCGAGGATCCGCACCCGCTCGCGCGGGTCCTCCGTGAGCGCGATCTGCCGCTCGTAGACGCGGTTCAGCTCGGCGAAGCGGTCGAGCTTCGTGTAGAGCCGCTCGAGTCCGCCGAGCGCCTCGCGCGAGCCGTCGTCGAGCCCGATGACCGTCCGGTACGCCTCGACCGCCGCCTCGTCGTCGCCGATCTCGTTCTCGTCGAGCGCCGCGATCTGCAGCTGGAACGCGACGCGGGCCTCGTCGCTCGCGGCGAGATCGCGGGCGCGGGAGAGGACCTGGGCGAGGTCCTGCCAGCGCTGCTCGCGCCGGAAGAGCGCGGAGAGCTGCTCGAGCGCCGCGGCGTCGGAGCCGTCGAGCTCGAGGAGCCGGCGGAGCGCCGTGATCGCCTCCTCCACGTCCTTCATCTCGGCGTCGTAGAGCTTCGCGACCTCGAGGAGCATCGCCTTCTTCTCGTCGAGGCCGGCGGCCGCCTCGAGCTTCTGCTCGAGCGTGATGACGAGGTCGCGGACGCGGCCGCGCCGCTTGAAGAGCTGGGTGAGCGCCTCGAGCGCCTCCGGGCTCGCCGGATCGGCCTCGAGCGCGCGCCGGTACGCGACCTCCGCATCGTCGGCGTCGTCGAGCTTCTCGTCGCGCAGCTTGCCGAGGCGCAGGAGGAGTCGCGCCTTCACCATGCCGCGCGCGTCGTCCGAGACCTGCTCGAGCACGGCGGCGAGCTCGTCGAGCGCCTCCGTCTCGATGGCGAGCCGCTCCGCGGCCGCGAGCGGCTCCGGGTCGCCCGGCGCCTCGGCGAGGGCGCGGCACCAGGCGAGGAACGCCATCTCCTTCTGGCCGAGCTTCTTCTCGTGGACGCCCGCGACCTCCTTCAGGACGGCGACCTTCTCCGCGGGGTCCGCGATCTGCGGGGCGAACAGGTCGCACACCCGCGCGAACGCGCGCCAGTTCCCGGCGTCGGAGTGGAGCTGGCGCAGCTCCTCGTAGGCGGTCCGGTTCGGGGGATCGAGCTCGAGCACCTTCTCGAGCGCCGCGGCGGACTGGTCGGTCCGCTTCTGCGCCTTCCACAGCTCGGCGACCGCGAGCCAGGCCGGCACGGCCTCGGCAGGGCCGCCCTGCGCCGCGAGCAGCGCCGCGCGCGCCTCCGCGGCACGGACGCCGTCCTGCGCCGCGCCGGCCTGACGGAAGATCTCCTCGATGCGGACGAGCTCCTCCGCCTGGTGCGGCTCGATGTCGAAGGCGAGCTTGCCCTGCTCGACCGCCTCGCGCTTGTTCCCCGCGCGGAGCAGCACCTCGGCGAGCTCGAGCCGTGCCCGCTTCACCCCGAGCGCGTCCTCCTGCAGCGGCACGAGCCGCCGGTAGATCCCGGCGAGCGCGTCCACGTCGCCCTGCGCCGCGTACATGTCGCGCAGCGCCTCGAGGGCGCGCCGGTTGCGCGGGTCGGTGTCGAGCACCGCCTTGTAGGATTGGACCGCCTGCGAGAGGTCGCCGAGGCGCGTGCCGAGCACGAGCCCGAGCTTGTCGTTGATGCGCCCGATCTCGCGTCGATCGACCGTCGCCTGCGCCCGCAGGCGCAGGTGCTGGGCGAGGTCGGCCCAGCGCTCGAGCCGCTCGTACAGGTCCTCGAGCCCCGCGAGCGCGTCTTCGTGGCGCGGCCGCGAGACGAGGAGCTCCTTCCAGAGCGCGACCGACTCGTCGAGCCGGCCGAGCTCGGCGGCGAGCGCCGCCATGCGCGCGAGCACCCGCTCCTTCGCGGCCGGCTCCGGCGCGGCGGCGCGCTGCGAGGCGAGGTTCTGGAACAGGTCCTCGCGCCGGCCGGCCGCCTCGTACAAGGCCTCGAGCGCGCGCAGCGAGGGGAAGTGGCGCGGGTCCGCCTTCGCCGCGCCCTCGTACGCCTCGGCGGCGCGGTCGGGGGCCTCGAGTCGCTCCTCGCAAAGCTGCCCGAGCCGGAAGAGGAGCTGCACCTTCTCGGCGCCCGCCACCTGGCCCGCGCGATGCGCGAGCACGTCGGCGAGCTCCGGCCACGACTCGAGCCGCCCGTAGAGCCGCTCGAGCGCCGGCAGCGCCTCCTCTGCCGCGCCCGGGTCGAGGGCGACCGCGCGGCGCAGGAACGTCGCCGCGCGGGAGGGATCGCCGAGCTTGTGCTCGTAGAGCGCGCCGAGCCGCAGCGCCACGTCCGCGGTCTCCGCGGGCGGCAGCCGGTCGATCTCGTCCTCGTAGATCGCCGCGAGCTCTTCCTCGTGGCCGCTCTGCTCGGCGAGCGTCTCCATGCGCTGGCGCAGCGCCGGGTCGGCGGGGTCCTCGCGGAACGCCTTGCAGAGCGCGAGGAACGCGAGCTCGGGATCGCCGAGCTTCTTCTCGCGCAGGTCGGCGAGCTCGAGGTAGAGCCCCTTGCGCTCCACCCCGTCCGGCCGCTCCGCGGCGCGCACCTCGAGCACCGCCGCCTGGCGGAGGGCGTCGCCTTGCGCCGCGTACGCGCCCTCGAGGACGAGCGCCGCGTGGGCGTTCGACGAGTCCTTCTGGAGGAGCGCCTCGAGGCGCGCGATCGCCTCCGGGTGGTCGGGGCGGGCCTGCAGCACCTGCGCGTAGAGGGCGAGCGCGCCGTCGCGATCGAGGAGCCGCGTCTCCTTCAGCTCGGCGAGCCGGTACCGGAACGGAACGAGGGCCGCGGCGTCCCGGTCCTCCTCCGCGAGCGCGACCTCGCGGGCGAGCACCTCGCCGAGGTCCACCCAGCGCTCGGTCTTCACGCAGAGGCGGTCCAGCCGGGCGAGCGCCTCCCGGTCCTTCGGGACGACCTCGAGGAGCCGCTTCGAGGAGAGGATCGCGCCCTGCAGGTCGCCGAGCCGCTCGTCCTGCACCGCGGCGAGGTCGGCGAGGAGCTTCCCGCGGACCTCGGGGTCCTCCTCGCCGCCGAGCGCGCGCCGGATCGCCTGCGCGAAGGCCTCCGGATCGGCGCCGCCGCGCAGGCCCTCGATGGTGCCGAGCATCGCCTCGCGGTCCTCGGGGACGAGATCGAGCACCCGCTGCCATGCCTCGGCGGCGCGCGCGGGATCGGCCTTCACGAGCCGCGCGATGCGCCGCTGGTACTCGGCGCGCGCCGCGGGCTCGCGGGCCCGGTCGGCGTTCTCGGCGAGGAGCGCCGCGTGCTCGTCCTGAAGCCCGGCCGCCGCCGCGTATGCGCCGACGAGAGAGAGCGTCTCCTTCGCGTCCGGGTCGGCGGCGAGGGCGCGACCGGCGGCGAGGAACGCCATCTCCGCATTCCTGAGCGGCCCGCCGTAGGTCTCCGCGATCCGGCGGAGCAGCGCGGCGCGCGTGCCGGGCTCGGGCTCGTTCGCGGCACGCGACTCGAGGGCGTCGATCACCTTCTGGTGCTCGCCCTCTGCCGAGTAGATCGGCTCGAGCACGAGCGCCGCCTGGATCGCGCTCGCGCCGGTGCCGCGGGCGAGGTCCTCGAGCGCGGCGAGCGCGGCGGGGTGGCGCGGCACCTTCGAGAGCACCTCGCGGTAGCAGGCGAGCGCGCCCTCCGCGTCGGCGAGCCGCTGGTGGAGGATCCGCCCGAGCCGGAAGCGCAGCTCGGCCGCCTCGGCGACGAAGTTCGGCTGCCGGTCCGCGACGTTCACCTCGCGCGACAGGATGTCGGCGAGCTCGTCCCACCGCTCGGCGGCGCCGAGCAGCTTCCCGAGCAGCCGCAGGGCGTTCGGGTCCTCCGGGTCCACCGCCAGGATCTTCTTGTAGGCGGTGATGGCGCCTTCGCGGTCCGCGAGCTGTTCGGCCATGATCTTCGCCACCTCGAGCAGGAGTTCCTTGCGTGCCGTCGCGGCGGGCGCGATCTCGGCGAGCCGCTCCAGCGTCCGCGCGAGCTCGCGCGGCGCCCCCATCTTGCGGTGAACCCGGGCGAGCGCGCCGAGCGTCTCCGCGGAGGGCGCCTCGGCGGCGACCTCCTCGAACCAGCGCGCGGCGACGTCGAGCCGGCCGAGCCGCTCGGCCGACAGCACCGCGAGCCGCCGCCGCACGTCGAGCGCGGCGTCGCGCGGCAGCTTCGCACGGAGCGCCTCTTCGAGCGCCCGCGCGAGCTCGGCCCACGCGCCCGTCGCCGCCGCGAGCCGCTCGAGGTCGGCGCGCACGCCCGGCGCGTCCACGCCGCGTCGGACGGTGTCGTCGAGCTCGCGCAGCTTCGCCCGGAACGCCTGGGCCGGATCCCCGAGCCGCTCGTGCAGGGCGGCGAGCTCGGCGAGGAGGCCCGGCCGCTCGGCGTCGTCTGCCGTCGCGAGCCGGACCTCGAGCAGCGCGGCGAGCTTGCGGGAGTCCCCGGTCGCGCGGTGGACGTCCTCGAGCACGCGGGCCGCGTCGGCGGTCGTCTCGGGCCGCGCGAGGAGCCGCTCGAGCCCGGCGACGGCGCCCGGCTCGCGCGGGCTCTCCGCGAGCACGTCCGCGTACGCGTCGATGGCGCACCGCGGATCGGGGCCGGCCTCGAGAATCCCCGCCCGGCGCAGGTGCAGCTCGACGCGGCGCGCCGCGTCGTCGCCCGCGGCCACCGCGAGCGCCCCGAGTACGTCGACGAGCTCCGCCCCCGGCTCCGTGCGGGAGAGGAGCCGCTCGAGGCCGAGGAGCGGCTCGAGCTCCGATGGCTCCGCCGCGCGCGCGTCGCGGAGCGCCTCGAGCGCCGCCGCCGGATCGCCGACGTCCTCGATGAGCTTCGCAGCGTTGAGGAGCAGCGCGAGCCGCTCGGCGCCCGTCGCGAGCGCGGCCCGCCGGCGCGCGACATCCAGGATCTCCGCCGCCGAGCGCGACGCGGCGTAGAGCCGCTCGAGCTCCTCGAGCGCCTCGCCGTCCTCCGGCGCCACCGCGAGCACCTTCTTCCACCCCTCGATCGCGTCGGGGCCGCCCGCCCGCGCGCGGGCCGCGCGGCGCAGCAGCGCCCGCGCCTCGTCCGGCGGCGCCGCGGCGGCCGCCTGCTCGAGGACCAGGGCGAGCTCCTCCTCGCTCGACGTCGCACGCGCGAGCCGCTCGAGGTCCTGCTCGGCCCCGGCGCGCGCCGGCCCGCCCTCCGCGAACGCACGGCACGCGGCGATGAAGGCGAGCTCCGGCGAGGCGAGGTCCCGCTCGAGCAGCGTCCGGATCTCGGCGAGCAGCCGCGCCCGCTCGCCCGGGTCCTCGATCGCGGCGAGCCGCGCCTCGCGGGCCGCGACGCGCCGCGCGTGCTCGCCGGCCCCGCGCAGTGAGGCGTCGACTGCCTCGAGCGCCTCGCGCCCGACCGCGCCGGGCACCGTGGCGAGCGCGACGAGCGCCTCTCGCGAGGGCTCCCGCCGCGGGTCGCGGCGGAGCAGCTCGGCGTGGAGCGCGAGGGCGCCAGCCGGATCGGCGAGCCGCTCGCGACGCAGCTCCGCGAGCCGCGCGGCCGTCTCCGTCTCGAACGCGCGCCCGAGCCGCGTCTCGAGCGCGGCGGCGAGCTCGGCGGGGCGGTCGAGCCGCTCCCAGAGCCGCTCGAGCGCCGCGCGGGCGTCCGGGTCCTCCGGCGCGAGCCGCGCGAGCTCGGTCCACGCCGCCGCGGCGCGCGACGGATCCGCGAGCCGCGTCTCGGCGATCGTCGCCTCCTCGCGCAGGGCGTCCTCGCGCTGGGCAGGGTCCGTGACCCGGCGGGCGAGCTCCGCGCAGATGTCGGCGAGCTCGCCCCAGCGCTCGCGCGCCCGGTGGAGCCGCCGGACCGCTGCGAGCCCCTCCCGATCACCCGGCGCCGCCTCGAGCGCGCGCGTCCAGGCCTCGGCGGCGCGGTCCTTGTCGAGCCGCCGGTCCGCGAAGTCGGCCCGCTCGCGGAGGAGCACGGCGCGCAGCTCGGGCGCGGCCTCGTCGCACAGCGCGTCGTACACGCGCGCGCACGCCTCCACCTCCTGGCTGTCCGCCGCGAGGCGGCGCAGGTTGCGGCGGGCGTCCGCGTCGGCCGGGTGGGCGCGCACCGCCTCGGCGGTCGCCGTGAAGGCGAGCGAGACCTGGTGCAGCTCCTGCTCGGCGATCCGCGCCGCGCCGCGCAGCGCGGCGGCCTTCGCGGCCGGCTCGGGCTGGATGCGCGCCTCCGCCTCGAGCGCGCGCATCCGGCGCCGGGGGTCCGGGTGCGCGGCGAGCGCGGCGGCGGCCACGCGCACCGCCCCGGGATCCTCGGCGTCGAGCTGCTCCTCGACGGCCTGGAGCGCCGCCTGGTCCTGGGGGTTCGCGGCGAGGGCGGCGGCGAGGCGCTCCCCGGCGGCGCGGAGATCGCCGATCCCCTGCGCGAAGCGGGCCGACTCGAGCGCCGCGCGCGAGGCCTCCGCCGGGTCCTCGGTCGCCCCGGCGAGCTCGGCGAGCACATCGGCGCGCCCGGCGCCGTCGCCCGCCGCGCCGAGCGCGTCGGCGAGGCGCGCGAGGAGACGTGCGCGGTGGTCGGGCGCGGCGGCGGCGACCGCGTCGCGGAGCGCGGCCGCGGCGGCGGCGGGGTCGCGGAGCCGCTCGGAGAGCACCTCCGCGCGCTGGGCGAGGAGCGCGCACCGCTCGGCGCCCTCGGCCGCGTCGGCTCGCGTGCCGAGGAGCTCGGAAGCCTCCGTCCACTGCTCGGCAGCGAGGGCTGCGCGTGTGAGGGCCGCGAGCGTCGCGGCGTCGCCCGGCCGCAGCGCGAGCGCGCGGCGGAGCTGCGCGGCCGCCTCGTCGAACGCGCCGAGGTCCTCCTCCGCGACCGCCGCGGCGCGGAGCCTGAGCGCGAGCTCCTCCTCGGGCCTCCCCTCGAGCCGCCGCGCGGCGTCGGAGAGGAGCGCGAGCAGCTCGCGGTGGGCGCCCACCTCGCGCGCGAGCGCCTCGCAGCGGCGCCGGGCGTCCGGGTGCTCGGGGCAGGCGCGCAGCGCGGCGGCCGCGGCGGAGAGGGCCCCGCGCGCGTCGCCGAGCTTCCCGGCGCGGAGCGCGGACGCGTCGAGGAGGTAGCGGGCGCGCTCGCGCGCATCGGCGGACGGCGGGAGGTTCCGCGCGATCATCTCGAGCATCGCGGCGTGGCGCGCCGGGTCGGCCGCACCCGCGTACATCGGGGCGAGCGCCTGCGCGATCCGGAGCGGCTCGACGCCGCGCTCGAGCAGCCGCTCGAGCAGCTGGGTCGCGTCGGTCCGCTGCGACGGGACGAGCCCACCCGCCTGCAGGA
>WNGF01008404.1_pt1 | contig 13344 bp, 15 predicted proteins | sample 5400641 | NCBI WGS metagenome assembly WNGF01 (sample SAMN13153371, study PRJNA577476) | soil metagenome | isolation source: 80 cm soil or saprolite under grassland replicate 2 | place: USA:California | collected 2016-06-15
TCTACACGCGCGACGGCGCGAAAGCGAAGCAGCTCCTGACGGAAGCCAATGTCGGACCCATCTCGTTCACGATGCTCACGCAGACGACCGAGCCGGCGTACGCGAAGGACATCGCGCAGCTGGTGCAGGCGCAGCTCGCGGAGATCGGCGTGACGATGAAGATCGAGACGCTCGAGTTCACGCAGTGGGTCGACCGCTGGCTGAAAGCGGACTTCGATATGGCCCCGGGCCTGAACGGCGGCGGGCCTGATCCCGACTTTTACATCTTCCGTTACTTCACCGACGACGGGAACCTGAACTTCGTCACGAGCTACAAGAACCCGATCTCGAGCGACGCGATCAAGGCCGCGCGCGCGACGACCGACGTCGCGAAGCGCAAGGAGCTTTACACGACCGCTCAGAAGGAGCTCGTGAACGGCGTCCCGTTCATCTGGCTCTACGTCGGGCGCGATTACAACGCGACGCTGCCGACGACGAAGGGGTTCATCCACCTTCCGACCGGCTCCGTCATCTATCTGCGTCAGACCTGGCTGGACAAGTAGGAATCGTCGCTTCGCGACGATTCATACGTGCAGGGTCACCACGGTGGTGACCCTGCTGTAACGGCGGATCGCAATGGGTCGTTATCTGGCAGCGCGGCTCATCGGGGCGATCCCGACGCTTCTCGGCGTCTCGGTGCTCACGTTCCTGTTCATCCGACTGATCCCGGGTGATGCGATCGCGGCGCGCCTCGGTACCTCGACCGCGCTGACGCCGGAGCAGCTCGCGAGCCTGCGCGCGTACTTCGGTCTCGACCAACCTCTGTACCAGCAGTACTGGACGTGGCTCACGTCGCTGCTGCACGGTGACTTCGGCTACTCGATACGGACCGGGCGCCCGGTGCTCGTCGAGATCGCCGAGCGGCTACCGGCCACGCTCGAGCTCGCGGCAGCGGCCACGCTGATCGCGGTGTTCATCGGCCTGCCGCTCGGTCTGTTGTCGGCGATGCGATCGCATTCACGCGTCGACGTCGTCGCGCGCATCGGTGGTCTGATCGGGCTCTCACTACCAAGCTTCTGGCTCGGAACGCTCATCATCGTGCTCTTCTCGCTGTATCTGCGGTGGCTACCGAACACCGGTGGCTACGTCGACTTCGTTCGCGATCCGCTCGGCAATCTCGCATTGATCGTCTTGCCGGCGATCACGCTCGGTGTCGCGCTCGCAGCGGCGACGATGCGCATGACCCGCTCCGCGATGCTCGACGTGCTCGGTGCAGACTACGTCCGGACGGCGTGGGCGAAGGGCCTTCCGCGCGGACTCATCATCCGGCGGCACGTCCTGAAGAACGGGCTCATCGTCGTCGTGACGCTGCTCGGCATCCAGGTCGGCCAGCTGCTCGGAGGCGCGGTCGTCGTCGAGGAGATCTTCTCGATCCCCGGTGTCGGCCGGATGCTGCTTGCCGCAATCGTGCAGCGCGATTACGCGCTCGTGCAAGGAGGCGTGCTGGTGATCGCGATCCTCTTCGTCCTCGTCAACATCTTCGTGGACCTGCTCTATGGCTACCTGGATCCCCGAATCCGCCTCACCTAGGCCCGCCGTCGCGGGCCGATCCTTCGGCCTCGCCGGCATCGGCGCGGCCATCCTGCACGAGCCGGTCGCGTTGATCGGTCTGGCGATGGTCGTCATCTATGTCGGTGTCGCGCTCACGGTGGGGTTTCTCCCGCTGCACGACCCGTTGCTGCCCTCGACGCAGCGCCTCGTGGGTCCGTCGCCTGAGTTCCCGTTCGGCACGGACGCGCTCGGCCGCGATCTTCTGAGCCGGATCATGTTCGGCGCGCGGCTTTCGATCCGCGTCGCTGTCCTATCGGTCGTGATCGCGACGCTCGTCGGCGGAACGCTCGGCTTGGTGTCCGGCTACCTCGGGGGATTGGCGGACATGGCCATCGGCCGGGTCCTCGACGTCTTCTTTGCCTTCCCCGCGATCCTTCTCGCGCTCGGGATCGTCGCCGCGCTCGGGCCGGATCCGAACAACGTCATCGTCGCGATCGCCGTGGTGTACACGCCCATCTTCGCGCGTGTCGTCCGCGGCCCGGTGCTCGCGCTCAAGGCGCGTGAGTTCGTGGAGGCGGCGCGCGCGGTCGGCGCGACCGGAGCGCGCATCGTGATCCGCCATATCGTGCCCAACCTCATGTCGACGCTGATCGTCCAGGTCAGCCTTGCGCTCTCGTGGGCGGTGCTCACCGAGGGGGCGCTGTCGTTCCTCGGGCTCTCGGCGCAGCCGCCAGCGCCGTCGTGGGGCGTGATGCTGAGCGAGGGCCGGCAGTACCTCGAGTTCGCGACGCATCTCGCGGTCTTCCCGGGGCTCGCGATCATGGTCGCCGTGCTGGGCTTCAACCTCCTCGGCGACGGCCTGCGCGACGCGCTCGATCCGCAGCAGCGATGAGGATCGCGCACGCGACCCGAACGCACGTCTCCGGACTCGCCCAGCTCATGACCCGATCACCGCTCCTTCAGCGCTACGGCGTGACGAGCGGCCGCGCGCGGTCGAGCCTCCTCGAGGGGCTGAAGGAACGCGACATGCTCCTCGTCGCGCTCGAGAGCGGAGAGACCCTCGGCCTCGCGTGGGTGATCACGACGCGGGCGCTCGACCGCGCCGCGTATCTCAAGCTCTTGCTCGTCGCGGAGGGGAAGCAGTCCCACGGCGTCGGCGCCGCGCTGCTCGCGGATGCGGAGCGCAGAGCCCGCGCGTCCGGCTGCCGCCATCTCGTTCTCCTCGTGACGACAACGAATCGGCGCGCACGCGCTTTCTACGGCCGGCACGGCTACCGGCATGTGGGGAACCTGCCCGGTTTCGTCCGGCCGGCGATCGGCGAATCGCTTTACGTGAAGAGCTGGCCGATCCGCTAAGGGGCTCTCTGAGCGGCCTACGGCAACGCTGTCGCGACGATCACGCGTTTCGTGCTCCTGCGCCTCTGGCTCGAGCGCCACCAGCGTTTCGTCGTGACCCGCGACCGCGGGCGTTACTAAAGAACCGGTCAGTTCTCGAAGACGGTGCTCTTCTTGATCTCGTAGCCGCTGCGTAGGCAGTTCCGCTCCGAGCGAAGCGTGTTCGCGACGTAGTCCCGCGGAACGATGACGTAGTTGAACTGCCAGATCGCGCTGTACTTCTTCATCCCCGGCACGGAGTCGTAGATGTTGAATTGGCCGGGGACACGTTTCGGTCCCTTGCCGTGCGCGAGCTTCCCCTTCGGCGTCAGCTTGACCGAGTAGACGATCTGGTATTCCTGCGCGACCTTCACCTTCTTCGGGTCGACATCGACCTCGCCCTGCTCGGTCGCGAACACGACGCGCCCGTCGAACCACACGCGTTCGATCTTGTAGCCGTAGGGATTGTTGTATCGAAGATCCTCGACACCACGCAGCCGGTTCGGCCGCGGCTTCGGTCGCGCGCGGCCATGCTCGATGGCCCAGACACCCTCAGTCTTCTTTGCTCGGACCGATCGTGCCACGCGCCGAGCCTACCGCAGTGGATGGTTGCTTGACCCTTCGATATGCCGGGACTAGCCTGACGCCGCCTCGAAGCTGGGGAGCTACAAGGGAGCGGCGATGACCTTCGGGCTCTTGCGCGCGCACGGTCCACCTTAGCGCTGCGTCGCGATCCGCAGCGCACGATAAGGGGAGGTGTCGCGTGGCCAAGATCACCGTCACGGTCAATCGCACCGAGCACGAACTCGAGATCGAGACGTCGCTACTCCTGGTCGAGCTGCTCCGCGAAAAGCTGAGACTCACCGGAACACACGTCGGATGTGACACGAGCCAGTGTGGCGCGTGCACGGTCCTGGTCGACGGCAGCGCGGTGAAGTCGTGCACCGTGCTCGCGGTCCAGGCGGACGGCGCCGAGATCGTCACGGTCGAGGGTCTCGCGAAGGATGGCGAGCTCCATCCGATCCAGCGTGCCTTCAGCGCCGAGCACGCGCTCCAGTGTGGGTTCTGCACGCCAGGACTGATGATCACCGCGGTCGACCTGCTGTCGCGCACCCCCGCGCCGACGGATACGGAGATCCGCCACGCGATCAAGGGAAACCTCTGCCGCTGCACCGGCTATCACAACATCGTCAACGCGGTCCGTACGGCCGCGACCGAGATGCGAGGCGCAGCGATGCCGATGAAGACGCCAGCGGAGGTGAAGAGATGACCGCCACCGCACCAACGACCTATATCGGAACGCGCACTCCTCGCAAGGAGGACCCCAAGCTCATCCAGGGTCGGGGCACGTTCACTGACGACATGACCCTCCCGGCCATGGTCTACGTATCGCTGGTCCGCAGCCCGCATGCCCACGCGCGTATTCGGCGGATCGACGCCGCTGCTGCGCGCAAGGAGCCGGGCGTCGTGGCGGTCATCACGGGCAAGGACGCGGAGGCAACAGGCGTGCTTCCCGTGTTCATCACCGTCCCTGGAATGAACGGCTCCAAGCACATGCCACTGGCGACCGACAAGGCCCGCTACGCGGGCGACGCGATCGCGGCTGTCGTCGCGGACACGCGGCAGGCGGCGAAGCGCGCGGCCGATCTGGTGACCATCGACTACGAGCCGCTGCCCGTCGTCGTTGATGCGACGAAGGCGCTCGAGCCGGGTGCGCCCATCCTCCACGAGGAGCTTGGGACCAACCTCGTCTTTACCTATCCCGTGAAGGGTGGCGATATCGACAAGGCGTTCCACGATGCCGAAGCGACCGTGAAGCTTCACATCGTCAATCAGCGCCTCATTCCGAACGCGATGGAGCCGCGCTCGGTCGTTGCGAAGTTCGAGGCGGGCGAGCTGACCGTGTGGACGAGCACCCAGATCCCGCACTTCGTGCAGCTCATCCTCTCGGTCAACCTGGGCCTTTCGCAGAACAAAGTGCGGGTGATCGCGCCCGAGGTGGGCGGCGGTTTTGGCAGCAAGCTGCAGGTGTACGCGGAGGAACTTCTCGTCGCGCACCTCGCGAAGACGCTGGGCCGTCCTGTGAAATGGACGGAGGACCGTCGCGAGGGCTATCTCGCCACGATCCACGGTCGCGACCTCGTCGAAGACGTCGAACTGGCCGCGAAGCGTGACGGCACCGTCCTCGGCGTGAGGATCCGGACCGTCGCGAATGTCGGGGCGTACCTGCAGGCGTTCGCGCCCGGCATTCCTACGATCCTTCATGCATTCATCATTCCCGGCGCATATCGGATCCCCGCGTTCGACTGTGAAGTCAGGGGCGCGTACACGAACACCACGCCAGTGGACGCGTATCGCGGCGCCGGACGGCCGGAAGCGACGTTCGCCATAGAACGCGCGATGGATCGTCTCGCGGACGAGATCGGTATGGACCCCGCTGAGATCCGCCGCAAGAATTTCATCCCGCCCGACGCGTTCCCGTTCACCACGATCAGCGGGATCACCTACGACAGCGGCGACTACGCTCCGGCACTCGATCGGGCGCTCGCGATGGCCGACTACAAGGGCTTTGAGAAGCGTCGCGCCGAGGCGAAAGCGCGCGGAAGGTATCGCGGGATCGGTCTTTCGAGCTACGTCGAGATCTGCGGCCTCGCGCCGTCCAAGGCGAACTCGGCGCTCGGTGTCGGTTGGGGCGGCTACGAGAGCGCACGCATCCGTGTCCATCCAACAGGGGCCGTGCAGGTGTTCACCGGTACCTCGCCGCACGGTCAGGGCCACGAAACGTCGTGGGCACAGATCGCCGCCGATGCGATCGGCGTCACCCCGAACGACATCGAGGTGCGTCACGGCGACACATTCGAGTCGCCGGGCATGGGCGTGGGCACGTTCGGCAGCCGGAGCCTCGCGGTCGGCGGCATCGCCGTCCACAACGCGGCTCAGAAGATCCGCGAGAAGGTCATCCAGATAGGCGCCCATCTGCTGGAGGCCTCCCCCGAGGACGTCGTCGCCCAGGGCGGCAAGGTCTTCGTCAAGGGCGTGCCCGAGAAGGCGAAGGCGTTCGGTGAGATCTCGATGGCGGCCTATCTCGCCGCGAACCTGCCCGAAGGCATGGAGCCGGGGCTTGAGGCCACCACGTACTACGACCCACCGAACTTCACGTTCCCGTTCGGCACGCACATCGCTGAGGTGGAAGTGGACCCGGAGACCGGGTCGATCGAGATCATCCGCTACTCCGCGTGCGACGACTGCGGCAGGCAGATCAACCCGATGATCGTAGAGGGCCAGCTCCACGGTGGCATCACGCAGGGCATCGGACAGGCGCTGTACGAAACGGCGGTCTATGACAACAACGGGCAGCTGTTGTCCGGCAGCATGATGGAGTACCACGTTCCCACAGCGGCGGATGTTCCGGCCTTCGCTCTGGATCACACAGTGACGCTCACCAAGACGAATCCCCTCGGCGTCAAGGGCATCGGCGAGGCCGGGACGATCGCATCGACGCCCGCAATGGTGAACGCCGTCATCGATGCCCTGTCGCCACTCGGCATCACGCACATCGACATGCCACTGACGGCAGAAAAAGTCTGGGGAGCCATTCGCAAGGCAGGGGAGGCACGACGATGATCACGCAGACCTTTACCTTCGAAAGCCCGGCGACCATCGAGGATGCTGTCGCGTCGCTCGGGCGTTCGCCGCAAGCGAAGGTCATCGCCGGCGGCCACAGTCTCATCCCACTCATCAAGCTCGGCCTCGCCGAGCCCAAGCAGCTCATCGATCTTCGGCGCATTCGCCAGCTTCGTGACATCAGGAGTGAGGACGGCGGGATCGTCGTCGGCGCGCTCGCGACGCACCGATCGATCGCGGATCACGCCGCTGTCGGCAAGACGCTCACGGCGCTCGCGGAGGCCGCGGCCGCCGTCGGCGACCTCCAGGTTCGTTCGCGCGGGACGATCGGCGGTAGCCTCGCGCACGCCGACCCAGCGGCCGATGAGCCAGCTCCGACCCTCGCCTTCGACGCGACGATCCGCGTCATCGGCCCGAAGGGACGCCGCGACATCCCGGCACGGGAATTCTTCAAGGGTCCGTTCGAGACTGCGCTCGCCACGAACGAGATCGTGATCGAGGTTCGTTTCCCTACGCCCCCCGGCCGCTATGGCAGCGCCTACGCGAAGTTCGCCCATCCGGCATCGGGTTTCGCGATCGTGGGCGTGGCAGCGGTCGCTACGGTCAAAGGCGACGGCAGCGTCGAACGCGCCGCGATCGCCGTGACCGGTGCCGGCCCGTCACCGTTCCGCGCGACGGCTGCCGAGCGCGCCATCGTCGGCACGCGCGGTGACGCGAATGCCGTCGTGGCCGCAGCGGCCAAAGCCGCTGATGGCGTCGACGCCATGAGCGACCTCGTCGCTTCCGCGGAGTTCCGCCGGCATCTCGTGACCGTCTACGCGCGCCGCGCTCTCGAGCGCGCGATCGAGCACGCTCGCTCTTAGGAAGGCGGCGGACTCGACGCAGGACGATGCACTTCGAGGGCATCGTCGAGGTCGCAGCGGCGCGCGACCGCGTCTGGTCGTTCGTCAGCGATCCGACGCGCGTTGCCGCGTGTGCGCCCGACGTCGAACATCTCGAGGTCGTGGACCCGACGCATTTCCGCGTCACCGTTCGCGCGGGGATCGGTCCCATCAGGACGACGTTCGCGATCGATGCGGAGTTCACCGAGCTTCTGGAGCCAGAGCACGCTGAAGTGCGCGCCACGGGTCGAGCACGTGGAAGCGCGGTGGAGATGTCGAACGTCGTCGACCTCGTGGACGTGGGCGACGGTCGCACGGCGCTCCGCTGGCGAGCCGAGGTGAACGTGAGCGGCGCCATCGCGAACATCGGCTCGCGTTTCATGCAGACCGCCGCCGACAAGACGACCCGCGAGGTGTTCGCATGCCTCAAGGAGCGACTCGAGGCTCCCTAGAATCGCCGCGTGGGGAGCGCGGTCGCATGGTCGTCGATCGATGAGGTCGCGGAAGGGCTCGCGCGTGAGCGGTACATTGTCGACCGCGCGCTCGCCGTGACGCTGTACCTCGCGCTGCGGCTGGGGAAGCCGCTCTTCGTCGAGGGCGAGGCCGGCGTCGGGAAGACCGAGATCGCGAAGGCGCTCGCATCGGCCCTCGGACGGCGGCTCATTCGCCTCCAGTGCTACGAGGGTCTTGATGTGGCCACGGCGGTGTACGACTGGGACTACCCGCGGCAGATCCTCGAGATCCGCCTCGCCGAGAGCGAGGGTCACGCCGACGCCGCCCGTGGCCGCATCTACAGCGAGCGTTTCCTCATCAGACGCCCGCTCCTCGAGGCGATCGCGAGCGACGGGCCGCCCCCCGTGCTGCTCATCGACGAGATCGACCGCGCCGACGAGGAGTTCGAGGCCTACCTCCTGGAGTTGCTCTCGGATTTCCAGGTGACCGTGCCGGAGCTCGGCACGTTCCGTGCGCCGGTGCCGCCTCCGATCGTGATCACCTCGAATCGGACCCGCGAGGTCCACGACGCGCTCAAGCGACGTTGCCTCTACCACTGGATCGACTATCCGACCCCCGATCGCGAGCTCGCGATCCTGGCCCGCCGTCTTCCGGATGTACCGGAGCGTCTCGCGCGGGCCGTCGTGGCCGTCGTGCAAGCGCTTCGTGGCGACGATCTCTTCAAGCGACCCGGCGTCTCGGAGACGCTCGACTGGGCGATGGCCCTGATGGCGCTTGACACACGCGAGCTTGACGAGTCGACGCTAAGCGAGACTCTCGGCGTACTTCTCAAATACGAGGAAGACGTCTCGCGCGTCCGCGCGGACAGGCTACCCCAGCTCGTTGCCGAAGCCGCGCATGCGGGCTGACCTCGCCGCGCGAAATCTGCTGGTCTTGCCGCGACTGCTGCGCCGCGCTCAGCTGCCGGTCGACGCGGGGCGGGCGCGCGCGTTCCTTGCGGCGGTCGCGGAGATCGATGTCTCGCGAGAAGAGGATGTCCGCGCGGCGGCGCGGGCGACGCTTGTGTCGCATCCAGCCGACCTCGGCCGATTCGATGAGACCTTCGACCTATTCATCGATGTGCTGATCGGTCGCGTCCGACGCATCGACGCTGGCGCTCCGCCGCGTCCGCTGCAGACGCGAGGCGCAGTCGCGTCCGCGCTCGACGTCGCCGGGGATGACCCGCGCGCTTCCCGTCGCCGCGAGGCCCATCGCGCCGCCAGCCCGCTGGAGCTCCTCGCAACGACCGACTTCGCGAAGATGACGCAGGCCGAGCGGGCGGCGGCGGCGCTGTTCCTGAGACGCCTCGCGTGGTCGCCTGGAGTGCGCAAGGGCAGACGGCGGCGACCGGATCGCAGCGGTGCGAGGTATGACCTGCGGGCGACGCTTCGTCGCAGCCTTCGCACGCTCGGTGAACCGCTGTTCCTGCAGCGCCGCAGCGTGCGACCGAAGCCGCGGCCGCTCGTCGTCATCTGCGACGTGTCCGGATCGATGGAGCCGTACGTTCGGCTGATGCTGCATATGACACACGCGTTCACGCGCGCCTGGGGTCGTGTCGAGGTATTCACGCTCGGGACGCGACTCACTCGCGTGACACGTCGGCTCCGACCGCGCAGGGCGGACGCGGCGCTCGCATCGATCGCGAGCGAGGTCAGCGACTGGTCCGGTGGGACGCGCATCGCGGACAGCCTCCGGGTCTTCAACCGCGTCTGGTCGCGTCGCGTGCTTGGCCGCGGTGCGATCGTCCTGCTCGTCACCGATGGTTGGGAGCACGGTGACGCTCGTGCGCTCCTCGTCGAGGCTGAGCGGCTGCAGCGCGCCTCGTATCGCCTCTTGTGGCTCGACCCGCTTGCAGGCACGCTCGGTTATGTGGCGGAGAGCGCGGGCGCGCGGGCTCTCGTAGCGCGGACCGACGATCACCTTGCCGCAAACACGCTGCGCGGTCTTGCGGGGTTGGCAGACGCGCTTGCGGCGAGTGGCGGTCGGCGTCCGATCCGGCGTGCGACCGCGTACCGCGACCGAATCTGATCGCAGCGCGCCAAAGAGCCCTCTGGCACAGCGCGTGCCTCTGTCTAGGAGCATGTACCGACACGCTCTCGACACGCGGACTCACCCGTTCGGCGGGACCCCGTGGCACGCGCCGGGGGGAACGTTATCCAGATGAACAGCAACGAAGCACTCGACGCGATCGTCGCGCTCCGGGCGGTTTGGGCGAGGAAGCGCGGCCGCGTGACTTTGGCGGACCTCGATCTTGTCCTGCGCCGCTGCGTGCGCAGCAGCGGCCATGCGGCGCTGGCACCCGAGCGCTGGCGCGGGCATCCGTGGCTGTCGTCGACACATCACGAGTGGGTCTCACTCGAAGCGGCCTGAGCCCGGCGTAGCGCCTCGCTATTCTCGACGCGCCCATGTCCGAAGATCTCGTCCTCTGGCACGACTTCAACATCAGCCTGGTCACGGCATCCGCTGGGCTGCTGGGCTTGCTGTTCGTCGCGCTCTCCATCCACGTTCGCACGCTGAGCGCCAGCCGAAACGCAGAGCTTCGCGCCGTCGCTCGGACGATATTCCTCGGCTATGTCGTGAATCTCGGCGTCGGGTTCCTAGCCCTCATGCCACAGAGCCTTTCAGCATTCGGTCTCGAGCTTCTCTTCCTCGTCCTCGCAGCCACCGTGCCTTTCGGCGCAGCGGCCCGGAGTGGATTACGTGCGACCGGCGTCGGTTACGACCGCAAGGTGACCGTCTGGCAGTTCCTCGCGGGCTTCGCCCTGTTCATCGTTTCGATCGCCGCCGCGATCGGTGTGTTCGTCGGAGAAGCTTCCGCCCTGTACGTGGTCGGTGGGATCGCGGTGCTGAGTCTGCTGTGGGGCGTGTTCAACACCTGGGAGCTGATCTTCCGCGTCCAGCACATCGACGAGCCCTGACGACCTCGCGCGACAAAACCATCGCCCCGGGTGTGACCCCGGGGCGATGAGCGAGATAGGGAGGGTGGGGAGCTATTGGATCGTCGGCGCGGGTCCGTACATCCCAAGGCTGCCTGCGTCGCTGTTGCCGATGACGGCCCCGTTGAGATTCACGAAGCCGGTCGGCGCGTACCAGTAGGCACCGGGCGGCGGGCAGGACGCGACGCACTTTGCGTTCGTCGCGAGTGACAGCGTTCCGGTGCCGCGGAGCTGACCGAGACGGATCTCGACGGGTCCGGCGCCGAGCTGACGCTCGAAGGTCGAGAAGCCGTACTCGTAGAAGCAGCCGAACTGGTTGCAATAGCTGCGGTTCCACTGCACGTTCAGCTGCTCGCTCTGGAAGGCGATCGTCCCCGTGGGATCGATCGACAGCTTCGAGTCACGCAGCGGGAAGTTGACCGTTCCGCGAAGGCCCGAAAGGCCCGCGTCGGAGATATCTCCCGAAACGGACGCGTTGCCGCTGATCTGGCCGCCGAGGATGCTGCTGAAGCTGACTTGGCTGAAGTACACGCTGATGGTCTGATTCGAAGGTGCCGCGAGTGCGGTGGTCGTGAACGCGAGCGTGAGCACGAGACCGAGAACTGATGCGAGCAGTGATTTGCGCATTGCCTCTTCCCTCTTTGCGAGGACTGTCCGGCCCGGGACCGGTCCGCGTCTTTGCGCGGTGCCTCGCGAGTGACGGTCTACGGCCGCCCTCGCGCTCCGTGCGTGCGCGACCACACCCGTGTCGGGTGAGCCGCGGCACACCGCTTATGTGGTGTCGGACACGCAGCCTTCGCTCGCGCTGCGCGCAGCCTTCGCGAGCCGCTCGCGCGCTGAATCGAAGCGTTCGATGGGCAGTAGCAGGCTATCGGTGATGCGCTCGCGCACGCCGCCCGTGATTTGTTTGCCGATCCGGCGCGCCCAGCGCCGTCCCAACCAACCAGCGTGCAGCCGCAGCGCCTGCGCGAGCAGGAATCCGACGATGAGCGTCGCGGCGAGCAGCACAACCGGCGTGGGGATCGCGCCGAGGTAGGGAACGTCCACCGAGCCGACCGGCGCCTCGTGGATGAGGAACAGCGCAGCGAACCAGAGCCCGCAGAACAGGAGCATGGCCGTTATCGCGTAATTCCCGAGGCCGATCAGCGACCAGAGCGCGCTGGTCGGGACGCGGAACTCCGCGGCCTCCGTCGCGAGGGAGCTGTCGATCGTCTCCGCGAGCCGCTGTTCGAAGACCGCGGGCGTGCTCAGCGTGGCGAGCGATCCACGGACAGGTCCCGGCACGGTGGGTAGCGTCGTCGCGATGAGCTCGCGCCGGATCGGCCGAGGCGCGCGCCCGTCCGGTGAGGCGATACACCAGGCTCGTGACGTGACCGAACGGTCCGGCGCCGCGCGGCCGGGCCGCGAGTCGCGTGGCGGCGACTGCCTGACGCTCCAGGCCGCGGATGTCGATGAGCGCGAGCACGCCGCGGGCGACCGAGTCGAGCGCACGCTCGCGTCGCCCGGGATCGATGAGCGGCGTCGCGTCGCCGTCGGCCACCCCGGCGCGCGTGGCAAGCTCGCGCACCGACTGCTGCGCCTCGGCGGCGACACGTGATGCGATCACGCGTTTCGCCTCGATCCCGCTGTCGAGCCAGCGGCGGAACTCCGCGACGCCGGTCGCGCCTTCGCGCGCGCGAGTGATCACGATGGGGATGTCGTCGAGGCCTTCGCGCTGAAGCTGCGTGCGCATGTCGTCGCTCACGCGAGTGGCGTCCTCCGCACTGAGGAGGTCGCTGCGATTGAGCACGACGAGCTGCTGGCGGAGGCGTGGAGCAAAAGTGCGCAGATAACCGCCATGCATGATCTCGTCCTTGTACTTCTCCGGGTCGACGACCCAGGCGACGGCGTCAACGCGCGGTAGTAGCGCATCGACACGCTCGCGGTGCTGAGGAGCGATGGAGTCGAAGTCCGGGAGGTCGAGCACCGCGAGCTCGCCGAGGCTCTCCGCTCGATGCTCGCGCACCTGCGTCACACCGAGCCAGCTGAGCAGACCGGCGAGGTCGCGGCGCCGGTCGGCTGGGACCCATGCGACGGCCTCGGAGGTCGTCGGCCGCCGCGCGCTGGCCGAGCTCACCTCCTGGCCTGCGATCGCATTGAGAAGCGTCGATTTTCCGACGCCGGTCCCCCCGGCGAGCGCGAGCACGTACGCGTCGCTTGGGAATCCGAGACGGATGCGCGCCGTCTCGCGCACGCCCGACGCCGCGGTCGTGTCGAGAGCGAGCACTGACGCCGCTGCGATCGCTTCGTCGAGATGCTCGAGGCAGCCCGGGAGATCCATCAGCGCAGCTCCGTCGCGCTGGCGCGCAGCTCGGTCGCAAGCTCGCGGAGCGTCGCCGGCGACGTAGCGAGCGCGTCGAATCGCGCGCGCTCCTGCGCGAACAGCGACGTCAGCAGCGTGTCCAGTCGCGCACGCGCCTGCTCGATGAGCTGCTCCATCGCGCGTTCCCCGAAGAGGGCCTCGAGCA
>WNGF01011263.1_pt1 | contig 13343 bp, 13 predicted proteins | sample 5400641 | NCBI WGS metagenome assembly WNGF01 (sample SAMN13153371, study PRJNA577476) | soil metagenome | isolation source: 80 cm soil or saprolite under grassland replicate 2 | place: USA:California | collected 2016-06-15
ATGATGATGCGGAATAAATTTTCATAACTCAATCCCGCCAAGCATCTCAAGTTCACATATAAAATCAGGAATTAATTTGGCTGAAGCTTTTTAAACTTCGGCCTTCTTATTTATATGCCTGTAAAAACATTTTCCTAAAACTTCTATAAGTTTTAACAGAGAAGAGTGTTGCAGCAACATTGAATACTTATTTCATATAGTTTTGAGCCATGTGGATGATCTGCACAAAAGAATGGCGGCAATTTTTCAGCAGCCTTACAGGCTACATTGCATTAATTGTTTTTCTTTTATTAAACGGACTGTTGCTCTTTGTTTTTCCCGATACCAGTTTGCTCGATTTTGGTTATGCTTCGCTCAATGGTTTTTTTGATCTTGCACCATGGATATTATTATTCCTCGTTCCTACCATTACCATGCGCAGCCTTGCAGATGAATACAAGGGCGGCACCTTTGAATTATTAAAAACGATGCCCTTATCACCATCACAAATTGTATATGGAAAATTTTTAGGTTCCTTTCTTATTGTGCTGCTTTCATTGATGCCTACAATTGTTTATGCAGTTTCATTACAGGCGTTGAGTGCGGTTGGCGGTTTAGATATTGGCAGTACCATCGGCAGTTATCTTGGCTTATTGATGCTTGGCGCTGTATTTACTTCTATTGGTATTTGCACAAGCAGCTTTACCAATAATACAGTAGTGGCATTTATTAGCGGAGCCTTTGTATGTTTTTTATTATACACGGGTTTTGAAGCAATAAGCAAACTGCCGGTGTTTGTCTCAGGACTAGATTATTATATTGAAATGCTTGGCATAAAATTTCACTACAAAAGCATCAGCAAAGGAGTGATTGATATTCGCGATGTAATTTATTTTACAGGTGTAATTTTTATTTTCTTATTTACTACAGAAAGAAATGTTGCTAACAGATGAATTGGTGAATGCTCGGTGGTGAATGCTTGAGTGCCTGATTACTCACTACTGGCAATTCACTGCTCACAAACAAAATAATTATGAAGAATAAAAATAAATTATTACAACATAAATACTGGTGGGTTATTGCACTCATACTTTTTCCTGCGATAACGTATATGTCTTCTTTATTCCGTTACAGCGTTGACCTTACAGCAGAAAAACGTTTTAGTTTAACAACAGCCACTAAAAATCTTTTGCATAATCTTGATTCAACTGTTAATATAAAAGTTTTTTTGACTGGCGATTTACCTGCAGACTATAAAAAATTAAGTATTGCCACTGAAGATTTATTGAGCGAATTCAGGGATTTGAGCAATAATAAAATACAGGTAAGTTTTGAAAAATTAGGCGAAGATTTAAATGATTCAACAAAAGCTTTAATTTATAAAAATTATTTAAACCATGTTAGCAATTTAGATGATACTACTAAAGATTCAATCTATAATCAAGTTGTCAAAAGTAAAGACAGCTTAAACGATGTTGCACAAGAAATTATTTCCGATAGCCTTGCAAGCATGGGCGTTGTTTTTGAGCAGGCAGAAAATGTTTCTTCTAAAAATAATAAAGCAACCAAACAGTTGATTATTCCTTCTGCGATAGTTTATTATAAGAATCATCCTCCTTTTGTAATTGATTTGCGCAGCAGCAGGAAAGTGTTTAAAGACTTTAATGTGATTAACAGTAATCCAGAGGAAGATAAAGAAGCTACATTGAATGCAGCCGAAGCCTTGTTGGAGTTTAAGTTTGCGAATGCAATTGATAAATTGACAAGAACATATATTCCTGTTGTGGCTTATGCCATTGGCAATGGAGAGCCTTTACCCGTAAAAGATTTACGCGTGAATGACTTGGGCATGAGTTTGCAAAATGATTATCGCATTGCCATTTTCAATTTAAAACAAGGTTATCCCGATGCCGCACAAATTGATGCTTTATTAATTGTAAAACCTGCACAGCCATTTACTGATGAAGACAAATTAAAACTGGATCAGTTTGTAATGCATGGTGGTAAAATTATTTGGTGCATAGATAAATTGTATGCAGAGCTTGACAGTCTTATGCGTAGCAAGAGCGACTTTGTAGCCTATGATCGCAATTTAAATATTGATGACATTTTGTTTAAATATGGGGTGCGTATCAATGGTGATTTATTGCAGGATCTTAATTGTTCAAAAATACCTATAGTGACAGGTCACAATCAGGATGGCAGTCCTGTTATGCAACGCGTGCCGTGGCCCTATTATCCATTTCTCGCTGCAACAAATAATAATCCTATTTCAAAAAATCTTGATCGTGTATTGCCTGTCTTTCCTTCAAGTATAGATACAGTGCAGGCTCCAGGCATACAAAAAACAATTTTGCTTGCCAGCGATACAAACAGCCGTGTAATAAGTTCGCCGGCAATGGTGAGTTTAAACAGTATAAAAAACTCTTCTGATTTTCTTTCTGAATATGAAGCAACACCTAACAGAAGCTATGTACCCGTGGCTGTTTTACTCGAGGGAAATTTTACTTCATTATTTGCAAACCGCTTGACAAAAGCTATACAGGATTCTGTTGCAAGAGCATCAGGTAAATCATTTGAAGGCATGGCAGAAAAACCTGCAAAGCAAATTGTAATGAGTGATGCGGATATTGTTACCAATGCAGTAAGTCCCACATCAGGACCATTACCAATGGGTGAAGTGCCTTTTGAGAATTATCGGTTTGCTAACCGCGAATTTTTTCTCAATTGCATTGATTATCTCGTAAGCAACAATGGTATTTTTCAATCAAGAAATAAAGATTTTACATTGCGTTTACTCGATAAGAAAAAAGTTGAAGAGCAGCGCACTACATGGCAGTTCATTAACATTGTTGCACCCATTGTTGTAATACTTTTGTTTGGAGCCTTGTACCAGTGGGGAAGAAAACAACGGTATAGTGTTTAATAAACAGTGATCATGTTTCGAATTTTTTTGGTCCCGGCATTAAATCTACAATCTAAAAACCGCAATCATAAATGACCCCAGATCAAATCGCATATCTTGTTTTTGGAATTGTACTTCTCCTTGCACTTGTATTTGATCTTGGTTTGTTAAGTAAAAAAAGCACGATCATCAGCATAAAGGCGGCATTAAAGCAAACGTTCTTTTGGGTTATACTCGCGTTAGCTTTTTTTGTTTTTATGTGGATACACGAAGGGCAGGAACCGGCGCTTGAATATATAAGCGCTTATTTAATGGAATGGAGCCTTAGCATTGATAATATTTTTGTGTTCATTCTCATCTTTAACTCTTTTGCCGTAAAAGAAAAATATTATCCAAGGGTATTACTGGTTGGTATTTTAATGGCTATTGTTTTCAGGATAATATTTATAACAATCGGTGTAGCACTGGTGGCACGTTTTGAATGGATTTTATTATTGTTCGGTGCTTTTCTTGTTTACACAGGTTATAAAATGTTTACTTCAAATGAGGATGAAGAATTTAATCCACATGAAACAAAAATATATCGCTTTCTTTCCAGGTTTTTACCTCTTGCTGAAACAGATGGAGGAGGTAAGTATATTATAAGAAGAAATGGAAGACCAATGTACACAACATTATTTGTTGTAATAGTATTGCTTGCATCTATTGATCTTGTTTTTGCTTTAGACTCAATCCCAGCTGTAATGGGTATTTCAAGAGACAAACTTGTTATTTATACTTCAAACATTTTTGCTGTTCTTGGATTGCGTTCACTTTTCTTTTTGCTGAGAGGTGCCGTAAATAAATTCGAATACCTGCAACAGGGTATAGCAATCGTTTTAATTTTTATTGGTTTAAAAATGCTTGCTGAACATTGGATAACCGAATGGATCGGTAAAAATATACAGGTGTTTATTTCTTTAGGAGTAATACTAATTTGTATTTCAGGGTCTATATTTTATTCAATAAAGAAAAAGAAGATACGCAAACCTGAAGATGTAACAGATGAATCTTTAAAATAAATTTTCATCCTTCTGTGGTATACACTATTCAACATATCGCTGATATACTTCCTGCAAGTGCTTCATTACCTCAACCTGCAACAGTAGTTGAGCAATTGGTGACTGATAGCAGGCGAATCTCTTTTCCTTCCATAACAGTTTTCTTTGCATTACAAACAGAAAGAAGAGATGCACATATTTTTATAAAGGAAGTATATGAAAGAGGCGTACGCAATTTTGTTGTAAAAACCGGATACACCACAAATGAATTTCCAGATGCCAATTTTATTTTTGTAGAAAATACTTTATGTGCATTACAAAATTTAGCTGCTTATCACCGCTCACAATTTAATTATCCTGTTGTAGGCATTACAGGCAGTAACGGGAAAACAATTGTGAAAGAATGGCTATACCAATTACTCTCTTCCGATTATAATATTGTTCGCAGTCCACGCAGCTACAATTCGCAAACAGGTGTGCCGCTTAGTGTTTGGCAAATGAATGAAGAACATAATCTTGCTCTTTTTGAAGCAGGCATTTCGCAACCCGGTGAAATGGATGCTCTGGAAAGAATAATTCATCCCACCATCGGTATATTCACCAATCTTGGTGAAGCGCATGGTGAAAATTTTAAAAATGCTTTTGAGAAGGCAATAGAAAAATCAAAGCTTTTTATAAATGCAGGTACTATAATATATCCTTCAGATAATACGATAATAAAAGAAGCACTCACTACATATTTGCCTCAACGTAAATTTATATGGGGCACTCATGACGATGCCGACGTGAAAATTATTTCTGTAGAAAAACAGCATCTGCATACACAAATAATATTTCAATATCTCAATGAACAAGCAACTGTTATAATCCCGTTTACAGATGATGCATCCATTCAAAATGCATGCACTTGTTTATCTGTATTGCTCTGCCTTCAAATTCCAACTGAAATTATTCAGCAAAGAATGCAGCAACTGCAGGCGGTGAATATGCGGCTGCAACTTATTCATGCGATCAACAACTGCACTGTTGTTAACGATACTTACAGTTTTGATATCAATTCTTTTTCTGTCGCCCTTGATTTTTTAATGCAGCAACAGCAGCAAACACAAAGAACAGTTATCATTTCAGATATTCCTGCAGCCAAAAATGGCGAAGCATACGAAGAAGTAATTGATATGCTTCACACAAGAAACATTCATCGCGCAATAACTATCGGTGAGAAATGGGATGTATATCAATCACTATTAAAAAATAAAATTGCAGTAACGCAGCATTTTCATGATACTGCTTCATTTATAGAACATTTTAGTGCCAATCATTTTCGTAATGAAGCAATTTTATTGAAAGGGGCACGTGTTTTTGGCTTTGAAAAAATCGTATCACTGCTCGAAAGGAAGGTTCATCAAACGGTGATGGAAATAAATCTCACTGCTATAGTACATAATCTTAACCAATATCGCAGCAGGTTAAAAAAAGGTGTGAGGCTGATGGCGATGGTAAAAGCATTTGCGTATGGCAGCGGCAGTGCAGAGGTGGCCAAAATGTTGCAGTTTCATAAGGTGGATTATCTCGCAGTTGCTTATGCAGATGAAGGTGTTGAACTGCGCAAAGCCGGCATTAGCTTGCCCATTATGGTAATGAATGTAGACGAAGCAGCTTTTGAAACTATAGTTCAATATAATCTTGAACCGGAACTTTTTTCACTGAATATCTTTCGAGCGTTCTTTGCATTTCTCCAGCATGAAGGGCTATATCAATATCCTGTTCATATAAAGTTAGATACCGGTATGCATCGTCTCGGCTTCGAAGAAAAAGATGTAGAAGCATTATTACCATTACTGCAACATAATAATCATATTGTTGTGCAATCTGTTTTTAGTCATCTCGCAGCGAGTGAAGATCCGAAAGAAGATGCATTCACATATAAACAGGGAGAAATGTTTGAAAATTATTGCAAACAAATCAAAGAAGCATTGGGATATAATTTTCTCATGCACATCTCCAACTCTGCTGCGATTTTTCGCCTTCCTTTTTTGCAATATAATATGGTGCGTCTTGGCATAGGGTTGTATGGCGTTGACAGCACAAATACTTTTCAATCATTTCTACAAACAGTCGCTACACTTAAAACTACAATTGCACAATTACGAAAGGTAAAAGCGGGTGATACCATTGGTTATAACCGCCGTGGTAAAGTTGAAAGAGATTCTGTAATTGCAACGATACGTATCGGTTATGCTGATGGCTTTGCCCGCAAACTTGGACATGGTAATGGAAGGGTTTATGTAAACGGAATATATGTGCCTGTTATTGGCGCCATTTCTATGGACATGGCAATGATTGATGTAACGGATGTACCGAATATTAGTGAAGATGATGAAGTAGAAATATTTGGTTCGCATATTCAGGTGCAGCAGGCTGCCAAATGGTGCGACACAATTCCTTATGAAATACTTGCAGGCATAAGTCAGCGTGTAAAGCGGGTATATATTGAGGAATGAATGCAGAAATGTATGTTATAAATTAAAAGCTTACAAGTAAATATTCCTGCTTTATTTATAACATAATAAAACATCTTCGCACACGAAAATTCTATTTTCATCGTTATTTAAACATCAATTAACTTGCGATCATGTTAAAAAGAACAGTGTTGGCATTTGTTATTGGCATTGCGGCTATGAAGGCCGATGCTCAGCTCTATGAAAGTAATATACACCAGGGCGAATTTGGTGCCGCAATTGGTTTAGCGCATTATTTTGGAGACCTTAATACAAGGGCAGGAATAAACCGGCCCAAATTTTCAGGAGGTTTATTTTTTATAAAACAATTGAATAAATACATCGGAATAAAAATTGCCGGCGATTATGCTTTTCTTGGCTACTCTGATGTATATAGCAAAAATGAAGTGCAAAAACGCAGGAATCTTAGTTTTAATACCAATCTTTGGGAAGCATCTTTAAGCGGCTACTTTAATTTTTTTAAGTTTATGCCCGGAGTTGAAGGATACAATTATACTCCCTATGTTGCTTTGGGTATTGGTGTTTTTTCTTATGATCCTTTCGCTTACCTGCAAGGCCAAAAATATTTTCTTCGCCCATTAGGAACGGAAGGGCAGGGCACATCATTATATCCTGATCGTAAACCCTATAATTCCATGGCAATATGTTTTCCGTTAACAGTTGGTTTTAAGTACAGTCTTAACGAAGACTTAAACCTTTTTGGAGAAATAGGTTATCGTTTTACCAGCACAGATTATTTAGATGATGTAAGTACAACCTATGCCGGCCCGGATGCATTTCCCGCAATACCACAGGAAGATGGTACACTTGCTCCCTCTCCCGCATACCTTTTACAGGATCGCAGCTATGAAACAGGCACACCTATTGGCATAAAAGGCCGTCAACGCGGAAACAGCCTGCAAAAAGATACTTATGTAATGCTGCATTTTGGCGTTTCAATTAATTTGTCTACCTATAAATGTCCTTCACCAAAGAATGGTAAATCACGCTGAATAAATATTTGAAAGATTTTTTAGTACAAGCTTTTATACTTCGTAGCGTCCTCGTTGCGTCGCATTTCGTTCACCTGTAGTACATGCTGCATCATTTTCAATTTCAATTGTATAATACCTTCGACCTGGAAAATTTATGTTTATCGTTGTAAATTAAGTCTTTTCAATTCTTATTGCTGATGTTTCTTTATTCCCTTTAGGGGTTAGGGCATCAATTCCTGTTAACGATGTTTCTTAATTTCCTTTAGGGTTAGAGCATTGCACTCCTCAATAAAATTTAATATTTCTTCTCCTCCTGATTTTTTAGCGGCACTTGTAATAAAATGTTTTGGCAGAAATTCCCACGTTTCTTTCATAGCATCAAGAAAAGCAGTTACATTTCTTTCCACTGCTTTTGGTTTTTCTTTATCTGCCTTTGTAAATACGAGCGTAAATGGCACTTGCCAGGCTCCAAGTTTATTTACAAATTCAAGGTCGTTATTCTGAGGACTATGGCGACTATCAATTAATGAAAAAACATTTATGAGATTCTCTCTTTTGCGCAAATAGTCTTCAATCATTTTTTCCCATTGCTTTCTTTGAGATTGCGCAGCTTTTGCATAACCATAACCCGGCAAATCAACCATATACCATTCATTATTGATAATAAAATGGTTGATAAGTTTTGTTTTACCGGGAGATGTAGAAGTTTTAGCAAGTTCTATGTTGCAAAGCATATTAATAAGTGATGATTTCCCCACATTGCTTCTGCCAATAAATGCATATTCTGGCTTGTGAGGTTTTGGACATTGCTCAACAGAAGGACTTGAAATAAGATATACTGCCTGTTTTATCATCATCATGCAGCAAAGTAAAGGAAGTTTCTGACTTGCAGGTTGCGAGTTGCAGGTTTCAGGGTTACCAACTCCCAACTCTTTTTCTATCTTCTTTTTATCACGAGGCTATCTGCAGGATATTTTGATTTGATAGTATCACGAATATTATTGCACCAATTGATTAATATTTGTTTTTCCGTATCGGTAAGCCTGGCATTTCTATGAATTAAAGTATACGACGAAAGAGGCATTTCGTCTTCTTTCACTTGCTTTATTATTTCATCAAGCTTTTTATATTGCCTTGCAATATTGTATGAGCCGAACTCACTTAAATTCAGTTCTTTTTTACCTTCTTTTATATGGTTACTCAGCCACCAGCCTACAGGCTGTATTTGTGCATACCATGGATAAATGGTGTTATTGCTATGGGAGTCATTACAAGCCTTTTTAAAAATGGCAGATACATTTTGCGGCATGTTATACCCATGGGTAATATCACCTGCCAGTAGACTGCCCGATTGGTTTTTTGAAGGTCTTATAAATTGAATTGCTATTAAAAATATAAAGAGTATAATTAAAAATTTCCCCATAGCATACTATTTAGGGTTGATTAGTATTTCTCCTGTCATTTCTTTGGGAATGGGTAAATCCATCAAGGTTAAAATGCTTGGTGCAATGTCTGCTAATTTACCGGATTTTAAAGCGCCTCTCCATTCAGTGTCTATCACAAATAAAGGAACGGGATTCATTGTATGTGCCGTATTGGGTGAACCGTCCTCGTTTATAAGATAATCGGCATTGCCATGATCCGCAGTAAGAAAAATTGCATAGCCATGCTGAAGTGCCAACGTTACTACTCTTTCCACGCAATGATCTACAGTTTCTACTGCTTTAATAGCTGCTTCCCAAATACCCGTATGTCCCACCATATCTGCGTTGGCATAATTAAGACATATAAAATCGGCTGTTTCATTTTCAATTTCAGGGATAAGTTTATCCGTAACCTCGTAAGCACTCATTTCCGGTTTTAAGTCATAAGTAGCCACTTTTGGAGAAGGAACTAATATCCTGCTTTCACCATCAAAAGGAATTTCTCTTCCCCCGCTAAAGAAAAAAGTAACATGCGGATATTTTTCTGTTTCTGCAATTCTAATCTGCTTTTTACCATGTTCAGCCAGCTCTTCACCGAGTGTATGGTTGAGGTTCTCATTCTCGAAAATGATATGTATGTTTTTAAAAGTTTTATCATATTCTGTCATAGTAGTATAATCGAGCTTAAGTTTATGTATACCATACTCCGGCATATCTGTCTGGGTAAGCACAATAGTTATTTCACGACATCTGTCCGTACGGAAATTAAAACAGATAACTACATCGCCCTCTTTTATGGTTGCAACAGGTTGCTGATCTTCTGCAAGAACTACTGCAGGTTTTATAAATTCATCGGTTATTCCTGAAGCATAAGATTGTTCTACAGCCGCAATAGCATCTGTTGCTTTATTGCCTTCTCCTTTCACCAGCGCATCATACGCAAATTTTATTCTTTCCCATCTTTTATCACGATCCATCGCATAGTACCGGCCGCTTACAGAAGCAATTTTGCCAACAGTTCTATTCAAATGCTGCTGCAGCTCTGTAATAAAACCAAGACCACTTTTAGGGTCCGTATCTCTTCCATCCGTAAACGCATGAATAAAGACATTGTTTTGCATAATGAACAGATGAAAGCAAATGCTCATTTTTTGCAAAAGATCCATCTCTGACAGTCACATTAATGCGTTGTAATTCCTGGTATACAATACGGCCTGCCCCAAGATTTAAATGACCTACTTCACTATTACCCATTTGCCCTTCCGGCAGGCCTACTGCTTCTCCACATGTGGTGAGAGTTGTATGAGGATATTTATTATATAATGAGCTTACAAAAGGCGTGTTAGCATGCTGAATGGCATCGGAAGATTTTACTTTTCCAAGTCCCCATCCGTCCATTATTATAAGAATAACTTTCTTGTTTTTCATGCGATAAAGCTACATTTAATTTGTATATCAGAAGAACACCTATAATTTTACTATACTTATGTAATTCATAGATTGGCATGCTTTTAGCCACTTCAAATGCAAAAATTTTCAGGTTATGAAAAAGTTTATTTTAATGGTGGGTTTGGCGGTTTTTGTTAGTTTATATGCGATTGCCGGTGATAGTGATAATATTGTTAATTCGCTGAAACAGGGCAACGCAGCTCAGTTCAGTAATTATTTTGATAATTTTATTGACCTTAAGTTTCCTGAAAAGGATGAGATAAAAAACGTTGGTAAAACGCAGGCATCTATTACTGTAAAAAACTTCTTCAGCGAGAATGATATTAAAGGCTTCGATGTTACTTCACAGCGCGAAATGAACGGTACAATGTATATAACCGGTAAACTGCAGGGCGCCTCGAAAAATTATAATATTACCATGCTAATGAAAGTAAAAGGAGATAAGTTATCAATCATTACTATACGCATTAACTAATATCCCACGATTAGAGCAGGATTTTTTTGCATTTTTTTTAAACCGATGGTACATCGCTTATTATCGTTCGATAATTATACCTCGTGAGTAATCATTTGTGAATGGTAAATAAAGATTAAACTAATTCCAAATTCCCAATTCCCAATTCCATTTTGCTCCATAAGTGACACTACAATGGTGCCATCAACTCTGCTGCCTGCTACCCAATAAAACTCACTTGCTTAACAAAACCTCATCATTTATCTTTGCCGCCCTATGAGTATACAACAGGAAAACCGGTTTCAGGCTATAATCGCCCATGCCAAAGAGTATGGTTTTGTATTTCCCAGCAGCGAGATTTATGAAGGTTTAAGCGCTGTATATGATTATGGTCCGTATGGCTGTGAGCTTAAAAAGAATATCCGTGATTACTGGTGGAAAAGCATGACCCAACTGAATGACAACATTGTGGGAATTGATGCGGCTATTTTTATGCATCCTGCTATATGGAAGGCAAGCGGGCATGTAGATAGTTTCAGCGTGCCGAAAAGCTGGCATTGGAAGGAAAGAAAGAAGAAGAATATGCGCTGCTTAAAACAATGGATGAGTTACTGGCAAAAGAAGATTATACCGGTTTAAAACAATTGATAGAGGACAATAAGATAGTTTGTGAAGTAAGCGGCACCAGCAACTGGACAGATATTCGTCAATTCAATTTAATGTTCTCCACACAACTTGGATCTGTAAGTGAAGATGCTAATGAAATATATCTTCGACCGGAAACTGCGCAAGGTATTTTTGTGAATTTCCTTAATGTGCAGAAAACAGCAAGAATGAAAATTCCTTTTGGGATTGCTCAAACAGGTAAGGCCTTTCGTAATGAAATTGTTGCGCGTCAGTTTATATTCCGTATGCGCGAATTTGAACAAATGGAAATGCAGTTCTTTATTCGCCCCGGCACTCAAAAAGAATGGTATGAATACTGGAAAGAGGCAAGAATGAAATGGCATGTGAGTTTAGGTATTCCTGCGGAAAAATATCGCTGGCATATACATAGTAAACCCGCGCACTATGCAGACCAGGCAGTGGATATTGAGTTTGAGTTTCCAATAGGTTTTAAAGAAGTGGAAGGCATTCACTCAAGAACAGATTTTGATTTGAGCCGCCACCAGGAATTTAGCGGTAAAAAAATGACCTATTTCGACCCGGAAATTAATAAGCACTATGTGCCTTATGTTATTGAAACTTCTATCGGGTTGGACAGAATGTTTCTGTTAATCTTAAGTCATGCTTATGATGAGGAAATAATTACAAATAAGGATGGCTCAACAGATACCCGTGCCATTATGCGCATACCAACTAAAATTGCACCTATAAAGCTTGCCGTTTTGCCTCTTGTAAAAAAGGATGGCTTGCCCGAAATTGCAAAACAATTAGCAGATGAATGCAAGCCACATTTCCGTTGTTTTTACGAGGAGAAAGATACTATAGGAAGACGATACCGCAGGCAGGATGCCATTGGCACACCTTATTGAAATACAAAAATTAATATCCTAATTATGTTTTGTTCCTGAGAAAAAGCAGGATTCAAACAGTTTTAAGGATTACTTTATATCCCTTTTCCTTCAAAATTAAAAGCTGGTAAACCCTTAAGCACACAATTACGTATCATATATAATATAAGAGTAAAAGTATAATTGCAGATTATGATAGAGTTAGCTAACTTTTTTTCTTCCGCTCCCGCTTATACAATTGTTTCAATTGGGGCAGCGGGCGTTATTGGATTTTTACTCGGATATTTACTGCGTTCGGGAATCATTTTGACTTACAAGAAAAGAATATTAATCCTCGAAGATGAAATGCTCTCTAATCATTCCCGCATCCTCGAACTTGAAAAGGAGAATACCGATTTAAAAAATGAGAAGTTAATAATGAACGGCAAGCAACCCGCTGTTTCAAAGATCGGCTCTAAAACTTCCTGATATTATTTATCCATATAATTCCTGGTGAATATCTTTTCTGTCGTAGCCAAGCGAAGTAATTTTTTGTTTGGCATCATCAATCATAGCCTTCCATCCGCATAAATAGAATTTTGCAGCAGGTTTGTGCAACATTACCAGTTCTTCATAAACTGCATGAACATAACCTGTTCTTCTTCCATCTACTGGCTCTTCTCTTGAAAAAGTTGGCAGGTAATAAAAGTTCTCCAATTCGTTTGCCAGCTCAACCATTTCATCCCTATACAAAGCATCGCCACATTTTCTGCAGCCGAAAATGAGATAAATATTTTTATGCTGCACATTATGCCATTGTATATAATGCGCCATTGCACGGAAAGGAGCAATACCAGTGCCCGTACAAATAAAAAATAAATCTTTTTCCAAAGTTTCGGGCAAAGTAAAAACGCCCTGAGGTCCCCGTAAGATTAATTCAGAACCCTCTGTTACATGATTGAATAAGTAATATGTTCCCGCACCACCTTCCAGCAATACAATAACGAGTTCAATAACATTGGTTCCATCGGGCGCAGAGGCAATGGAATAACTTCTCATTCGCTTCGCTAATTTTTCATGAATAGGAAGATCAAGCGTTACAAACT
>WNGF01007346.1_pt1 | contig 13342 bp, 11 predicted proteins | sample 5400641 | NCBI WGS metagenome assembly WNGF01 (sample SAMN13153371, study PRJNA577476) | soil metagenome | isolation source: 80 cm soil or saprolite under grassland replicate 2 | place: USA:California | collected 2016-06-15
GGCGCGTGAGTTTTATCCTGCCGTTGTCCTGATCGCGCTCGAAAACGATGACAGTGCCGGAGCGCTGATTGGCGACGAGCAGCCATCGGCCGCTCGGATCCAGGCTGAAATTGCGCGGCCAATCACCCTCAGTTGAGATCACCTGGTCGAGCCGGAGCGCGCCCGATGATTCCGCCACCGAGAACACGGCGATACTGTTGTGGCCGCGGTTCGACACGTACAACGACCGCCCGGTTGATGCGACGTGGATGTCGGCCGGGTAATTCGCTCCGCTCCACCCAGCCGGAACGGTCGAATGTGTGTCGACCGGCGAAAGTGCGCCCCGCTCGGCGTCGAAGCGAAGCGCTGCCACCGTTGAATCGAGCTCGTTCGCGACGAACACCAGCGGCAGCGTCGGGTGGAAAGCGATGTGGCGCGGGCCGGCGCCGGAGCCCATGACTGCATCGCCGCCCTCTACGTGGCGCAGTGATTTGCCGCCCAAGTCAAGACGGTAGACGAACACGCGGTCGACGCCGAGGTCGGCGGCGAACACGAAGCGATTGGAGGGGTCGGTAAGAACGCAGTGGGCATGCGGCGCTATCTGCCGCCCGGCATTCGGTCCTTTCCCTGTGTGCCAAACCACGTGCGCGGCCGCGGCGAGTGCTCCATTCGCCTCAATCGGGAACACCGCAATACTTCCACCGACATAGTTGGCTACGAGCACGACTTGCCCGCTGCCGTCCACGCTCACGTAGCAAGGCGCGCCGCCTTCCGACGGCTGCTCGTTCAGTCGGGTGACCGCGCCGCTATCTCTCGCGATCGCGAAGGCGCTCACCGCACCGGTGGGTCTCCCGTTGTAATTCTCGAGTTCGTTTACCGCGTAGAGAACGCGCCCGCTAGGGTGAATGGCGAGGAAGGATGGGTTCGCGGCGGCGTCCCCCGAGCCGACCCGCCGCAGTTTTCCGGAGCGGCGGTCCATGCGAATTAGATAGATGCCCTCAGACCGGCCGCCTTCGGTGTACGTCCCAATGTAGAGGAGATCACCTTCCGGCTGCGTGTCGTCGTCGCTCATCCTGGTGCCCGCACCGGCTTTCCCGGCGCGACACCCTCGACTGACCGCCCGTTCGCGACCACTGACACACCGTTCACGATCACGTGCTGAATGCCAACGGGGGATAGCGACGGCTCTCGGTACGTCGAGCGATCAAGCACTCTGGCTGCGTCAAAGATCGTAATATCCGCTTCCGCGCCAACACGCAGGCGCCCCTTCTGCCGCATCGCGGGCACCCGCGCCTCGAGTCGCTGCGCCGGCATGAGCGTCATTTTGCGGATTGCCTCCATCAGCGAGAGTGAGTGGGCCTCGCGTACGTAGCGGCCCAGCACTCTCGAGAAAGTTCCTGTTGTCCGCGGATGGCCGGTGCCGTTTTGCCAGTACGCGTCGCTCGCAATCATTGTGAGCGGACTGCTTATCGCCGCAGTAACCATCTGCTCGGTGTTGTCATGAACTACAATCGGTCCGCCGATCTCGCGATACCGCTCAAAGCTCTCGCGATTCAACCGCTCGCCTGTCCTCGGCCATTCCAGCTTCGCCAATCGCTCATTGGGAGCGTCTCTATAAATGTCTTGTATGGTGGCGGATTGAATCTCGGTCATTCCGGCCGTATACGGATACGCCTCTGCCGTCACGTCGTGTCCGCGAGCTCGCGCGTCGCTTATCATCTCGAGCGTCGTTGGCGTTTCGGCAAGACTGGTGCTGTTGATGTGCACCACCTGCAATGCAGCATGGGTCTCGTCCACGAGCGAAAGCTCTTCCTTGACGCCGATGACACGTGGACGACAGTGCAGGTGTACCGGTGTCTTCGACATCGCAGCGATGCGGAACACGGCCAGCTGTTCATCCCGCGTTGCCGCCGGCGTGTACGGAAATCCTGCGCCGATGCTGACCGCGCCCTGACTCAGACCAATCTCCATGCATTTCACCATCTCGGCGATCTGTGCCGCCGACGCATCGCCATACGCCCCATCGCTCACCGGCATAAAGGTGCCGGGATCGTTCATCACCGACATTCTGACTTTGATGTGCCCGATGCTGACGCCGTAGTTGATTCGCTCGCCGGCACTTCGCTCGCGATACCAGGCATCGACGTCCGACGTTCCCAGCTCGAGCTCGAACGTTGTTGTCACGCCGTCGAGCGACCGGAACCGATATGTCTCCGGCGTTTGTCCGTGATCATGCAGGTCGATGAAGCCGGGCGCGACGACGAGCCCGCGCGCGTCGACTGTGTCCCGACCGTGCAGGGCTTGCGTAGTGATGGCAGCGATTCGGCCGTCGAGAAGTCCGATATTGCGGACCGCGTCGAGGCTGGAGTCCGGGTCCATCACGTGTCCGCCGAGGATCACGCGGTCGTAGACGGCATTCGTAGCGTCAGCGTTTTTCTTCATCCGGGCCGGAGGATTTTTTTGCGGATCGTTCGTGGGTGGCGGACTCGCGACACCGCGATCCCTCAAGCGTTCGCGAAGACCTCGAGCGTTGCGCCGTGCACCGAGCGTGCTTTCTCCGAACACAGATACATCGTCGCATCCGCAATGTCATCTGGGCTCACCCAGTCCGCAGCCTTTGCCGATCCCATGGCTTCACGGTTCGCATCGGTGTCGATCGTGGATGCAACAATGAGGTTGACGTGAATCCCCGCGCGTCGCACTTCTGCCGAGAGCGATGATGTCAGTGCGGCCAATCCGGCTTTCGACGCAGCATATGCTGAGACGCGAGCTCCAGGATTGTTCGCAACTCTCGAGCTAAGTCCCACGATCCATCCGCCTCCACGTGCCCGCATTGCCGGCACCATCGCCCTGTAGCATTGAAACGCTGACGTAAGATTGACTGATATCATACTGGCCCATGTTCGGGGTGCGTTGTCATCTTCCACTGCGGCCATGGCGAAGCCGCCGACGAGATGTATGAGCGTATCTGGCGGTTGGCCAAAGATCTTCGCCGCCTCGTTGACCATCCCGGTTGCGCCTTCCGCCGTGGTGACATCTGTCGCCAATGTCGCAACCCGGTTCTTCGCATTATTCGTCGAGAATTGAGCCAACCATTTGTCGATGGTCGATTGCCTGTGATCGACGATGAGGACTGACGCACCTGCTTCGAGCCAGCGTTTCGAAACGGTGCTACCGACTGCTCCGGCGCCACCGGTAACGATTACGATCCGCCCAGTCATTTCTGACGCTGTCATGGTCTCCTTTGAGTCGACCGAAGTGGATATAATAACAAACGTCCCTGTGATGCTTTGCATTGCAGGGGCACACTTTTGAAAGTCGGGGCGACTGGATTTGAAGCCGGAGTTTCCCTACATCAATGGAACGACATCGGAACCTTGATGAAGTGGTATCAGCTGGCCGATCACGCCCCAACAAGAAATCTCAGTTTTTCTAGCTGCGCTCCTTCCGAGAGCAGGCGCAGGTCCAGGTGCGTGGCCTCCAAGAGGGCACGGACCCCGTCACGTTGCCTCGGATCGGTTGGGTTCGTCGATAAGCGATACCGACAGGACAACAACTATTCTGTGGCGCCCCCCGAAAACCCCTCTTAGGTTGGGCGGACCTCAAACGGAGGCAACTACAGTGATGGTCGGCCGTTTCTATAGCAGACTAAAAGGATAGCTATGCATCACCCGAAATTATTGCGGTCGAAATGCGTTCGATCCGCGATAATCCCCGCAGCACTCCTATGCGTAATCGTGTCCGGATGCGCCGATCAACAGCCCACGGGCCCCAATGTCGCCCCGCGTGTCGCGCGGACTGAGAACGTCCCATTTAACAGGTTCTTTGTCGCGTGGTCGCAGCGCCACAGTTCCAGTCCGATCCAGACGCAAACGTTCGCACTCGACGCTCGACAAGAGCGGCAATGGGCCTGGTGGCCGGATGAAAGCGTTCTGTCTTTCGCGCGTGCCAACCCCGGCCGCCTTTATATCGTCGGCGATGAGCCCGACCAGTATTGCGTGGCGCCCTCCGAGTACGCCGGTAACTATCACGACTTCGTTGCCGGAGTGCGCGGCGTCGATCCCACAGCACGGTTCTCTCCCGCCGGCTTCGCAGAGCCAAATTACAAGTGTTGCCCGCTTCCTGACGACGTGCCGCAGCCGTGCTGGTCGAGCGTGCATTCGGTCGGCTATGCCGATCAGTTTTACAACGCGTATGTACAGCGTTACGGAGTGGCGCCACGAGTTGACGAATGGCGATTTCACGATTTCGGGTTGCAGTTCGCCACTGGAGATCTGGACGGCTGGTGGTCGAGGATAGCCATGTTAGCATCGTGGTCCGTCTCCCACGGCGCGAACATGGTACTCGGTGCGTGGGGATTTCACGGGTGGCATGAACCCACCTCAGCTTATCAAGAACACATGAAGCAGGTCATTGGTCGCCTCTTGAACGACAAGAGAATTAGTGGGGCCGTTTATTGGAGCTATGAACAGTGGGCTGGCGAGCTTCACTATCTCGTGAATGACGATGGGAGTCTGACGCCAGAAGGACAAACGTTCGTGAACCCACTGACGGACATACCGACTGGGGTAACAACCGTAGGTTCGGCGAACGGGCATGCAACGCTTCAATGGAGTAACACGACCTCAGCTTGGGCAGCTGAGGCGGAGTTCTGGGTGAAAGCTCCCGGGTCGGATTCCTTCGTGTACAGCAATACCGAGCGGGTCGCCGGCCCTGGCGCTACGCAAACGCCTCTGGACGTCTTCAACATCGGCGACAGCGTAAAAGGGCGCGTCCGGTACTACAACGCGTACGGTCAGGCCGATTGGTCATCCTTCAGTGACCCTGTCTCGATGGCATCAGGCGAGCAAGGGAAAAAAACGACGGGATCTCGGAAGAGTCCCCGCTTTTGCTTTTTGCCGATAGGAACTTGTTGAGCGGCCACTGCGCTCGGTGAGTGGCGCACATCGGCTCCTCCCTGCGGGTTACGTGACAACACCGACTCTCATCGCCTTCAGATCCACCGCGATCGTTGTCTTGCTGGCGTCCATCGCCTGCAACAGCGAGAAGAGCCTTGGCCCGTCAGTTCCGACGACGATTGTTGCCAATTCCAGCATGTCGCTGACCGGTTTTGTCGGCACCGCGGTTTTGCCGCCGCCGTCGGTCGTCGTCAAGGACCAGAACGGAGAGCCGATGGCGGGTGTGACGGTGAACTTTCTCGTCCTCAGTGGAGGGGGGTCCGTCAGCGGCGCGTCTGTCGCAACCGACGCATCCGGAATTGCGACTGTCGGCTCATGGACCCTCGGCACCACTGCCGGACCGAATGCATTAAACGCCTCGGCCGATACGCTGACGGCGGTCACGTTTACGGCGACGGGAACTGCCGGCGCCGCAGCTGCGTTGACCAAGTCCGCCGGCGACAATCAGAACGCCACACCGGGAACGCTGGTCGCCGTGCCTCCGTCGGTGACAGTCACGGATGCGTATGGGAATCCAAAGTCGAATGTCGTGGTTACGTTCGCTGTGGCGAGCGGAGGCGGATCGGTCACTGGAGCAACTGCTACCTCCAACGCCGCGGGTGTCGCGACGGTTGGAAGCTGGACGGTTGGAGCGGCGCCAGGGAGTAACACTCTTACGGCGTCTGCGCCTGGTCTCGCCACGGTCACGTTCACGGCCAACGCGCTGTCAGCCCTCTGCGCCGAGCGGACCGTCCATTCGCTCGGGACGACGACCCCCGGTGCACTCGCGACGAGTGACTGTCAGCTTTCCGATGGCACGTTTGTCGATTTCTTCTCGACTACGCTCGGGGAGGCAAACGCGTATCTCTTCCGGCAATCGGCGCTGTTCGACGCGTACCTGTTCCTGGCGACGCCCGACGGAGGTGTCATTGCGGAAAACGACGACGAGAGCGACACATCGACGAACTCCGCGATCAAGGCACTGCTTCCCCCAGGATCGTATCTCCTCGGAGCGAGCTCGTTCGACGCCGCGGTCACCGGCGACTACTCGATCTCGTCAAGCACGGCTCCCACCGCGGTCACCGGCTGCGAGCTCGTGTTCGTCGTGAAAAACGTCTCGACGACGCAGAACGTCGAAGCGGCTGACTGCCTGATGAATACACCGCCGGCTCCTCCCATCTATGGCGACGGCTACTTCATTTTCCTGCGGGCCGGCCAGTCGATGACAGTGACAATGACGTCAACGCAAGTCGATTCGTTCCTCGAGCTCAGGGATCTCGACGGCGCTCGCGTCGCCTCCAACGACAACAAGAACGCGACGACGAACGATGCGCAGCTCGTCTACACCGCGACGACGAGCACTTACTACACGATCTTCGCTCGAACTGCGGTGGCTTCGCAGGTCGGTGCGTATACGCTAACGGTTCAATAGAGACGTCATGACAATTCGGATTGCACTAATCGCCGCTCTGGCTCTCGCTTTCTCTGCCGGCTCCGCGAATGCGCAGGGCCGTGCTCCGCAGCATGTCGTCCTTTCGGAATCAGTGCTTAAAGCGATGACTGCACAGAAGCCGAAAACAAAAACTCATCTCACTGAGCGGATGCAAATGATGCGGGGCTCGAATGTGTCGAGCGCTGCGCCAAAGCCAGGTCAGTTTGCGCCGACGTCCGTGCGCGAGATCAAAAAGGCTTCTGTCCGAAAGTAAGAACGCTGATCTCACCGTTCATGAAAAAAGCCCCGGACCGGCGGTCGAAATGCGTTCCGTCCTGACGATTCCCGCAGCATTCGTCTGTGTAATCATGGCGGGGTGTGCCGATCAACCACCCACAGGCCCCAAGCTCCCCACGCGTGTCGCGCGGGATCATAACGTCCCATTTGACAACTTCTTTGTCGCGTGGACGCAGAGCTATAGTTCCAGGCCCATCCAGATGCAAATGTTCGCAGTCGACGCTCGACAAGAGCGGCAATTCGCCGAAGTTGCGAATCAAACCGTTCTGTCCTTCGCGCGTGCCAATCCCGGCCAGCTCTATATCAACGGCGATGAGCCTGACCAGTCTTGCCTCTCACCCTACGACTACGCGGGGGTTTATCACGACTTTGTTGCGGCAGTGCGCGGCGCGGATCCAACAGCGCGGTTCTCTCCCGCTGGCTTTGCAGAGCCAAATCACTACTGTTGCCCGGATCCGGGAGAAGAGCCGTGTATCTCGATCAAGCACTCGGTCAACTATGCCGAACAGTTCTACAACGCGTATGTACAGCGTTACGGAGTGGCGCCACCCGTTGACGAATGGCGGTTCCACGATTTCGGGTTGACGTTCGCTGTTGGAGATTTGAACGGGTGGTGGTCGAGAGTAGACAAGGAAGCAGCATGGTCCGTTTCCCACGGGGCGAACATGGTACTCGGCTCGTGGGGATTTCACGGGTGGAGAGAACCCGCGTCAGTTTATCAAGAACACTTGAAGCAGGCGATTGGTCGCATCATGAACGACCCGAGAATCAATGCAGCCGCTTATTGGAGCTACGAACGGTGGATGGGTAATCCTCACCATCTGGTGGATGAGGAGGGGAGTCTAACGCCAGAAGGACAAACGTACGTGAACCCACTCACGGACATACCGATTGACGTGACACCTGTAGGTTTCGCGAACGGACGTGCAAAGCTTCAATGGAGCAACACGACCTTAGCCTGGGCAGCGGAGGCTGAGTTCTGGGTGAAGGCTCCCGGGTCGGATTCCTTCGTCTACAACAATACGGAGCGGGTCGCCGGCCCTGGCGCTACGCAAACGCCTCTGGACGTCTTCAACATCGGCGACAGCGTAAAAGGGCGCGTCCGCTACTACAACCGCTTCGGTCAGGCCGCTTGGTCGTCCTTCAGTAACACTGTCGTGGTGGCATTAAGCGAACCGACCAAAAAGACGGGATCTCGGAAGAGTCCCCGCTTTTGCTTTTTGCCGATAGGAATCCAAAGCCAGCCATGCAATTAAGTTCTCTCTGACTTTACGCCGCGGGCTTCGCCTGCTGTTAGCTGTTAGCAGCACTAGCTGATCAGCTCTTAGCGTCGGGGCACTCGATTGATCGTCGAGTACCGGAATTGATGTGCTGGATCATCCTCATGCCGCGCACTTTGCGGCATGGCGTTTCGGCGCAAACTTCTCGTTCTCGACAAGGCGCATCAGCTCTTTGTCGACATCAACAAAGTTGTGCCTGGGATTCGCCAAGCCCATCATCAACCGTTAAAGCGGCAACTGGTAAAATCGGCGCTGTCGACCAGCTCAAACCTTGCGGAAGGTCGAACGAAACACAGCGAGCGTGAGTTTCTCCGGTTTCTTGACATCGCTCTCGGCTCAGTAGGCGAGCTTCAATACCAGCTCAAGGCCGCCATCGACTGCAGCGCAATAGCACAAAACGAAGGGAGCGATCTTGCAAACCGCGCGGAGGAAGTGGCGAAGATGACTCAGGGACTAATCCGCAGAATCAAGAAAGACCTGAACGATAAGGACGGCCAACGCTAGCTAACGGCTAATGAGCTAGTGCTGCTAATCGCTAACAGCAGCGAAGCTTGCGGCCTTCAAGCTGTTTTTCAGGCTTCATTCCAGTGCGGCAAGCGCGGCAACCGCGGCGCACATCGCTCTGCTGGTGGTCATCGTCATCAGGTGGTGAAGTGGTTATACCCTGGCTGTCATCGTGGGCGATACGGCACGACGACAGCTCTGGTGAGCTCGACGAGCACCAGCGCGGAGTTGCCGACGAGGGTGACACCACTGGCGCGCGTGAGCCCGTCCTGCACCACGTGCACTTCCGCGCGATTGCCATTGATCGTCAACTCGGTGAAACGTCCCACCTGCTCGGCCTGAATGAGCGTGCGCGGACCTGCCGTCCGCAACCCATCCGGGCGCCCCAGTGGCATTGAGGTCTCGATCGGCACGATTGCGCCCGCGCTGCCGTCAGCGTTCACCGGAATGCGAAAGAGCTTGCCGGTCGCGAAGTTGTTCGCGTACAGCGACCCGTCGGCGAGGAACGCGAGACCATCGATCACTTCCAGGTTCGCATCGCTGGCCCACGGCTCGAGCGCGGTGCCGCCGGGCCTCAGCCGATGAATGCGGCCGCGGAACGATTCGGATGCGTAGGCCGTGCCATCGGCTGACAGCGCGATGTCGTTGCACACGCCGCTATTCGGAGGGAATGGGTACGTGCCTTTTGGGGCGCCGGTCTTCAAGTCGAAGGATCGGAGTGCAGTCTGTCCGACTACAGGCGCTCCGCCGCGGCCGCCCGTCGAGTTCTGGCACACCCACAGGGTGTTGGACTTGTCGTCCGCGAAGACGCCGAGCACGTTCGTCAGGCCGGTAGTCGATGCGAGAATCCACGGTTCTGCTCGTGAAGCGCCCGGCGCGGCGCGGTAGATGGTGCCTTTCGCCATACTTCCGAAATACACCGTCCCGTCCTGGCTCGACGTGAGGTTTTCCGCTCTGACGTCCGTGTCGCTGATCGTGACCTCCGCGCGGTTCTGACCGCGGTAGCTGACTCGGAGGATGCGATTGCCCTTGTCGTCGCTGATCAGGATCGATCCATCGGGCATCTGGAGCACGTCGACGGGCCGGCCGAGTGCCGCGGTCTGGGCAGCCCAACCACCCGGGACACTGGATCTCGTGCCGGGCAGAAAGCCATCCACGAACGGGTCGTAGCTCGTTACACGGCGTCCATCCGTGCGCGCCACCATGACGCGATAGCCGCTCGGAACAGATCGGTTCCACGATCCGTGCTCCGCGATGATCACCGCGTTCTTGTAGCTCGCTGGGAACATGCTGCCTGTGTAGAACGTGAAGCCGAGCGCCGCCACGTGCGCGCCGAGCTTCCACACGGGGGGCTCGGTCGTCGAGCAGGCCCGTTGCGCGCCGAATTGGGGGTCTGACACGTCACCCTGATGACAGAACGGGAAGCCGAAGTGCAGGCCCGGCTTCCAGGCGACGTTGAGCTCGTCGTTCGGCACATCATCGCCGAGCATGTCGCGACCGTTATCGGTGAACCACAGCTCTCGTGAAGTCGGGTGCCAGTCGAAACCGACGGTGTTGCGCACGCCCTCCGCGAACACCTCGAGGTGCGATCCGTCCGGCTTCATCCGCAGAATGGTCGACACCATGGGCGGGGAGAGGCAGACGTTGCATGGAGCGCCGACCGACATGTACAGCCAGTCGTCGGGTCCGAACGCGATGAACTTCCACATGTGGCCCGCGCTCGGGTTCGGCAGACTGTCACGGACAACGACCGGGACAGGGGGCGAGTCGAGGTGCTGTTCGATGTCGTCGAACCGCAGGATCTTGCTCGCAGTCGCCACGTACAGCGCCCCTTTGCGTATCGCGACGCCGTTGGGCTGATCGAGGCCGCTGGCGATCAGCACCACCCGGTCAGCCTTGTGGTCGCCGTTGCGATCGATGACCGCGTGCACCTTGCCGGCCCTCAGCGATCCGACAAACACGGTGCCTCGCGGACCGATCGCCATCTCGCGGGCGTTCTCCACGTTCTCGGCGAAAACGGTGACCTCGAATCCCGCCGGAACAATCCACTTGCCAGATTGCTGCGCGCGCAAACTGCTGGCGGTCAGACCCGAGATTTGCACCGCAGAGAAGACGGCAATGATAATGGAAGGTCTCGAAATCATGTCCTCACCCGTTGGTGTATTGCAGCACAGCTTCCGGCAGCCGCTCCCCTTTGACGGGAATTTTTGACGCGGCCTCCTCTATTTCGCCAAGGTCGTCAGCAGTCAACTCAACATTCACGGCCCCAAGGTTCTCCTCGAGGCGCGACAGATTCTTCGTACCGGGAATCGGAACGATCCAAGGTTTTTGCGCGAGCAGCCACGCGAGTGCTATCTGTGCCGGAGTCGCGTTCTTTTTCTTCGCGACGCGCTTCAACAAGTCGACAACCGCCATGTTTGCGGCACGCGCGTCCGCCGCGAAGCGCGGCGAAATGCTGCGAAAATCTTTCGCATCGAGCTTAGTGGTCGTGTCGATTTTCCCCGTGAGGAACCCTGCACCCAGCGGGGTGAAAGCAACGAATCCGATTCCAAGCTCTTCGCATGTCGCAAGCACGCCGTTGCGCTCCGGGTCGCGGGTCCAGACCGAGTATTCGCTCTGCACAGCGACCAGCGGCTGCACCGCGTGCGCCCGACGAATAGTCTGCGCACTTGCCTCCGAGAGACCGAAATACCGCACCTTCCCCTGCTCGATCAACTCCTTGACGGTACTCGCGACGTCCTCGATGGGGACAGTCCGATCGACCCGGTGCTGGTAGAGAATGTCGATCGTCTCGACGCGGAGGCGCTTGAGCGACGCGTGCGTCACCTCCCGGATGTGTTCCGGCCGCGAGTCGAGGCCGTAGCGCGTGCCGTCCGCGTTGATGCCGAAGCCGAACTTTGTGGCGATGACGACCTGTTCGCGGAAGGGCGCGAGCGCCTCACCGACGAGATCCTCATTCGTGAATGGACCGTACGCCTCGGCCGTATCGAACAGCGTCACGCCTCGATCGACAGCGGCGCGGATGATCGCAATTCCTTCCGACCGGCCGGCCGCGGGTCCGTACACACTTTCAAGACCCATGCAGCCGTAGCCGATCGCAGAAACCGTGAGATTGCTTTTGCCGAGTGTCCGGGTCTTCACGGCGGCGTAAGCAGCCTGGTGAACGACAGCGAAGCCAACGTCCACGCGCCGCCTCGCTCCACATACACCTCCGTGACGACGAAGGGATTGATGACCTCGTTGCCGCCAACAACGGCTACGAGACGTATCCTGTTCAAGAGGACGGCAGTCGTACCGACGAACCGCACCGACGCTTCCTGGATCTCCGCGTTCTTGTATTGAATTGCTCCGCTTCTGATGACATCGAGTTCCTGGTTCTTGGACATGGTCCCGCCCATGTGGACAAAAACAGCTTCCTTATCGAAGAGAGCGGCCAGGGAATCGACTTTGCGCTCTGACATCCAGCGCCACTTCGTCTTGGAGAGACTGAGTATTTCTTGTTCCGCACTCGTGCTGCTCGGGGGAAGAGGCCTTACTCTGGCGGCGCAGGACCATTGCGCACCAATCAGGCAGAGCAGTCCGAGGATTGATGCTTTCATGTAGTGGAATCAAGTCGTCGAGAGGCGGTTGATCTACTTGCCATTGCTGTCCAAGCTGGTAAGCTTTTCTTTCCAATGGCTGAGGAACTGGATGGCATGGCGACCTTCGTTGCACTTGCGGAAGCGAAGGGATTTCGGGCAGCCGGTAATCGGCTCGGCGTAACACACTCCGCTGTTAGTCAGGCAGTGCGGCGACTTGAAGAGCGGCTCGGGGTGCCGCTTGTGCGCCGTACGACGCGGAGCATTCACCTCACCGATGCGGGCGAGCGGCTCTATGCCGCTCTACGACCGGCGCTCGACGAAGTGCGCGGGGCCGTCGCGGAGATTGGAGAGATGGGGGATGCGCCTCACGGAACGCTGCGTCTCCATGCATCGACCGCCGCGGAAACCATGTTTGGCGAGTCACTTCTTTCCGGGTTTCTCACGGCACACCCGCACGTCCAGCTCGATCTCGTAGTAAGCGAGGCACCGGTGGATATCGTCGCGGACGGCTACGATGCGGGCATTCAGCTCGGCGAAGTCATCGACAAGGACATGATCGCCGTTCCCGTGACTGGCCATATGCGTCTCGTAGTTGTCGGTTCGCCGTCCTATTTCGCTCGGCGCGGAGTTCCGCGGCATCCACGTGAGCTCACCGAGCACGAGTGTCTCAATTGGCATCCGACCGCCGGGGCGGCGCCATACCGTTGGGAATTCACAGAAAACGGTCGTGACTTCTCAGTCACGGTGCCGGCGCGAGTGCTCTCAACAGATGCTGCGCTCAACCGTCGTCTCGTCACCGCGGGAATCGGAATCACGTTGGCGTACAAGGCGCACGTGCGTGATGCACTCGCACGCGGCGACCTTGTTGCGGTGCTCGAGAAATTCTGCGCGCCATTCCCCGGCTACTACCTGTACTATCCGCAGCGTCGACACGCGTCTCGCGTTTTGCGCGCGCTGATCGATCATACACGCCTCTGGCGACGTGGCACGCGCAGGCAGAAAAAAGCTCCATCGCATAAGTGACGATGGAGCCAATCGAGATAAAGTCGGGGCGACTGGATTTGAACCAGCGACCTCCTGCTCCCGAAGCAGGTCAATACACTAACCAACTACTACATTCTGCCGGACTCTAGAGGGAAACCGGGCGTCGGTGCCGGAGTTTTCCGACATCAATGCCGTACTCTGCAGGAAGAAACACACCCCCAAACACACCCCCAGAGGCGCCGCTACGCAGCTTCTGAAGCAGCCATGCATGTCTTGTCGCCTCTTCACTTGCTTGATGGGCGTGCCGCATGGCCTCGCGACTGTTAGGCTGACCGCTTCTTGCGGCGT
>WNGF01021518.1_pt1 | contig 13340 bp, 16 predicted proteins | sample 5400641 | NCBI WGS metagenome assembly WNGF01 (sample SAMN13153371, study PRJNA577476) | soil metagenome | isolation source: 80 cm soil or saprolite under grassland replicate 2 | place: USA:California | collected 2016-06-15
TCTGCTTTCTTGACCCCGCGAGGCCACAGTCGGTCGACCAATATGCGGGTGCCATCGTGTGCAGCAGGGGGCTCGTAGGCTCGCTTGAGCTTGACATCATCCGCCGTGATTCTCTTGCTCATCAGCTCACTCCGAAAGATATAAGCAGCATTTCAGACGGTTTTCTTTAGTGCACGACCTTTATGCATCGCAATATGGTCGGTCTTGGCACTCTTGATTTCGTATTGCGGATCATCCTTGTTCGCATGGTAGGTATATCCTTTGTAATCGATATCCTTTTTGTGCACCTTGATGATTGTGCCGCTGACGCGCCCGGCTTCCGAGTTCCAGGTCACGAGATCGCCGACGTTGAATCGCTTCATCAGCATGAACCTCCGGCCGCGGTTTCGACTCCGTACGTCGGGGAAGCCGAGCCTTGGGCCGCGCCGCCGGACGGCTCCCTGCCAGTCAATATCGCCGCCCGACTATGTCAATCCTCAGGCGAGTCATAGTATGCTTGGTGCCTTTCCGCATACGCTCGATCCGCGGTCATGGTTGACTGTATTAGGGGACTGTCTTTAACTTTCTGGCGGTCGATATCGAGGTGCATCAGTTTACGCGCCCAATCGATCTCTCGGACTGAGCGCGGCGAGATCAAGACCCTCTCTCCGGGCCACCAGTTCCTGGTATCGACGGTGATGTAACGAATTCTCCAGTCGGCATCATCCACGATAAAATCCTCGACATGACCTATCTCGCCGTCGGTGGCATGGATATGGTACCCGGTGACTGCTTTGATGCTGCGGAGATGCGGGTTACCTTCTTTTGGCTGAGTATCAGCGCTACCCGGATCGCGCGGTGTTGACCAAAGCGGCGCGACAAATGGCGTGGCCATGGCGTTCATGCTGAAATTGCTGCCGCCCCAATAGGGATCCCACCCGTAGTAATCGTAGACATGGGTCTCGATCTGCCGTGATACAGGTTGATCCGTGTCGACATCCGGACTTTCCTGGACTTGTTGCATCGTCAGTTTGACGGGGAAGTGGCGCAGCGCCCAATCGGGTTGACCTAGAGCCGAAAGCGGCAGAAGGACTTTGCGACCAGGGAGCCAATTGCCGGTGTCGACGACCAGCCATCGGATGAGCCAGCCGACATCCTCAAACAGCAAGTCGCTAACGATCCCGAGCCGGCCATCGCTGGCCTCAATGGCATAGCCGTTGATTGCCGATGCATCCCACAACATTGCTCACTCCTCTAAGCCGATATGTACCGCCGATCGGTTGGCATCTCTTTGATCCGGCATGTTGCCGCGGGTGCGACAACGCAGCTGGGATCCAGCGCTTCTAATCATCGGCTGCTTCTTTGGGCGTATGGCTATCGCCATCCTGACAGTTATACGTGGATGCCTGAGCTGTTGACGGACTTCTTGTGGGCTGTCCAATTTGTAGCATCCAACACTGCGATACCGGCACGGGCACATTCCTCATCTTGTTCGTTTGTAGGCGCACCGCAGACCCCGCATGCCCCTTCGAGAGCGTCCCCGTGGATAATGGGTAGACCGCCTCGTCGCCCGTCAGGGGTAACCATTTTGCCTCCCGCAGCTCCGTATCGGCGGGTCGCCATTAGGCGCTCAGCCAACTCCTCGCTTGGGCGACCTATCACCGCGGCGGCAATAGCCTTTCCGATGGATCCGCGATCCACGTCCCATTTAGCACCATCCATTCGATTCAATGCAATAAGGCGGCCATCGACATCGCAGACGGCAATGCTGATGTCGACGCGAAGCTCTCGTGCTTTGGCGATTCCACCGTCAATGATCCGTCTTGCCTCGGAAAGGGTAAGCATCGGGTCCTCCATCTTGTGACGATCGGCCTTGTGTAAGTGCGCACGGACTCTACACGGCTTTCATGAGGGAGCACCCTTCTGCAGTCTTGCGCGCGAGCAACAAGGAGGAGTAAGGCTGTCAAAGGGGCACACAACCGCAGCCCTTCGAACCGGCGCTACCGCCGAGGAATTGATGGAGGCGATCTGGGTTGCTGCAGAGATGCGAGCCGGCGCAGCCTATGCCCACTCGACGCTGATGCTGGCCACGCTCGCCGAAGAGGAAGGCAGAGAGAGAAGAGTCGATCTGCATGATGACCGCGGATCGCATCAAGCAGGCGTGATCATTGCATCGTGGGCTTTCGGTGACAAGGCACGCAGTTTGGGATCGAATGAGATTAACAGTCGACGCGACCTCTCGAGATCTGGAGACAGACCGACTATCGGACCGGTGGCCGCTTAGGTCGATGCCGAAGAATTGAAGTACGCACCAGGTACGACGGATCAAACTCCGCCATGATCTGCAATGCGGCTCTGTCCAGAATCCTTATCTGATGACCATCCACGACAATCAAGCCTTCGGCCTTGAGTTCGCTGAGCATCCGGTTCACGTGAGGTGCGCTCAGCCCGACGGCATCGCCGATGCTTTCCTGCGACAGCGGTATTTCAAAGGAGTTTTCGGAAGCGCATCCAACGGCCCGCAGTCGGGTATGCATCTCCATGATAAAATGAGCGATCCGCTCGAGCGGCGACCGGCGGCCAATATTGACGAGATGGTGAGCAGACATCGCCGCCTCATGCGCTGCGAACCAGATGACCGCCATTGCGATGTTTGTCCTCTTTTGACAAAGATCGACAAACGCTTCGAATTTGATGTGATGCAGGCTCATCTTGGTGACGGCCATGACCGAAAAGATCGCGTGGTCGAAGAAGCACGCCGGAAAGCCGATAATATCTCCTGGCAACAGAGTGTTAATTATCTGTCGTCCGCCTTTGTGCATGAGCGTGTAGCGGATTGCAAACCCAGTCTCGATAATATCCAATCCCGTGTATTCATAACCTTCGACGACAATATCTTTCCCCTTCTTGACGGTAAGCCTTCGATCGAGCACTTGACCGAGCGCCTTTAGATCGTCGCTGTCGAGCGGCGCGTGTGCCCTGAGCTTGACGACGAATGGGTGATCGTCAATGGATTGTCCTTTCGTGATGCTAAGATCTGGAAGTTGTTTGCTCATTGGCAGCTCCTTTGAAGCACCACAATTGATTGCGTAGGGGCCGAACGTTGTCTAAGCATAATGTCCGCAGGTAAAAATCTGGAGCCTTGAACCGCGCTGGTCAGGTGACCTCATCCGCGCGCAGGGGCTCAGCGCGTCATCTGGCCGACACCGCCCCATCCAGACGGGATCAAAGGGCGCCAGGTTCGCCGAACGTTGGAGGTCGCGCGTTCCTCATCACGACGTTGTCCAGGGCCATAGCGGACAAGGCAGCGGCGCCAAACCCTGAACCAATGGCCCACTCCCAATGGAAGCTGTGGGTCAGTGTCGGGTTCGGCCTTTGGGTATTTTTTTGCCCTGGGGTGGGGTATCAAGGCACCACGAGCATCAAGCTGCGCTCCAACATGGATGTATCCCTTCATTCCTGAACGATTGATGGGTGGACCTTGAGCACTTTTAAATTACGAGTGCAGCCCTGCAGGGTCCGCCATTCGATGGACTGCGCCTCGGAAAGCCCGACAAGCGCCGCACCTACCGGCGTCATCACCGAAACTTTGCCAACCTTAACGTCAGCTGCCGCAGGATAGACAAGCTGTACCGTCCTGATCTGATTGGTCAGGCCATAGTGAAATTCAACCCATAGTGACGACATCGCAGGTCATATCCGCATCCACGAGACTCGCACGTTCGATCTCGCCGAGCAAAAACTCAGCGACTTCCGTGCCGTGACGTCTTACGCGCCGCAAGCGCGGGGCGTTAAATGAGACGGAACGCCTCCGCGCGCAGAGTTCACGGACAGAATTTTTAGGAAAAGGGATCACCCCACGGGACACAAATCCCGGGGTTTACTCGCCGAAGATCAGGCGATCCGTGCGAGCGTAAGATGCAGTATGGGTCATAATTCGCATGAAACGGCATCTAAGGTCGATCCGGTGCCTTGTCAAGGCCGCGAAGTTTACGAACAATATCGCAGCAGCCGCTTTCGGTCTGGCGCGCTGTACCTGCCCCGGCGTGGCTCTAAACTGCGATCCCCGATGGCACTTGATCCGTGGTCGCCCAAAGGGCCACTGCAGGCATTGAGCAGATCCATAGAGGCCGAATTTGAGTAGGACACGTGTGGGCCCGGCCGCTGCCTACGTTCTGCCCCCGCATGATCGGCGGTCAGAACTATCCCCGTGCCGGCAAGCCGCACTGTGTTGTACCAATTTAGGTTCTTTGGGACTGAGCGGCACTTTCCTTCTGCGATACCAGATTTTGAGAGACAACAACGTTTGCGGGAATATCAATGGTCCAGTGAACGCCTTCTCGGAGGAATTCAAGCGAGACATTTGCCGAAAGGGATCGCGCGGTCATTTGCTCGATGATCACGCGACCAAATCCTTTGGTAGAGGGCATGGTGGCAGAGGGACCACCGTGCTCGGACCAACTCAACGCAAACCGCGTGAGCTCTTGCTGCCACCTGATTAAAACGAAACCATTCGGTACAGAAAGAGCCCCATATTTGATCGCGTTCGTCGCGAGGTCATGCAGAGCCAAGCCCAAGGCTTCTGCCGCTTGTGGCTTGAGAGTGACTTTGGGGCCTTCTGTCTTGACCCGAGAACCGTCGAGCTCGGTAAACGGAGCGAGTTGCGATCGCACAAGCGATGCGGGATCCGTGCCCACCCACTGTCGACTGACGAGGAGGTCGTTTGCGCTGGCCAGTCCGCTTATACGGGTTGAAAATTCTCGTAGTGCGGACGAGATCGCGGAAACGCGCTCGCCTCGCCCGAGCCCCGCCGCAGCCTGCACCATGCTTAATACAGGACGAGTTAGATAGCGACCAAGCAGAAGAGCGACTATAGCGGAGAGCGTGAGGAATGACATACCTGCTATCCCGAAGATCAACCATGACCGCCTCAACGGAGCCTCGATAACCTCCAACGGCGCTGAAGTTTCAATCACCCAATCTGAGATTGACGAACGCGCAAAGCCCGTGAGGGCGAGGTGGCCTTTGAGATCCCGCGTTCGCGCTACCTTCGACTCGCCGCTCACGCCGCGCTCGAGTACGCGTGACGGCGCGCGTGTTCCAACGACAGACCCATGATCGTTGGATCGGGCTAGAAACACGCCGCTCTGGTCGACAATCGAGGCCACCCAATGAGCTGATTGCACGTCCTCCTGGAGGACCTTGGCCATGAGCAGCGGGTCAAAACTACTGGCCATCACCGCGGTGACCGATCCGTTTCGTATTACCGGAACGTATATGGCGAATGCGAAGCGCATCGAAAATTCATCAGTGATAAGATCTGAGACTATTGACCTTTCACTGTCCGCCACTTTTCTGACGTTTGGGTCAAGCCGATTAGACAGTCGCGTTCCATAGGAGACAGCGGTATTGAGTATTTCGTAGAGCGAAGCGACGTCAAATACAATAACATCTGACTTCAGGTATTCCGCGACCTGCTTAGCTTCCTCGTAAAATTCTGACAGGCGTTCGCGAGTGAGGAGCGGCGATGTTGCGAGTGTCTGCAGCGCATGCAGTCTGCCCTCGAGCTCACGATCTACCGCTGCCCGTGCTTCCCGTGCGGACACGTTGACGCGCAACTCATAGCGACCCCTCTCTGCGACCCCGAAGCTGTAGATGAGGAAGGCGCAGAATAAAAGGACCGGGGTAACGACCGCGATTCCAAGGAAGATCAACAACGTCGAAATTGAAAGGCCGTCCTTCGCAAGCTCACGGAGCCTGCGGCGCGACGGGGCGGGATCGTTGGGGGCCTGCATAGTCGATGCGTTGGTGGACGGGTTCCGGTGCCGGGCGTGGAACTCATGATCGGGCGTCTAATTTCGAAAGCATTGCGCAGACGCAATAATCGAGGGCCTGGTGTTGCCAGATAGAATCATATGTAATCTCAGCGCCAGCAGCGAACCGACAATGTTATCGAAAGCGAGAATCTATCCGCCGCCCACGTCGTCATGCGGTCAACTACACATGGATCCATCCGCGGTGGGTCGAAAGTTGGCTCCAGAACTTTCAGACTGGACAAGGTTATCTCGGGTCGCGATCATGCCGCGCGTGGTCGCGATGGACCGTCGACTACTACGAGGTGGCGCCGTGAGCCCCGATGTTGATCGGTTTTATCGGACCCTGGTGCGCGAAGCACCCGACGCCATCATCTACGCAGATGCGGGAGGTCTCGTAGCCTTCTGGAACGACGCCGCCGAAAGAATTTTTGGCTTTTCGGAAGCGGAAGCCGTGGGGAAATCACTCGACATCATCATCCCGGAAACTCTCTGGCAACGACACTGGGACGGGTACGCGGCGACAATGCGGACTGGAAAGACTCGCTACGGTGCCGGAGATGTTCTTGCGGTTCCAGCGTTGCGGAAGGGTGGCGCACGCATTTCGATCGAATTCACCATTGTCCCTTTTGCTGACCGGACGGGTCGAATACTCGGAATTGCAGCGATCCTACGCGACGTCACCAAGCAGTTCGAGGAAATGAAGGCACTGCGAAAGGAACTGGCGACCTACCGAACAGCCGCCCGACCTGCTGCCGCGACGCCAGGGTTGTTGCCATGATCTTCGATGACTGCGCTCCCCACTTTTTGCGGGTTAACGTATAAAGCAAGTGAATGAAACTAGAAGAGAGCGCCCCAGTTATGCCTGTTAAGACAAAACTGCATGGACCCTTTCCAGCCGCACGAGCGCATGTGGATGAGCTCCTTGACGAGGCTCTCAATGAGACATTTCCCGCTAGCGATCCCGTCGCCATCAATATCGAACGTCGGTCAGACCAACGTGCGGGCGTGTCGGGGCGCGAGTCTCGCGACCCGTTCGCCGACGCATACGGTGAGGACTAGCTGTCGTGCCATCTCGGCACGAACCGAGCCGGCTCGGTTCCTGGAGTTCGAACTGTGAGAAAGAAATTCGAGGTCGGCGATCACGTGACCTGGAACTCCGAGGCGGGGGCACCTCAGTGGGAGCATCGCTGGAATCCACACCAAGGATTTAAACTACAAAGGATACGTCCACTATGCGAGCAATGATCCTCAATAGGAGATCAAGAGCGACAAGACGGATCACATCGCCTTACATGACAGGGATTGAGCTCGCCAAGGGTTGAAGAAGCGAGGCATCGAACCGGCCATCTCGTCAATAGTGCTATTTAAAGCGGTAGATCGAACCTGCGCCAGACGACAGCAGCGGGATTGCCTCTTGTCACCCTGAAAGTCGTCTCGCCGTCCGTTCGACGGAATTCAAGGTCAAAGATCTGATCTCCGATCCTGAGGTCAAATACTGCGATCTCGCTTAGCCAGTCCGGCAGCACCGGATCGACACAGATTATGCGGCGCGCCGCATCGGGCCGCGCGCCGAGGATCGACTGAAGCAGCAAGAAGATGGAGCCTGCTGCCCATGCCTGCGGGACGTTGGCGCCAAGATATTGCACGGGAAAGTTGGCGTTGGTTTGCTCGATTCCGGCATAGAGTTCCGGAAGCTGCTGCATGACGAAATAGCTGGTCGCGTTGATGATGCTGTAAGCAATCCGGGAAGCCTCCGTGACAAATCCGTAACGGCGACAACCGAGCGTGATGATCGCGTTGTCATGAGGCCAAACCGCGCCATTCTGGTAGGAGTGAGGGTTGTAAGCCGGATGGCTTGCTGAGAGTGTGCGAATGCCCCATCCACACCACATATCGGGTTGCATCAGGCGCTCGACGACGCGGCCGGCACGCTCGGGCGGGACGATACCCGACCATAAGCAATGGCCCGGATTGGAAGCGATCGATAAAACTTGGTTCTTATCGCCATCGAGCGCGAGCGCATAGAAGCCCACGTCCTCATTCCAGAATTTTTCATTGATTCTACGAGACAGCTCTCGCGCCTTCTCCCGCAACATCCGAGCGCGATCTGATCTTCCCAACACGTCAAAGATCTCCGCAATTCGCAACCACGCGTCGTAGACATAGCCTTGCAACTCGCAAAGCGCCTTCGGACCTTTCACCAAGGTACCGTCGGGGTAAACAAGCGCTTCGCCGGAATCCTTCCAGCTTTGGTTCTCATAGCCCACGGGTGAGCGGGTCTGATATTCCTGAAAACCGTCGCCGTCGCGATCCCCATAGTTGTCGATCCATTTAAGGCATCGCTCGGCCGTGTCCAGGTGCTCTTCGATTAAGCTCAGGTCGCCGGTGCACTGCCAAGCCGCATGCAGCAAGATCAGGTAAAGCGGAGTGGCATCTGCTGTGCCATAGTAGGGCGTGTGTGGAGTGAGTTTGAAGTGGGCTAGCTCGCCGCGCCGAAGCTCGTGCGGGATCTTGCCTGGTTCGGCGTCCCGGATGTCGTCTCGCTCGGTTGCCTGCAAGGATCCTAGCACCCTGAGCGCACCCCGCGCGAAGTCGGGATAGACGAAGATATTCTGAAGCGATGCGATCAGACTGTCGCGGCCGAACAAGGCCATGAACCATGGCACACCGGCAGCTGGAACGAATTCCATATGACTGGTGCCCTGAATCGGAAGGCGCAACGCCGCCATGTCAGTGATGGCCTGGTTAAATGCACCGGAGAAATCGGCATTGTTCGTCCTTACCTTAAGAACATTCTGACGCCAGTCCCCGAGCCTCTGTCCGAGCTCCGATGCGTGGGCGTCAGCGATGCAATGCCGAGGCGCGGCGAACCGCCGTTTGCCATCGTCCAGCTCGTACATGAGGCAGGCATGCCAACTTCGACCAGGGTCAATCTTGACCTCAAAGGTAATTCGGCCATTGGCATATTGCGCAGACGCGTCATTTTTGTTGGGGTGAACCCTGACCTCCCGGAAGAAGTTCTTGTTCCGATAAGTAAGTCGAAGCTGCGGTTTTTTGGACGACCATTGCGATGTGATATGGCCTCGGCGAACGATGTGCGCTGACCTAACCTCGAAAATGTCGGCGAAATCTCCGCGGATCGCTATCTCAAGGTTGAAGCGCACGGGCTTGGGGCCATTATTGGTGAGGTCGAGGTCTTCGTGGACCCCCTCCCCGATCGAGCGGCTGAGGAGGAGGCTCACCGTGCGGGCTGGGATCTCGCCATCCTCAGTAAGGATCGCGCGATTGATGAGAAATACGCGGGAGGCGTAATAGGTGATGCTGCCGCTATTGAGGAGATCCCATTCCTCACCGTTGGCGTATATGCGCCAGCTGCTGATCAGCCTCGTGTCGAAGAAATAGAGTCCCTTTTGGGTTGGCCACGAGATTTGTCCGTTCGGCTCCGTCACGAGCATGATCTCGCCCCAGCAGATAGCGAGGTGGGGCGGGCCGACGCTTACTTTGATTGGCATTGCAAATGTCGCCCTTCGGGCGATGAAGGTGCTGACGGGGCTTGAGCCTTTGTTGGCCTATCCTGGGGATAGCATTGCGCGATAGTCAGCGGCAAACTTTTCAATCCCCTTTTTTGTAAGCTCGTGTTGAATATCGAATTTGTCCCACGGTTCGCTAAGATCGAGTTGCTCATATTGGATCGGCTGTCCCGACGATTCATATTCAAAGTCAGGACCAGGAATTCGAAACCCGTTATCGGCCCAATTTTTCAACACCTTGGCTGGCGCGGTCACCAATTCGGTTTCAAGCAGGAAGCAATACAGCATTTGCTCCACGCTTCGGATACTAGCGGCCAGCACCGCGACGTGCCCATCCCCCGCTGAATACATACGCATTATGTTCCTTACCAGATCCATACCATTGCGTCCTGTGTCATCGAGGCGCCCAATAAACGGCGAAACGTAGATAGGCGCCCTCGCGCTTTTAGTCGCAGCGTAGACAGCAGCAGCCTGTTGTTGTGAGAAGCATAGTGTCATATTAACCCTCATGCCCCGGCTCACCGACAGCTCGGCTGCACGCAAGCCTTCCGCGGTGCAAGGATACTTGATAAATGCGTTGGTAATCCACGTATACATCTCCTGACCTTGATTGAGCATCGCTTGAGCCGTCGCCCTCTCGTCCGCCAAGACTTCGATGGAGACTCCCGCCTCCCCCACCAATGGGGAGATCACCTGCACAATCCTCCGGTACTCGGCCATTTCCTCGGGGCCGGAGAGCCTGCGTCCCGAAGCAAGGGCCTCCTTGAGACGAGGGTTCTTCGAAATCAAAGATGGGTTTGTGGTTTGCCCGTCGAGGAAGCCCAACAATTCCTTTACGCGCAGGGTCTCCTCGGGGTCTCCGCCATCGAGCAATATCTTTGTTCCAACGAGGCTCATCGACTTACTCCTTCAACGTGTTGTCAGTACGGTGCGCAATTTCGGAGGTGTGCCTCGGCTCTGCTGCTACGTTTTCCCTGAAAGGAGGCCGTACCAAAATAACGCCATAAACGACCGCAAGTTCATCTTGCTATCCCTCTGTCAAGTAACCACCCGATCCAATTACGATTTTACCCACTGCGACTCCTGACCGGATCGATAATTACTGCTTAGCCGCTGGCTTTGTTTCCGGCATCCGAAACCAAACGAGCAGTGTCGCCAGGAGAGCCACCACAACAATGCTCAGGAATCCAGCGGTGCGACCAAAGCTCTCAGCCACCAGACCGGAGAGTGTAGTGCTCAGTGAACCGCCAATTCCGGAGGCCGTTCCAATGACGCCTTGGGCCAGGTTGAACCGACCGGTGCCGATCGTGGTATCGGCAACGACCAGCGCCGTGAGCACGCCCAACATTGTGCCGCTGATACCGTCGAGCACCTGAAAGCCGACGAGCAGGTATGGATCGTCTAGTCGATAGGGATACAGGCACCTTATCGCTGCGGAACCGGTTGCCTGCTGCCGTGCATGAATGCCTGCATCTCCTCCAGAGTGAGACGGCCATCTTTGTTGGAATCCATCGCTCTGAAAATTCTTTCGTGAGCCGCCTGAAACTCTTGCAATGAGATAGTCCCGTCACCATCGGCATCTATCAGGGCAAAAATCATTCGCATGGTCATACCTCGTCCCATCATGCCATGCCCCATCATCCCTCTTTCGCCCATCATTCCCCGACCCATCATGCCACGACCCATCATACCCCCACACGTCACGTCCTCTTCGCCCGTGGCCTCTTGGTCGTGCTGTTGCGACTGTTGCTGGTCTGGCTGCTGCATCATCGGACTACCGGGGGTCTGTTGGGCACTCGTCGCCATAGTTCCAAAGGCCAGAATAAATGCGGACGTCGTGACTGCCAGAACGCGCTTATTCATCGGAAACCTCCATCAGCGGACGCATTATGCCACCTATATTGATGCATGCGCGGCGACCGGAAAATGCTGCCTATTGCCGCAAGACGCTGGGCTTGGTGCTGATTATCGCTGGTGTAAGCCCTAGGCGTCTAGGAACTACTGCGACTCTTTAGCGAACATCCACCGAGCCAGCCCGACCGCCAGTAACATCCCGAACAACTGTGCCGCGATGAACGCCAGCACACCACCCGGAGCAATTCCCGCAAACGTATCTGAGAATGCCCGACCAATTGTCACCGCAGGATTCGCAAACGATGTCGAGGCGGTGAACCAATACGCAGCGATAATGTAAAGCCCAACCGCATAAGGGATCGCATCCGTCCTGAAAGCCAAGTATCCGAAAATCGCCATCAACAACCCAAACGTTGCCACCCCTTCCGCAAGCCACTGTCCTCAGCCCGTTCTTGCTGTTGTCGAGAATTGCCATTAAGGGAAGTTCGAACATCAGATGAGCCGCCCAAACGCCAACAATAGCCCCGACAATCTGGCTAGCGATGTAGACCAATGCGTCAGACTAAGGGAGTTCACGACGAAAAGCAAACGCGATTCTTACGGCAGGATTGAAATGCGCTTGCTTGCTTGGGGTCGAAACGGCGTGGAATGGCGGCATCGTTGCTCTGCATTGGAAACACAGTCCCCTCATCGTGTACGCCGCGCAGACGGGCGCGTAGCTCGGTATCGGGCGGCCGACGTGAGCGATAGCGGATCATCTTGCGATCGGCGGCAACGATCGTACAGGCCCGCCGCTCGCTCATCTCCAGCACGCCACGCAAATGAGCGACAGCCCTCTCGCTTGGCGGCGGGCCCTACCATTTTTTTGATAGCAGCTCCTTCAAGGCGGCGTTGTCGAGCATCGATTCGGCCAAGAGCTTCTTCAGCTTGCGGTTCTCGTCCTCGAGGGCTCGCAGCCGCTTGGTCTCCGACGCGGAGGAACCGGAACCCTTACTTCAGGCGCTGTTAGCGGCGGATACGGTGGTGCTGCGTCCGGTGGCGTTGGTACAACAAAAAATTCTGGCGGCAGCGGCGGATCCGTTGTTGGAGCGAGTGCCAACCTCGACGGTACAGGAGGAGGAGGGGCAGCGGGCTCTCACGGCGCGGGAACTAATGGCCCTGATACGGCCACCAATGCAACACAATCCGCCAAAGATGGGGGAAGCGGCGACGCCGGTTCTGGCGGCAATGCAGGCACGGCTGCGCAGCCAAACGGTGGCTCTGGGGGCGCCGGTGCTGAATGGGATGCTATCCATGGCAGCGGTGGGGGCGGCGGCGCCGGGGCTTCGACCCTCAATGAGTCAGTGACTGGAGGACCAGGCGGCAATTACGGCGGTGGAGGTGGAGGTGCAATTCGGGATCAATAAGTAGCGGCGCTGGCATCCAGGGCATCATCGTCATTACCTATACGCCCAGCGTTGATACCGGCTACACCCCACGCATAATTCGCCTTGTCGGCGGCGTGCGCATCCGCGGCGGCGTGCGCTTTGGGGGGACTTCACATACGGTTCGCATTTTCCTTACTACCCCGACCGGCAGCAATCAAACCTACACTTCTCCGGCGGATTGGAACAACAGCAATAATAGTATTGAGACGATTGGGGCGGGGGGAAGTGGTTCTGTCGGAGGCAGTGCTAGCGGTCATCTAGGCGAAACTGGCGGGGGCGGCGGTGGGTGGAACAAGATTGTCAATTTCTCCTTTGCCACACCGGGAGTGACGACGGCCAACTATCAGATCGGAACGGGCGGCGCCGCACGCAGCGGGACGGGAGACATACAAGGTCTTGCCGGCGGTGATACATGGTTTGGTGCATCCGCCGATACGAGTATGGTGATCTGTGCTCAGCACGCTACACCGTTATGTGTCGGTTCTAAAGGTGGATCTGGAGGCATCAACGCAGCAGGTGCTACATCCGGCGGAGCGGGTGGCGTTGGTACATCAGGAGTCGGTTCGACTACTTATTCAGGAGGACATGGTGGGAACATCACGGGGACTCCTGTAAACTTTGGCGGAGCCACGGGAGGAGGAGGAGCGGCTGGTTCCTATGGAGCTGGCATCGACGGAGGCGATTTGGTAGCTCCAAACAATACCCCCTCGGCCGGAGGCAAAGGGGATGCTGGG
>WNGF01007490.1_pt1 | contig 13336 bp, 12 predicted proteins | sample 5400641 | NCBI WGS metagenome assembly WNGF01 (sample SAMN13153371, study PRJNA577476) | soil metagenome | isolation source: 80 cm soil or saprolite under grassland replicate 2 | place: USA:California | collected 2016-06-15
CACCGCGGCGACCGCATTACCGACGCCCGAAACTTGCGTCTCTCCTCACTCGTAATCTGACTCGACACTCAACTCGGACATCACCAATGGCGTTCATCGATAAACTCAAAGAGGAGCTCGATCGCGCGGGCAAGGCGGCGCAGGGCGCGCTCGACGAGGGAAAGACCAGGCTGGAGGCATTCCGCGCCCGACAGCTCGCCGACAAAGCGGCTCAGGCGCTGGGATACGCGGTGTTCCGCGCAAAAAAGAGCGGATCCGACGTAGACGCTGATACTTATACACGTCTTTCTGCGACCCTCGAGACACACGATTCCGAGGCCGCGCGCTACGAAGCCGATATCGAGCGGCGCCGCCGCGAATCAAGCGAAAAAACAACGACGGGCGATGCGGCAACGCCGGCAGCAGATGCTGCGACGACAGCCGGAGCTGCGCCCACCGACAAAGCCGCGTCGACAGCGAGCACGGCGACCAGCAAGGGCAAAGCGAAGCCTGCGGATTCAACTTCAACCGCCGGATAAATCGATTCGCACGAGTTCCTCCGATAAGAAAAGGCTCGTCCAGCGGACGAGCCTTTTTTTATTGACTCGAGGTCAGCGAATCGGGTTCGCCGGTGACGGCGGGAGTGTCTTGTACCGCTCCGTGAGAAGATCCTGTCGCGTCGGCTGAACAGACTCGCGTCCTCGCACGAAGACGTGCTCCACCTTGGTCGAGAATTCGAACGGATCACCAGTCCACACAACGACGTTTGCTTCGCGACCCGGCTGAAGCGAGCCGATTCTATCAGCTACACCGAAGACCTCGGCGGGAGTCAGCGTTACCGACCGAAGCGCGTCCTCCCACGACATGCCATACGCGACCGCGTTCCCTCCTTCCTGCTTGAGGTTTCGAACGTTGAACGTTTCCTCGTCGCCACTTCCTGAATTCCCAATGAGCAGCACCGGCACACCTGCGCGGCGAAGCAAGCCGGCGTTCTCCTGAATCTGACCGAGCGTTGTGAAGCTGCCGGGAATGTTGTTCATCGCACCGGTCAGCACCGGAACGCGCGCCGCTGCGAGTCGATTCGCGACCATCCATCCCTCGGCGCCGCCACCGATCATGATTTTGAGTCCATTATCGCGCGCGAGCTTGAGCGCGGCATCGATGTCGGTCGCCTTGTCGGCGCCAATCAGCAACGGAAGGCGCCCCTCGACAACCGGAATCATCGCTTGAAGATCCAGCCGGCTCGCGATGAAGTCCCGCGTCTCGTGTCTCTCGAACGCGGCGCGATTCCGCATGTACGCGCGAGTGTCCTCGATCAGCTCGCGAAGCCGGAGCAGCAGCTCGCCACGCGCACTTGCGCCTGCGCTTGTCGGCGACTGCACCTGTGACACCATTGCCACCGGTGCACGGATGACCATGTCGCTCGGCATCCCGTCGACCAGGTCGAGCATCGCCGCCTGACCTGAAACCAGGAGATTCCCCTGGGGAATCACGACAACGCTCGTAACGCCTTCCTTCCGAGCCGGCGCCAGCATGACAGACTGCGAATTGAGACCGTCCCAAACGGTGAACGCCGCCGCGATGAAGTCCTTGCCGCGCGCGACATCTTCGTGCGTTTGCTGTATCTGCCCCACCTCGACGAGACCGAGCTGGGTGGATGAGTTGATGAATCCGGGTGTCACCCATTTTCCGCTGGCGTCAATGCGTCGGGCGTCGGCGGGAACGCTGACGTTCGCTCCGACGGCGACAATCTTCCCATCGCGAATCAGAACGGTCGCGTTTTCAATCGGTGCGCTGCTGACCGGATAAACCTTTCCGCCGGTGATGGCGATCGTCTGCGCGTCTGCAAGTCCGGCAGTGCCGAGTAATGCGGCCGACAAGCCGACGACCGCGAAGGCCCAGGAAATAGTTCTAGTCATCGCGGAGCTCCCGCCGGCACGAAGCCGAGCTCGAAGTCGGTCCGCCATTGCTGTCGCGGATCGAGCCGGTCATAGAGAAGGGCGCCGTCAATCCAGACTTTCTCTGGCTTTGCGTAGACGCTGAAGGGGTCGGCGTTCCATAGAATCAGGTCGGCATTCTTACCGGGCTCGAGCGATCCAGTTTTGTCGTCGATTCCGAGCTGCCACGCCGGATTGATCGTCAACCATTTCACGGCTTGCTCCTCCGTCACCGGTATCCCGGCAAGGTTTCCAGCGGCCATCGCCTTCGCTGCCTCCTGATTCAATCGCTGCGATCCGGAAGGATCATCGGAATGGACTGCTACTCTCGCTCCAGCACGGTCAACGAGCGCGATATTCGCCTTGACTCCGTCGAGAGCTTCCATCTTGAACGCTCCCCAATCCGCCCAAAGGGATCCGCCGATGCCCTCTTTCGCGAGAATGTCCGCAATCTTGTAAGCCTCGACGCCGTGGTGGAACGCCCGAATCTTGTAACCGAACTCCTTTGAGATGTCGATCATCTGGGCCATCTCGTCGGCTCGGTAACAATGGTTGTGGACGAGCATGTTCCCGCGCAGGACTTCCGCCAGCGTCTCCAATCCGAGATCGCGCGCCGGGGGATCACCCTTGTGGTCTGCGTTCCATTTGTCCCAGCGGCGGCGGTATTGCTCCGCCTGGATCCATGCTGCGCGGTACCCGGCGACGTTTCCCATTCGCGTGGAAGGTCCGCGCTGCGCGTAGACGCGCTTGGGATTCTCTCCGCACGCCATCTTCAGTCCGTACTTTGCCCCGGGGAATTTCATTCCCTGAACCGTTCGTGATGGAACGACTTTCAGCACTACGCTCCGTCCACCGATGAGGTTTGCCGAACCGGGAAGGACTTGAAACGTCGTCACTCCTCCCGCGAGATCGCGCGGGATTTGCGGATCCTGCGGCCACACCGAGTGCTCGACCCAGACATTGGCGGTTACGGGATTGGTAGCCTCGTTCACGTCGCTGTTCGCCTGCGTTCCCGGCGCTCCCCCCGCTCCGATGTGCGAGTGAGTGTCGATGATTCCGGGCGTGACATACTTGCCATTCCCATCGATCACACGTGCGCCGGCGGGAGTTTCCACCGTCTGGCCAACTGCGATGATCTTTCCGTCGGCCACTGCGATCGCGCCATTTCGAATCAGCGGCCCCGTGGCGGTGAAGATGTTGACGTTCCTGATCACCAGCGGCGCCGAAGGAAAGCGGACGTAGGTGCTCGGGAACGGGTCGGCGTTCGGAGTCGAGACACCGCCGAGCCCGGGGGCGGCGCGAGTTGTATCGCGCGCCGGCGTGGGTGTGGAGGATGGCTTCGCCGCCGACGCACAGCCGCTTAGCGTGGCGGCGGTTACAAGCGCCAGGAGTGACAGACGTGAGTGTCGCATCGAGCGGATGGTCCTCCTCAATTCGGTGCGGAGCAGAAGAATGCGCCTATGGGCGCAAAAATTTATCCGCGTGAGACGATCGCGGCAGGGAAAAGGTTGTAAGGGATTGGTCAGCGGCTGCTGTCGAGACGCGCCTCGCGCCATGCGACGAAGTCGTCAACCGCGTCGGTGCAGATGGCGTCGACGCCAATTGCCGAGAGACGGTCCCATCCGGTTTGCGTGTTGCAGTTCCAGGCAACAACCCGGCCTCCGTACTCGTGCACTCGGTCCACGATTTCCTCATCGGTGAATTCCCACTGCTGCCAGAAGTCGCGGGCGCCGACTGCGCGCAGCATTCCGGCCGCGTCCAGCGGATAGCCTACCTGAAGAATTCCTACGGGCAACTTCTGCGACAGCACCCGCGCGTTCGTGGGAATCCTGTGATCGAAGGAATGGATCGCGCACCTGTCCAGGTTGAACGGCCACTCGAGTATGCAGTCAACAACCAATCGCTCGATGCCGGCTGGCTTGACCTCGATGTATACAACAACTGCGGGCGGAATCTCGGTGAGCGCTTCCGTCAATGTCGGAATCAATGAGCCATCGGACAGCAAATGCGCGCGAAGATCGTCCGCGTTGAGGTCGCTTATTTGAAGGAGTGAATGTTCTTTCGACGCCGCTGGCGAGCGGACGGTGAAGTCATGGTGTACGACAACGTGACCGTCGCGTGTTGCGTGCACGTCGAGCTCGATAGCCTCGGCTCCTGCTTCAACTGCGCGCCGAAACGATCCGATGGAATTTTCCGGCTCGTTGATGTGCAAGCCGCGGTGTGCAACGGCCTGTGGGACGACGGGGCTCCGATACATTAGAAGGCCTCCGCCGCTGGGCTATCGTGGATCGTCTTAACGCCATGGCCCTGAACGCGTCTACCATTGTGCATTGAATGAATCTCGACACCCATCGGAGTGGAGACCAGACCGATCAAACTCTGATCGAGCGCTGGAAGGGCGGGGATACGCGCGCCGCGACAGAGCTGGTTGGGCGGCACGCCGATGCATTGGCGAGATTCGCGGTGAGCGCAGGCGAACGGGAGGAGGTGGAGGAGCTCGTTCAGGACACCTTTGTCAGAGCGTTCAATTCCATCGAGTCGTTTCGCGGCGACAGCTCACTCCGAACGTGGCTGTTCACAATCGAGCGTCGCTTGATTCTGGATCGCCGCCGCTCCGAGAAACGCTCGAAGAACCTGGTGCCGATCGACGAAGTCGACGCATCGACGGAATTCGATGCGCTGGACGGGATTGTGGCGCAGGAGACGGCGACGCGGGTGAGGCAAGCAGTCAAATCGCTGTCGCCGATGCAGCACGACGTTTTTACGATGAGAGTAGAGCAGGGGTTGTCTTACAGGGACATTGCCGCGGTTCTCGACACTACCGAGGGAGCGGCGCGCGTGCATTACCATAACGCGATGACGGCGGTGAAGGAGTGTCTGAATGACTAATTGTGCGAAGATCGATGTGAGGGAGAGACTCCCCGAGCTCGTGCACGGACAGCTCTCACCGGCCGAGGCCGCAACGGTGACGTCTCACATTGCTGAGTGCGCAGCCTGTGCGTCTGAGCTGGAGCTGCTTCGTCTCGTCATGGCGTCCGCTGCACCTGCGCCCGCAATAAGTGTCGAGAAGATCGTCGCGGCGCTGCCGAATCCAACACCGGCTGCGCCAGCGAAAGGTGCCATCCTGTCGCGGAAACGTCGGCTCATTCCACTCTCTGCACGTGCGTTTCAGATTGCGGCGGGATTCGCACTGGCAGCATCCGTTCTGTTCGTCATCATGCGACGCGAGGTGGAAGCGCCGGAAGTCCGACCGGCTCCTGCGCTTCAGACGGCGGCGAAGACGAATGAGCCAGCGATACCTTCGTCTAGCGTGCCCACGCTTCCAGCCGCTACTGCACAGTCACGGGAAACTCGGGTCGTCTCTGGGCCAGGTCTCACGCTGGGCGGCTCGACGGAGGATCTTTCCGACGAGAGCCTGGCGATTCTCGTTGACGAGATGGACAGACTTGATGGTGTGCCGACGGTCGAACCGGAGTCACTCGATCCGTCACTGGGCGACGAGGGGGGCCGTTGACCGGATGGTGAAGAGAATGCTTCGGCTGTTCGCTTCTGCCTCGCTTGTCATGCTGGTGTGCGCAATATCCGCTACGGCGCAGCGGCCGCTCGACCCTACACAACGAGATTCTGCGTTTGGTCCGCGGCGGGCGGAGCTCGAGCGACGGTTTCATGAGCGAACGGCTGAAATCGTCCGTAGGCGGCTCAACCTCAATGCTGATCAGATGGCGCGGCTCCAAACGGTGAACAAGAGCTTCGAGTCACAGCGGATGTCGCTCGCGATGCGCGAGCGCGAAACCAGGCGCGCGCTCCGTGATGAGCTCATGAGTGGCGCGAATCCCAATCAGGGAAAAGTCGCCGGGCTTCTCGATCAGATGCTGCGCCTTCAGCGGCAGCGACTGGACCTCGTTGAATCAGAGCAGCGCGAGCTGGCGAAGTTTCTGACCCCTGTTCAACGCGCGCGCTACTTCGGGTTGCAGAATCAGATGCGCCGACGAATGCAGGAGCTACAGCAACGCCGCGGCACACGCCGCGGAATGAGGTAATGCTTCGACCAAGAACAGCAACGTAGAAAGGCGCAGATCCGTGCCTTTCGATGTTGATTTTGTCGTTGCCGCGGTCGCGTCCTCGCTACTTCCCTATTTACCTTAGTAGAGCCAGCCGGCCCGGGTGGCGGAATTGGTAGACGCAGGGGACTCAAAATCCCCCGGCCTTCGGGCCTTGCGGGTTCGACTCCCGCCTCGGGCATCGAACACTCCTGCCGGCTCATCCGTATAAATTTTCGGTGATGCCGTTAGCAGCCTTCCTCTTCGCCGCCAACGCGGCGGCCACATCTTTGTTGCCGACCGCCACTTCGACCGCCAGCGACAGCGTCCTCCTTTCGCTGCCGGAGGCGGTCGAGCGCGCCCTCAAGACCGGCGACGAGGCCCGCGCCGCCGCCGCCCAGCTCGACGTGACCGAGGCGCAGGTTACCATCGCCCGATCCGTCGGCCTTCCGCAGCTCCGCTTCAACGGCAGCCAATCCCGGGTATTCGAGAGCGCTCGTGCAAGTGCCGTCGGCTCGATCTTCAACCAGCCGTACACGTACACCGCCAATGCTTCGCTGTCACAAACACTGTTTCAGGGCGGACGCGTCCTCGCCGGCTCGCGTGCGGCGAGCGACGTGCGAGGTGCCGCGAGATTCGACGAGATCGAGACCGCCGCGCAGGTCTCACTCGATGTGCAGCGCGCATATCTGCAGGCGCAGTTCACTGCGACTATCGCTGAGATACAGGACACGGCGCTCGCTCTCGCGGGCCAACGCGTTGCGCAGACGCTTCAATTCGAGAAGGCTGGTCAAGCCTCGCGATACGACGTTCTCAGAGCGAATGTGGAGCGGGCGAATCTCCAGCCGGTCGCAATTCAGGCTCACAGCGATTTCGAGCTGGCACTGGTCGAGCTCAAGCGACTTATCAATGTCCCGTTCAAGCAACCGGTCAAGCTGACGACTCGGATCGACACTGCTTCGGTCGCACAGTGGATAGCGCGGCTGCGGTCTACGCCGTCCGCGGCCGACCGCGCGACTTTACGATCGGCAGAGCTGACTGCGCGCGCACGCCATTCTGCTGTCACCGTCGCGCGGGCAGACCTCTTTCCGACTATCTCGATTACCGGCCTTCTGGGTGCGCAGGCTTTTCCGCAGAGCGGATTCCCAACGACGCGCGGGCGCATCTCGACGGTTCCATGCCCTGAGGGGTCAACTGCGGGAAGAGTCTGCACCAGTCAGAACGGTGGATGGTTCAATGACCGCTCGATGGGAATTTCGATGAGTCTCCCGATCTTCGATGGATTGAGGGCGAAGGGAGCGATCGATCTCGCCGCGGCGCAGGCACGGCTCGCTGATCTCCAGTTGGCTCAGACGCGGGAGCGAGTCGCAGCCGACGAGGCGCGCGCACGTGCCGAGCTCGATCGCGCCGAAGCTGCGTTCAAAGCGCAGGGACAGAACGCGGCCGAAGCGGCTGAAGCATTTCGTCTGGCGTCACTGCGTCGCTCGCACGGGCTTGCCACGCAGCTCGAAGTCGCCGACGCTCAGCTCGCTCTGACGCTCGCGAAAACCAACGAGGCGCGCGCAGTTTACGATCTCCACCTCGCGGCGGCGGGCTACGCCCGCTCGATCGGCCTGCCGCCGCAGAACTTCGACCTTCGCTCGGTCCCCGTGCGTACATCAATCCCCGTATCCAACACCCGTGGTCGCTGACGTGAGGCGACGTGCGGCGAGGGCGGCTGTTCTCGCATTCACTCTGTCCGCCTGCTCAAAGGGCGAGAGCCGGCCTGCTGCGGGAGATCGCCCGCCAGCGGGAGCTGCGTTCGCGGGGCCAGGAGGAAGAGCCGCAGGAGGAGAAGGTCAGACGGTTACGATCGCGGAGAGCGACGTTTCGGTCGTGCGGCGCGCAGGGCTCGTCGATGGGATTCCGTTGACCGGAATACTGCGGCCGATCGAAACAGTGGAGGTCAGAGCCCGCCTCGATGGCGATCTGGAGGCGGTGTATGTCAGAGAGGGTGACTTCGTAAGAACGGGTCGCCTACTCGCGCGGTTCGAGTCCAGCGAGCAGGAGAGCGCTCATCAGAGTGCGCTCGCAGACAGGGCATCGGCCAAAAGCGACTTGGCGACGGCCGAGTGGAGGCTCCAGCAATCAGAAGAGCTGTTCAAGGCCGGGGCGATACCTGAAGGGGATCTTCGAACCGCTCGATCAGCGGCGGTGAGCGCGCGGGCGCGGCTCGCGGCCGCGAATTCGCGCGTGCGAAGCACCGCTTCGAGCTCGAGCGATACTAGAGTTCTTGCTCCCACATCAGGGACGATCGAGAAGCGAATGGCTCAGCCTGGCGAGCACATTTCACGCGGCGGGGAGCTATTCACGCTGGTCCGCAATGATATTCTCGAACTCGCCGCAGCAGTACCCGAGCGACAAGCGAATCAGGTTGCAGTCGGACAGCGCGTTCAGTTCCTTGCGAACGGCGCTCCATTCGAAGGCCGGGTCGCGAGACTGAGTCCGACGGTTGATCCTTCATCGCGCTCGATCACGGTGTACGTGCAGATCCCGAACGCAAGAGGGCTGCTCAAGGGCGGGACATTTGCGACCGGCACGCTACTCGCGCGAACAATTGCCAATGCTCTCGTCATCCCGACTTCTGCACTGCGTCAGACCGCAAGCGGCAGTCAGCTCGCGTACAAGATCGTGCGCGGCGTTATCGATACGGCATCAGTGCAGCTCGGGGTGGTCGATGATCGGGCAGCGATTGCCGAGGTGATCTCGGGCCTCACCGATGGAGACAGCGTTGTGTCCGGCAACGTCGGCAGCCTTGGAAAAGGGATGAAGGTTCAGATATTGACGGCGAACTCCGGTCGTGGACGGGGCGGAGCATCGCCCGCTGGTCCCGGCGCCAAATAGCCCTGAGGCCGAATGTTCCTTTCTGACGTCTCGATCAAGCGACCCGTGTTCGCCACGATGATGATGGCGGCTCTTGTCGTTCTCGGAGTGGTTTCCTTCAATCGATTGGCGATCGACGAATATCCGGACATCACCTATCCGATCGTCATCGCGCAGACGACATATCCGGGCGCGTCGCCGGAGGTGATGGAGCGCGATGTGTCGCGGCCCGTCGAGGAAGCGCTAAACACGGTTCAGGGGCTGAAGGAAATCGGATCCACGTCACTGAATGGCGTGTCCATCGTACGCCTCACACTCAATCTCGATGTGGACGTGCTGTCGGCACAGCAGGACGTGCAGGCAAAGGTTGCGCGCATTCGTCGCCAGCTTCCGCCGCAAATCGAAGAGCCGGTGATCAGCCACTTCGATCCAAACGAGCGACCGATCATCTCGGTTGCGATGCAGAGTCCTGACCGACCGATTCGTGAGCTCACGAGTCTCGCCGACGAGGTCGTTTCGCCGAGGCTTCAGGCGGTGCCGGGTGTAGGCGGCATCAATTTGAGCGGCGGAGAAACGCGACAGATCCGCATAGAGCTCGACCCATCGGCGATGCGATCATATGGCATTGCCCCACCGCAGGTGATCACGGCACTCCAGGGCGAAAACCAGGAGGTGCCGGCAGGTCGCGTTCAGCGCGGAGCGACCGAGCAGCTCGTGCGTGTAACGGGACGGATCGTTAATCCGTCGGCGTTCGCGAGCATCGTCGTCGCCGTCAGGAATGGAGTTCCAGTCCGTCTCGGAGACATAGCGAAAGTGATCGACGGCGCAGCTGACAAGCGAACCGCTGCACTTCTCGACTCGGTACCCGCTCTCGCGCTCGACGTGCTCAAGATCTCGGGGTCGAACACGGTCGCGGTCGCGGATTCAGTGAGATCGGCGGCCGCCGCGCTTCAGCGAATACTGCCGGCCGACGTCCGACTGAGCGTCATCCGCGACGACTCGCGCCGTATTCGCGACTCGCTGTCTGACGTCGAGATGAACATCGCGCTCGGCGCTGTGCTGACAATCCTCATCATCTACCTGTTCCTCAATTCGTGGCGCTCGACGGTCATCACCGGTCTCACGCTGCCGGTGAGCATCATCTCAGCGTTCTTCATCATGTGGGTCTTCGGATTCACGGTGAACACGATGACGCTGCTGGCACTGTCGCTTGCGATCGGCCTTCTGATCGACGACGCGATCGTCGTGCGCGAGAACATTGTCCGCCACGTTCAGATGGGTAAGGATCACGTACGTGCCGCAAAGGAAGGCACGTCGGAGATCGGTCTCGCGGTCATGTCGACGAGTCTTGCCGTAGTGGCTGTGTTCATTCCGGTCGCGTTCATGGGAGGAATGATCGGCAAGATTTTCTTCCAGTTCGGAGTCACCGTTGCCTTCGCGGTGCTGGTGTCATTGTTCGTGTCGTTTACGCTCGATCCGATGTTGTCGAGCGTATGGCCGGATCCCTCCGCTGAATCCGCGCACGGTGGGCGCTCGATCGCGCGCGCGCGAAATCCCATTCGTCGCGTCGGCCTCGCCTTTGACGGGTTGTTCGAGAGGACCGCCGACAAGTATCCGCGTTGGCTGCGGTGGGCGTTGTCACACCGCGCCCTCGTGATGGGAGCAGCGGCTGGCTCGATCGCAATAGCAGGCCTGATCTATCCACACCTCGGCTTTACATGGCTTCCTGATGTCGACGGTGGCGAATTCAATGTCAACGTCCGCACGCCGCCTGGCTCGAGTCTTTCGTACACGATCGCAAAGTCACAGGAGGTCACCGGGTTTCTCAAGACTCTTCCGGAGGTGGACTTCACTTATACAACGATCGGGTCTGGCTTCCGTGGGACGCCGAACAACGGCCAGATCTACGTCAAGCTCAAGGATCGCAGGGCTCGCCGCCGCTCGCAGCAGGACATTCAGCAGGAGCTCAGGGAAAAGCTGCAGATGATGCCGGGTGTTCGCCCGACGATCACCGGTACTCCGTCGATCTTCGGAGGATTCCGTCAACCGATTTCGATCTTCGTTCAGGGTCCTCAGGAGGCGCGACTAAAGGTCGCGGCGAATCAGGTACTCGAGAAAGTGCGATCCACACCCGGTGTCGCGGAGCCGAATTCCAGTGACGAGGGGCAGATTCCGCAGCTCGACGTCAACGTCGACCGGCAGCAGGCATGGGCCGCTGGGTTAGGAATCAACACGATTGCCGCTACGATTCAGCCGCTTTTCGCAGGGCAGCGAGCGACGACGTGGGAAGATGAGAATGGGTTCTCACACGATGTCGTCGTAGTGTATCCCGATTCTCTGCGGGCCAGTGCGGCAGATGTCTCGAGCATCTACATCCCAGCCAGTTCAGTGGATCCCGCCACCGGGCAATCGCCCATGATTCCGCTCACGCAGGTTGCCGACGTTCGCGCGAGCCTCGCGCCGCAACAGATCGACCGTCGGAATCTCGAGCGCCAGGTCTCGATCTCGGCCGGAGTGATGCCGGGCTTCGCCATGGGCTCTGTCGCAACCGCCGTTCGCGCGGGCATTGATTCGCTCGGCCTCCCTGTCGGATACCACGCCGACTTCGGCGGAGACGTGCAAAACCTGAACGAAACGAAAGGCTATGTCCTCGCTGCACTGGGGCTTGCGGTCGTCTTTATCTATCTGATCCTGGCGTCGCTGTTCGGGTCATTCTTTCAGCCCGCGGCGATCATGTTCGCGTTGCCGCTCAGCTTCATCGGCGTCGCCCTCGCGCTATTGATCACCAGAGGGAACATCAACGTGATGACGATGATCGGAATCATCATGCTGATGGGTCTCGTAACGAAGAACGGAATTCTGCTGGTGGATTTCACGAACCAGCAGCGGGCTGGCGGACTGTCGCGAACGGATGCGCTCCTCAAGGCGGGACGCATTCGTCTGCGCCCGATCATCATGACGACGACGGCGATGATCTTCGGAATGCTTCCGCTCGCTCTGGCACTCGGGTCCGGGTCCGAGCAGCGCGCACCAATGGCGAGAGCTGTGATCGGCGGTCTGATCACCTCGACCCTCCTCACGCTTTTCGTCGTGCCGGTGATGTACGCGCTACTCGAGGACGGCGTCGGAGCGGCGCGAACGGGTATTCCGAGAACGATCGGACGGTTGCGGAGCCGTGCGACGACAACGCCGGTCGCTAAGCGGCCGCCAGCGACTGTACGTCCCGCAGCGAGCGAGCCCGCGCCCGCGATGCCGCTGACAATCGCGAAAGAGGCCAGGAAGGCCTGAGCGGATCCCAGCCGTGACGTTCAATGTCACCTGACAATCCGCCGCATCATCTGGCGACAAACCCGCCACATCCATAACGTTACGCCACAGCACCTTCGGGAAAGTTTCAGTGGCGGAATTGCTTGAACATCTGAAGGCGCAGCTCCAGGACCGCTATGACGTGGAGCGGGAGCTTGGACGCGGCGGCATGGCGACCGTTTTCCTCGCGCGGGACGTCAAGCACGAGCGCAAGGTTGCGATCAAGGTTCTACACGAGGATCTCGCCGCCGCGCTTGGAGCCGAGCGTTTCAAGCGTGAGATCCAGATCGCCACCAGTCTCAGCCATCCCCACATCCTCCCGCTGTACGATTCCGGAGTAGCGGGCGGGTCGCTGTACTACGTGATGCCGTTTGTCGAGGGCGAGTCCCTGCGGCACCGAATCGATCGGGAGAAGCAGCTTCAGATTGACGAAGCACTGCGAATAACTCTCGAAGTCGCGAGCGCTCTCGATTACGCGCACCGCCGGAACATCGTCCATCGCGACATCAAGCCCGAGAACATCCTCATCGAGGATGGGCACGCGATCGTAGCCGACTTTGGAATCGCGCGGGCGGTAACCAGTATGGCGAGTGGGGGACCAGCGCTCACGCAGACTGGCGTTTCGCTCGGAACTCCGACGTACATGAGTCCCGAGCAATCCTTCGCCGAAAAGGACATTGACGGGCGAAGCGATGAGTACAGTCTCGCATGCGTGCTTTACGAGATGCTCACGGGTCAGCCGCCGTTCACGGGTTCCAACGCACAGTCGATAATGGCTCGGCACTCGATGGCGGCCGTGCCCTCGATGCAGATCGTGCGCAACACTATCCCCGACGAGGTCGAGGACGCGGTCGAGAAGGCACTCTCGAAGTCGCCGGCTGACCGATTCGCGACGCTAGCTGATTTTGCGGACGAGTTGAAGGAATGCGTCATCGACTACGCGACCACTACGCGGCGCGCGAGTACGCGTACCATGCGACAGCCGGTGCCGGCAAAGCGCGGTCGCCCGAAGTGGGTTGTTCCCGCTCGACGACGTAACTCCGAATAATCGGTTGACGTACGTCGCAGACGGTCTGACCGAATCGCTGATTCAGCAGCTCGGCGAGATCAGCACGCTGGACGTGGTGTCTCGCTCCGGCGTCGAAACTTTTCGGAACAGCGAGGCTGCCGTAGACAGTGTCGCACGAGTGCTCGGAGCGGGGACTGTCGTGC
>WNGF01013566.1_pt1 | contig 13334 bp, 13 predicted proteins | sample 5400641 | NCBI WGS metagenome assembly WNGF01 (sample SAMN13153371, study PRJNA577476) | soil metagenome | isolation source: 80 cm soil or saprolite under grassland replicate 2 | place: USA:California | collected 2016-06-15
GCCCCCCTCCGAGTGTTCTAGGCGTCGCCGTGCTCAAGATCATCAACGGGCGGGTCCACGATCCCGCCAACGGCGTGAACGGGGCGGTCCGGACCATCGCGGTCAAGGCCGGGCGCATCGTGGCCGAGGCCGAGCTGGACTCGTCGGCGAAGACGATCGACGCGCGCGGCATGCTCGTGTTCCCGGGCGGTGTCGACATGCACGCCCACATCGCGGGACCCAAGGTCAACGCCGCCCGGAAGATGCGCCCCGAGGATCACCGCCGGGCCGTTCCCATCCGGCGCACCCCGCACACCCGCTCGGGCGTCATGGGGAGCACGCCATCCACCTTTGCCACCGGATACACCTACGCGCGCCTGGGCTACACGACCGCCTTCGACGCGGCGGTGCCTCCCCTGGGGGCCCGCCACGCTCACGAGGAGCTCGAAGACACGCCCGTGATCGACAAGGGGTTCCTCGTCCTCGCCGGCAACAACGAGTTCGTCCTGGACTGTCTGAAAGGGGGCGAGCTCGAGAAGCTCCGGCACTTCGTCGCCTGGCTCCTCGACGCGGCCAAGGGCTACGGCATCAAGGCCGTCAATCCGGGGGGCGTCGAGGCGTGGAAGAGCGGCGGCGGCAACGTGACCGGCCTCGACGACGTCGTGCCGGGCTTCGGGGTGACGCCGCGCCAGATCCTGGTGGCTCTCGCCCAGACCACGCTCGACCTCGGTCTCCCCCACCCCCTCCACGTCCACGCGAACAACCTGGGAATGGCCGGGAACTGGGCGACGACGCTCGAAACGATGAAGGCGCTCGAGGGCCGGCGCGCGCACATGGCGCACGTCCAGTTCCACTCCTACGGCGGCGAGCCCGGCGCGCTCCCCACCTCGCGGGTCGCCGACCTCGTCGAGTACGTGAACACCCACGACAACCTGAGCGTGGACGTCGGTCAGGTGATGTTCGGCGACACCACGTCGATGACGGGGGACGGGCCGCTGGGGTATTACCTGCATGAGGTGACGCATCGCAAGTGGTTCAACGGCGACGTCGAGATGGAGTCGGGGTGCGGGATCGTGCCGATCAAGTACCGGCACCGGAGCCACGTCCACACGACGCAGTGGGCCATCGGCCTCGAGTGGTTCCTGACCATGGGCGATCCCTGGCGCATCGCGCTGACCACCGACCACCCCAACGGCGGGTCCTTCCTCGCCTACCCCGAGATCATCCGGCTGCTCATGGATCGCGAGTACCGCAAGGAAGCATGCCGGGCCGTGAACCAGAAGGCCCTGGCCAAGACCCGGCTCGCCGACCTGGACCGCGAGTACACGCTCGACGAGATCGCCGTCATCACGCGGGCGGCCCCGGCGCGCCTCCTCGGCCTGGCCGACAGGGGGCATCTCGGCCCGGGCGCCCACGCCGACATCGTGCTCTACGACGACACCGGCCCTCCCGGGGCCACATTCGCGAACCCCCGCGTCGTGATCAAGGCAGGCGCGGTGATCGTCGAGGACGGCGAGGTCCGGCGCGACGTGCGCGGGCAGACCCTGTACGTGGAGGCCGCGTGGGACCGGGCCGTGCTGCCGGCGATCGAGAAGTGGTTCAGCGACTTCTACACGATCCAGTTCGACAACTATCCGGTGGACATGGTCTACCTGTCCCACCCGGCTCGCGTGCCCACGACCCGCTGACGCGCCGGCGATGGCGTCGCTCCAGCTCAACAGCGTCGAGATCGAGGACACCTTCGCCGAGGCCTTCACGATGCGCGCGGCCCGGGTCATCGTGACGGCCGAGACGCGCGCCTGGGCGCAGACGGCGGCGATCGTGGCCACCGGGTACGCCACCTCGGTGATCGGCTGCGACGCGGAGGCCGGGATCGAGGCCGAGCTCGAGCCCGAGGAGACTCCCGATGGACGGCCGGGCCGGAGCCTCCTGCTCTTCGCTTTCAACAAGGACGCGCTGGGCAAGGCGCTCCTGAACCGCGTGGGCCAGTGCATCATGACGTGCCCCACCACGGCTTGCTACGATGGCCTGCCCGGCGGGGCGGATCCTGTGAAGGTCGGCGGCCTCCTGCGCTACTTCGGCGACGGCTATCAGTCGAGCAAGAAGCTCGACGGGCGCCGCTACTGGCGCATGCCGGTCATGGACGGCGAGTTCGTCTGCGAGGAGAGCTTCTCCACGCAGAAGGCGGTGGCCGGCGGAAACTTTCTTCTGCTCGGCGCCGATCAACGCAGCACGCTGGCGGCGGCGGAGGCGGCCGTCTCGGCCATCCGCGAGGTCCGCGGGGTGATCCTCCCCTTTCCCGGCGGCCTGGTGCGGAGCGGCAGCAAGGTCGGCTCCCGCTACAAGGCGCTCAAGGCGTCCACCAACGACGAGTACTGCCCGACCATCCGGGCCATCACCCGGACGCGGCTGCCCGAGGACGTCAACGCCGTGTACGAGATCGTGATCGACGCGCTCGACGCGGACGCCGTGCGCCGGGCGATGGCGGTGGGGATCCGCGCCGCCTGCCGGGAGGGTGTCCGGGTGATCAGCGCCGGCAACTACGGAGGAAAGCTCGGCCAGCACCAGCTCCGGCTGCACGAAGTCCTCGCCGAGGCGTAGTCTGGATCATCGTGATACTGGAGACGGTGGTCACGACGCTCGACGAGCAGGGGGAGCCGCATTTCGCGGCCATGGGCGTCGTCTGGGGCGAGGAGACGATCATCATCCGGCCGTACACGAACACCCGGACCTTCCGCCACCTGCACAAGCACGGCGAGGCCGTGGTCAACGTGACCGACGATGTCCTGCTGTTCGCCAAGAGCGCGCTCACCCACGAGCGGCTCGAGTGTGAGCCCGCCCCCCGCGTCCACGGGGTGATCCTGAGCGGCGCCTGCCACTGGCGCGAGGTCCAGGTGCGGGAGATCGCCGTCCCGCCGGCGGCGGCGAGCGCCTCCCGCGCCGACGTGATCACGCGCGTGGTCGGCGCGGGAACCCTCCGGCCCTTCGTGGGCCTCTGCCGCGCCAAGCACGCCGTGGTGGAGGCCAGCATCCTCGCTTCCCGGCTCCGGTTCCTGCCCCTCCCCGAGATCCTCGCCGAGATCGGCAGGCTCGAGGCGCTCGTCGAGAAGACCGGCGGCCCCCGGGAACGGGAGGCCCTGTTGCTCATCCGGTCCCACGTCGAGCGCCGAGCCGGCAACGCCGGAGGCAGGCGTTGAGAGCCAAGCCTCCGCGCCGTCCCGCTCGTCACCGGAGTGCAACGATGACGGGGACCTTGCCGGCTCGGGTCACCGTCGAGGCGCCGGCCCGGCTCCACCTCGGCTTCATCGACCTGAACGGTGGGTGCGGGCGCCTGTTCGGGTCCATCGGGGTGGCGCTGGAGCGCCCCCGCTACGTCGTGCAGGTCCGCCACGCGCCCCACGGCGAGGTCGACGGCGAGGCGGAAGCGGAGCTGTCCCGCATCATCGAGACGCTCGGGGACGATGCGCGCGTGCCGGGCTCGATCGCCGTCCGGGTGCTGGAGCGGATTCCCCGCCATCAGGGTCTGGGCTCGGGGACGCAGCGGGACCTGGCGCTCGGGTGCGCGCTCTCACGGCTGGCCGGCCGGACCCTGACCGCCTCGCAGATCGCCGGCAGGCTCGGGCGCGGCCGGCGCTCGGGCGTCGGCATCGCCACCTTCGAGCGGGGCGGCCTCGTCGTCGACGCGGGGGTGGTCCGCGCAACGCCGGGCGGGAGCATCGAATCCAAGGGTGTTCCTCCCGTGATCTTCCAGCACCCCCTGCCGGAGGACTGGGAGTTCGTGCTCGCCAGTCCCGCGGGGGAACATGGGCTGCACGGACCGCGGGAGGACGCGGTGTTCCGGAGCCTCCCGCCGATGAGCGACACGGCGGCCGGTCGCATCAGCCGGCTCGTGCTCATGAAGGCGCTCCCCGCCGCGCTCACCGACGATCTCCAGGCGTTCGGCGAGGCCATCACCGAGATCCAGGCGCTGATGGGTCAGCAGTTCGCCGCGTACCAGGCCGGACCGTATTCGAGCGAGCGCGGGCGGGCCGTCGCGGAGTTCGCGCGCCAGCAGGGGGCCGCCGGCGTCGGCCAGAGCTCCTGGGGGCCGACCGTCTTCGCGCTCGTCCGGGGCCCCGACGCCGCCCGCGAGCTGATCGCCAGGATCCGCGCCTTCGTCGGCGATCTCCCCATCGCGCTCTCGCACACGCGCGCGAGCCCGCGGGGGGCCGTCGTGCGCGCCGAACCATGATCACGCTGCGTCCCCGGGGTCCCTTCACGGTTCCCCTGGAGGCCGAGGTGATCAGCCCGGATGTCATGGCCGGCCAGTCGCTCTCCACCATCGGGCGGCTCCCGGTCGTGCAGGGCAACGCCCAGGGCCCGCTGGACGAGTTCTTCACCGTCGAGGGCCAGCCCGATGACAGCATCCGACTCGACGGCGATTTTTCCGGGGTCAAGCACATCGGCAAAGGGATGACGGGTGGGCGGATCGAGATCCACGGGGACGCGGGCATGCACCTGGGCGCCGAGATGCGCGGCGGCGAGATCGTCGTGCGCGGCAGCGTGGCGGACTGGGCCGGCGCGGAGATGCGCGGCGGTCTCCTGCGCGTCATGGGCGATGCGGGCCATCTGCTCGGCGCCGGCTATCGCGGCAGCGAGAAGGGGATGCGGGGCGGCACCATCCTCGTGACGGGCAACGCGGGGAACGAGACGGGGTGCGCGATGCGCCGGGGGGTGACCGCCGTGGGGGGGAAGGCCGGCGACTTCACGGGGGTCATGATGATCGCCGGAACCATCGTCGTCCTGGGCGAGCTCGGCATCCGGACGGCGGCGGCGATGAAGCGCGGGACGATCATCGCGTACGGGGGCAATGGACGCCCACCCGCCATCTTGCCGACCTTCCGGTTCGATTGCGCCTATCGACCGCCGTGGGTCGAGATCTACCTCCGCCAGCTCGCGCGGCTGGGACTCGCCGTACCGGACACGCTCCACGGGGGCGTGTATCGCCGCTATTCGGGGGATCTGACCGAGGTCGGGAAGGGAGAGATCCTGGCATGGACCTCGGCCTGAACCGTCGCGCGGCCGCCCTCGCCGACGCCATGGAGCACGACGCGGACGCGCTCCGGCTGGGCGTGACACGACTCGACAACGGGGCTCGAGTCATCGATTGCGGCATCGCCGCCGAGGGTGGCTTCGAGGCCGGGCGGCGCCTGGCCGAGATCTGCCTCGCCGGCCGGGCCACCGTGTCCCTGACCACGGTGGACGTGGGAACGCTCATGCTGCCGGCCGTCCGCGTCGTCACGGACGATCCGGTGGCGGCGTGCCTGGCCAGTCAGTACGCCGGGTGGGCGATCCAGCGCGAGGGCTACTTCGCCATGGGCTCCGGCCCCGCCCGCTGCCTGTCGCGAGCCGAGGCGGAGCTGTTCGATCGGCTGGGCTATGTCGAGACCTCGGATCGGGGCGTCCTCGTGCTGGAAGGACGGACGCCGCCCGGCGCGGACGTGGCCGCCTACGTGGCCGGGCGATGCGGCGTCGAGCCCCGAGCCCTCACCCTGCTGATCGCGCCCACGGCCAGCGTCGCCGGCTGCGTCCAGATCGCCGCGCGCTCCGTGGAGACGGCCCTGCACAAGCTGATGGAACTGGGCTTCGACGTGACGAAGGTCCGGAGCGGCGCCGGCCTCTGTCCGATCGCCCCGGTGGCCAAGAACGACCTGCGGGGCATCGGGTGGACGAACGACTGCATCCTCTACGCTGCCCGCGCCTACCTCGCCGTCCGGGCGAGCGACGAGGAGATCGCGGCGGTCGCCGACCGCCTCCCCGCCTCGTCCGCCGCCGATTACGGAATTCCCTTCTATGATATTTTCAAGCGGTACGACGGTCAGTTCTACAAGATCGACAAGATGCTGTTCAGCCCGGCCGAGGTGACGATCAACAACCTTCTGACCGGCCGGGTCATCCGGCGCGGCCGGGTCAACGTGGATGTGTTGCAGGCCTCGCTGGGTCTCGCGTGAAGGTCGCGATCCTCGGCGCGCGCGGGGGCTGGCACGAGGCGCGCCTCCTGGAGGCCCTGGAGAAGCGGGGCGTGGAGCCGATGGTGCTGCCGATCACCCGCCTGACCGGGCGCATCGGCGGCGGGTCCTTCGCGCTCTCGGACCAGGGGCGCGCCCTCGATGAGTGCGGCGCCGTCGTGGTCCGAGCCATTCCCGCCGGCTCCCTGGAGCAGGTCATCTTCCGGGTCGACGCCCTCCACCGCCTCGCCCGCCTCGGCGTCCCCGTCATCAACTCCCCTCGCTGCATCGAGAGGAGCGTGGACAAGTACTACACCTCGTTCCTGCTCGAGGAGGCCGGCGTGCCGACACCCCGGACCATCGCCTGCGAGCGGTTCGAGGACGCCATGGCCGCGGTCGAGGAACTGGGGGGGGACGTCGTGCTCAAGCCCTTGTTCGGCGCCGAGGGGCGGGGCATGGTCCGCATCTCGGACCGGGACGTCGCCTACCGCACCTTTCGCGCGCTGGAGCTTGCCCGCGCCGTGTACTACCTGCAGGCCTACGTGCCCCACGGCGGTCGGGACATCCGCGCCTTCGTGGTGGGCGACCGCATCGTCGCGGCGATGATCCGCCGCGGAGAGAGCTGGAAGACCAACGTCGCGCAGGGGGCAGCCGTCGAGGCGCTGGATCTTCCTCCGGATCTCGCCAAGCTGGCTCTCCAGGCAGCCCGCGTGGTCGAGGCCGACTATGCCGGGGTCGACCTCCTCCCGCACGACGATGGTGGATACTTCGTGCTGGAGGTCAACGGGATACCGGGATGGCAAGGCCTGCAGCGCACGACGACCCTCGACGTGGCCGGCGCCATCGCCGACCATCTCCTCGCCCGGCTGCGCGGCGGCGCCGACGGCGGGCCCCCGGCATGAACCGTCCGGGTCCCGCGGTGGCGCTGGCGGCCACGCTCGCCTGCGTCCTCGAGGCCGGCGCCGAGAAGGTGGGCAACGTGACGCCGACGCATGCGTTCCCCGACATGCGCTTCTCCGACTTCGTCGGCAGCGCGGCCGTCCTGGGGCCCGCGATCGCGGAGGCGCGACCCGGCCGGGTGGGATGGGCGATCTTCAAGGCGGTGGCCGCCGCCCGGCGCGTCGTCCCCACCAACACCCACCTCGGCGTGGCGCTCCTGCTGGCGCCCATCGCGGCGGCGTGGCGCGTTCGCCGCGGGCAGACGCTCCGGACGAGAGTCGCCCGCGTGCTGGCCGGGCTCGGGAGAGATGACGCCCGCTGGGCCTACCGCGCGATTCGCCTGGCGCGGCCCGGGAGCCTCGGGGAGAGCGCGGCGGCCGACGTGCGCAGCACGCCGGCGATCACCCTGCGCCAGGCGATGGCGCTGGCCGCTGGCCGTGACTCGATCGCGGCCGAGTATGCCGGGAACTTCGGCCTGACGTTCACGGTGGCCCTGCCGGCCCTGCGCCGCGCGTTGGGCCGCGGCCTCGGTCTGCTCGACGCCATCGCCCACGCCCATCTCGAGGTGGTCGCGGCCGTGCCCGACACGCTGATCGCCCGCAAGCGCGGGCGCGCCGCGGCCGAGGCCGTCTCGGCCCGCGCCCGGCAGGTCCTGGGCAAGGGCGGGTGGCACACGCGCGCGGGCCGCGCGGCCGCGGCGCGCCTGGACCGCCGGCTCCGTCGCGACGGGAACCGGCTCAACCCCGGCACCTCGGCCGACCTGATCGCCGCGTCGCTGTTCGTATGGTTGCTCGACACCGGGCCACGGCTGGCGGGTCGATGAGCGCATTCCGCATTCGTGTCGAGAAGGACTACACGGTGTTCTCCGCCGGGCATTTCATCACCTACGAAGGCCACCTCTGCGAGGCGCTCCACGGGCACAACTACCGGGTGGCCGCCGGGTTCGAGGGGCCGCTCGACGAGAACTTCTACGTCCTCGATTTCACCCGGCTCAAGCGGCTGCTCAAGACCGTGGTCGATCGGCTGGACCACCGCATGCTGCTGCCCGCCGAGAGCGAGCGCGTCGTCGTGCAGACCACCGGGAACGAGGTGGTCGCCACCTACCAGGACAAGCGGTACGTCTTCCCGGCCGGCGACGTCGTGCTCCTGCCCATCCCGAACACCACCGCGGAGATGCTCGCCCGGTGGATCGCCGGAGAGATCAAGGCCTTGCTGACCCCGACCGAGCTGGCCGCGGCGAAGGCGATCGAGGTGGAGGTCGAGGAGTCCTTCGGCCAACGGGCGATCTACCGGGAAGAACCGTGACGTGGAGCCAGGACGTCATCTCCCTCGGGCTCGGCTCCAACCTTGGCGACCGCGGCGCGAACCTGATCGAGGCCATGCAGTCCCTGCGCGCCCACGTGCTCATCGGCTGCTCAGCAAGCCCATTTCGTGCAGATCGTCGAAGGACTTCGGGCCGAAGCCTTTGGTGGGATCGGTCTTCCACGGCCACCTCTCTCCCTTCTCCTTCCCCCCAGAGACTGGCCGTTGACGTGGGCGATCAGCGACTCGTTGCTCATCAGGTGGTCCTCCGTCGCGCTCCCCGCACTCGGGCTACTGCACGCCCGCGCGGCGCAGCGCCTCGTCGATGGTAGCGGGTCCGGGCTCGCGGGTGCCGGCGTCGATACCGCGCACGATGTCCACCACCACCTCGGAGACGGGTGTGCGCACGCCCGCCTCGCGCGCCCTGGCCACCACGAAGCCGTTCATGTAGTCGATCTCGGTGCGGCGCCGCCTGATCACGTCCTGGGCCATCGACGACCGCCAGTTGCGGCCGGGCCCCAGCGCGGGCGTGACCTTCGTGTCCAGCCGCGGCCCAGGTCTCGGCGGGGAAGGCGCCGATCTTCGGCACGCGATAGCCCAGCGCCAGCCCCACTCGGGCCGACTCGGCGGCCAGGTGGATGGTGACGGCGCGGCCGGACGGGGTGGCCATGACCTCGGCGGTGCCGAGGCCGGACATGCCCTGCACCGGGTTGCCCATGGCATTGCTGCAGAGCTTGGACCAGCGCTCGCCCCAGAGGTTGTCGGTGGCCTTGGCGCCGTCCACCACGCCGAGCATCTCGGCCAGCGCCTTGGTGCGCGGCGTGACGCGGCCATCGTGCTCGCCGGCGCGGAAGACGTCGTGTCCGGAGGCGGAACCGCGCTCGGCGCCGCGCTCCACCTCGCCAGGCTTCCACAGCGCCACGCCGATCTTGGACATGACCAGCCCCACCGCGCGGTCGGCGCCGGCGATGGAGGCGATCAGCGGATCGTTCCAGCAGTTCTGCGCGGAGACGACGAAGCCCTGCGGGCCCAGGTGGCGCACGGCGAGCTGGGCCGCCCAGGCGGTGTCGTAGGACTTCATGGTGACGATGGCCATGTCGAAGTCCGCGGCCAGCCGCGCCGCCTCGTGGAGGTGCACGGCTCGCGGGCGCGCGGTGAAGGGGTCGTGCGGCCCGCTGACGGCGATGCCGCGCGCATTGATGGCCTCCACCTGCTCGGCCCACGGGTCCACGAAGGTGACGTCGTGCCCGGCCCGGGACAGGAAGGCGCCGATATAGCTGCCCACCGCGCCGGCCCCGACGACGAGGAGCTTCTTCATGATGGTGTCACCTCGCTGATGGAGTTGGCCAGGAGCCCCTCTCGCTGGATATTTGCTCGAATCTCCGGTGCAACCGCGCTCGGATCGACGATCTCGATGCGGCGATGCGCTCGCCCTCGACCAGCGGCGTCCTCCTCGGGATCCCACGATAGCACGCAGGCGTCGCGAACGCCCGGCGGGCGTGAGGCGAGAGGCAGCCCACAACAGTCAGCCTCCGGTGATACGATGTCGTGACGCCGCGACCCTCGATATGCGAGGAGAGAGCGGGCGGAGTACCCCTTGCAGGGAGGAGGACGCGTGATGCACCTCGGCCGGCTCGGCGTCTGGGCCTCGATGGACGGGATGACCGCCGCGGCGGCGGCGAGCTTCGCGCAGCGGGTCGAAGCCTGGGGCTACGGGGCCCTGTGGGTGCCGGAGTCGCGGGGCCAATACCAGGACCCTCGTCGTCGCTACCGGCATCGCCAACATCTACGCGCGCGATCCCCAGGCAACGGCGTCGGGACAGCTCGCGCTCGCCGAGCTCTCGGGCGGCCGCTTCCTGCTCGGCCTCGGCGTGTCGCATGTGCCGCTCGTCGAGGGCCTGCGTGGCCACACCTACGGCAAGCCGGTGGAGACCATGCGCGGTTACCTGGAGGCGATGCGCCGCGCCACCTATGCCGCGCCGCCGCCGGCCGAGGCGCCGAAGACGGTGATCGCCGCCCTCGGCCCGAAGATGCTGGCGCTGGCCGGATCGAACGCCGACGGCGCGCATCCCTACCTGGTCGCGCCGTCGCACACCGGCGAAGCGCGCCGCATCCTGGGCCCGGGCAAGCTCCTGTGCCCGGAGCAGACCGTGCTCGCGGAGACCGATCCCGCCCGGGCGCGGCGCATCGGCCGCGCCTGGCTCGGCCGCTACCTCGAGATGGTGAACTACCGCAACAACCTGCTCCGCCTCGGCCTCGCGGCGTCGGACTTCGCCGGCGGCGGCTCCGATCGCCTGGCCGACGCGGTGATCGCCTGGGGCGACGCGGCGACGATCCGCCGGCGCGTCGACGAGCACTGGGCAGCCGGCGCCGACCATGTCTGCATCCAGGCGCTCAACCCCGACGAGGCCATGCCCGCGCTGCCCGATGAGCGGCTGCTCGCCGCCCTCGCGCCGAAGGGCCACCCGAGCCACTAGCAGAGGAGACCGCGCCATGCGATATGGGGTCGTGTTTCCGCAGACGGAATTCGGCAACGATACCCAGGCCATCAAGGACTACGCGCAGACGGCCGAGGGGCTCGGCTATGACTACCTCCTCGTCTACGACCACGTGCTCGGGGCTCACCCGAATCGTGAGCCGAAGCTGACGGGGCCGTACACCCACGAGCATCCCTTCCATGAGCCCATGGTGTTCTTCGGATTCCTCGCCGCGATCACCACGAGACTCGAGCTCGTCACCGGCATCCTCATCCTGCCGCAGCGCGAGACCGCGCTCGTGGCGAAGCAGACCGCGGAGGTGGACGTCCTGAGCGGGGGCCGCGCGCGCCTCGGCATCGGGATCGGCTGGAACTACGTCGAGTACGAGGCGCTCGGTCAGGAGTTCCGGACGCGCGGGCGCCGCGTCGAGGAACAGATCGAGGTGCTGCGCAAGCTCTGGACCCAGCCGCTCGTCACTCACAAGAGCGCGCACCACGTCATCGACAATGCCGGGATCAATCCGCTGCCCATCCAGCGTCCCATCCCGGTCTGGTTCGGCGGCGCCGCCGAACCCGTGCTCAGGCGGGCCGCGCGGATCGGGGACGGCTGGATGCCGGCGGGCCGACCGCCCGACGACCGCATGAAGGCGTACATCGACCAGCTCCACGGTTATCTGACGGCGGCCGGTCGCGATCCGAGGCAGTTCGGCATCGACCCCTGGATCAGCATTCAGGGGCTCGGCAAGGACGAATGGCGCCGCCGCGTGGAGGCGTGGCGTGCGCTCGGGGCCAGCCACGTGGCCGTGGATACGATGCGCGCCGGCTTCACCTCGCCGCAGGCGCACATCGCCGCGATCCGGTCGTTCCGGGAGGTGCTGAGCTAGTCATGCGCTTCGGCGTGACCATCCCGAACAACTGGGGCATCGCGGATCCACGGCAAGTGCTGGCCATGGGGCCGCTCGCCGAGGCGCTGGGCTATGACTCCGTCTGGGTCATGGACCATCTGCTGAACAGCGGCTACATCCGGGAACGCCTCGACGACAAGCCGTACTATCATCCGCTGGCTACGCTGTCGTATCTGGCGGCGACCACGAAGCGCGTCACACTGGGCACCTCCGTGCTGGTCCTGCCCTACCACAATCCTGTGGAGCTCGCGAAATACACCGCGAGCCTGGATCAGATGTCAGGGGGGCGGGTGATCCTGGGCGTGGGCGCCGGGGCGATGACGGAGGAGTTCGAGGCACTGGGAGTTCCGTTCCGGCAGCGCGGCGCCCTGACGAACGAGTGCATGGCGATCATGAGGGAGCTGTGGACCAGCCCCGATCCCCGCTATCGCAGCGAGCGCTGGGACCTGACCGGCTTCAAGTTCGCCCCCAAACCTCTGCAGCGGCCGGCGATCCCGCTGTGGGTCGGTGGGTCGAGTCCGGGCGCATTGCGGCGCGCCGCCATAATGGGGGATGGGTGGCACCCCACCGGCATGCCTCCCGACGAGTTCGGTGCGGGGCGAGAGGAAGTGCGGAAGCTGGCCGCTGCGGCGAAACGCGACCCGGATGCCCTGACCATGTCCATCCGGGTGGAAGTGGAGGTGAGCGACCGGGCGTCGAGCCAGCGAGCGGCGACGCGCGCGCGCCTCCCCGGAGACGACGCCGACAAGATGATCGCCGGCATTCAAGCCTACCAACGCGCCGGTGTGGAGCACATCGTGCTGGCATTGAACTCGGGAGAGTTGGCGCGCATCACGGCGCTGATGGTGGACATCGCCCAGAAGGTCATGCCGCAGTGCCGCCAGCGCTCCTGACAGGGGCCGCGGCCTAGGCTCGCCGCGATGAAGCCGCCTCGGTTCAGCTATCACGATCCTCTGACGGTCGCGGAGGCGCTGGGCCTCCTGGCCCGCCACGGCGACGAGGCCCGGACCCTGGCCGGCGGCCAGAGTCTCGTGCCCATGCTCGACTTCCGCCTCGCGCGGCCGGGCCAAGTAATCGACATCAACCGCGTTGGCCGCGCTGGCCACCATGAATCCGGGTCCCGGCGACGAGTTCCAGATCGGAGCTCTGGTCCGCCAGCGCGCGCTCGAGCGCTCGCCGCTGATCCGTGAGCGCTGCCCGTTGATTGCCCAGGCCATGCCTTTCGTCGGCCACCCCCGGATCCGCGCGCGGCACGCTCGGCGGCATTCTCGCGCACGCCGATCCCGCCGCCGAGCTGCCGGCGGTGATGGTGGCGCTCGGCGCCCGGCTCACCGTGCGGAGTGCCGGAGGCGAGCGCCCGGTCGCTGCCGGGGACTTCTTCCTTTCCTCGATGACCACCGTGCTGAGACCCGACGAGCTCTTGACGGAGATCGCGCTTCCGCCCTGGCCCGCGCGGAGGATAGCCATCATTAACGGGGTATCCGGAGGCGGCGAATGTCAGGGCCACCCCGAGAGGCTTCACGGCCTCCCTTGCTCGATCGATCCCCGCGATCGAGGCCTCGAGTCGAGCTCGATGGTGTGTGAAGAGTCTGTCGAACCGCCGTGCAAGGAGCGATTCATCGAACAGTCCGCCGAAGCCGCAACGCGGCGCCTCGGCCGCGAAGACGTCGCTGAGATCGCCGCTGGGGCCGGTCGTCTTCGCGGACATCCAGGACCTCATGAGTAGTGCCGCGCGCTGCGGCGAAC
>WNGF01011315.1_pt1 | contig 13327 bp, 15 predicted proteins | sample 5400641 | NCBI WGS metagenome assembly WNGF01 (sample SAMN13153371, study PRJNA577476) | soil metagenome | isolation source: 80 cm soil or saprolite under grassland replicate 2 | place: USA:California | collected 2016-06-15
GCCTGGCCCATAGCCTTGCAGCGCGCACACCGTTTCCTCTCTCGCGGAACCAGCCATCAGACAGCCGGAACCGTAGACAGGGAACGGCGTGCAGTCACGTAACCCCTGCTCAGCCACCCACGGAAACGCGAGAAGAGCCCAAAATTTCGACATAGGTTCGGACGTATGGCCAGAGAAGAGCGTGAGCTCACCGACGCGCGATGGGCAGTGCTCGAACCGCTGCTGCGCCGCAACGCCCTGCTGCTGCCAGCTTTGCTGGATGCCGGGGCGGTCAAGCGGTCCGCCCCGACCGGCCGTCCCGGACGGGGTCGGCCGCGCAAGCGGCCGGAGCAGCTGGCCGCCGACAAGGGCTACTCGTATCCGAGCGTGTGGGCGGAGTTGCGCCGCCGGGGGATCGGCGCGGTGATCCCCACCAGGTCCGACAGCGTCGCCGGCCGGGGTTCGACCGGGCGGCCGACGCCGAGCGCAACCGGGTCGAGCGGTGCGTGAATCGGCTCAAGCAGTTCCGCAGGGTCGCCACCCGCTACGACAAGCGTGCGTGCAACTACCTGGCCATGGTCAAGCTCGCCGCGGCGCTCATCTGGCTGTGACCTGCGGTCGGCCGGGAGCAGGAACCCCGGCTCGCGTCGCTGTAGCACTCCCCAGACGGCGCGCACGCCACCGCTCGACGGAGGCGTCCTGGAGGTGGGGCGCCCTGGCCCGCATCGCCGCCTTCCGGTCACTCCCGTTCGCGTCGCAGGAGCCGCGCGAGCCTGGTGCGGGCGGCCGCCAGCCGCGCCCGGCCGGCGGCCGTCATGAGCGGGAGCATGCTGCCGCCGCCGAGCAGCAGGAGGTTGACGAGTGAGTCCTCGCCCAGGTGGTGGGCCAGCGGTCGCATGGTCAGCTGGTGTAGCAGTAGGAGTCGCTGGAGGCGTCGCCGGCCTGCAGCCGGGTCTGGTGCACCCGCAGCCCGCGGAAGTCCTCACCGTTGGGGAAGAACCGCGGGTCGGCGGCCAGCCCGCCGCGGTCGGTGTCGGCGTCCAGCTTGGCGACCCAGGCGCCAACGCCGTCTGGGTAGAAGATGTCGTCCCAGGCCGCGTAGAGCGAGTTGGTGAGGTAGACGCGCTTGCCGTCGCGGCTGATCTCCACCATCTGTGGCCCACCGCCCAGCTGCAGGTCGGGCGCCGCGGGGTGCGGCTGGCGCCCCACGATGCCGCCCAGGCGGACCGAGCCGGTCTCGCGCGGGTTGAACGGGTCGCCCACGTCGTACTGCTTGAGCTCTCCGGTCCCCCAGCAGGCCACGTAGAGCCAGCGGTCGTCCACCGACAGGTCGATGTCGGTGATCAGCGGCGGCACGGCGGCGAAGGGCTTGAGCGCCGGCGGCAGCTGGTCGGGGTCGGCCGGCTCGGCGGGGATGGTGATGACCTTGCGGACCGCCCAGCGGTCGCCGTCGCGGTGCCACAGCCACACCGACGCCGACAGGTCCTCGACGCTGATCACCACGCCGACGAAGCCCCACGTCTTGGACGGGTCGTGCGCCGGTCGCAGCTCCAGCACCATCTGGTGCTGGTCGCCCAGGTCGACGCGCTGGGTGAGCTTGCGCTCGGACATGCTCCAGAAGTTCAGGTGGTGGCCGAACTTGCGGCCGAGCAGGTCCTCGGGGTTGAGGCCCTGCTCAATCATCGACGGCGTCGCCCACTCCGAGGTGATGATGGTGTCGTGGTTGAGGTGCCACCACACGTCGTAGGCGAAGTACTGCTCACCGCGGTCCAGCTCCCACGCCCCCACCACCTCGAAGGTGTCGTGGTCCAGCAGCGCGACCCCGCCGGGGCCGTCGTTGCCGTTGGCGCCACCCAGCGCCGACATGAAGATGCCGCCGGGCCCGCAGTGCAGGGTGTGCGGCCGCGAGTAGCCCGCCTTGGCGGCGAGCTCGTCGGCCTCGATGGTGCGGACCACCTTCGGCTCGCGGGGGTTGGGCTTGGTGTCGAGGATGTAGGTGCGGGAGGAGCGCAGGCCGGGGACGATCAGGTAGCGCCGCTCCAGCGGGGCGCCGTGGTCGCCGTGGCCCTGGTGGCACAGCGCGCTGGAGCAGGCGTTCCAGCCGAAGTGGTGCAGCTCGTTGCCGGCGGTGGGCAGCTCGCTCCAGCCGACCAGCTTGCCGTACTCCGGTGAGGACGGGTCGCAGTCGATCGCGGTCATGGCGTCGTTGGCCTGGCCCGCGGGGTCGAACGCGGCCACGTAGGCCAGCCGCTCCGGCGGGGCCGCGATCGCGTCGGCCGGGGTGCGGTAGAACGTGGGATCGGTGGTCTCGGGCATGGCCATCTGCCTCCCTGTAGGGACAACGCTCGGACCCGCACCCAGGTCGGTCGGTCGACCGAGCTAGGCGATTGTTGCCGCGTGGTAGAGTCTTGTCAAGACCGATCGACCGATCGAACGAAACCCTGAAACCTGGAGAGGAGGCCGATCGTGGCGGATGCCGCTGCCCGTGCCGTGGACACCCGCACGCTCATCATCGACGCGGCGCGGAGCCGGCTGCTCGCCGACGGCTACGCGGGCCTGTCGACCCGCAAGGTCGCCGAGAAGGCCGGGGTGCCGCTCAGCCAGCTCCACTACCACTTCGGCTCCAAGGGCGGGCTCATCCTGGCGCTGTTCAAGGAGGAAAACCAGCGCCTCCTGGACCGCCAGAGGAGCATGTACGCCCAGGACGCGCCGCTGTGGCAGCGCTACGAGCGCGCCTGCGACTTCCTCGAGGACGACCTCGACTCCGGCTACGTGCGGGTACTGCAGGAGATGATCGCGGCGGGCTGGTCGAACGCCGACATCCGTGAGGCGGTCCGCGAGCTGTTGGGCGGCTGGTTTGCCCTGCTCGTCGAGGTGGCCCGCGAGGCCGAGCGCCGCCACGGCCCGCTCGGCCCGTTCACCGCCGAGGAGATGGCCACCCTCGTCGGCTCCGCCTTCGTCGGCTCGGAGGCGCTGCTGCTGCTTGGCTTCGACCGGGAGATGCTGCCGATCCGCTCGGCGCTGCGGCGAGTCGGCGTGATGATCAGGCAGCTCGAGGAGGGCCGGACGCGACCGGGGAGGACCGACGATGCGGGCATGCCAGCCGTCTCGTGACGGCTACGTCGAGCGCGACGGGGTCAAGGTTCACTACGAGGTGTTCGGCGCCGGCGAGCCGACGGTTCTGCTGCTGCCGACCTGGTCGATCATCCACTCGCGGCACTGGAAGATGCAGATCCCCTACCTTGCGCGGCATTGCCGCGTGCTCACGTTCGACGGGCGCGGTAACGGCCGCTCCGACCGGCCGACGGAGCCCGAGGCGTACGCCGAGAGCGAGTTCGCGGCCGACGCGATTGCGGTGATGGACGCGACGCAGACCCGTCGCGCGATCGTCGTCGGCTTCTCGATGGGCGGACAGCGAGGCCTGCTGCTCGCCGCAAACCATCCCGACAGGGTCGAGGCAGCCGTTTTCATCGGCCCGAGCTACCCGGGCGGCGGAGAGCCGCTGCCCGAGCGGACGGTGTACTCCTGGGAGGACGAGCTCGACACCGACCAGGGCTGGGCGAAGGACAACAGGCACTACTGGCTCCGCGACTACAAGGGCTTCCTCGACTTCTTCATGTCGAGGATGTTCACCGAGCCGCACTCGACGAAGCCGATCGAGGACACGGTCGGCTGGGGCCTCGACACGACGGGCGAAACGCTCGTTCTCACCGACGGGGGCCTGGAACCTGACGAGGCACGCGAGCTCGCGCGACGCGTCCGCTGCCCGGTTCTGGTCATTCACGGCGAACACGACGCGATCGTCTCCGTGACACGCGGGGTCGCCCTCGCCGAGGACACGGGCGGTCGGCTGGTCCTGCTCGAGGGCTCCGGCCACGCACCGCACGTCCGCGATCCGGTCAAGGTCAACCTGCTCCTCCGCGACTTCGTCAAGCCGGCGCTGCCGCCGCGGCGCTGGGTGCGCGGGAAGTCCCGTCGGAAGCGCGCGCTCTACATCTCCTCGCCGATCGGGCTGGGGCACGCACAGCGGGACGTCGCGATCGCTGACGAGCTGCGCAAGCTCCATCCCGACCTCCACATCGACTGGCTCGCCCAGCACCCGGTGACAACCGTCCTGGAGGCGCGCGGCGAGCGAATCCACCCGGCAAGCGCGTACCTGGCCAACGAGTCCGGCCACATCGAGAGCGAGTCGGCAGAGCACGACCTGCACTGCTTCCAGGCGATCCGCCGCATGGACGAGATCCTGCTGGCCAACTTCATGGTGTTCCACGACCTCGTGCGCCACGAGCAGTACGACGTCTGGATCGGCGACGAGGCCTGGGAGCTCGACTACTACCTGCACGAGAATCCCGAGCAGAAGCAGGCGGCCTACGCCTGGCTGACCGACTTCGTCGGCTGGCTGCCGATGCCGGACGGAGGCGAGCGCGAAGCGTTGGTGACCGCCGACTACAACGCCGAGATGATCGAGCACATCGCGCGCTTCCCACGCGTGCGCGACCACGCGATCTTCGTCGGCAACGACCACGACATCGTTCCCGACGCGTTCGGGCCGGAGCTACCGCTGATCCGCGACTGGACGCGCGAGCACTACTCCTTCGCCGGCTACGTGACCGGCTTCGATCCGTCCGACCTCGCCGACCGCCAGGCGCTGCGGCACGAGCTCGGCTACCGAGACGACGAGCAGGTCTGCATCGTCACCGTTGGCGGCTCCGGCGTCGGCGGGCACCTGCTGCGGCGGGTGATCGAGGCGTTTCCGGAGGCCAAGCGGCGAATTCCGGCACTGCGGATGGTGGTCGTCACAGGCCCGAGGATCGATCCGGGCGCGCTCCCGCAGCACGAGGGCCTGGAGCTGCGCGCCTACGTCCATCAGCTCTACCGGCACCTCGCCGCCTGCGACCTCGCGGTCGTGCAGGGTGGACTGACGACGTGCATGGAGCTGACCGCGAACCGGCGGCCGTTCCTGTACTTTCCCCTCGCCCACCACTTCGAGCAGAACTTCCACGTCGCCCACCGCCTGGACCGCCACCGGGCGGGCCGGCGGATGGACTACGCCACCACCGACCCCGACGCCATCGTCGACGCCATCGCCGCCGAGGTCGGCCGCGCGGTCGACTACCGGCCGGTGGAGACCGACGGTGCCGCCCGGGCCGCCAGCCTCATCGCCGAACTCGTATGAGGGCCCGCCTCGCAGCTCGGCGCCCACCCCCATCCTTGTACGAGGAGGTCAGTCCAACTACCCAAGACCGTTGATTCCGATTCCCGTTCAATCTGGGCCACCGCGAAGATCGCGTTGCCGCCCACCGGCCGACGTGATCACCCGCGTGCGCTCGGCGTGCGCGGCGACGTTATGATCAACCCGCAGGAGGAGCAGTGGCAGGCGATGAGGTCGCGCTTCGGGGTAACCAGTGACACCGACTGGGCCTGGGACCTTGACGCCGTGGTGGCGGCCATCGCCGCCACCTGGCCCCAGGCCAGCATCCACGATGGGTATCCGATCCAGGGCAGCATCTTCCGTGCCTACCTCGACCTCCCGGATCCTCCCGATAGCCGCGGCATCCAGGTCGCCTTCAACGACCTCGGCAAGCTGATCTCGTTCGATACGGCAGGTCTGCTCCCCCTTTCTGATGGACGAAGCTGCGACCCCAACCACTGCAACCCCACAATCTCGCGCCCACAGCGCCCGCTGACCAGCAGTGATGGAATCAGCTGACAGGCGCGTGACAGAACGTTGATGGGGCGAGGCGCCGGCACGAAGCAGGCCAGATCCCAGAACGAACATCTGTGCGGCTCACGACGGTGGTCGCCCTGCCTCCAAAGCGTCGGCGGGGTCGTCAGTAGGACCGCGAGGTCCAGGTTCTCGAGTTACGGTGCGGGTTCATGTCACCACCTGCCTTGGCGCATAGGATCCCGCGCTGGTGGCCGTGCACACCGGGTGGCCGCCGGATGAGCTGGATGCGCGGCGGCAACCCATACCTGACCCGCTCCGATGGGTGCGGACCGCCTTCGTGCGGGTCGGGATGCTGCTGACCAGCGGCGCGAGATGGCAGCCGGTGGTGCGTTGACGGCCATGCCAGAACGCGAGAAACCCAAGTGGCAGCGGCGGTGTAGATAGCGGTGTAGATACTGGTGAGCGCTGGTCGGGAAGGGAGACGGCATGCGGCGTGCCCTCAAGGTTGCGGCGGCTGCCGCTGCCGCCGCCGTGGTGCTGGGTGGCGGCTGGGCCGTCCTTGCGGCACGCGACCAGGGCCGGCCCGCGGCACCGTCCGCTCGTCTCGGCGGCACGGCCGCGAACCGGGCCTGGACGGTGACGCCCGGGCAACCCGCGCAGGGCACCGCGACCGTCGCGGCCGACGCACCGTCCCGCACGAGGCTCGGCCCAGGGATGGAGCTGCGGCCGTCGGCCAAGGCCATCGCGGCCAGCCGACGCGGGCAGCGCCTGCTCGTCTCGGGCACCGTCTACGCCGCGGACTGCACAACGCCCCTTGCGGGGGCGTCGCTCCAGGTCTGGCAGACCAACGCCGACGGTGAGTACGGTCCCTCCCAGCCGACAGGACGGCAGTTGATTCGCCCGGCCCGAGCGGTGGCACCTCTCCCCAAGCACGATGCGGACGATGCGCGTTGTAATGGTCGGCGTCCTCGGCCAACACCAGCCGCAACTGCCGACCTCCGAAGATCAGCATCCGAATCCAGCGCCTCACGTCGAACCGTGCCGACCTACCGTTCCGCGTAGGCATTCGCCCGCGGCGCCCGCACCGGCGTGCGCAGCACCTCATCGTGACGCTGACGCTGCTGTTCGTGGTGCAGACGCTCGCCTTCAACCTGCTCGAGGCGGGGAGGGTGCGCCGCCAGAGGAGCGGCGCGCAGCTTCTCGCCGACCCGGAGGTCGCCCGCCTGTCCCCGGGCGCCGCCCACGCCCAGCGGTCTGCGAGCGGCCGCCATGCGCCCACCCGCGCAAGACCTCGCCGCGCCGCATCGGGAGCAACCCTGAGCGGCCCCGACCCAGGGCGAGCCCCGTCGCGCATCCCCCGTTCAGCGACGATGCGCTCAGCCTGCCGCGCCAGACCGCACCGGGGCATTCCACGCAAGGATGCCAACCATGAGCCAGGCGGCGGCGGTGGCGAGCATCCACCCCAGCACTCCGGTTCCCGCAAGGTTGCGACCGCCAGCCGACCTTTAGGGCGGCCTTACTCGCGGCCGGTATCCTGAGTCGCGAAGGGGAGTAGTCCGCCGAGGCAGTTTCCTCGGTCGCGGAGCCGTCAGGACGGTGGGTCCATGCCCGCCCGGTGCCGCACCCAGCAATGGGCGGGCGAGACCTTCAGGCACCGTTGGGACATAGGCATCGGCGTCCCGGCCAGACTTGGAGGCCTGCTGTGGTGCCTCTGCTGAACCGGATCGGTTCGGGCTCGCAGACCTGGATGGCGGTCGCCGTCACTCGGCCCGCGCTGTCCGCATTGGCGCTGCTGGTCTTCGCGCTGTTCGCCGGGGACTACCTGCCCGGGCTCCTGGCCGAGCTGGCGCCACCGCTCGACAACGGCCTCGGCCTCATGCTCACGCCTGCGGTCGCGGCGTCCGCCGCGCTGCCGGCGGCCCTGCGGTGGCACACACAGCATGCCGATACCGCGCATGCGGCTCGCGGCAGCAGGGACCATCCCCCCCGCGCGCTGCCGCGGCCGGGACGCCCCCTTGTCCGCTCCCGGCGCCACCATGCGCCCCACGGCGGCACCCGGCGCCCGGGTCGGCGCGGATCCCGCGCCCACCCGGATCCCACCGGCCCCGGCATCAGAGCTGCACGCCTCCTGCGTTCCGCGGCGGCGTGCTGTCGCGGCGCCATCACCCACTCCAACAGCGGGGAGATGAGCGGATGAGCATGGCTCGCAAGGCTCTGCAGGAGGTCGGGGAGGCTGGCACTAAGGTCAAGGATGCCATCGACCGGGCGACCAGTGGCCCCAGGCTCCGGCCGGCAGACCGCGACAAACGACCCCAGGCCGGTCCCGGGCAGACCGACGGCCAGGGCAATGACGCCCGCCCCGGTAGGCCCGAGCAGCGGCGCCCCCGGCCACCCGGCGAGGTGGGTGGCCGGGGCGCCGCACCTCGCACCACCAGCCCTGATCACTAACCGGCACCGGAAGACCTGAGGAGGCCTGCATGGACGCAACCAGCTATGAAGAGACCCGCCACGGCCGGCGACGGGCCGGCCGGCCTGGCCCGGTGCTGGCCGCCGTAGACGACTCCAACCTCGCCGTGGCGGTGGTCCGCCGCGCCGCTGAGCACGCGCGAACCAGCGGGCGAGCACTGGTCGTCGTCGCCGTGGTGCCAGTCGCGGACGCGCACGGGCTCCGGGAGGGCGGGCAGCTGCTCGGCGGCCTCGACGACTACCAGGACGCCCTTGCGATCGCTGGGCGGGTCGGGCCGACACTGGACGCGCTCGCGGTTGCCTACCAGCTCGAGATCCGCGGCTACCTGGCCCGTGGCGGCCCGCGACGGCAAGCCCGCCGCATCGCGGCCACGGTGCTACGAGTGGCCAGGCAGACCGGCGCTGAGGTGATCGCGGTCGGCCAGCGCCACGATCACGCACCTTCGGGGGTGAGCGTGTCCGCACGGATCGCCAAGGGCGCGCCGGCGCACGTGCTGGTCTTGTTCGCGCAGCCACAGCCACGACGGGCCGCCGGCCGGGTCAGCCGCCGTGCCGGCAGCGTCCCGCCGGCTGATGGTGACCTGGCAGGCGTCGCCGGTGCCGGGCGGCCCATCGGCGACCCAAGCGGCCTGATCCTGACCCAGCAGGGCAGGCACCTGCTGGCTGAGCGCGCCCAGCGGCTGCGTGCCCACGTCCTCCCCGAGCTGCGCGCCACGCTCGGCGACCACGAGCGCGATGGCCGCGGCGATGCCGACTACGAGCGGACCGTGGAGGAGCTGCGCTGGTTGTCCTGGCTGGTGGAGCACGCCGCCGACGCTGAGGACCTGCCCGACGACCCCGAGGTGGTCGAGCTGGGCGAGACCGTCACCGTCGAGATGGCCGGTGGCGGCCCTGAGCGGTTCCTGATCGTCCACCCGGTCGAGGCGCCCTTGGACGACACCCGCATCTCAGCCCACTCGCCGCTGGCACGGGCACTGCTCGGCCACCGCATCGGCGACGAAGTCGAGGTCCACGCGCCCGACGGGACCTACCGTTGCCGCATCCTCGCCGCCGAGCGCAGCCCTTCAGATCCGCGGCGCGTCACGTGAGCACGCCGCGGCAGCGCACCGGGGTGACCCGCACCATGCCGACCAAGACGCACCACCGCGTCCGCGGGCCACCAGTCCACGGCAAACGTGGACTGATCGGCAGGACAACCGGAGGTGAGCATGCCGACCTTCCAATGCCACAAGTGCGAGCTGCGCTTTGCGACAGAGAACGAGCTGAACTGGCACCTGCGCGAGGATCATCGCGCAGCTGATAAGCCGACCATCGTGCCCGACCGGGCGGCGCCATCCGATCAGGCTGCCGAAGGCGGGCAGGCGGCGTCAGCTGGCGGCAGCCAGGCTGGGCCGGCCAGACGCGCACGCTGGTGGCTTCCGTGGCGGCGTTCGCCATAGCCGCCGAACGACATCACCCCATTCGCCGCTCGAAGCCGCTGCCGGCCCCCGTGTGGGCGCCGGTGTGCCGCGGATGCTGCCGCGCGCCGCTCCGCTTCGGCCTTGACCGCCGCCAGCGACACCGCGACCGTCTGCTCCCAGCGGCACCCCACCAGCTCGCTCCACCACTGGTCCCAGGCGCCACAGGTCGGCGGCGATCTCCCCGTGGTAGGCCAGCAGCGTGCCCGCGCCACCGGGCTGCTCCGCCAGCGTGAACGCCTCCACCACGTGCGGGACCGGACCGCGCACCAGCCGGAAGTCGACCCGCTCCGGACGGCTGAACCGCACGGTCTCCACGGTCTGGGCCACCAGCCCCAGCCGCCCGCCCACCAGCATGGTGACTCCTTCCGTTCCCGGGCCGACGCTTGGCCAGGTTCGTCCTGGACCCCGCCTCTGCCTGGCCGCTGGACGAGTGGCGCTCCGTGCCATACCGCAAGCCGGGAGCGCATCCTGGGCTGAGGGCCAGGCGTAGGTTCCTTCGGTCTGGTCGACTGTGGGTCGCAATCGTTTGAACGAATCGCTGCGGGGACTCCATGGCCATCTTGCGGGTCGCGCTCGTCACGCCGCTGACCGGACCGCTGGCGCGCTATGGACGCGCTGGCGCGACGGCTGTGGACGTGTGGGCGCGGCAGGCGGCGCGGCGACCGGCCGGTTGGCGGGGCGTGAAGCTCGAGGTCCACGACGCCCATCCCGACCCGGCCCAGGCAATGCACGCCGCGACGGCATCCCATCCCGACATCGTTTTCGGACCGTACGGCAGCAGCCCGACAGTGGCGGCCGCCGCCGCGACGGACCGGCTGGTGTGGAACCACGGCGGCGCAACCTCCCAGCTCGCCCGCCCGCGCTTCCCGCACGTGGTGAACGTCCCCTCCCCGGCGTCGGCCTACTTCCGCGGGACGTTGCAGGCCGTGCGGGCGGCCGACCCCGACGCGCGCACGGTCGCGCTCCTGCACGGCGAGACCGGCTTTGCCCGCGACGTCGCCAGCGGCGCGCGAGCGGCGGCCACCGCGCTGGCGTTCGAGGTGCGCGCCGTCGAATTCCCCCCCGGACAGGCCCCGGACGCGGCGGCCGGGCTGCCCGACGCGGAGGCCTTGCTGGTCGTGGGGAGCTTCGACGATGAGCTCGCCGCGGCGAGGGTGCTGCTCGGACGCGGGTGGCGGGCGGCGGCGTTCGTGGCCGCAGGGGTCCAAGAGGTGCTCGCCCCGCTTGGAGCCGGGCGCGAAGGGCTGCTCGGCCCCGCGCAGTGGGTGGCCGCGACCGCCCCCGAGCCTGACGAGGGCCCCGATGCCGCATGGTTCGTCGACGCGTTCCGCCGTGCAACGGGCGAGGAGGCCAGTTACCCGGCGGTGCAGGCGTTCGCCGCCGGCGTGCTGAGCGCGCGGTGCCTGCGGGACGCGGGGACCACCGACGACGCCGCGCAGCTCGCGGCGGCCGCGCGGCTGTCGTGCCGGACGCTGTACGGCGGCTTCCGACTCGACCCCGTGACCGGCCTGCAGGTCGGCCACGAGGTGCTTACGGTGCAGTGGCAGGAGGGGAGCCGCCGCGTGGTCTGGCCTCCGGAGCTGGCGGAGTCGCCGCTTTCCTATCCAATGTCCAAGCGCACTATCCGATGACGCCGCGTCCGTCCGGCTGGGCGTCGACCGTGTCGCGTGGCCCGCGCCGCCGGCCCCGCACCTTCACCGCAGGCCGCTCAGTCGATCGATGCGCGGCCCTGCATGAAGACCCCGTTGTGGATCAGAAACGAGCGGAGCATGTTGCCGGCCGCGACCGCGGCATGGCCGGTCTCACCCCGTTTCGCGATGAACGACTCGATGGCCTCCTGCATGGCCCGACGGCCCTTGATGCTGATCTTCCTGTCACCCTCTTTGGTGACGCGGAAGCAGCTCGCCACCAGTTCCTCGGGCGCGTGCCCCGTTGCTTCGCAGAAGCCACCCAGCAGCTCGAGGCAGCGCCGGCGTCCCGCCTCGGTCTCGTACCCGGTGCGGGCCAGCCAGCGCTGCACCGCGGCCGAGCGGGCGAGCTCGGCACCGGAGCCGTTGCTCATTCCGGCAGCCCGAACATCCGCGAGAGCATCCGCACCTCCTGCTGCCGCCAGGGCAGCGGTCCGGGCCGCTGGATCATTCCCTCACGTTTGAGGTACTCGGTCACCTCCGGGTCCTCCTGCCACGGGTTGTCGCAACTTCCCTCGAAGAAGTGCGCGGACAGAGGCCGGCGGGGCCGCTGGCCCCCCGCCTCGGGATCCTCGGCGGGGTAACCGACCAGCATCAGCCAGGTCGGCTGCCAGGTATCGGGAACCTTGCAGTAGTCCTTGACGACGTCCGGGGCGGTAAAGGCGTGCAGGGCAACGCCAAGACCCTCGTCCACCGCGGCGTTGAGGGCGTTGCAGATGGCTATGCCGGTCTCGATCGCGCCCATCCAGCCTTTCGCAGCGTCGTCGGCGAGTAGCGGCTTGAGCACCTGGGCGTAGACGACGTCGTCGACGTAGGCCTCCGACCAGCCGTGGCTGGCCGCCAACGCGCCATGGCGGACCAGTTCCTTGAGGCGGTCCTGGGCTCCATCTCCGTAGTTCAGGTTCGTGTACCAGAAGATGTAGGTGGGTGCGAGGTCGAGGTCGGCGGTGGTGGTCGGGTTGCGGAGGGCGTCCCGAATCTCCATCGGGAGGTCGTCCCGGTTCACCACGACCGCCTTCGGATAGTCGGCGTTGATCGAACGGGAGGACCGGTTGGCCGCCTCCAGCATCACCTGGATCTTCGCTCGCTCCACCGGCTTCCACGGCTTGAAGAACCGGATGGTGCGTCGCGTGCCGACGACTCGCTTGAACTCCATCACGCCCTCCGCTCGTCCGCACGGACCGCCCGGCGGCCCGCGACTCCCGTGGTTACCTGGAGAGGATCGTCACGACTGTGGCGGCAGGGTCGTTGCCGAGGAACCCACCGCCGTTCTCGGCGAGGGCGGTCCGGGCCTCCGCCACCTGCCGGTCGCCGCACCGGCCGCGGAGCTGGTCGACGAGCTCGACGAGCTGGCCGCATCCGGTCGCGCCGATCGGATGCCCCTTCGACAGCAGGCCTCCGCTGGGGTTCACCGGCATCCGCCCCCCCAGGGCGGTGTCGCCGCTGCCCAGCAGCTTCGGAGCTTCGCCGGCCGCGCACAGTCCGAGCTCCTCGTAGAGGATGAGCTCGGCCGGGGCGGCGGCGTCGTGCAGCTCCAGGACGTCGAGGTCCTGCGGTCCCGTCCCCGCCCGCTCGTACGCCAGCGCCGCCGCCCGCTCGACCGCGGGCGGGTCCCCCCATTCCCGGTCCCGCCCGGAGACCAGGACGGTCGACCGGACTCGGACGGGCTCGGCCTCCAGGCGCCGGGCACGCTCCGAGGAGCAGAGCACCAGCGCCGCGGCGCCGTCGCCGATCGGCGAGCACATGAGCAGGGTGAGCGGCCCGGCGATGCGTCGGCCGCCGAGCACCTGCTCGAGGGTGACCTCCTGGCGATACTGCGCCTTCGGGTTGAATGCACCGTGGTGGTGGTTCTTGACCGAGACCTGGGCGAAGTCCTCGGCCGTGGCGCCGCCGCGATCCATGTACGCCTGGGTCATGCTCGCGTAGACGTCCATAAAGAAGGAGCGGCCTGCGCCCGCCTCACCCGGCGAACCGCCACCGGCCTGATGGGCCATCTGTCGCTCGAGGTCGCCGAGCTGCTCGAGGTCGACGGCGGTGCCGATGGCAGCGAACGACCGGGCCTTGTC
>WNGF01011907.1_pt1 | contig 13327 bp, 6 predicted proteins | sample 5400641 | NCBI WGS metagenome assembly WNGF01 (sample SAMN13153371, study PRJNA577476) | soil metagenome | isolation source: 80 cm soil or saprolite under grassland replicate 2 | place: USA:California | collected 2016-06-15
CGTCGCCGGCCATCATTCGCTGTCGCTTCCCCTCGCCACGGCCGCCGGCAGCACAAGCTCGGCGAGCGTCGCCTTCGCCCCTGACGGAACCGAGCTTGCCTCGGCGAGCGACGGGGCTCCGATCCTCTGGAGCCACCGCCTCTGGGACACCGATCTCGCGACGCTCGAGCCGCAGCTCTGCGCCCTGGTCGATCTCGAGCACGCCCGAGACACGCTGGCGCGAATCGCCCCGAGCGTCTCGTACCGTGCCGTCTGTTAAGGCGCCCGACCGTCAGGAGCCGGGGGCTGCCGCGCGCTCGAGCACGACGAGCGCCCGCCCGGCGACGGGTGCCGAGCCGCGGCCTGCGTAGGTGCGCGAGCCGGCGGCCGCCTCCGGGTCGGCCGTGTCGAGCAGGAGCGACCAGGCCGGTGCCGCGGGCTCGCCCGGCAGCGAGAAGTCGAGCTCGTCCCACCACGCGTTCAGCAGGACGAGGAGCCTTGCGTCGACCACGCGGGAGCCGTCGGCGGCACGGCCGGCGATCTCCTCGCCGTTGAGGAGCACGCCGAGCGCGCGGGCGAAGGGGCTCGACCAGTCGGCCGTGCTCATCTCGGTTCCCGCCGGCGTCAGCCAGACGACATCCGGGGTGCCCGAGCCGCGCGTCTCGCGGCCCGTGAGCCAGTGGCGCCGCCGCAGCACGGCATGCGCGCGGCGAAGGGCGAACGCGCGCTGCGCGAACGCGAGCAGCCGGCCGCGATCGTCGTCGAGCGCCCAGTCGTACCAGGAGAGCTCGTTGTCCTGGCAGTACGCGTTGTTGTTGCCGTGCTGGGTGCGGCCGAGCTCGTCGCCGCCGAACAGCAGCGGCGTCCCCTGCGACAGTGCGAGCGTGGCGAGGAAGTTCCGCTGCTGCCTGGCGCGCAGCTCCCGCACCGCGGGATCGTCGGTCGGCCCTTCGACGCCGCAGTTCCAGCTGCGGTTGTCGTCGGTGCCGTCGCGGTTCCCCTCGCCGTTCGCCTCGTTGTGCTTCCCGTTGTAGGAGACGAGATCCGCGAGGGTGAAGCCGTCGTGGACCGTGACGAAGTTGACGCTGGCATACGGCAGCCGCCCGTCGTCGGCGAACAGGTCGGCGCTGCCGCTGATGCGCCTCGCGAGATCGGGAAGACGGCCCTCGACGCTGCGCCAGTAGTCGCGCACGGTGTCGCGGTAGCGCCCGTTCCATTCCGACCACTGGGGCGGGTAGTTGCCGACCTGGTATCCCTCCGCGGTCACGTCCCACGGCTCGGCGATGAGCTTCACGGTGGCGAGCACCGGGTCCTGCGCGACGGCGTCGAAGAACGCGGCGCGCCGGTCGAAGTGGTTGCTGATCCAGTCGGCCGTGTCGAGATCCGCGGGGTCGCGCTCGACTAGCTCGCGCCCGATCACGGACGCGAGGTCGAAGCGGAAGCCGTCGACCCCGACCTCGCCCGCCCAGTAGCGGAGGCTGTCCATGATCAGGCGGACGACCTGCGGGTGGCCGAAGTTCGTCGTGTTGCCCGTGCCGGTGTAGTCGACGGGCGAGAGGCGGCCGGCCTCGTCCTCCCACTGCAGGTAGTACGTGCGGTTGTCGATGCCGCGGAAGCAGAGCAGCGGGTCGCCGCTGCCGCCCTCGCCCGTGTGGTTGTAGGCCACGTCGAGGATGACCTCGAGGCCGGCGGAATGCAGATCCCGCACCATGCGCTTGAACGCCGCCAGGTCGCCGTACTCGTTGTGCGGCGCGAAGAAGCCGATCGTGTCGTAGCCCCAGTACTGCCGCAGCCCGCGGTCGAGCAGGAAGCGCTTGTGCACGAACCGCTGCACCGGCAGGAGCTCGACCGCCGTGACCCCGAGCGCGAGCAGGTGCTCGATCACGGCCGGATGCGCGACGCCGCCGTACGTGCCGCGAAGCTTCGGCTCGACGTCGGGGTGGCGCATCGTCAGCCCCTTGACGTGCGTCTCGTAGACGACCGTCTCCTCCCACGGCGTGCGCGGACGCTGCACGTGATGCCGCTCGTGGCCGGGATCGACGATGACGCCGCGCAGGTCGCGGTCGATCGATTGCGCGTACGGGTCGAGCAGCAGCGCCGTCGGGTCGCAGAAGTACCCGTGCTCGGGATCGTGCGGACCGGAGACGCGGAACGCGTAGCGCCGGCCGGGGCCGACGTCCGGCAGGTAGCCGTGCCAGACGAACGCCGTCCGTTCCTCGAGCGGCACGCGCGTCTCGCCGCCGCCGGGCTCGAAGAGGCAGACGTCGACCGCGGTCGCGGCCTCCGAGTAGAGGGCGAAGTTCGTCCCGTGGCCGTCCCAGTGTGCTCCTTGCGGTTGCGGGGCGCCCGGCCGCGGCTCCATCCCGGCGAGCCTATCTCAGCCGATCAGGCGCGCGAGGCCCTGCGCAAAGGAGTTGCACTTTCGACCGCCCCACGCCGCTAGCCTCGCTGGCGTGGCCCACGACGCGCCGCCCGCCCACCGTCCGCTCGAGGTGCTTGCCGCGAGGTTCGGCTTCGACTCCTTTCGACCCGGACAGGAGCAGATCGTCGACGCGCTTCTCGCCGGCAGGTCTGCCCTCGCCGTCTTCCCGACCGGAGCGGGGAAGAGCCTCTGCTACCAGCTGCCGGCGCTGCTCCTCGAGGGCGTGACGATCGTCGTCTCGCCGCTGATCGCGCTGATGAAGGATCAGATCGACTTCCTGCAGCGGAGCGGGATCGAGGCTGCGCGGCTCGACTCGAGCCTCGACGCCGCCGAGCAGCGCGAGATCTTCGAGCGGCTCCGCACCGGCGCTCTGAAGCTCCTCTACGTCGCACCGGAGCGCTTGAACAACGAGCGCTTCCTGGCCCAGCTCGCGCGCACGCGCATCTCGCTCTTCGCCGTCGACGAGGCTCACTGCATCTCCGAGTGGGGCCACAACTTCAGGCCCGACTACCTGAAGCTCGCCGAGCGCGCCGGGGAGCTCGGCGCCGAGCGCGTGCTGGCGCTGACCGCGACGGCCACCCCGGCGGTCGTCGCGGACATCCGGGCGGGGTTCGGGATCGAGGAGGCGGACGCGGTCGTCACCGGCTTCTACCGGCCGAATCTGACCCTGCTGACCACACCGGTCGCAACCGGAGAGCGCGACGCGCTGCTGCTGGAGCGGCTCAGAGAGCGTCCGCCCGGGACGACGATCGTCTACGTGACGCTTCAGCGAACGTCGTTGCGGATCGCCGAGCTCCTGGCCGAAGCGGGTCTGCCGGCCCGGCCGTACCATGCCGGCCTGGGCACGGAGGAGCGGGTCTCGGTGCAGGAGTGGTGGGCCGGCTCGGATCGCGCGATCGTCGTCGCGACGATCGCGTTCGGGATGGGGATCGACAAGGCCGACGTCCGCTACGTCTACCACTACAACCTGCCGAAGAGCCTCGAGTCGTACTCGCAGGAGATCGGGCGCGCCGGGCGCGACGGCCGGGAGAGCATCTGCGAGCTGCTCGCGTGCCCGGACGACGTGCCGACGCTCGAGAACTTCGCCTACGGCGACACGCCGACCGGTGAGGCGCTCAACGGCCTGCTCGCGGAGGTGCTCGGCCGTCAGGTGGGCGAGGAGTTCGCGCTGTCCGAGTACGAGCTCTCCGCTCGTCACGACCTCCGCCCGCTCGTACTCAAGACGGCCCTCACGTACCTCGAGCTCGACGGCGTGCTCAGACAGGGAACCCCCTTCTACGCGGGCTACCGTCTCCGCCCGCTCGGGGAGGCGTCGCTCGAGGAGGTCTGCAGTCGCTTCGACGAGGCGCGCGCCCGCTTCCTGCGCCGCGTGATCGACACCGGCAAGACGGGCCGAACCTGGACGACCCTCGCGCCCGGCGAGGCTGCCGCGGCGCTCGGTGAGGAGCGCCGCCGGGTCGTGGACGCGCTCGAGTACCTCGACCAGCAGGGGCTGATCGAGCTCCAGCCGGCCGAGTTGCGACAGCGCTACACGCTCACGGCGCGGCCGGATTCGGAGAGCGAGCTCGTCGCGGGCTTGCGCGAGCGCTTCACCCGCCGGGAGCGCGCCGAGACCGGCCGGCTCGAGGACGTTCTCGCGCTCGTGACCCACGACGGCTGCCAGGTGTGCGCCCTCGTCGGCTACTTCGGCGAGGATCGGACAGAGCCCTGCGGGCATTGCAGCCACTGCCTCACCGGTCGCGCACAGCGACTTCCCGAGCCGGAGCCGAAGCCGCCGATCGAGGCGATCGTCCGCGCCGAGGCGCTCGCGGCGCTGCGCGCGGGCCATCCCGACGCGCTCGACACGCCGAGACAGCAGGCCCGTCTCCTCTCCGGGATCACGAGCCCTGCCACGAGCCGCGCGAAGCTGACGAGGGACACGCTCTTCGGCGCGCTCGCCGAGTGGCGCTTCGCAGACGTGCTCGCCTGGTGCGAGACGGCGGCCGACTGATCCTGACCGCTCAGCGCCAGATCGCGGTGATCGGCTGCGCCCGAGCGGAGAGGCCGAGTCGCGGGAGCGCCCAGGCGTCCTCGATCGTCCGCAGGAGGCCGTAGTGGCTCGTGGGCCGGTCGAATGTCGCGCCCGGCCTGACGAGGGGACCGAGTGCGAGCGCGACGACGTGGCCGCCGCCGCCGGCGTTCGTCGATCCCTCGTCGAAGACGACGAAGACGACACCCTCCGCGAGCTGTGGGTCGGAGAGCAGCGGCACGATCGTCTTGCGCAGCCAGCGGTCGCCGGTTGCGACCGAGCAGTCGTGCATGGAGTGGCAGAGGTCGGGCACGACGAGGGCGAAGCCGGGTAGCCGTCTTGCTGCGAGATCGAGGCGGAGCCGCGAGAGCGGCACGACGCGCGCGCGCCGGCGCGGCTTCGTCGCGACGTCGGCGAAGTAGAGAAACGGGTCGTGCTTCTTCGCGTACAGCCCGAACGACGACCCGGAGAAGCCGGGTCGTGGCAAGCCCTCGGCATACGTCTTCCAGGTCAGCCCGGCCCGCTCGAGCGTGTCCGCCAGGTTCCGGGCTCGAACGACGCACGACGTGCAGTCGGAGCGGATCCCGTGTGCGGAGCCGGAGACGAGCGCGAGGTAGTTCGGCAGGCTCGGGTGCGCTACTGCCTCGTACGCCGAGAGCGTCGCGTACCGCCTCGCCAGCGCCGCGAACGTCGGCGCGGCCGGATTCCCTACGACCTCGCCGCGCTCCTTGTTCTCGAAGACCACGACGAGCACGTGCTGAAACCGCGGCACGCCGGGCCCCGCGCTGTCCACCGGCCGCACCAGCGTGAGCGCGAGCGCGCACACAGCCAGCGCTGATCCGAGCCACCGACTCATCTCCCCGGTCATTTCGGCGAAGTATCGTCGGCGGGGTGTGGTCGCCTGCGAGGGGTGGGGCCCCGACTGATCGAACCGTCACCGAGATTCAGGTGACGCTCGCGGCGTCGGGCCCGCTGTATCTCTCGGCCGATTCGGAGTTCGCGGTCTGGGCTGCGACGCTCGGCGAGTCGGGCGGCGACGAGACCGTTCGCCTCACCGGGCCGCTCGGGCACGTCACGCCGGGCGAGCAGCTCGTGTGCGCCGGCGCGTTCACCGAGCATCGCCGGCACGGCTGGCAGTTCGCGGTCGAGTCCTTTCGCTCGGCGCTGCCTCGGTCGGCGGAGGGTGTCGCCCTCTGGCTGACGCGGCGGGTGCCGGGGATCGGGCCCGCCTACGCAGGAGCGATCGTGCGGCATTTCGGAGCCGAGCACGTGTTCGAGGAGCTCGACCGCGACCCCGAACGGCTGCGCGAAGTACGGACGAGGTCCGGTCGGGCGATCCCGCGCAAGAGCATCGAGCAGGCGGTCACGGCGTGGCGCGAGGTCGCCACGATCCGCCAGGTCGAGGCATTTCTCTTCTCGCACGGCATCGGCGCCGGTCTCGCCGCGCGGCTCGTACGCCGCTACGGCGACGAGGTGGTCGACGTCCTCACGAGCGATCCCTACCGCTTGCTCGAGCTCCCGCGGGTCGGCTTCAAGGTCGCCGACCGGATCGCTCGCTCGCTCGGCATCGAGCTCGACGACGCTCATCGTCTTCGCGCCGGGCTTCGCTTCGTGCTGGAAGAGGCCGAGTCGGACGGCAACGTCTTTCTCTTGCTCGGGGAGCTCTGGCATCGCTCCGGCCGCTTGCTCGAGGTGGGCGAGCGGGAGCCGCTCGAGTCGGCGCTGCGTGCTCTCGTCCGCGAGAGCGAGGTGGTGGCGGAGTCGGACCGCGTCTACCGCGCCGAGCTGTGGGAGATGGAGAGGCGGCTTGCAGGCGCAGTCGGCGCTCGTGCTCAGGCGCGGCGGGCGCCGCTCTTCGAGGAACAGGGCCGGCCCGACGTCGACGTCTCGGCGGAGCAGTGGCGCGTCGTCGAGCTCGTCCGCACATGCCCGCTCGTCCTGCTCACCGGGCTCCCGGGTGCCGGGAAGACGCACACCCAGCGCGTACTCGTGGAGATCGCCCGGCGAGCGCACAAGCGCGTCCTGCTGTGTGCGCCGACGGGCAAGGCCGCGCGCCGGATGCGCGACCTGACCGGTCACGAGGCGATGACGATCCACCGCGCCCTCGAGTACTCGCCGGGCGAAGACCGCTTCCAGCGAGATGCGGACCGACCGCTCTCGCGTCTGTACGACCTCGTGATCGTCGACGAGGCGTCGATGCTCTCGCTCGAGCTCGCCGACGCGCTCTTCGAGGCTGCGGGCAGCTGCCACCTGCTCCTCGTCGGCGACACCGACCAGCTTCCTCCCATCGGGCCGGGACGCGTGCTGGCCGATCTCGTCGCAAGCGGGCTCGTGCCCCGCGTGAACCTCACCGCGATCTATCGGCAGGCGGCGCGCTCGCTGATCGTCCAGAGCGCACGTCGGATCAATGCCGGCAACCTGCCGTTCCTCTCGCTCGAGGAGGCCGCTGCCGCGCTCGGCCGCGACGTGGAGCTCGACGAGGATTTCTACTTCGTCGCACGGCAGCGGCCGGAATCGATCCGCGACGCCGTGCTCGACCTCGCCTGCGAGCGGATTCCCGATCGGTTCGGGTTCGACCCTCGCACCGCCGTGATGACGCTTGTCCCGATGCGACGCGGCCCCGTCGGCCTCGGCGTGCTGAACGAGGAGCTCGAACGCCGGCTCAACGCGCGTGACCGGCAGGTCGTCGTCCCCCGCAGCGGACTCCGTGTCGGGTCGCGGATCGTGCAGACGAAGAACGACTACACCGCCGAGCGGGAGGTGATGAACGGCGAGGTCGCGTTCATCCTTGCGTACGACGACGAGGAGGCCGAGGCGCGGCTATCGCTCGACGACGGCGAGCGCGAGCTCGTCGTGCCGCTGTCGGCGCTCGAGACGTACGAGCCGGCGTGGGCGCTGACCGTGCACCGGTCGCAGGGATCGCAGTTCCCGGCAGTCGTCGTGCCCTGGTCGACCACGTACTCGGTGATGCTCTCCAGGAGCCTGCTCTATACCGCCGTCACGCGGGCGCAGCAGCTCTGCGTCCTCGTCGGCGAGCGCAACGCCCTCGCGATGGCGCTCGGTCGCGCGCCGCGGCGGCGCAACTCGGCGCTCCCCGAGCGCATCAGCGATGCGACGCAGGCACCTTCCTAGAGTCCCGTCGCGAGGTGCGCGACCGTCGCGCCGTCGGCGGATTCGGTCTCGCGGCTCTCGACGAGGGGGTGCCGGTCGAGCTCGTCGCGCACGGCGGTGCGGACGGCTCCGGTGCCGCGGCCGTGGATGACCCGCACCTGCCCGAGACCGGCGAGTGCCGCGTCGTCGACGAACGAGCGCACCGCCTCGCGAGCCTCCTGCGCACGCCTCCCTCGAACGTCGAGCTCGTCGGACACGTCGATGCGCGCGCTCGCGACGACGCGCACAGCCGGCGGGCTCGCCTCGCTCGGGCCGCTGCCGTGCACGTCGGCCCGCAGGCGCGCGAGCGCGATGCGAACGCGCTGGCCGCCGGCGCCGGCGACCTCGGCCTCGTCCCCGTCGATCGCCGCGATCGTGCCGCGGAGGCCCACCGCGGGTGCCTCGACCGGATCGCCGACGGCAAGCGGCCCCCGGAGCGTCGGCGGCTCGTCGAGCGCGCGCAACGCGTGCTCCACGCGCGTCGCGCGGGTCGACGCCGCGGTGAGGTGGCGATCACGGTCGCTCTCGGCACGGGCCGAGGCGACGGGCGCCGCCCGTCTCACCTCCTGCTCGCGCCGGCGGGCGATGCGGATCTCGTCCCGCAGGGCGCGGAGCTCGGCGCGGGCGACGGCCAGGTCGCGCTCCGCCTCGGCCAGCGCGAGCTCTCGCGCCTGCGCCGCCGACGCGCGCACCTCCTCGATCTGCGCCTCGAGGGCTTCCGTCTGCTCCCGCGCGCGGTCGCCGAGCAAGCGAGCTTCGGCACGCTCTCGCACGGCGGCCTCCCGCTCTTCCGCCGCCGATCGCTCCGCGCCTTCTGCCTCGGCGAGCAGCTCCGCGATCCGGAGCCGCTCGGGCGCGACGCGGCCACGCGCATCGGCGACGATAGAGGCGTCGAGCCCCAGGCGCTCGGCCGTCAGCAGGGCGTTGGACATGCCGGGCCGACCCAGCACGATGCGATAGAGCGGCGCGTGTGTGACGGGATCGAAGCCGGTCGCCGCGTTCGCGGCGTCGTCCGTCGCGCTCGCCCACTCCTTCAGCTCGGGGTGGTGCGTCGTCACCACCGTCAAACGCGCGCGGCGGGCGAGCTCCGTCAGGACGGCCTGCGCGAGCGCCGCCCCTTCTGACGGGTCGGTCCCCGCCGCGAGCTCGTCGACGAGGACGAGCGACCGGTCGGTCGCCGTCCGCAGGATCGCGACGAGATTGCTGATGTGCGCGGAGAACGTGGACAGGCTCATCTCGATCGACTGCTGGTCGCCGATGTCGGCGAGCAGCCGGTCGAAGACCGGCAGGGCGGCCGTCGTGGCCGGCGGGCGCAGTCCCGACTGATGGAGCGCCGCCGCCAGGCCGAGCGTCTTCAAGGCGACGGTCTTGCCGCCCGTGTTCGGTCCGCTGATCACGAGCGCCCGCAGCGTGCCGAGGTCGAGGTCGATTGGAACGGCGACGGCGGGATCGAGGAGCGGGTGCCGCGCGCCGAGCAGCCGCACTTGGTCGGAGATCTCCACGGGCGCTCCGCGCCAGCGCCGCGAGACGCTGCCGCACGCGACGGCCAGGTCGATCGCCGCGGCGGCTGCCACGAGAGCCTCGAGAGCCTGCGCCCGCGCGCCGACGGCGTCGGACAGCTCGCGCAGGATGCGCTCTGCCTCGTCGCGCTCCGCGCCTGCGGCCTCCGACTGGCGGTTGTTCAGCTCGACGACGTCGAACGGCTCGACGAACAGCGTTTGCCCTGAGCCCGACGTGTCGTGGACGATGCCGGGCACACTGCGCCGCGCGCTCGCCTTCAGCGCGAGCACGGGCCGCCCGCCGCGCTGGGTGACGAAGTCCTCCTGGAGATGCTCGCGCACTCCCGGCGTGTGCGCGAGGCGGCGCAGCTGCTCGATCGCACGATGCTTTCCCTCGCGCAACTCCTTGCGCAGGCGCCGAAGCAGCGGCGAGGCGCCGTCGCGCAGGTCGGAGCCGTCGTCCTCGACGCACCTGCCGATGTCGCTCGCGAGCGGCGCCAGCGCCGAATCGATCACCGCCGCGATCTCGCCGAGCAGCGGCTTGCGGCCGGCGGTCTCGGCCTGGATCGCCGCTCGCACCCGGAGGCCGCCGGCGATCGTGGCGGCGACCTTGCTCAGCGCGTCGGGCCCGAGAACGCCGCCGCGCGATGCAAGCGCGGCCGAGGCGCGTACGTCGTCGACGCCGTCGAGCCCCGGCTCGGCCGCGATGTCGAGCAGCGCGATCGCCTCCGCCGTCAGGGCCTGCCGTCGCGACACCTCTTCGAGATCGTCCGACGGCACGAGCCCGTGCGCGAGCTGCGCGCCACACGGCGTGCTCGTCGCGGCGGCGAGCCGTTCCAGGATCGCGGGGTATTCGACGGCGGCGAGGGCGTCTGCGTCCACCGGGCGAGTGTACGAGCGGCACCGCGGCACCGCGAGCGGCCGGGCGGGCTGCGGTGGCCGTCACGCCTTCTAGGCGCGCGCCGTCTCGTACTGGGGAGTCGGCGGGATCGGCCGTCCCGCGCGTAGCGCTTCGACCACTGCTCGCGCGTCGGCAAGGCGGTACTCCTCGCCGTAGACGGAGCCGGGACGGCGGGGCGCCTCCATCACCTCGCAGTCGGCCGTGCCGCCGAGATCCACGGGGACGAAGCCCGCGTCGTCCACGAGATCCGCGACGATCTTCTTCGCTTCCGCGTCGTCGCCGCAGATCCACTGGACGACGCGCTCGTCACCCTTGCGGCCGGCGGTCTCGGCCTGGAAACCCGGCCGTCAGCGTGTTGAAGGACTTCGTGTACCGAGCGCCCGGCATGCGGGCGGCGTTGAGCTGCGCGGCCGTCTGACCCTGCCCGGGCATCGGACCGGATCCGAACTGGTTCGTCGTATCGACGACGACCTTGCCCGCCAGCGAGCCCGCCTGCTCCAACGCGAGCGGGATCACGCTCCAGGGAACCGAGAACACGACCACCTCGCCGAACGCGACCGCCTCGGCCGGCGTGCCGACCGAGGCATTCTGACCGATCTCCTGGGCGAGCTGCTCGAGGCCTTGCGGGTCGCGCGCGAAGCTGAGCGCGATTTCGTGGCCTGCCCTGGCGAGCAGGCGTGCGGCATTCCCGCCGATCCGGCCGGCGCCGATGATGCCGATCTGCATCCTTCCGCTCCTTCTCTCCGGTGGATACGTGCGCGACCATCTTCGGCGACCCGCGCGGTGCCATGCCGCGCTTACGGTGCCACGCTGCCCGCCGGCCGCTCCGCGGCGAGGCACCCGGGGGGAACGGGGCCTCGCCGCTTCGCGTTTCGCGGGTTACTGGCTACTTCACCTGGCCCACCGGGATCTCGTCGGCCTGGGCGGCGCCGGCGTCGTCATCCGGCGTGACCGCGAGCCAGCCGAGCGCGGGCGCGCTCTTGAACTTGTCGAAATCGACCCAGAGCGGAGCCGATGTCGACGCCCTCGGAGCCAACGTGCCGACGGGGCCGCTCGAGACCCCGGGCTTGTCGATGCTGAACGCCGCCGCTCCTGTCGGGGCGTCGTCGACGTCGCCCGGCGCGATCGAGTGGCCGAGCGCGGCGTAGTTGAAGTCGCCCTTCCCCTTGGCGAGACCGATGTCACTCGCGAGCAGCGGGAGCAGGATGGTCGAGCTGTTCATCGGCGCGTCCGCGAGTCGAGCGGCGACGAGGTTGCCTTTCGCGTCGATGACGAACGCGGCGACCTGCCCGTTGAACTGGTCGAGGAGCACCGCGCCGAGATCGACGCCCACGACGAGGTAGTCGGCCTTGCCGTCGTGCTCCAGGTCGATCGCGATGTCGAACTCGTTCGCGGCGGCCGTCGACCACTTCCCGTAGGCGCTCACGGCGAAGATGAGCGCTCGATCGCTCGTCGACGCGTGCGGATCGAGGGTCGTCGCCGGTGCGACCTGGACGCCCACGTCACGAATGTCCATCTCTCCTCGGCCCGCATCCTGCGGATCGTGGATTCCCCAGGCGTAGATGCCGACGTCACCGGAGTGGATGCCGGAGTTGGTCAGGGCCACGCTCGAGTCGTAGACGTTGCCCGTCTGCCGCTTCACGTATGCGGCCCGCGCCCCGGCGACGACGTTCGAGAGCCCGCGGGGAGCCACGAGGTAGGGGACACGGAGCGACGGGGCGCTTCCGGTCGACGTGGCGACGATCGCGCCCCGGATCGTGAGGACGCCGCCCGGCCCGAGCGGGCCGAAGCTCGAGTCCGTCGGCAGGGCGGTGAAGGATGCCGCCGGGATCGTCAGCGTCGCCGTGACGTCGACGCTGCCGCCCGCCGGGACGGTGACGCTCGTGTCGGAGAGGGTTACCGAGGCGCCCTGCTGGCCGCCGTTCGCCGCGACGGCGAGGTCGTACGTCTCGGGCCCCGACCCGTAGTTCGTCAGCGTGAACGTGCGGGTCGCGCTGTGGAGCCCGGTTCCAGGGACGTAACCGAACGAGAGGCTGTCCAGCGCGTCGGCGGTCGTCGCCACGACGTCCGTGGCGATCGCCCGCTGCACCTGGACGACGCCTGCGCCGCCGAGTCGCGCGTTGTAGCCGAGGTTCAGGGCCGCGTCGGCGGTGTTCATGATCGCCGCCTTGATCTGCCGCGGTCCCCAATCGGGGTGGAGCTGTTTCACGAGCGCCGCCGCGCCCGCCGTGAGCGGCGCAGACATCGACGTGCCGGACTTCACTGCGGGCTGGTTGCCCGAGCCGACGCCCGTCGAGACGACGCTGACGCCCGGCGCGCTCACCTCGGGCTTCGCCGCCGAATCGCCGTTCCGGGGCCCTCCGGACGAGAAGCTGACGATGCGCTTGTAGCCGGGGTTCGCGAAGACCTCGTTGGTGAGCGTGACGGTCCCGCCGTCTGTGGCGACGAGATCCGCGGCGTCGGTCACTCCCGCCGTGGTCGGGCCGTTCACTCCGAAGAACGGGATCGTGACGGTGAAGAACTCACCCGTGTCGGGATCCTGGGCGACGGGGCCCTCGAAGGGGGGAAGCCCGGCCGCGTTGTTGATCATCGCGACGGCAGCCGCGCCCGCCTTCTGACCGACGATCGCCTTGTGCACCCGGGCGCAGACGCCGCGCGCCACCACGGCCAGGGTGTTGGCGGCGAGCGAGCCGAAGTCCGCCTGCGCGCAGCCGAGGGAGACGCTGCCATCGGTGTTCCGAATGACCTTCACGTTGAGCACGGTGCCGTTCGCGAAGCTGCCGTTGTTGGCGTTGATGGCCTTGAACGACTTCCCCGTGGAGAGCGCGAAGGTCGCGCCGGGGAAGTTCTCGAAGCCGCCGTCGATCGCAGCGACGGAGAGGGCGCCCGAGACCGTGCTCGGCGAGCCGACCATGTAGCCGCTCGGCCCCTCGTTGCCCGCCGAGGCCACGACGGTGATCCCTGCCTCGATCGCATTCCGCGTCGCGACGGCGGTCGGGCTCTCCTCGCCCCCGAAGGGCGAGCCGAGCGACATGCTGATGACGTCGACGCCGGCGGCGACGGCCGCGTCGAGGCCGCGGACGACGACCTGGCTGGAGCCGCTGCACCCGAAGACTCGGTAGAAGTAGAGCTCGGCCTCGGGAGCGACGCCGGGCCCGATGTTCCAGCTATGCGACGTGATCGTCGTCGCGCCGTACGGGCCCGTGTACGTCGCCCCGTCGCTCGTGACGCCGAAGCCCGCGAGGGACCCCGCGACATGCGAGCCGTGTCCCCCGACGTCGCCGTGGTCGCAGTCGAGCGGATTCGGATCCTCGTGGGGGACGGGCTGGAAGCTCGGGCTCGAGTCGTCCGCGTTGTAGTCGTCCCCG
>WNGF01023494.1_pt1 | contig 13325 bp, 11 predicted proteins | sample 5400641 | NCBI WGS metagenome assembly WNGF01 (sample SAMN13153371, study PRJNA577476) | soil metagenome | isolation source: 80 cm soil or saprolite under grassland replicate 2 | place: USA:California | collected 2016-06-15
GGAAGCTTCCCGCGCTGTGCGATTACATCGAAAACGGCGAGCTCGAGTGCCCGGCGCTCGAGACCGAGTGTTACGGAACGTGCGCCTGTGAGAACTCGTGTACTGGCTGACGCCGCCAGGAGCCAACGAGGCGCAGCGCACTGCTGCTCAGTCGTGCCTGAACAACTCCTTCCTCAAGGAGCTCGGCCCGTCGCCCGAAGAGCCCCTCATGGACTGCGACGACTGAGCCGGGAAGGGGAGCCGCGGCGCTCACGGGGGGTGTGCCCGTGAGCGCCTCTTCGTTTCCGTTCATTCCCCGGAGGGCCGCGACGATCGCCGTCGCGCTCACGCCCGGTATGGCGGAAAGAAGCTGGGCGAGGGATTCCAGGGCGCTTCCCGGGTCTGCCGGTCCCGAAGGAGGTCCCCGCACCCCGCCGCGTCGTGGACGAGGCAGGCCACCTCGAACGGGACCACGCCGCGCGGCGCGAACGCCCGCTTGTGGCGGAAGATCCCATCCTCCGGCGCGACGCCGCCCCCGAGCACGAATGCCGTCTTGCCTTCCGCGATCGCCCAGGCGATCGCCCGGTGGCGCAGCATGTCGTTCGGGCGCATCCGGAACGCCTCCGCCCGCGTGCCGCCGAGGAACGGGTAGACCCGCTCCTCGGAACAGAGGACGAGCTCGGACGAGACCACGTTGCCCTGGACGAGGGCATGGACGAAGGCGAAGTGCCCCGCCAGCCCCGCCACGAGCCGCTCGAAGAAGCCGCGTGGGAAGAAGTAGAAGTCCGCGGCCCCGCGCCGCCGCATCGTGTGATCGTAGATCGACAGGAAGGCGTCGAGGCGCGAGCCCGTCCGGTCGATCTCCACCTCGACCCCGGCGCGCTGGGCCGCCTTCACGTTCGTCCGGACGTCGTGGTCGTAGTCCTTCCAGATCGCGTCGAGACCCCCCGCGAGCGCGCGTACCACGTTGGGCGAGCGCACCTCCGGGGGGACCGCCAGCGTCGCGCGCTGGTCCGGGAAGAGGGACAGGCGCGCGAACGTCGAGACGATCCGTTCGTCCCGGCACCACCCTTCGTACGCGCGCCAGAACGCGGCGTCGTCGCGTGGCCCCGGCCCGAAGGCGAACGGTCCACCGTAGCCGTAGGGCGTGATCGCGTCCCAGCGCCGCTCGCCCGGGCGGGTCCAGCGCTCGGCCGCGAGCGGCCGCACCACGAGCGGGAACAGGATCGTGGCGCCCTCGTACGCCCCGACCGCGCACACGGCGCGATCGCTCGGCCGCAAGAACAGCCGGGCGTACTCGGGGTGCGCGAAGATCTCGCGCCCCGGCCAGGCACGCCACAGCGCGGCCCAGGTCGCGGACCCCTCGGTCGTGGCGGCGTCCAGGACGAAGAAGCGCGTGATGCACCCCGAGCGGAATCGAGACGGCCCCCCGCGCGGCGCGCCGGCAGGGTGTGGCGAGGAACGTTCGTCCGATCGGTCCCGCGCGCGGTGATGTGTGGTGCGAGCCCAGCCTGAACAAGCTCCCCTGAAGTGTCGAGCCCGTCGCGACAGGGTGCGCGCCGCGCCGGGACGGGGTGGCTATCTTCGAGGCTCGCTCGGCGTGGGGTGAGGGGGCGGGGGCGAGGTACCGACGTTGGTGGGGGAGCCTGCAACCTCGATGGGTGGCCGCGAGCCCCGCCGGCGCGTGAACGTCGTCATCGACGAGCTCATGCCCTCCGTCGCTTCTTCAGCGCTGTGGCTCTTCGCATCGACCATTCTGGCCGGCCTCATCCTGCGCCATTGGCTCGGCGACCATCTCTTCCTGACGCGCTACACCGGCTATGTGATGCCCTGGCTCCTGCTCGGGCTCCTCCCCGGTGCGGTCTGGGCGTGGCGGATGCATTCCCCGGCGCTGTCTGCCGTCCAGATCGTCGCCGCGGCCATCGTCCTCGTCACCCACCTCCCCCTCTTCCGGCCGCACCCCGCGATCTCCTCGCCTCCGGCGCTGAGGCTCGAGGTCGTGAGCTACAACACCTGGTCGGGAAACAGCGACGACGGGCGCATCGCGAGCGTGATCCTGGGCCGGGCGCCGGACGTCGTCCTGCTCCAGGAGATCCGGCCGGAGGTGTTCGGCAGGCTCATGGACAGGCTACGGGGTCTCTATGACGGCCGCCCCGTGTATTGCGCCTATGAGCCGGCAATTCAGCAGGCGGTCGTCAGCCGCTATCGCGTGGAATCCTCGGCGGGCATGGTGGAGAAAGGGCAGGCGCAGCGGGTCGTCCTCCGTCTCCCGAGTGGCCCCATCGCGGTCTTCAACGTGCATCCCCTGAGAAGCGGCGGGTGGCGGCAGAGGTACCAGCAGATCGCCTTGCTTCTAGAAGAGGACGTGCTCCGGGAGAGCGGGCCGGTGATTCTCGGCGGCGATTTCAACGCCCCCGACCACTCGCAGCTCTACGCGCTCGTCGCGGGGCATCTCAAGAACGCCCATCGAGAGGCCGGATTCGGCTTCGGTTTCACCTATCCCTCCTCCGAGCTTCGGTTGCTCGGCCTCGTTCCCGCTCCTTCTCTGGTGCGCATCGACCATGTGTTCTTCAGCGACCAGTTCGTCGCGCTCCGCGCAGGAACCATGGAGGAATCGGGGGGCTCGGACCATCGCCCCGTGTTTGCCGAGCTGGGTTTGAGCTCGAGCGTGGGCAACGGGGACGTGTCTCGAGTCTCGCACGGCGGGCGACGGTAGCTCCTCCTGGCCGGCCCGCGAACGGATCGCATCCTCCGTCCAGCTCGCGGATGCGATCCCTCTCAACCTGTTCGGTGCTCTAAACGACCGAGCGCGATTCGGAAACACCGGGAAGGTTCCGTTCGCCCTGAGCGTAGGGGCGCGCAGCGCCCCGAAGTCGAAGGGCGCCAGCGTTCCAAGGCGCGTGCTTCGACTCCGCGCCCGCTGATGCGGGCCTCAGCACGAACGGGGGTTCTGGTGATCGCGAATCGTGCTCGCCCGTTTAGCCGATCGGTGCTCGGAGCCGGACGTGTCGTGCCGGGTGCCCCCGTCGATTTGCCAGCAGGCGCCGGTATTCCGCCGCGAGGGCCTCCCACATCAGGTCCTGTCGGAACTCCCGCACGACGCGACGCCGGGCCGCTTCACCGTGCCTCGCGCGCAGGGGAGGATCCGACGCGTATCGCCGGAGCGCGTCCGCGAGCGCGCCGACGTCGCGTGGGGGGACGAGCGTGCCGGTCACGCCATCGTGCACCGCATCGACGCAGCCGGGGACGGAGGTCGCCACGACGGGCAGCCCCATGGCCGCGGCCTCCAGAGCCACCTGCGGAAAGCCCTCGCGGTAGGTCGGCAGGGCGAGGATATCCGTCGCCGCATACAGGCGAGGGGTCTCCGGGTCGAGACCGGTGAAGTGGACCGCCGGATCGGCTCGAAGCTCCGCGAGGACGTCGGCCGGAGGCGGGTCGGTCTCGTCGACCGGCCCCACGAGGAGCAGGTGCAGCCCCCGAGCACCGTGCAGCCGCCGCCACGCCTCGGCGAGCTCGACGATCCCCTTGTCGCGCGCGAGCCGGCCGACGAACCCGACGACCATTGCGTCCACCGGGATCCCGTGCTTCGTCCGCGTCGCGCTGCGCGTCGACTCACCAAGCGGGTTGAATCGACCCTCCGTGTCCACCGCGTTCACGCTGCCACCGAGGAGGACCTCGACCTTCTCCGGAGCGCAGAGTCCCTCGGAGACTGCCACCGTCCGGACCGAGTGGCTCACGGCGAGCACGCGATGCGCGAGCAGGCACGAGATCCGCTCCGTCCAGCGCAGGAGCTGCTTGCGCCAGCCGGACGCGGTGACGAAGGGCAGGCCGTGCATGTGATAGACGCGGACGGGGGTCCGGGCGAGCGTGGCCGCGAGCATGCCGAGCAACCCGGCCTTCGGGGTGTGGGCGTCGACGATGGCCGGGCGCACCCTCGCGAGCACGCGCCACAGCCGCCACAGCGCGATCAGGTCCCGGAGCGGCGTGATCCTCCGCATCATCTCGACCGCATGCACGGGAATCCGTTCCTGGTCGCCGAACGCGGACAGCGACGCGCCGAGGTCCGGGCCGGGGGACGAGATCGCGTGCAGGGAGAACCCTGCGCGTCGCATGAACGATGCCTGGCCGCAGAGGAAGTACAGCGTGCCCGGCACGGTCGTCACGTGCACGACGCCGGCCTGATCCGCTCCCGCTGGATGCGCTGACTCGGCAGCAGCGATCACGGATTCGCCAGATGTAACGCCGTTCCGCTGCGCTCGCGCGAGCGGGGCCTCTGGAAGGCGACGAGCTCGGGCACCGGCTCGAGCAGGATGGGGGGCGCGTGCAGGTACGCCGTGGTGCGCCGCTTCTGATCGATGTCGTCGTATACCCGCACCACCTGCTCCACCGCGTAGCCCATCACCTCCGCCACCTCCTCCGGGCGGACGCCATGGTTCTTTGCCCAGAGCATCAGGTCCAGATCGCGGTAATCCAGCGAGAAGAAGAACTCCTCCTGCGACTGGGCGAGGCTGAAGGTGTCGGTGGTGGGCGCGCGTCGCAGGATCTCCGGGATGACCCCGAGGTGGCCGGCGAGCGCGTACGTCTGCGACTTGTACAGGCCGGCGATCGGCTTCACGTCGGCGGCGCCGTCCCCGAGCTTCACGAAGAAACCCTGGTCGTGCTCGAGACGGTTCGCGGTGCCGCCGACGGCGTAGACGCGCAGGTCGGCATGGAAGTACTCGAGCATCTTGCGCGTGCGCTGCTTGAAGTTCGTGGCCGCGACGATCTGCAGCGCGGCGTGCGGCGTCAGCCGCACGCGGCACTCGCCCTCCGGCGTCGCGATCACGGCATGGGGGAAGTTGAGCGCATCCGACCGCAGCCGGTCGCCGTGCATCGCGATCTTCCACGGCATTCCATGGGTGAAGCGCGGGTAGACCGAGCGGAGCGCCTCATCCCGCAGCCGGTAACACCCGGCCGCTTCGAGGATGGGACTGACGTCCTGAACGGCGAAATCGATGCCGAGCTGCTGGCAGAGCCGGGTGGCGTAGACGGTGCTCTCCGAGCTCGAGTCGCGCTCCGGCAGCAAGAGCGCGAAGACCCGCTTCGCTCCGAGCGCCCGTACCGCGAGGGCGGCGACGCAGGCGGAGTCGATCCCCCCGGACACCGCCACGACGAGGCCGCGGCGGCGGAGCCGCTGGAGCACCGCTTCCCGCAGCGCCTCCGAAAGCTCACGCGCCTTCGCCTCGAGATCCAGCTCGAGCACCTGCTTCGAGAACGGCTGCATGGTCCGCTCCTCCTAGGCCGCGCCGGCGGCGCGCAAGAGCTCCTGCTTCAGCACCTTGCCGGCGCCGCTCCGGGGCAGCGCCGGCAGGAAGAACACCGTGCGCGGGACGCAGTGTGCCGGAAGCGCGTCGCGGCAGAACGCGCGCAGATCGCGCTCGGAGACGGGATGGCCCTCCCGGCGCACGACGAACGCGGCCGGGACCTCACCCTGGACGGCGTCGGGCATGCCGGCCACCGCCGCCTCGAGCACCGCTGCGTGGCGCGCGAGCACACGCTCGATCTCGAGCGGGCTCACCCGGTGACCGCCCACCTTCAGCATCTCCTTCGAGCGTCCGACGAGGAAGAAGAAGCCGTCGCGATCTCGGTAGCCGAGGTCGCCGGTGAAGAGGGCGCCGCCGCGGAAGACGGCGGCGGTCTCCTCGGGCGCGTCCAGGTAGCCCGCCGTGACGTTGTCACCGCGCGCGACGAGCTCGCCGACGCCGACCTCGCCTGGAGGGAGCTCGCGGCCAGCCGGATCGAGGACGCGCAGCTCCACGCCCGGAATGGCGATGCCGATCGACCCGGGCTTCTCCTCCGCTCGCTCGGGCGGAAGATAGGCGAGGCGCGCCGTTGCCTCGGTCTGGCCGTACATGACGAAGAGCCGGGCCGGCGCGAACGCGGCGCGCGCCCACCGGACCGTCTCGGGCGCCATCGCCCCGCCCGCCTGCGTGAGGTAGCGGAGCGTCGTCTTCCGGAGCGCGTCGCTCGCGGGCAGCCGACGCAGGATCTCGAACGTGAGGGGAACCCCCGCCAGCCCGGTGCAGCCTTCGGCCCCGATCGCCTCGACGACCACGCGCGGGAAGGCGAAGCGGGGATCGAGGAAGACCGAGCCGCCGGCGAACAGGTGGGTCTGCAAGACGGAGAGCCCGTAGCAATAGAAGAGCGGCAGGATCGCCATCGCCCGGTCACGCTCGCCGAGACCCAGGTACGCGACGATCGATCGCGTGTTCGCGGCGATGTTGCGGTACGTCTGGACGACGCCGCGCGGCCGACCGGTGCTCCCCGACGTGTACAGGATGAGCGCCTCCGCGTCGGGAGGAACCGCCGCGGGCTCGAGGCAAGGCGCCGGACCCCGGACGGCCCCGTCGTCTGCGAGGGCAGTCCAGGTGAGGGTCCGAAGGAGGTCTGGCGGGACCGAATCGCGCTCGGCGCCGCCGATCCAGAGCCGCTCGAGACCGGTCCCCGGCGCGATCGCGCTCCAGTGCGGAGCGTCGGCGGCGCAGATCACCGCGTGCCGGGCGCGCGTCTGCAGGAGCGCCGTCCTCAGCGTCTCCTCGCCCGCCTCCCGGTTGATGGGGACGGCGCAGGCGCCCGCTGCCTGCACCGCGAGGAGCGCCACCGCGGCGAGCGGCTCGTGCGGGAGCACGATGACGACCCGTTGCCCCGGGGCGACACCCGCCGCGCGCATCTCCCCGGCGAGCGCCGAGATCCGGTCCGCCAGGGCGCCGTACGAGAGGCGCACGTGAGGGCCGTCGACCGCGGGCGCGGCCGGATGGGCGCGCGCGTGGGCGAGTACCCAGAGCGCTGGCGAGTCGACGTTCATCGCATCATCTCCACCGCCGCGAGATCCGCGGCGCCGATCGCACGCGGACGGAGGAGCGCGCGCCCGAGGAGCTGGGTGCTGGCGATCGCCATGAGAGCCATTCCATCCGCCTCGGTGGCGTTGCCCGGTTGCGCCTCGACCTTCGTGACGAGCCGGCGGACCTTGTCCAGGTCGAATACCCCCACCTCGCGCAGGGACTCGGGAGCGAACGCCTCGGCACTCCATCCGGGAGCGGAGGGTCCGACGAGCGCGCCTGCAACCGGGGCGCGGTACGGGAACTTCGGTCGTTCGAGGACGTGCCGCGGCAGCCACCGCCTGGCGTACTCACGCAGCACGTACTTCTCGCAGAGCCGGCGGAGCTTCAACTTGTCGGGCAAGCGGGCCGCGTACTCGATGAGGCGGTGATCGAGGAATGGGAACCGCCCTTCGACCGCGTTCGCCATCAGCATCCGGTCGCCCTGCGCGGAGAGGAGATACCCCGAGAGCAGCGTCTCCATCTCGATGTACTGGGCCCGCGCCAGGGGCCGCCACGAGTGGACGCGGGGCGGGAGCGAACGAATGAGCGACTCGACGGGATTCTCACCGTCGGCCCGCGCTGCGAACTCCTGAGAGAAGAACCGTGCGACCCGGCCGCTCGCGCCCCAGCGGATGAGATGCGAGAACTCGACCGCGTCGAGCCGGTCGAGCCCGACGCCGTAGAACTCGCGCAGGAGCTCGGCCCGGAGCGGCGGTCGCGGCAGGGAGGGGTGGAGCCGCCCGAGGTGCGCGGCGCGCCAGGCGGCCTCCGGATTCCGTCCCCAGAACTGCCGGACCTTGGTCTCCTTGTAGAGATCGTATCCGAGGAAGATCTCGTCGGAGCCCTCTCCGGTGAGGACGACGCGGGTCCCGTGCTGCCGGACCGATGCGCTGAGGCGGAGCAGCGGGGCCGGAGCGGAGCGGAGCAGCACCTGCTCGGCATGCTCGACGACCGAGGGCAGCAGCTCGCCGATCTCGCGCTCCACGACCTCCACGGCGACGTGCCGCGTCCCGAGCCGGTTCGCCACGTCGTCCTGGTAGAGCCTCTCGTCGTAGGCGCCCTGCGGGAACCGGACCGAGAAGGTCGAGAGCGTTCCTCCCAGCGCGCGCTGGGCGATGGCGCAGACGACGCTGCTGTCGAGGCCACCCGAGAGATAGGCCGCGACAGGAACGTCGGCTCGCAGCCGGAGCCGCACCGCATCCTCGAGAAGGTGACCGACCTCGTCGATCGCGCGTTCGAGGTCGATCCCCTCTCCGGGCGCGTGCTCGACGTCCAGATCCCAGTACCGCTCGACGTCGAGCCGCCCGTCGGAGAAGCGCGCGACCGATCGGGGCGGCAGGGAGAGGACCCCGTCGAAGAGCGTTCGCGGCGCGACCGGGGACCAGAGCTGGACCGTCTGCTTCAATCCCGCGGGATCGAGGGCCGGGCGCGCCCACCCTCCGGCGAAGAGCGCCTTGGCCTCGGAGGCGAAGGCGAGCTCTCCGCCGGCGAGCGTGTAGAACAGCGGCGCGATCCCGACGCGGTCGCGCGCCAGCCAGAGCTCGCGCGACCGCGGATCCCAGAGGGCGAATGCGAACTGTCCGTTGAGCTCGCGGACGCAGGAGATCCCAAGGGCGAGGTAGCCGGCGAGGATGACCTCCGTGTCCGAGCGCGTGCGAAACCGGTGCTCCCGAAAGCGAGCGCGCAGCTCGACGTGGTTGAAGATCTCGCCGTTGAAGACCACCGTCACGCCGCTCACGGGGTCGCGCATCGGCTGAGCGCCCCCGGCGAGGTCGATGATCGCGAGCCGGGCGTGGCCGAGCGCGATGCCGTCGAGCAGGACGGCGCGCTGCCCGTCGGGGCCGCGGTGCCGCAGGCTCGCCGTCATGCGGCGCAGCCGGTCGACGTTACGATGCGGCTCGGACGCGGGCGTGCCGCGCGGGACCGTGAAGCCTGCGATGCCGCACATGGGTACTCAGGCCGCGGAGCGGTTGAGCTTCCGCTCCACGAACGCGGCGGCCCGCGCGACGGAGTCGAGGTTCTCGGGGACGAGGTCGGGACGAGGTCCTCGTCGAGGATCTCGATCCCGAACTGCTCCTGGAGGAACGCTACGAGCTGCAACATCCCCATCGAGTCGATGATCCCGGCGCGCAGGAAGAGCTCCTCGTCCGAGAAGTCGTCGACGAAGAACGTCTCCGTGACGAAAGATCTGATGCGCTCGCGGACGGTCATACCCTGCCCCATCGCCACCCTCCCCGGGCCGTACCCCCGACCCCATACTCAACCGCTACCGCTCCTCCTTCACGCGCAGAGGAGTGGCCGCTCGAGACCGGAGAAGTGTGGGCATGCGGGAAGGTGCCCACCAGCACCCCAGTACTACTCGGTCACTCCTGCGCCATTGAATCCCGAGCCGCCCGTGACGAGAACCTTCACGCCGCGAGCACCTCCGCGTAGATACCGGTCATCTTCCGAAGGACGATGGGGAGAGCGAACTCCTGCTCGACGATTCGCCGCCCAGCCGCCCCGAAGCGACGCCGCGTCTCCGGATCGCGCGCGAGGGAACGGACGGCGTTCGCGAGACCTTCGGCGTCGCGGGCCTTCACGAGAAGCCCGTTCACGCCATCGCGGACAATCTCGCGGCAGCCAGGCACATCCGTGGCCACGAGCGGCCGGCCGCACGCCGCCCCCTCGAGCAACGCCCGCGGAATGCCCTCCCGGTAGTAGCTCGGCAAGCACACCACGTGGCTCCCCGAGAAGAGCGAGGCCATATCTTTCTGGAAGCCGAGCCAGCGGACGTCTCCCTGATCGTGGAGCTCCGAGAGCTCTGCCTCACTCAAGCTGCCGGGGTTAGCCGGGTCGGCCGCTCCCGCGAGCACGAACTCGACGTCGACCCCCTCGCCCCTGAGCATCCGGGCTGCTGCGACGAACTGCATGATCCCCTTCTCGCGCAGCATCCGCGCGGCGAGTGTCACGCGAACGCGGCCCGCGGGCTCGGGAGAGGGACGGAACGCATCCACGTCGACGCCCACCCCGGGCAGCACACGGGCGTTCGCGGCAGTGCAGACCCCGGCCTGGACCATGACGACGCGGTCGTCGGGGTTCTCGAATACGTTGATGGTCCCCTGCCGCGGCACGGCTGCGGCGAGCGCGGCGGCGAGGAGGGTCCGCGTGACGGCCACCGCTGGCTTTCCCGATTCCGTGAAAGCGTAACCCAGGCCAGCGAAGGCATTCACGACCGCTGGGACTCCGGCGAGCCGCGCTGCGAGCGACCCGTACAGGATGGGCTTCAATGTGACGTGGTGGACGATGTCGGGCCGTAGACGCCGGTAGAGGCGCGTCAGCTCCAACACGTTCCAGGCTTCGAAGAGGGGGTTCCTTCCCTTCCGGGAGAGCCGGAGGGGGTGATACGGAAAGCCGCTCGCGATGATCGGCTCCTCTCCGCCACCGACCCCGCTCGCAATGTGGACGTCAAAACCCTGGGCGCGAGCGTACTCGGCCAGGGACAGCCTGTTCATCACGAAGGCCCAAGGTACGTCCACTACGAATAGCATCCGGCTCATGAGGACTCACCCGTCCGCGGGATCTCCACAAGGAAGCCTATCCGATCCCTTTGCTCCGTCGCTTGCGCAGGATATGAGCGGTCCGCCGTGATCGCAAGCGTCCTCGCGTGGGTTGAACATCCTCGTCGCAGCCTGTGTCTCGTCCGAATATTGTGAAGAACTGCAATTAGCGCGTTGGGATCTGGCCGACCGATGGACTGAGCCCATATTCAAGCACGATTCTCTCCCTTCCATCTCTCGTTACCAAGACCTTGACGACACGTGCTCCCATGAGACGGTGCACGACCTCCACCTGTCGGTTGAGACGGTCGGTCTCCAATCTCACTGTGCTTGCTCCCAGCGTTTCCAGGCTTCGCAGGACTTCTTTGATGAGCGAAGTCGATTGTCCATGCGATCGGTAGCTGGGCAACCAACCCCAGTAAGCGATTCGTGCGCCCGAAGATACGACATATTCGTCGCCAGGCGACCGTGCCGAGAGAGATCTATTTCTCACATAGATTTCCCATATGAGGCTCGGTCTCCGAATCAGGACGGGAATCACAGCGAGAAGGAGCTTGAAACGCCCTTTCCGAATCGCTTCAAGCTGCCTTTTCGAATCCAGTGTGGCTGAGACCAACCCCACAATGCCATCCCTCCCCGCATCGGCACACAGAATCACTGTCATGCGCTCGCTGAGCAAGATCTGATAGTACTTTACGAAGAACTTCTGCCCCAGGCGATGCATGAACCCACCCGGCTGCGCCAAAGCGCAGCTGAAATGGAGGTGGGCCAACGATTCTGCATCGCGGGGATCCGCCCGCCTGATCAATATCGAGTCTTCATGGTGTTTCATTGGACTCGTTCGTGGCGGGCGAGGAGTCTCCCGCCATGCCTCAATGCGGGCCCCCGCGGTGCGCCGCGATAATGGCGAGAACGGCCTCGACCACGCGCTCGACCTGCTCGTCGGTCATCGCCGAGTACATGGGCAGCGAGATGGAGCGAAGATAGGCGTCGTGCGCGACGGGGAGGCTCTCCGGACGATAGCCGAACGTCTCGCGATAGTACGGGTGCTCGTGCAACGGGATGAAGTGGACGGAGGCGCCGATCCCGCGTCCATGGAGCTCCTCGATGAAGCCGTTGCGGTCGATGCCGAGGAAGCGCGGCACGGTCTTGATCACGTACAGGTGGTATGCGCTGGTCCGGTCCTCGGCCGGCATCAGCAGCTCGAGCGCGTTCTCCCCCCGGAACGCTTCGTCATAGCGCTTCGCGATGGCCTCGCGCCGCGCCCGCATCGCCTCCGCGCGCACGAGTTGCGCGAGGCCGAGGGCGGCCGCGACGTCGCCGAGGTTGTATTTGAACCCGGGGGCGAGGATCTCGTAGTACCAAGTGCCGCCGGTCATGTAACGCTTCCACGCGTCGCGCGAAACGCCGTGGAGCGACATGATCCGCATCCGATCGGCCCAGTCGGAGCGTGACGTGACCGCGGCTCCGCCCTCGCCGGTCGTGATGGTCTTGGTCGCATAGAACGAGAAGCAGGTCACGTCGGCGAGCTCCCCGACGTTGCGCCCTCGATACCAACATGGGAAAGCATGCGCGGCGTCGGCGACGACGGCGATGCCCCGTGGGCGCGCAGCTGCGGCGATCTCGTCCATGTCTGCCGGAACACCTGCGAAATGAACTGGGATGATCGCGCGCGTGCGAGGCGTCATCGCCCGCTCGACCGCGGCGACGTCGAGGTTGTGGTCCGACGCCCGCACATCCACGAGCACCGGCACGGCGCCGAGGTAGCGCACGACCTCCGCGGTGGCCGCGAACGTCATCGTCGGGACAATCACCTCGTCCCCGGCCCGCACGTTCGCCGCCTCCAGCGCGAGGTGGAGCGCCGCCGTGCACGAGTTCACCGCCACGCAGTATGGCGCGCCTACCGCGTCGCCGAAGCGCGCCTCGAACTCCTTCGCGCGGGGTCCAGTGCTGAGCCACTTCGATCGCAGGACCTCGAGGACGGCGTCGGTCTCGGCGCTCGTAAGGTCGGGCAGCGCGAAGGGGATGAATGGGTTCGGAGTCATCTGAGCAACGCGGCGAGCGTCCGTAAGACCAGCGCAAAGTCGGTTCCGAGGGACATCTCGTCGAGGTAACGATGGTAAAGCGCAATCTTCGCCGGGAGCACGACTTGCACGTATGTCGCCTCCGCGTCAGGTGAGCCGCCCAGCTCGGCTTCCTCGTCGCGATACTCGATCGCCGCGAAGTCGGTCAATCCTGGCCGAACGGTCAGAATACGCGCGTAGGCGTCTGGGAAGAGCCGCACGTACCGTTCCAGCTCCGGGCGAGGACCGACGATGCTCATGTCTCCCACGAGGACGTTCCAGAGCTGCGGAAGCTCGTCCAGTTTGGTGCGCCGCAGGATACGACCCACCGGCGTCACGCGCGCATCCGTTCCCGTCGTAATGGATGGTCCGCTCGCGCCAACCATCATCGACCGGAACTTCAGGATCGTAAACGGACGTCCACCGAGCCCCACCCGCTGTTGCCGAAAGAGGACCGGGCCTGGCGACCAGAGCTTCACCATGGCAGCGATGGCGGCGATGGCCGGAAAGAGCACGAGGAGCCCCGTCGTAGCGAGGACGACATCCATCGTGCGCTTGGCCCAGCGGTAGCGGCTCGTCACATTGCACGTACCGCCCCGCTTCAAGTCGCCGCTCGCGCTCTCATCAGCCCGGTTCTTCGTCAAGGCTATGCGCGCCATCCCCCTCCTCGTTCCCTCCTGTGTAGGACGGCGTACGGCTGGCGACCGAGTCCCCAAGCTGCGCCTCGTTCCGCGGCGCCGGTATGACCCTGTGGCAGTCCCGCGGATCATCGGGCGACCTGGTCTGGTCGTTCCGCGAGGGACGCGGCCGCGGTCGCCGATCCCACATCGTCGACTGCTGGCGCTCGCGGCGGTCGAGCAGACGGCGCTCCCGAGGCGACCGTC
>WNGF01010730.1_pt1 | contig 13322 bp, 8 predicted proteins | sample 5400641 | NCBI WGS metagenome assembly WNGF01 (sample SAMN13153371, study PRJNA577476) | soil metagenome | isolation source: 80 cm soil or saprolite under grassland replicate 2 | place: USA:California | collected 2016-06-15
GAGGTCGCGCAGGGTGAAGCCGTCGTGGCACGTGACGAAGTTCACGCTCGCGTAGATCTTTCGCCCGGCCGCCTGGTGCAGGTCGGCGGACCCGGAGAGCCGCCAGCCCAGCTCGTCGTGGACGATGTCGCCCTTCCAGAAGCGGCGCACGCAGTCGCGGAACTTGCCGTTCCACTCCGACCAGCGCACCGGGAACTGCCCCACGTCGTAGCCGCTCGGCCCCACGTCCCACGGCTCCGCGATGAGCTTGACGCGGGCGAGCGTCGGGTCCTGGTGGCACGCCTGCAGGAAGTTGCCGCGCGGGTTGAAGTCGAACGGGTCGCGCGCGAGGGCGGTCGCGAGGTCGAAGCGGAAGCCGTCGACGTGCATCACCTCCACCCAGTAGCGGAGCGAGTCCATGACGAGCTTCAGCGTCTGCGGGTGGGGCACGTTGAGGGTGTTCCCGCACCCCGTCGAGTCCCAGAAGTGCCGGGGGTCGTCGGGCGAGAGCCGGTAGTAGGTGGCGGTGTCGAGCCCCTTCAGCGAGAGCGTCGGGCCGAGCTCGTTCCCCTCCGCCGTGTGGTTGTAGACGACGTCGAGGATGACCTCGATGCCCGCCCGGTGCAGCGCCCGCACCATCTGCTTGAACTCGGCGACCTGCTCGCCGGGCGCGCGCGACGAGCAGTACCGCTGCTCCGGGGCGAAGAAGCAGAGCGTGCTGTAGCCCCAGTAGTTCTCGAGGCCCTTGTCGGTGAGGGAGGCGTCGTCGGTGAACTCGTGGACGGGCAGGAGCTCGACCGCGGTGACGCCGAGCTTCTGGAGGTGGGCCACGGCGGCGGGGTGCCCGAAGCCGGCGTACGTGCCGCGCAGCTTCTCCGGCACCTCGGGATGACGCATCGTGAAGCCGCGGACGTGCACCTCGTAGATGATGGAGCGGTGCCATGGGTGCGCCGGGGGCGCGTCGCCCGCCCAGTCGAAGACGTCGCCCATCACCAGGGCCTTGGGCACGCCCGGAGCGCTGTCGCGCTCGTCGGGCACGTCGTCGCCCTCGCCAGGGCGGTGGGCGAAGATGGGCTGCTTGAAGTCGGCCTCGCCGACGAGCGCGCGCGCGTACGGGTCCACGAGGAGCTTGTGTCCGTTGTAGCGGAGCCCGCGCGCCGGATCGTACGGGCCCCACGCGCGGATGCCGTAGAGCGCCCCGGGCGCGAGCCCAGGGACGTACCCGTGCCAGACGTGCGCCGTCACCTCCGAGAGCGGGATCCGGCGCGTCTCCCTCGCGGGATCGCGCTCGTCGAAGATGCAGATCTCGACGCGCTCGGCGCCGCTCGAGTACACGGCGAAGTTCACGCCCTCCTCGTCCGCGGTCGCTCCGAGAGGGTGTGGGCGGCCCGGCCAGACCTTCTCTCCCATTGCACCCGAAATCTAGGCACTGCCGTCGGGCGGGGTGCCGGCGGCCGCGGTACAAAGCGCGGATGGGGCCGGGCCTCATCTACGGCGCCTACGGGTACACCGGCGAGCTCGTCGCGCGCCGCGCCGTGGCGCGCGGCCTCCACCCCATCTTCGCCGGGCGCCGTGCCGAGGCGCTCGCGCCGCTCGCGCGCGAGCTCGCCCTCGAGCACCGCGCGTTCGCCCTCGACGCGCCTGCCGCGCTCCATCGCGGCCTCGCGGGCGCCGGCGCCGTGCTGCACTGTGCCGGACCGTTCTCCCGGACCGCCCGGCCGATGGCGCTCGGCTGCCTCCGGGCGCGCTGCCACTACCTCGACATCACCGGCGAGGTCGCCGTCTTCGAGCATCCCATGGGGAGACCTGGTGAGCGCCTGGCACTCGACGGGCATCCCGGACATCGAGGTGTACGCGACGGCGCCGCGCCTTCTCCGGATCGTCGCGCCCGCCTTGCGCCTCGCCGGTCCCCTCCTCGGAAGCGCTCCGGTCCGGCGCCTCCTCGCTGCCCGCATCCGCGCCGGGGCGCCGGGTCCGGCGGCGGAGGAGCGCGCGCGGGGCCACGCGACGCTGTGGGCTGAGGCGGCCGCCGGCGATCGGCGCGCGGCGGCCCGGCTCGACACCCCGGACCCGTACACGCTGACCTCGCTCACCGCCGTGGCGGCCCTGGAGCGCGCGCTCGCGGGCGACGTGCCGCCGGGGTTCCAGACGCCGTCGAAGGCGTTCGGGGCCGACTTCGTCCTGGCGGCGGAGGGCACGGCGCGGCGCGATCTGTGATTAACATCCCCGGAGCGAGCTGGAAGGAGCTGCCTCATTCCACACCGCCACGCGACGCGCCGCGTCCACGACCCCCGCACGGCCACGTCCCGCGACGACAGCGTCGCCGTCGAGGAGCCGCTCGAGATCCGCATCGCGGGCGACGCCGTGGCGGTGACGATGCGGACGCCCGGCGACGACGGCGAGCTCGCCCTCGGGTTCCTCTTCGCCGAGGGCATCATCGCCTCGGCGGCCGACGTCGGATCGGTCGCGCACTGCGGCCGCCCGGGGGAGGAGGGCTACGGCAACGTCATCGAGGTGACGTCCGCGCCGGGCATCGCCCTCGAGTACGAGCGCGTGGAGGCGAGCCGGCGCGGGACGCTCACGACGTCCGCCTGCGGCGTGTGCGGCCGCCGCACCGTCGACGATCTGATGGCCTCGTGCGGGCGCGTCCCCGACGGCCCGCGCCTCCCGGCGGCGCTCGTGGCATCGGCGGTGGCGAGCCTGCGCGAGGCGCAGGGCGTCTTCGCGCGGACGGGCGGCACCCACGCGGCGGCGGCGCACGACGCCCGCGGAGCGCGCCTGGTCGCCCGCGAGGACGTCGGGCGCCACAACGCCGTGGACAAGGTCGTCGGCGCGCTGCTCCGGGACGGGCGCGTCGGCCCGCGCGCGCCGCCCGGGGACGGCCGCCCCGCGCTCCTCGTCGTGAGCGGCCGCGCCAGCTTCGAGATGGTCCAGAAGGCGACGCGCGCGGGCATCGCCATCCTCGCGAGCGTCTCGGCGCCGACATCGCTCGCGGTCGACCTGGCCCTCGACGCCAACGTGACGCTCGCCGGGTTCGTGCGTGGAGAGACCCTCAACGTCTATGCGCACCCCGAGCGCATCGGCTCCTGACCCGCCTGGGGTCAGGAGGACCCGGGGCGCCGTGAGCGCGCCGCCTTGCGGGGCGCGTCCCAAGCTCGTAGAGATCGCCGACATACACGCATGGTGATGAGGCTCGGTGTCGCGCTCGTCTCGATGGCGCTGGCGCTCCCGGCAGGCGCCGCCACGGTGAAGCTCGGGGTCATCAACTCGATGACTGGCCCGCAGGCGCCGATCGGCGAGAGCCTGACGAACGGGATCAAGCTCGCGCAGGAGGATCTCAAGAAGAAGGGGATCGACGTGCAGCTCGTGTGGGAGGACGACACGGGCAAGCCGCAGGTCGGTCTCTCCGCGCTCGAGAAGCTCGCCACGCGCGACAACGTGGCCGGCGTGGTCGGCGCGTACACGTCGGCCGTGACGAGCGCGGTGGCGAAGGCGGCCGAGCGCTACAAGGTCGCGCTCGTGAACCCGGTCGCGTCGAAGGAGGAGATCACGCGCCAGGGGTACAAGTGGGTCTTCCGCGTGTCGGCGACGACGGGCGACTACGCCGCCATCCTCATCGACATGGCGCTCTCGCTCGGCCAGCCGAAGACGATCGCCATCCTCAACGAGAACACCGACTTCGGCGTATCGGGGGGGAAGAGCGCCCGCGCCTACGCCGAGAAGAAGGGCCTCAAGGTCGTCTTCGAGGAGGCCTACTCCCAGGGCTCGCCCGACTACCGCTCGACGCTCGTGAAGGTGAAGGGCACGAACCCCGACCTCGTCTTCATGGTCTCCTACGTCGCGGACGCCGTGCTCCTCATGCGCCAGTCGCGCGAGGTGGGGCTGAAGCCGCAGGCGTTCCTGGGCGCCGGCGCCGGCTTCTCGACCGCGCAGTTCGCGGCGGAGAAGGACATCTCGCACGGCATCTTCTCGTCGACGCAGTGGACGTCGGCCGTGAGCTGGCCGGGCGCGAAGGACTTCGCGGAGCGCTACCAGAAGGCGTTCGGGACCGGGGCGACGTACCATGCCGCCACCGCCTACGCCTCGATGATGATCCTGGGCGAGGAGGCCTCGAAGGCGAACGGCGACCGCGAGAAGCTCCGCCAGGCGCTCGACGCGGGGAGCTGGAACGGGGTGGACGGCCTGGTGAAGTTCGCCGACTACGAGGGGTACGCGAACCAGAACAAGCACCAGATGCTGGTCGAGCAGGTGCAGGACGGGAAGCACGTGACCGTGTGGCCGAAGGAGCTCGCGACCGGGAAGCCCATCTGGCCCTTCCCCGGGTGGAGGTGACCCGGAGCGGCGCCGCCGCGCGATGAACGACGAGGGGGCCGGCGTCTCGCGGCGTCGCCGTGCCCTCGCGCGCCTCGCTGAACAAGGCGCGTCTCGGCCGGGCGCGGATCTCGAAAGGGGTAGACGGGCATCCCGCACGGCCACGCCAGATCACGAGGGGTGTTGCGCGCGGCGCGCTCTCTCGCCAAGCAACGTCCTGCTCTCCCCTCTTCACAGGAGGCAGGACGATGATCTCGATCCGCGCGAGGAGCCTCGCCGTGCTGCTCGCTGCCGCGCCCGCCGCTGCGAGCGGCCAGATGCCGAACGCCTACGGTCCGAACGTCAACGCCGAGACGGCGCGGAAGGTGGCCGCCGCCGCCATCGCCGAGGCGAAGAAGAACGGCTGGACGATGGCCGTCGCGGTGGTGGACACGAGCGGCACCCTCGTCCACTTCGAGCGGGTGGACAACACGCAGACGGGCAGCATCCGGGTGGCGCAGGAGAAGGCGCGCACGGCGGCGCAGTTCAAGCGTCCCACGAAGGCCTTCGAGGACGCCATCGCCGGTGGACGCCAGGCGGTCCTCGGGATCCCGGGCGCGACCCCGGTCGAGGGTGGCGTCCCGCTCCTCGACGCCGGCAAGATCGTCGGGGCCGTCGGCGTGAGCGGCGGCATGGGGCAGCAGGACGCCCAGTGCGCGAAGACGGGGGCCGACCTGCTGGCCGGCTCGGCGGGCGGCGCGACACCGGTGCCCGGCGCGAAGCCGTAGCCTAAACGTAGCCTAAACGAAGAGAACATGATTCGCGAACACGCGAGCGAAGCGAGCGCGCCGGGGCGCTGCCGGAGAGGCGGCGCATCTCGCCTCCGGCAGCGCACGGGACCCCGGCCTGCAGGAAGGGGCAAGCTGATCGGGGTGCAGGCACTCGAGGCGCCTGCACGAACTCTGCTCGGCGGCGAGGGGCGTAGCCCTCATGATTGTCAGATGTCGCGCCGCGGCGAGGATGCGGCGTAGCTGACGGCGGGCGGCATCGGCCGTGAAGGACGGCAGCCGTTCGAGCAGCGGCGCCGTGGACGTGGGCGGCGCTCGCGCGGCGACCGTCGCACGCGAGGCGCTACCGCCCGTGCGAGCCGGAGCCGCGTGATCGGCATACGAGAGCGCACTGCGCCCGCAGGCTGCACTTCGACACTCGCGCCCAGACGAGAGAAGAAGGTGGCGCGGAGAGGCGGGGAGGTGGGAGCCCGAAGGCACCGTCGCGCTCGCGCGTGGGTGTGCGGCGACGCGATCCCGTCGCGCGAGCGCAGTGGCTCGTGTTGCGACGACCCAACTGGTAGTGAACATCGTGAACGATCCCTCTTGACGCGTTTCACGCCGAACGGCGGTCGTGCGGATCGCTTCTCGCGACGATGCCCATCCTGAGCGCCCCGCGGGCCTCACGGAGGCGCGAGCTCGCATTCCCACGAAAACGCGCGCCCTCCTCGCCGGAACCGCAAGGCGGGACCGCCACGCGCGTTCCCGGACGCTCGGAAAACGCGTGGTACCAAGGAGAGGACCATCACCGGAGGTGCACCGTGCACGCGACCAGCCCCGCCTCGCTCGATTCCGCCGCGCTCTCCCGACGCCTCTCGCAGCTGGCCGGGAGCGAGCGCGAGGTCCAGGTCGACTTCCTCCTCCATCTCTCCGAGTACGACCTCCGCCGCGCTTGGCTCGAGGCGGGCTTCGGCTCGCTATGGGAGTTCCTCACCCGAGCGCTCCACTACCGCGAGGGCGCCGCTCACCGCCGCATCAGGACCATGCGCGTCCTGCGAAGGTTCCCTCACCTCGCAGAGGCGCTCCGAGATGGGAGGCTCTGCTTGACCACGGCGGCGCTCCTCGAGCCTGTCCTCACCGAGGAGAACGCGGCCGACCTCGTCGCGCGCGCCGCCTTCAAGTCGAAGGCCGAGGTGGAGCACCTGGTCGTCTCCATCCATCCGCGGAGCGCGCCGAAGGACGGCATCCGCAAGCTGCCCGAGCGTCGTGAGGCGCCGACCGCCGCGTCCTTGCTGCTCGCGGCTCCCGCACCTGACACGGCTCCCGGGACGCCATCGACAGCGCTCGATGGCCCCGGACCCGCGCGCGCTCCCGAGGCGCGTCCCACCATTCGGCCGGTGTCGGCCGACACCTATTCGCTGAACGTCAAGATCGACGCCGTCCTGAAACGCGAGCTCGATCAGCTCACGGAGCTCCTCTCCCATAAGATCCCGAACGGCGACCTCGCGGCGGTGCTGCGCGAGGCAGTCCAGTGCGCGATGGAGAAGCACGGGAAGCGCCGGGGCGCCGTCGAGCCGGCGCGGAAGGTGAAGCGAAGGGCCTCGCCGGAGCGGTCCGCGACCGCGTCCAGGCTCCGCGACCTCATCCCGGCCGAGGTCCGGCGGCAAGTCTGGAAGAGGGATGGCGGCTGTTGCGCCTGGATCGGTCCGGACGGCCGCCGCTGCTGTAGCAGGTGGAGGCTCGAGGTCGACCACATCCACCCCGCGGCGCTCGGAGGCCCTTCGACGATCGACAACCTGCGCCTGCTCTGCGCGGCCCATAACAACCTTCACGCAGAGCAGACGTTCGGGCGCGCGTACATGGCGCGCTTCCGGCGAGCTAGCCCAGGACGGGTGAATTCGCTGCCCCCAGGAGAAGCGACCGCGAACATCGCGACGCGGGGGCCGACCGGCCACGCGCGAGCCGGCGCCACGGGGCCGGGCACGCCGGACGGTCTCGAACGTGAGGCACCGCAGGACGTTGTCCGCCACACACGACGCGACCGCGACTAGAAATGGACCGCCTGCGCCCGCGCCGCGCGGGCGCGGAAGGCGTCCATCCAGCGCTCGCCCGAGAGGGCGCGCGCGAGCTCGACCGCGACGTGGCGCGGCGCGGCGCCCAGGGCCGCGTTGCGCCCGAGCCCCTGGAGACAGGACGGGCAGTTCGTGAGGAGCACCGCGGCGCCCTGGCCGCGCGCGAGCGCCTCCTCGAGCGCGGCGGTCTTCCGGTGCAGCATGGCGTCGGTGATGTCGGGGCGGGAGAGCGCGAGCGTCCCGGCCTCCGAGCAGCAGTGCGGCACCGCCTCCGCGTCGATCCCGGCGAGCTTCGAGAGCACCGCCGGGGCCTGGCCGTCGAGCGAGTCGTGGCAGGGCGCGTGGTAGAGGTAGCGCGCGCCGCCGGGCGCCTTCACGGCGAGGCCGCGGTCGAGCGCGAAGCGCGCGACGTCCTGCACGCCGCACCCGAAGATCTTGCCCGCCTCCATCGCCCCCAGCGCCTCTCGGCACGTGCCGCAGGTGACGACCACCGCGTCGAAGGCGACGTAGCTGAACATCTCGCGGATCTGGCTGAAGAGGATGGTGTCGCGGAGCACCATCCGGCCGTGCTGCTCGGTGCGCGCGTTCGTCCAGGCGGGGAAGCCGCAGCAGAGGAAGGGCGGCGGCAGCACCACCCGCGTGCCCGTCTCGGCGAGCACGTGCAGGGCGGCCATCGAGACGCTCGAGTGGAGCCGCTCCGAGCCGCAGCCCGGGAAGTAGAAGACGGTCGCCTTGGCGTCGCCGTCGGGCTCGAGGACGAGCGCCTCGCCGGGCGCGCAGGGCGGCAGGACGTCTCGCAGCGTGGCGGCGTCCAGGGGCGGCACCGGCGAGCGGAGGAGCTGCAGCGGGTAGGACGAGGTGCCCGCGTCGCGGTCTTGCGATGGGCCCACGACCGCCGAGAGGGCGCGCTGGAGGCGGCCGCCCAGGCGCAGCACCCCGGCGCGGAAGACCGCGTTGAAGGCGGGCGAGGTGGATTCGAGATAGCGCAGCGTCGCGCGGGTGGGCGCCGCGTGGTGCTTGTACCCGTGCGCCATCAGGATCTCGCGCTCGAGGACGGACACATCGCCGGTGTCGATGTCCACCGGGCACGGCTTCGCGCACTTGTGGCAGATGGTGCAGTGGTCGGCGACCTCCTCCAGGTGGCGGAGGAGCTCGAACGACGACGACCGCTCGCGCTGCGCCTCGTAGAGGAGCGCCTCGATGAGGGCGCCGATGGCCAGGTTCTTGTTGCGCGGGTGGAAGAACATGCCGCGCGCGGGGTGGTACACGCAGCAGTCGGGCTTGCACTTCCCACAGCGCACGCAGCCCGCGATCTTGACCGCCAGCTCCTCGAGCTTGCCGTGCTGGAGGATGCGCGCCTCCAGCTCGAGCAGGTTGAACGAGGGGGTGAAGATCCGATCGAGCACGGCGAGGTCCTGCAGCTTCCCCGGGTTCATCGTGCCGCGCGGGTCGACCTCGCGCCGGTACGCCTCCAGCTCGGCCACGATCTCCGGCTCCAGGTACTTGAGCTTCGTGACGCCGATGCCGTGCTCGCCCGAGCAGACGCCGCCGAGCCGCGCCACCTCCGCCATCACGCGGTCGACCGCGTGCTCCGCGCGGCGCATCATGGCGCGGTCGTTCGAGAGGACCGGGATGTTCACGTGCACGTTGCCGTCGCCCGCGTGCATGTGCGTGGCGAGCACGATGCGGCGGCGCCGCTCCTCGGCGAAGAGCGCGTCGATGCCCTCGGCGAGCGTCCGGTAGCCGCGCACGAGGTCGAGCAGGTCCCTGCGGAGCGCCTCCGCGAGCGCCACCGAGCGCAGCTCCCGCTCGCCCGCGCCCTCGAGCGCCGCCGCGGCCTCGTCGCAGCGGGCGAGGGCGACCGCGATCTTCTCCGGGAGCCAGGTGGCGTCCTCCTCGCGCGCCGCCTCGAGGTGCGAGCGCACGCGCGCCGCGAAGGCGCGCTGGCTGGCGCGCTCCTCGTCCACGTTCATGGCGTCGCAGAAGCGCGCGAACTCCGCGAGCGCCTCGAGCGGGAGCACGATGTCCTCGTTGAGCTTGAAGGCGTTCGTGCGGGCCGCGATCGCGCCGAGCTTCTTGCGGTCGGCCCAGAAGCGCTTCGCCTCCGCCTTGTCCTTCGCCTCGAAGAGGAACGTGTTGCCGTGCCGCGAGAGGATGTCGCGGATCCGCGCCACGCCGCGCGCGGTCTCCTCGGGCGCGTGGCCGACGACGTCGATGAGGAGGACGGCCTTGGGGGCGTCGGCGCGGGGCGCCTTCACCTTGTAGGCGATGGCACGCACGTACTCGTCGTCGAAGTGCTCGAGCGCCTGCAGGACCTCGCCGCCCTCGTTCGGGAACGCGCGGGCGAGCTGGAGGATGACGTTGCTCGCCTCGTCCATGTCCGGGCCGAAGAACTCGAGGCAGAGCGTCCGCGAGGATGCGTATGCCGGGTAGAGCACGAACTCGGCGGAGGTGATGACGCCGTCCGTGCCCTCCTTCTGGACGCCGGGGAGGCCCTTCAGCGCCTTGTTGGTGATGTCCTTCCACAGCCCCTGGCGCCGGATCTCGTGGCCGGCGAGCGCGATGGTCCGGGTGAGGCCGCCCTCCGCGTCGCGCACCTCCCAGGTGACGGCGTCGCCGGGCAGGATCTTGCGGAGCTGGTGGTCGGTGCGGCGGACCGTGAACCGCGCGCCGCCCGGCATCGCGATCGCGTAGCCGAGCAGGTTGTCGATGCAGGTGCCCCACAGCACCGCCGTCTTGCCGCCCGCGTTCTCGGCGATGTTGCCGCCGATGGTGCAGGCCCACGCGCTCGTCGGGTCGGTCGCGAAGACGAGGCCGTCCCCGGCGGCGTGCTCCATGGCGCGCTCGGTGATGACGCCCGCCTCGAGCCGCATGACGCTGGAGATGACCGTGCGGCCGTCCGCGAGCGCGAACGGCCGCGCCTCGACGCCGAGGATGTGGTTCAGCTTCTCGGTGTTCACGACCACACAGCCGGCGCGGAGCGGGACCGCGCCGCCGGTGAGGCCGGTGCCGGCGCCGCGCGGGATGGCCTTGAGGTCGAGCCCCTCGATGGCGGCGAGGAGCGGCGCCACCTGCGCCTCCTCCGTCGGCATGACGACGGCGAACGGGAGGTGCAGCCGCCAGTCGGTCGCGTCGGTGGCGTGCGAGACGAGCGCGAACGGGTCGAAGAGGACGTTCTCCTTCCCCACGATCGGCGCGAGCGCCGCCAGCGTGCGCGCCCGCGCCGCCGGCATCCCGGCCAGCTCGCGCTTCAGGTCGTCGAGGAGCGCGCGGGTGGCGGTGATGACCTCGACGACGAGCGCGTCGGCGCCGGCGTGCGACTCGACCACGGCGAGGTCGGTCTCGAGGTGCTTGAAGAGGCGCCGGCGCCGCTGGCCGGCGGCCACCAGCTCCTCGTAGAGGTACGCGTTCCGGCGGTGGACGAGCACCTCGCCGAAGACCCGCATGAGCAGCCGCGCGGAGCGGCCGGTGACGCGCCGCACCCGGAGCGACTCGAGCTTCTCCCACATCCCGTCGCCGAGCAGGTGGGTGAGCGCCTGCCGATCGTCGGCCGAGGTGTAGTTGAAGGGGATCTCGCGGTGGCTCGTCTTGGTGGCGTTCATCCGGGGGCTCGCCCGACCGTGTGCGTCACGAGGGGGGAGGGGAGGTTTACTAGCAGATTTCGTGCCTTGACGAGGAGGCCCCCAGGGCACGAAAAGGCCCGCCGCGGGGGCACGGCGTTGCGTTTCGCCCGCGGCGCTCGGCAGAAAATGCGTTCACACGCGGGGACGCCGAAAGAAACCTCCCCGCGCGGCGCCCCCCTCGACGTCCTGAAAAGCTCCCCCCTCGGCGTTATCGAGGGAGCATGGCTGAACCCGCCGTCGCAGTACGCGATGCTGTTGCCCGTTCGGGGCGTGACCCCGTCGTGAACGACATGAGCATCCAGGTCGCGACCGTGAACGGGTCGGGATCGCAGAGCGCGAACACCGTCCTCCTCCGGACCATCTTCCAGATGGGCGTGCCAGTCTCGGGCAAGAACCTCTTCCCCTCGAACATCGCCGGGCTGCCGACCTGGTACACCATCCGGGCCAGCAGGCATGGGTACGTCGCGCGGAAGAAGGAGATCGACCTCCTCGTCGCGATGAACGCAGAGACCGCCCGCGAGGACGTCGCTGGCCTCGCGCCCGGGGCGGCGGTCGTCTACGACGAGCCGCTCGGTCTCTCGCAGCTCCGCACCGACCTCGTCTTCTACGGGGTGCCGTTCGACAAGCTCGCCGGCGGCGTCACGAACGAGCCGAAGCTGAAGAAGCTGCTCCGGAACATGGCCTACGTCGGCGTGCTGGCGCGGCTCCTCGATCTCGACATGGCCGAGGTCGAGCACGCCATCCGCAAGCAGTTCGGCAAGAAGGCCAAGGCGCAGGAGCTGAACCTCGCGGCGGCGCGCGCGGGGTTCGAGCACGCGCGCGGCCTCGAGAAGCGCGATCCGTTCACCATCAGCCGCATGGACGCGACGAAGGGCAAGATCATCGTCGACGGCAACGCCGCGGCGGCGCTGGGCGCGCTCTTCGCTGGGGTCACCGTCGTCACCTGGTACCCCATCACGCCCTCGTCGTCCCTCGTCGAGACGCTCATCGGGTACCTCAAGAAGTACCGCATCGGCCCCGACGGCAAAGCCACCTTCGCGGTGGTGCAGGCGGAGGACGAGCTGGCCGCGGTGGGGATGGTCATCGGGGCGGGCTGGGCCGGCGCGCGCGCCATGACCGCCACCGCCGGTCCCGGCATCTCCCTCATGGCCGAGTTCGCGGGGCTCGGCTACTTCGCCGAGGTGCCCGCCGTCGTCTTCGACGTGCAGCGAGTCGGGCCCTCCACGGGGCTCCCCACCCGCACCGCGCAGGGCGACATCCTCTCGACCGCCTTCCTCTCTCACGGCGACACGCAGCACATCCTCCTCTTCCCGGCCACGGTCGAGGAGTGCTTCACGCTCGCCCTCGACGCATTCGACCTGGCGGAGGGGTTCCAGACGCCGGTCTTCGTCATGTCCGATCTCGACCTCGGCATGAACAACTGGATGTCGGACCCGTTCCCGTACCCGGAGAAGCCCATCCAGCGCGGGAAGGTGCTGTCGAAGGAGGACCTCGACCGGCTCGGACAGTTCGCGCGCTACCGCGACGTGGACGGCGACGGCGTCACCTACCGGACGCTGCCCGGGACGGACCACCCCGGCGCCGCCTACTTCACCCGCGGCACCGGGCACGACGAGCACGCGCGCTACAGCGAGCGCGCCGAGGACTGGGAGCGGAACCTCGAGCGGCTCTCGCGCAAGATGGACACGGCGCGCTCCGCCGTCCCGCCGCCGGTCGTGGACGACCGCGGCGCCCGGGTCGGGATCGTCGCGTACGGCACGTCGCACCACGCCGTGGTGGAGGCGCGCGATCAGCTGCGCCACGAGAAGGGGATCGAGACCGACTATCTCCGCGTGCGCGCCTATCCCTTCAGCCGGGACGTGCACGCGTTCCTCGAGCGCCACGACCGCGTGTACGTGGTCGAGCAGAACCGCGACGCACAGCTCGCGACGCTGCTCCGCGGCGACGTCGCGCCCGAGCTCACCACGCGCATCCGGCCGGTGGCGCGCATCACCGGGCTGCCGCTCGACGCGCGCAGCGTCACCGACCCGATCTCGATGATGGAGGGCCGCTGACGATGGCCGACGCACCTGCCCCCGCCGCGCCGAAGGTGAACCGGATCGGGCTCCCGCTCTCCGAGTACAAGGGCCTCAAGACCACGCTCTGCGCCGGCTGCGGCCACAACGCCATCAGCGAGCGCATCGTGGACGCGATGTTCGAGATGGGCGTGAAGCCGGAGCGCGTGGCCAAGTTCTCCGGCATCGGCTGCAGCTCGAAGAGCCCGGCCTACTTCCTCTCGCGCTCGCACAGCTTCAACGCGTTGCACGGGCGGATGCCCTCGGTCGCCACGGGCGCGCTCCTCGCCAACCGCGACCTCCTGGGCATCGGTGTCTCCGGCGACGGCGACACGGCCTCGATCGGCATCGGCCAGTTCGTGCACCTCATGCGCCGTAACCTCCCGATCATCTACGTCGTCGAGGACAACGGCGTGTACGGGCTCACGAAGGGCCAGTTCAGCGCGACCGCCGACGTCGGCTCGAAGGCGAAGAACGGCGTCCCGAACGAGCTGCCGCCCATCGACACGTGCGCCCTCGCCATCCAGCTCGGCGCGA
>WNGF01007365.1_pt1 | contig 13317 bp, 9 predicted proteins | sample 5400641 | NCBI WGS metagenome assembly WNGF01 (sample SAMN13153371, study PRJNA577476) | soil metagenome | isolation source: 80 cm soil or saprolite under grassland replicate 2 | place: USA:California | collected 2016-06-15
TGGGACGACGTCTTCCCGAACGGCGGCGCGCGCGTGGAGTTGCCGAACTATTCGTGGCAGCGCAAGCGATACTGGGTCGAGACTGCGGGGTTGCAGGCGCGGGTCGGAGAGGCGACGGGCCACCCGCTGCTGGGCGTGCGCGTGCCGGTTGCAGGGGCCGATGCGGTGTTTGAATCGGTGCTGTCGCGTGCGGAGCATCCCTGGCTCTACGACCATTGTGTCGGTGACCAGGTGGTGCTGCCGGGAGCTGGATTGGGAGAGCTAGCGCGTGCGGCGGGCGAGCACTGCTTCGGTGGTGCGGCGGTTGAGCTGTCCTCGCTGGTGCTGCAGGCGCCGCTGGTGCTGCCGGAGCAGGGCGGGCAGCGGGTGCAGGTGCTGGTGAGCGAGAAGGACGACCGCACGGAAGTGTCAATCTACAGCCAGCGGGCGGAAGCATCGGCAGGAGCCGAGTGGACGCTGCACGCGACCGGCGAAGTGCGCCTGAAGAGTGCGGAAGCTGCACCGCGTATCGATCTGGCGGCGGTGCGGATGCGCTGTCTCGAGCGTGTAGAAGTGGAGCAAGCGTATGAGGGGCTCTCATCCACAGGCTTGCCCTACGGCCCATCGTTCCAGGGCCTGCAAGCGCTCCGGTATGGGACGAACGAAGCGGTTGCCGAGGTGTCGCTGCCCGAGGGTGTCGACGGGGCGGAGCGCTACGGCATCCATCCGGTGCTCCTCGATGCGGCGTTCCAGTCGCTCCTCGGGGTCGCCCGAAAGGCGACGCTCCACCTGCCGTTCGCGCTGGACAAGCTGACGGTCCATGCGTCGGGGGCGATGGAGGCAGTGGCCTATGTGCGGATGCGGCCGGAGAGCGAGAGCGCCGATGGCTTCACCGCCGACGTAATGCTGACCGATGCGCAAGGCGAGGTTCTCGTGGAAGCGGTCGGCCTACGGGGAAGGCCTTTGGAGGCCGAGGCTCTGCACCACGGGATAGCGAGCGCCCTCTATAGAGTGGACTGGCTGGCGTCTCCGAAGCCGTCGTTGGGGGTGGCGCCGTCGGGCCGGTGCGTCGTGGTCGCAGCATGGCCGGATGAGGTGGCGAACGCTTTGATCGAACGCCTTCGCGCGCTGGGAGCGGCTTGCGAGCGTGTAGATATGGCGGGTCTGCCGGCAGTGTTGCCGGCCCAGCATGTGGTGTGCCTGTGGCACCGCGCCGAGGACGAAGCGGACGCGGCGGCAGCGGCACGGATGTCAAGCGAAGGCCTTTCCGTCGTGCAGTTGCTGGCGAAGCAAGAGCAGACGGCACGGCTGTGGTGGGTGACGCGCGGCGCGGTGGCCGTGACGGCGACGGAGCCTGCGGACGTGGGGCAGGCCTCGCTGTGGGGGCTTGGGCGCACGGTGATGCAGGAGCATCCGGAGCTGGACTGCACGCTGATCGACATCGCCGACGGGGCGGACGCAGTGGAGCAGTTGGCTTGCGAGCTCACCGGCGGGGACGACGAACGGGAGATCGCCTGGCGCGGCGGAGAACGGCGCGTGACGCGACTGTCGCGCGCGGCGCAGAGCGAAGCATTGCGGCACGCGCTGCGTGTGGACGGAACGGTGCTTATCACCGGCGGCCTCGGAGCGCTGGGTCTGCACGTGGCGCGATGGCTGGCGCAGCGCGGGATGAAGCATCTGGTGCTGACGGGACGTCGCGGTCGGCAGACGCCTGGGATAGGCGAAGCGGTTGCGGAGATCGAGGCGCTGGGTGCGCGGGTGACCGTAGCGGCGACGGATGTGTCGGATGGCGATGCGGTGCGAGCGTTGCTGGAGACGATACCATCGGACGTGCCGCTTCGGGGCGTGGTGCATACGGCGGGTGTTCTGGATGACGGAGTGTTGTTGGAGCAGAGCGCGGAGCGGTTCGAGCGTGTGCTCGCGCCGAAAGTGGGGGGCGCATGCCATCTCGATGCGCTGACACGGTCGGCGGACTTGGACTTCTTCGTTCTGTTCTCGTCGGTAACTGGGACGCTGGGATCTGCGGGCCAAGGGGGATATACGGCGGCGAACGCGTGCCTGGATGCGCTGGCGGCGCGTCGCCGTGCCGAGGGGTTGGCTGGTCAGAGCCTGGCGTGGGGGCTGTGGACAGATGCCTCGTCGAGAGCGGCGGGTCTGGCATCGCGGCTGGATGGCGTGCAGCAGGCTCGTTTTGAGAAGAGCGGCCTGGCCGCAGTGGATCCGTTGCAAGGGGTCGCGCTGTTGGAGGCCACGCTGGGGCATCGTGAAGCGCAGCTTGTACCGGTGCCGCTCGATCTAAGCGTGCTGCGCAAGACCTTCGGCGAAGCGGTGCCGCCCTTGTGGCGAGGATTAGTGCGGGCGCCGCGGCGAGCTGCGGCGGGTGGCGTTGCGTGGGTGCGCGAGCTTGGGTCGTTGCCGACGGAGCGGCGGCTGGAAGCGGCACTTGAGGCGGTGCGCGCTGAGGTTGCGCGGGTGCTGTCTCTGGAGGGGCCTGGTGCTGTGGCGACGGACCGGCCGTTGAAGGAGCTTGGGCTCGACTCGTTGATGGCTCTGGAGCTGCGCAACGCGCTAGGAAAGCGCGCGGGCAAGACGCTGCCGGCGATGCTGGCGTTCGACTATCCAACACCGGCTGCGATCGCAGGTTATCTGATCGCGACGGTTCTGCCTCGCCCCGGAAACATCAACGATCACGTTCCCAAATACAATCCTCAGAAGCTTGTCGTAGCAAAACTCAGTGAAGCAGCCATAGAGCTGAAAAATCTCTTTCACAAAGAAGCCGCAGCCACTGAATTAGACGAAGCGACTCGGATTTCGATCGAGCAGTTCGCGAATGTTTTCATAGAACAATTCGCTAAACTCAACGACCGTACCGAGATCTCGCCCGCGTGCTTACGTACGGTCTCCAGTCCCAAAGTGCGATTGTTTTGCTTCCCATGTGCTGGAGGTCGCGCAGAATCGTTCCAGAAATGGAATCCTTATCTGCCTGAGGGCATCGAACTTCACGCCTTTCCCTATCCCCGATCGGGTCCCGCGGTTGGCGACATCGATCTGTACGTCAAGACCGTCATAGCCAGCATTATGAGGTACTCAGAGATGCCATATGCGATCGCTGGGCATAGTCTGGGCTCGATCATCGCGTGGCGTGTGACGAAGGCACTTGCCGAAAAAGGGGGTCCCCTTCCTGAGCTTCTGATAGCGTCCGGCTGTGCGGCTCCATCCGTGTTCAAGACGCTTTTCGATCGCTTTTCGTCTCCCGCGGAACTCATTGCCACCATATCGGGAACCAACATTAGCCCTCGCGAGATTCCGACCGACGTAGTCGAGATGTTCGCACAAGATGTCCAGTTGGTAACAAAGTCACCTGCAATCGAACAATCCATCTCCGTCCCGATCTTGGCAGTTGTTGGCGAAGCCGATGCCGTGATTCGCCCTGATCACCTTGAGGGGTGGCGAGAGGCGACTAGCGCGAACGTCGATATCGAAATAGTGGCGGGTACTCACCACTACTGGTTCGAAGAAGCCTCGTGTGAGCAACTTGTCGCGTCGATCGCGCGCCGCCTCACAGTGGCGGGGCCGCAGAGTTCCTTGGGATCGGGTTCAGCAACGCCACTTTGGGTTCAATAGCAGACTTGCTAACAGGACAGCCTCTTCGGCCCGCTCGACATCACTGACTTCCAATGGTGCACGCAAATTGGGGACTGCGGACCCGCGCCAGCTTTCTCGCGAGATCGAAATATGTTGGAGCGATCGTAACAGAGAACGCGAGTTGCACGACTATTAGGTGTCGATGCTACTGGGGGGCCGTAATCGCGCCACCGCGATAACGAGAGTGCGGCTCATCAGGCCGTACTCGTCTGTCCGTCTGATTCGCTCGGCAGTGCAGCGCCTTTGGGACTGCGGCTATTTCGACGGGCAATCTTGCATGAGACGGCGCAACTTCATCGCACTTCTCGGCAGCACGGCCGTCGTGTGGCCGCTCGCGGCGCGGGCGCAGCAGCAGCCAGCGATGCCGGTGATCGGATTTCTCAACAGCGCATCGCTCGACACGTACTCGCACCTGCCGATCCTGCTCGCCCGCGCCGACGAGGTGATCAAATGAAGCGGCGCGAGTTCATCACGCTTCTCAGTGGCGCTGCCAACTCACCTAAATGGGCGAAGAAATAAGGCCGCGCGAGCAGTGGAGCCCGCACTCAAGATCTTTCAAAGAGCAGAGATTGAAAAATGGTGGCCCATCGTAAAGGCAACCGGCATCATCAAACCATACTCAGAATGGGAGGTTTGCTATGTTCCTATCAGCTTTCGAACGTCCAGACTTCGCGGAGCGCACCGCGATAATCTTTCGCGGCTACAAGTTTACCTATGGAAAGGTCGCTGCTGAGGCCCGCGATATAGCGGGCGGGCTTCAATCGCTAGGGGTATGTCAGGGTGATCGCGTTGGGTTGCATTTCCGAAACAGCGACGAATTCGTCGCCTCGTACCTGGCCTGCTACTGGATTGGAGCCGTCGCGGTGCCGTTACGGTACCACGAGTCCACCGATTTGCTTATTCCCTACTGCAACGATCTGGGTGTCAAGTGCGTGATGGCCGATGATCGGCTGGTCGGCAGGATAGCCTCCCGCGTCACTGAGTTGACTTCGACCCGCACGGTCGTCACGCCGCTAGGAGCGAAGATCGGGTTTGACGAAACGAAATATCTGCGTGTTGCGAATGATGGAAAACCGCTGCTGATTGTTCATACTTCCGGCTCAACTGCACGGCCGAAGGCGGTGATGCAAGGTCTTCATGCCTTGACTACGCGCGCTCACGCTTTGATTGAGTACATGCCCTTTCGGCCGGATGATGTCGTTTGCGTAGTTTCCGATTTATCGCATGGATTCGGCCTGCATACCCTGGCGACGGCCGCGTTCGCGGTGGGAGCGGCCGTTATGATATTCGACCAGGCGGAATTCGACCCGACGCGTATCATACATGAGGCGAGCAGGGAAGGCGCCACGATCCTCGGGGCAAACCCGACAAACCTTCGTCGGCTCTTGCGAGTAGCACGCGACGCGTCAGAGCTTCCCAAATTGAGGTTTGCGCTTTCATCAACCGATAAGCTGCCTAACGATGTTGCACTTCAATGGCAAGAGGTCTTCGCAGCCCCATTGCTAGAAGCTTGGGGCATGACCGAAGCGTGCAGTTGCGTTCTGTTCAATCGTCCCGACGACCACAAAGTTGGCACTGTGGGACGACCGCTGCCCATCGTGCAGGCCCGCATCGTCGGCACTGACGGCCATGATGTGCCGGACGGTGATGTCGGCGAATTGTGGCTCGCCGGCGACTTTCTTGCCTCTGGCTACTGGAACGAGCCCGAGGCCACTCTGCAAGTGTTCAGTGATGGCTGGCTAAAAACCGGAGACCAATTCATACGTGATCCAAGCGGCCGTTACCGTTTTGTCGGCCGGGGCTGGCACATCATCAAGCACGGCGGCGTCGGGGTATCGCCGTTTGAAGTCGAGAACGCGATGATGCGTCATCCAGCTATCGCTCAATGCGTGGCAATTGGCGTGCCGAGCGACGAATGGGGCCAGGACGTCGAAGTCTTCGTTGCGCTGCGCTCTCCGGTCTCGGCAGCAGAGCTGCGCCTGCATGCAGCTGAGACCTTAAGCCTAGCTGGCCGTCCCGCCAGATACTGGTCAGTACCGGCTATTCCCGAAACCTCTGCTGGCAAAGTGGCGCGCAAGATTGCGGACTACGCTGGAGCCAAACCGCTGGAGTGAAAAATGGAAGAATCACCGCGTATTGATGGAGTGCCCAAACTGATTTGGGTCGCGTTCGCGCTCACCGTTGGCATCGTTGTGGCGATGGCGATCCTCATTATTACGACGCGGCCCGCCAGCGCGGAATATCCGAGCCGGCCGGTAACGCTGGTAGTCGGTTACGCCGCCGGAGGCGCGGTCGACACGGCAGCACGCGTCATCGCTGAGCACTTGCAAGAGAACTTGAAGCAAACGGTTTTGATCGAAAATCGGCCCGGTTCCGGTTCAATGATCGCGAGCAATTACGTCGCAAAGGCGCAGCCGGATGGCTACACGTTGCTATGTTTGGATGCTGGCACCGTTCTCGCACGGTGGTTGAACAAAAGTGCACCATTCGACGCCGTTAAAGATTTCGAGCCGATCTCGCTGGTCGCGAAGTCGCCGTTGGTGTTGTTCGCGCATCCGTCCGTCCCGTTTTCGGATCTTAACGAGCTAATTAACTATGCGCGAGCTAACCCCGGAAAGCTTGCGGTCGGAACTGCTGGAGTCGGGACGCCGCACCATTTAGCCGCCGTTTGGCTTAATGTCGCGGCACAGATCACGATTGAGCACATACCTTACCGTGGCGCAGCACCGGCGCTGCAAGATTTGCTCGGCGGCCAGATACCACTGATTTGGGCGGGTCCGGCGGCCGTGATGCAGTTTTTGGCCGAGCGGAAGGTGAAAGCGCTGGCGGTATCGACGCCACAGCGCGATCCATTATTGCCAGACGTGCCAGCAGTCTCAGAACTCGGCTACGGATTCGATATCACGACTTGGGTGGGCATCGCCGCGCCCGCCAACACATCGCCTGAAGTCATCGCGCGCATGGGCGAAGCCATCCGCACCGTCGCCGCGCTTCCGGCCGTGCAGCAGCGGATGCGGATATACGGCTTTCACATCGATGCCCGCAACAGCAGCGAATTCCGGGCAATGATGATTGCCGAGTATTGGAAGTACGGTGCCATCGTCAAGGCAGCGCATATCGCACCGGAATGAAGTTCATTGGGACGCGCGGATGGGGAGTCGGCGTAAAATCACGATGCGCCCTTTGTTGCGCGAGCTGCCGAGAGACGAGGGCTTTGGTTTTGAACAGATCGATCTCGGTGAGTGGTGGCGTCAGAATCAAATAAGGTTTTGTGATGTCCAACTTGCGCATTTACGGAGTTGCCCGCACCCGCGCCTTTCGCGTGCTCTGGATGGCCAACGAGCTCGAGCTCGATTACGAGCATGTTCCAATAGAGATCGGTCCGGCCGGCGCAGGCAAGCCGGAATATCTCGCGATCAATCCCAACGGCCGCCTCCCGGCGATCGACGACGGCGGCTTCATCTTGTGGGAATCGCTCGCGATCACGCTCTATCTCGCCAAGAAGTATGGCCAGTTCTATCCGACGACGCTCGAAGGCGAAGGCAAGGCCTGGCAGTGGAGTCTGTGGTCGGTGCAGGAGGTCGCGACCAAGGCGTCAACGTCTGGTCGCTGCACGCTCTGCGCCTACCGCCCGCGGATCGCGATCCGGAACAGCTCACCAAGGCCCTCAGGGTGCTGGCGCCTCTGTTGAAGGTCCTCGACGGCGCGCTTGCCGGCCGTACCCATCTCCTGGGCGAGGACTTCACGGTCGCCGACCTCAACGTCGCTTCGGTCATCATCCGGGCGATAGATATGGATTTGTCCGCAACGCCGCGCGTTCGGGAATGGCTCAAGCGCTGTCTCGAACGTCCGGCGGCACGTGCGACGCGGGTCTTGCGTGCGCAGGCCGACGCTGAGACTTCGATCGAGGTGCTGCGGGCGATCGCTCGGCACAACCGCTTGTGAGCGGCCCCGCCACTACTCGGAAGCAAGCGAAGGAGTGCCATGCCCAAGGCCCCGTTCTTCTGGGCCAAGAAGGATTGCGGCGCCTGGTGCATTGCGAAAGGGAAAAAATGTTCCGAACGCGAGGACGCGCTTAGCGTTGCGAAGCGCGAATTCGAAAAGGAGACCGGCGCTCTTCCACACGGCGACTTCCTGCCCCTCGGCGAGGAAAGGCATGAGCTTGATCTTTGCTCGGGGTCCAGTGGCGCTCCTCAAAACTGGAAATGTAAGTCACACCCTCACGGCAGATAACCTAGGAAGGACCACCATACATAATTGAGCGGGAAAAGTACGAGAATTGTAACTGCCGCTTGCGTGAGGCAGAATCTCACGCCCCGTTTCAGCTTGATATCACCATACTGCATCCCAATCATGATCAGAAAATTTTGGTAAGGGAAGAACATTGCCGAGATAACCACCACTTGCAGCATCAGAATAGTTAGCACTGATAAGCCGCTTGCAGTGGCAAAGTCGCCGGCAAGCGGCGCCAGAACCACTGGTAGGCCCATCACAGTCGTGAGCAACCCTACAACCATGAAGATTGCGGTGGTGACCATCAGATTGATGACGTCATGCCCGGGCGTGATTCCCGATAAGCTCAAGAGCTCGCCACTAAGGGCAGCGCCCAGCCCTGTGTCAGCGACGACGGCGCCGAGGCCCAAAATGCCCGCGACATAGACCAACATACCAAAATTCATTTCTGAGAGGCTTTTTGTCTGCAAAGGCCCGAACCCAAGCAGGAGACAAACGATTCCGGCGGCCAGAGACACCCACGCCGGAGAGATTCCGTGCACGCCGTCGGTGATGAAGAGAACGAGCGAAATCGTTAGCACCACGGCCACGACGCGCTCGTCGTGTGACATGGGGGCGGCGGGTTGCGTTGGCACCGGGTCGAGCCGGTGTGGCTCGGGGAAGAGGCGATAACTGATTTCAACCAGCAGCAGGGTCTTAAGAGCGCCAAGTATCGGAAAATGGAGAAGTAAGTAGGACCCGTAGCTAATCTTGATGCCGTAGAGCGTGTCGGCGGCACCGAGGAGCACCAGATTGGATACAACCGAAGTCAGAATCGCCGCCGGGGGCAAGGCACTGACGGCGACGGCCGTCATCACCAGACCGGCGCGCCCGGGCCGGCCGGCTGAAAGACCCAACCGGTCCGCAAGGGCTAAGACAATCGGTATGAGAAGCATGACCCGTGCCGTCGAGGAGGGCATGACAAAGGCCAGTCCCAAGGCTGCTAGGGCAACGGCCGTCAGAGACAACCGGTAAGACGCCGCCAAGCGGAGAAGAAGGAAGGCCGTGAGCCGCCGCGCGAGCCCGGTCCTCTCAACCGCAATGGTCGTGATAGCCCCCCCGAGCAAGAGCCACCATGCAGGTGACTCGAAGCCCGAAAAGATCACCGAGGGTTTGGCAACCTCGAACACAGCTGCGAGCAGGAAGAATAAAAGTGCGGTAGTTGATTCGGCAAAGAATCCGAAAGCCCAAGCAAGGATCGTCAACGCGACGAGAATTCCCCCACGCACAAATGCCGGCGATGCATCGAAGAACCGAGGCGAGAGCCATAGCAACAGAGTCACCCCGGCGATAACCGTCAGGGGAGCCCACCGCGTAACACCAGTGACTAGGGGAGGCACCGAATTCCCCTGACCAGTGGACGACTGTCTGCTTGGTTGTGAGCCTAGGCGGCTACAGGTGCAATCCCTTCCTGCTCGCAGGAATTTGCGATGTCGCAAACAGTCGCCCGTTGCAGGTCGCGTTTCCAGCGCAGATCATCGAACTCGGTGCCGTGGTGCATCGTGCAGCGGTCATCCCACATCACTAGATCGTGCACGCGCCAGCGGTGGGTATAAACGAACTGCCGCTGGGTCGCATGCGCGATCAGCTCATCGATGAGGACACGGCCTTCCGCTTCGGGCATGCCGAGAATCCGTCCTGCATGGGAAGCAAGGTAGAGCGACTTGCGGCCGGATTCGGGTATCGTGCGTACCACCGCCTGCGGCACCGGCGGCATTTCCCGTCGTTCTTCCTCACTGAAATCACTAAAGCCGAGCCGTGCGCGCGAGAACAAGATCGAATGCTCGGCCATGAGCGATTCCAGGCGCCGCTTCATTTGCTCGGGCAGCGCATCATAAGCTGCGCGCTCATCGGCAAATTCGGTGTGGCCGCCGACCGGGGGAATCGAGCGCGCATAAAGGAGCGACGCCCGCGCCGGTAGCTGTTTGAACGAATTGTCGGTATGCCACATCCGAGCGCCTAGCTGGAACAATCGTCGCCTGCTTTCCTTGCCCCAGATCTGGTCGGTGAAATCGAGATTGGAAACATCGGTAAATTCCTGGCGTAGACGCAGCGGTGTGTCCTTGCGGTGAACCCCAATCGATATCTCAAGCGGGCCGAAATGGCGCGCAAAATCGAGATGTTGATCCTGCGAGATATGCTGATCGGGGAAGATCAGCACCGCGTAACTCGCAAAGGCATCTTCGATAGCGACGTAATCGGAGGGCTCGATTTGCTGCGACAGATCGATGTCGCCGATCTCAGCGGCAAAAGTCGGCGTGACCGGAACAACGGTGATGGTCATGGTTTCCTCCCCGACGTAGCCATTATTGGGCGTCGCCGATTGGATCACTTCGGATCAATGGACGCAATCGGTAGCCTTCGTTCGCCGGCGCCAGTTCACCCGAACCCCTTAGGAGCTGGAATGCACGCGAATGGACCGCGTAAGACTGACGATGCGGTTGGCGGCGTTTAAGTCGAGCACGCCGCAGGCATGCATCCGTGACGCCGGTCATCACTTCGCCTCCACATTCGCCGCCTTGAGGATGGGAGACCAGCGGGCGATCTCGGCTTTCACGAAGCTATCGAACTTCGCCGGCGTGCGCTCGTCCTTGGCCGGGAGCGATCCGCCGAGATCGGCCAACCGGGTTTGGACACCCGGGTCGTCCAGCGCCTGGTCAAGCGCGGCCGCGAGGTTGTCAATGATGTCCCGCGGCGTGCCCTTGGGCGCGAACATCCCGGTCCAGATGCTCATCTGGTAGTTGACGCCGGCTTCCTTCGCCGTCGGCACGTTAGGCAGCTGCGCCAAGCGCTCGCTGGTGGAGATGGCATAGGCCTTGATCGTTCCGGCGGCGATCTGCGGGGCGACGCTGACCGCCTGCTCGCAGAAGAAATCGACGTGCCCGCCGATCAGGTCGTTCAACGCCAGGCCGGTGCCGCGATAGGCCACGAGACTTGGCCGCACTGCGGCCGCGGAGGTGAACAGCAAGCATGCCATGTGCGACGCCGAGCCGATGCCGCCATGCGCCTGTTTCACGCGGTCGCCGTGCTTTTGCAGATAGGCCACGAATTCGTGCAGGTCCTTGGCCGGGAAATCCTTGTTCGCCACGATCACGGCCGGCGCGTGCGCCGTGAAGCCGATCGGATCAAAATCGCGCTCCGAATCGTATTTCAAGTTCGGCGTGAGCACGGGGGCGGCGACGTGGGAGCCCATGCTGACTAGGAGCAACGTGTAGCCGTCCGGAGTCGCGGCCGCCACGCGCGCGCTTCCGATCGTGCCGCCGGCGCCGACGACATTCTCGATAACCATGGACTGGCCGAGGCTTTTTCCCATCTGCTCGGTCACGATGCGCGCGACGACGTCGCTTGGCCCGCCGGGGGGAAACGGCACGACCACCGTGATGGGCCGCGACGGATAGCCCTGCGCGTTCACGCTGAGCGGCGCGGTAAATAAGGCCGACGCCGCGATGCAGAGCAGCCACGTCAGTCGGCTCGAGCGCCGCGCTGCCGGGCGCTGACGGTGGTCGCGATGCTTCCCTTGTCGCTCGACACCCATGCGCGAACACGTGACGTCGAGCGATGATGTTTCCTGGCTATTGCTCAAATCTCCAGGTCCTTTCCTATAGTGCCGTCTGCGACGATGGTCTGGTTGATGGGAGGGATGACCCAGCTGCTTTCTGTTCCGAAATTCGAGACGCTAGACGAAAGCGACTTGAAATTGTCAGGGATGCAGTTCTACACCAAACACGAACCCGTCCAGAGAGCTGAAAGATTCTTAGAGTACTTTGCACAAAACCAGCGTGCTCGCTCATAGGAACTTCGCGCGGAGGTTTCCCGCGCGAGACCCGCGTGCTCGTCGCCATGTCGAAGCGGGGTGGACCCCGGACATTAAATCAAATCCGTGTTTTTGAAATCTACCACCTTTTCCAAGGACCCGCCCATGATCGGTGGGCTGGCGCTCAAGGAGCAATGGAGCCGCAGGCTGACCGATTGGACGAACAACAGCGGTCCACATTCTACGGCGTGTACGTGCTCGAAGACGGTGACATTTCTTCACCTCATTCGAGCTTCGTCGCGCACAAGGCAGGATCGGGGCTCTCCGCCGTCACGGTGGGACGGATCACCGGCGGCACGGGAAAGCTCGCGACCACGCGAGGCCAGGTCTGCACTGTGCTCGCCGCCGATCCCGCTCCAGCCGGGATCAACGAGGGCAGACCGAGAGTACGTGCTCCGACTCGAAACGGGTGCAAAGGAAACGGACGCGAGCTAAAGAGTCTCCGCGGCCGCCGATCGCCGGTGTAGCCGCATCTGCCGCCACCCGCCCGCTTCCACCGCGCCGCAAGCTGCGCTATCACACAGGCAAACAACGGCTCCGCCATGCGAGCTGGGTATTCAGGGAGGCCCTGATGCGGGATATCGGCCATTTCATCGGCGGTAAGCGAGTGGCGGGCACATCCGGCCGCGGCGGCGACGTGTTCAACCCCAATACTGGCGAGGTGCAGGCGAAAGTCAGCTTCGCCAACAAATCGGAAGTGGAGCAGGCCATCGCCAATGCTGAGGCAGTGCAGCCGTTCTGGGCCGCGACCAACCCGCAGCAGCGCGCGCGGGTCCTGTTCAAGTTCCTCGACCTCGTGCAGAAGAAATTCGACAGTCTCGCCCAGCTCTTGTCCTCCGAGCACGGCAAGACCATCGCCGACTCCAAAGCCGATATCCAGCGCGGACTCGAAGTGGTCGAGTTCGCCTGCGGCATTCCGCATCTGTTGAAAGGGGAATTCAGCGAGAGCGCCGGGCCCGGCATCGACCTGTTCTCGCTGCGCCAGCCGCTCGGGGTCGTCGCCGGCATCACGCCGTTCAACTTCCCGGCCATGATCCCGATGTGGAAGTTCGCGCCCGCGCTCGCCTGCGGCAACGCCTTCATTCTCAAGCCGTCGGAGCGCGATCCCTCGGTGCCGATGCGGCTCGCCGAGCTCCTCGTCGAAGCCGGTCTTCCGGCGGGCGTGCTCAACGTCGTCAACGGCGACAAGGAAGCGGTCGACACGCTGCTCACCGATCCGCGGGTGCGCGCGATCGGCTTCGTCGGCTCCTCCGCAATCGCGGAATACATCTACACGACCGGCTGCGCGCACGGCAAACGCGTGCAGTGCTTCGGCGGCGCCAAGAATCACCTGGTGGTGATGCCGGATGCGGATATGGATCAAGCGGTCAACGCCCTGATCAACTCGGCCTACGGCTCTGCAGGCGAACGCTGCATGGCAGTCTCGGTGGCGGTGCCGGTCGGTAAGAAGACCGCGGACGTTCTGGTCGAGAAGCTCATTCCGCGCGTCGAAAGCTTGAAGATAGGACCTTCGAGCGATCCGCAGGCCGATTTTGGGCCAATGGTGACCAAGGCGCACGTCGAGAAGGTGAAGAGCTACGTCGCTCTCGGCATCGAGGAAGGCGCCA
>WNGF01014473.1_pt1 | contig 13312 bp, 16 predicted proteins | sample 5400641 | NCBI WGS metagenome assembly WNGF01 (sample SAMN13153371, study PRJNA577476) | soil metagenome | isolation source: 80 cm soil or saprolite under grassland replicate 2 | place: USA:California | collected 2016-06-15
CTCGAACCCATTTGCCCCGACACATCGGAGGATGGAGCCGGCGACGTAGCCGGGGCGGGACGATTCAGGTGGACGTTTCGTGCGAGACGCGGCCCTCGCGGGGAATGTACGCCTTTGCGGTCAGTTCGGCGCTTGCATCCCCCGTCTCCAGCGGCGGCGCCTCTCCGGTCCTTGGAGCGCCCGCTGTTCGTCTGCCGACAGGGTCCTCCACCATTGTTCGAGTGCCCGGTGTGCGTTGAAGGCGTGAAATGTCTCTTCGACCGGACGCGGTCCTGCCCGGTCCTTGGATGTCGGTTGTCTCATCTTCCGCCCTCCTCTGCCTCGCGTGATACGGCGCAGTGGCGATCCTGTCAAGATGATCTTGCATCAGCTCGCGGAAATCGGGGGTCAATCGTGTATCGGTGTATTAGATTGCGCTCACTCAGGCAGGAGATGTGCTTCCCAACGATGCTCTTGGCGTTCTGGCTTTCTCCCTTCTCGGACGGATTCTTGCAGTGAGCAAATTCTTGCGGATGGTGCGAAAGGAGGGACTCGAACCCTTCCGAGACCTTCGCGTTCCCGTGGAAATTCACGGTGTTCATGCCTCTTTGTGCCCGGATTCATGCCCGAGCCTTTTCTCGTACTCAGTTCTCCGGCGCATCGCCTCGGAGAGGTCTCGCTCGTCGGTGACGTTGTAGCGCTGAAAAACCGAGTCTGTCTGGTGCCCGGAGATCGCCTTCGCGACAGTGGGATCGACTCCTCCCCGAATCATGTTCCGGACGGCCGTCCGGCGCAGATCGTGGAATGTGCGGCCTCGAACCTTTGCTCGTTCCATCGCGCGCCGCAGCGTCGTGAAGAAATCGCCGACCTTCTGGCCCGCGCCGTTGTGAAAGATCAGGTCGCAACCGACGATTCGCGCTGCGTGACGGCGCGCGATGACCGCCAAGAGTTCCGGAGAGCCGTTCAGCGGGATCACGCGCCCGCGTCCCGTCTTGGCGTCCTTCGCATGAATTCGGAGGACGCCTCCGTCTTTGTCATAGCCGCTCCAGCCGAGAGAGAGAATCTCGCCACGCCGCGCACCCGTCAGATACCCGAAGAGAAACACGTCTCTCAAGACTTCCGAGGGAAGCTTCCCGATCACGCAGTCTGCCTCGTCCTTCTCCCAAAACCCCCTGCGCGCGTTCGCGTGTCCTTTCACTAGCTTCGGCACCCTTGGAGAGGCTGCGAGCTGACCGCGCTCAATCGCCAGAGTGAAGCAGCGTCGGAGAAGTTCTAGCTCCCGGTCGATCGTCGCATCCTTCCTCTTGTCCGTGCGGCGCTTCGCGATGTACTTGTCGATCATCGAGGGATTCCGAGAGAGCGCGAGAGCGCGCATGGCCCCGAAGAAGGCTTTGACCGGCGCGAGATGCGTCTTGATCTGCCGAAGGCTCTTGAGTGCGACCGTTTCAGCGTGAGCTTCGAGTCCGGCCGCCAAATCGTTGAAGGTCAGCTTCTCAGAGGCAGGAGCGACGAAGCCGGGGATTCCCTCCCGTGCGTTGGCCGCCTCACGGCGCTTTCGATCGAGGAGCTTCTGAGCCTTCTTGCAGTCTTTCGTTTTCGCGGCGTGGTCGATCTTGCCCCACGATCCATCCGATTTCGGACCGCGATAGCGAATCCAGCACCAACCGTTTTTGTGGTAATGTCCTGTCGATTCTTCCATCGGACCCATCCTTTCCCGAACTTCGCCGCCCCACGCGGCGAAGCTCTTGACATGCAGGCCAGTATATGCGATCGTATATACCATGGTCAAGGACAAAGTCATCATCCTGCGAGCTACTAGGGACGAGAAGAGGTCTGTTGCCGAAGAGGCGAAGCTGCGAGGAGTAAGCGTGGCGCAGTATTTTTGGGACCTCCATGATGCAGCACAACGCAAACGCCTCAAGGAGGCCCTCGGGAGTTCCGGAAACCTCGACGAAATCTCGCAAAACGAGTTCCGCGAGCGCGCACGGCGCCTCGTGCAGCTCGGACTCCTCTGGCAGGATCGGGGGAAGGTCGGACCCCGTCCGGACCCTGAGAGGCCCGGCTCCAGTCTGATCGCAGGCTCGGACCTACTCGCCTATGCCGCCGAGCGCGGAAGCGAAGAAGATCGCCGGACACTTCGGGAAATCCTTGACGCGAGCATCCCCCTCGAACGGCGAGGATTGAAGGACGAGGAAATCGCCGAGCGCGCAGGCCGCCTTATGTCGCTCGTTGACCATTGGACCAAGGAAGGGAAGCTCCCTCGCCGGGCTCGGCCCGGTGGACCCATCGCAACCGATGACCTCGTCGCTTACCTGAAGGACGCGAGCCCCGAGGACCGGCGCGAGTTCCGCTCGATCATGGGGCCGGTCATGTACAACAGCGCGGATGCGAAAGCCTTCAAGACTTACATGGAGCGCTACGCGAAGACCGCTCCGAAGGAGAGATCGCTTGGACGATCGAGAACTCCCCGACGACGCCGCGCCTAGCGCAGGCGAGCCCGAGACAGAGCCGGAGCCGGACCTTCGGGTCCTGGCCCGCGATAAACGGCTTGCGCGAGAGTGTCAGATGTTACGCGCGACTCGGCGGGAGGCGTGGCAACTCCTGGGAGTCAACTCTCTCGAAGAGTTCAACGCCCTGAAAGCCGAGCGCGCAGCAGAGCCCGAGCCGACAGCCGAGCCCGAACGCGAGCCGGCGCAGGAGACTGCCGCTTCCAACAGCGCCGGACGAGAGGCGGCTCTCTGGCAGTTGACCGCGCGGGTCCGCGCCGTCGATCCCGCCGTCATGTACGGCATCCTCGTTGAGGCGGTGTCGTCGGTGTCGGAAGACGGAACGCCTCTCGACGCGGACGGCGAGCCGGTCACAGCCGAGACGGTGCGGCGGGCTTTGCCGGCACTTGTCGCGCCGACTCCCGGCGTTATGGGCGGAGGCGGTGGACGGACCCCGGCGCCGATGCCTGCGCCTCCGGCAAAGCCCGATCCAGTCGAGGCCGGTGTCTCCTCTCAGAAATTTTACGAGGCGCACAGGAACGAAATCCTTGCCGCACAGAAGGGTCACTGATGGCTACCAATGAGAAACAGGTTTTAGCTCTTAGGGCGCTTGCTACGCTCCGAGAGGCACGCAGCGGCGCCGCTGCCTGGGGAGGCCGCCGGCCGCTACCGCCGGCGGTGTCCGTGCCTCACATCGAGCGCTGGAAAGACGGAACGCCGCGCGATCCTGAGCTGGCAATTCTCGCTAGGTTCGACGAGGAACGCTTCCGCCTCGATGCGGAATACCAGGGTCGCCCGGAAGTCCAGAAGGACGCCGCGCACCTGCTCCAGCTCCGCGAGGCGAAGCGTGAAGGCATACCGGCGGACAGGGTTGTAGTCAGCGAGGCCGACGCCTCACAACTCCGGTACGACCTACAGGTTGAAGAATTGAATTCGGCGATCGCGGAATTTGAACGACGCAAGGCCGTCCTCGAACCACCGCCGGCCCCGCATGAGAAGACACAATGACGACGACCACGGACGTTGTTTTGGTCCGCAGATTTGACGACCTCTCTCCCGAGCCCCGCTTGTATCGGTGTCGGCGAAGCGCACTCGGCACAGCCGCCGCTTCAGGCTATGTGCTGGCCGATGTGCCGGTCGAGCAAAATCCGCCTTACTTGACAGCCCGCCCGCGCGGTGTCGGCGGAAGAGTCGCGCCGAGAACTGGTCCGATCCGTATTCCGTGAGCGCAGCGGCCCCGGTCGTTGACTTTCGCTCGATCGTCTCAGACTGGATAGATGATCCGGTCCTCTTCGTGCAGGATGTGATGCGCGATCCCCTGCGCGAGGTTCAGCCGCAGGTCGCGCAGGCCGTAGCGCAGTATCCACGTGTCGCCGTCAAGAGCTGCCGGAATCTTGGAAAGACGCATCTCGCGGCGTCCCTGTCGTTGTGGTACTTGGTCACGCGGCCGGGAAGCGCCGTCATTATCGCGGCCCCTGTCTACGGCCAGCTCAATGCCTTCTGGACGGTCCTGCGGGGCATCTGGCAGTCAAGCAAGCTGCCCCAAGTCTTTACGAGCTGGCAGTTCTTCGAGAGGTATGAACTGCGAACGGCCGAGCCCACGTGGAAGCTCATCGGCCTCTCACAGGAGAGCGGGGAAGCCGTCGAAGGCGTCCACGGCAGACCGGGAGCTGGAGTCCTTCTCGTCTTAGACGAAGCCAAGCGATTCACGGAGCCGACAGTCCGAAGCCTCTTCCAGGTACTCGGTGGACATGACAATGCCCGCGTGCTGGCCATCAGCACTCCCGGCCGGCCCAGCGGCCCATTCCACCGCTTCTTTCTCAGTTCTGAATGGAAGACGTTCACATTCTCGGCTCAACAGATCCCGCGCCTTCGAGAGCACTACGCGCAACAGCTCGGCGAGCTTGGCCCCGACGATCCATTCTTCAAGGCCCAGCTCGAAGGCGAGTTCGCGGATAGTGACGATGGCGAAGCCATTCTGAGTTACGACGTGGTACGCAAGGCCGTCCGCCCTCCGATCATGCAGACGGAGGTGGACTACTGGCCCGGTGTCCTCGGCTTCGATCCTGCTGGTCGTGGCCGCGATTACTCGATCGCGTGCTACCGGCGCGGACCCAACATCCACGGTATCCACGTCGTCGGACAGGGCCAGGACGAAATGGAAACCTGCGGTAGGGTCGTCGCTCTCGCCGAGCGGCTCCGCGTCCAACAGATCATTGTGGATAACGTCGGTCTGGGCGGTCCGATGGAATCGAGACTCCGCGAAGTCTTCCAGGACCCCACGCGCCGCAGAGTCGAGGTGTATGGCTTCAATGCAGGACGGGTCGCACGCGATCGCGAGCGTTATCAGAACGTGAAAACAGAACTGACCTATCAGCTACGCGCCCGGTTTCATGCTCCCGACGGAGACCAGATCACGATTCCAGACGATCCTGTATTGATCGGACAGCTCTGCTCGTACACACAGACAGTCAACAGCGCCGGCCGGGTTCGCGTCGTCGATCCTTCGCCGTCTCCTGACCGTGCCGACGCCTTGCTCCTCGCCCTCGCGAGCGACGACGTGATGCGGCCTTCTGTCGCGACGGGCTCTCCGGATTGGCTTTGACCTTCAGGGTTGCCCCCTGGAGGGCAATTGCGGTATGAGTTTCCAACCTGTCGAGAGAACAAATGAGTGAGCCCGTCTACTACGACAAGGACGGCCGGCCGTACACCGTGAGGGATGGTGTTTCGGTGTGGTTGCCAGCTCCGCCCCCCAACGGACCGCCCAATGAACAAACCTCGGGCGCCCCTCGTACCCCGGTCACCGTCTCAAGTCCGAAGCTGAGCAAGGAAGCCGAGCGACACAACCGGATGAGAACAATCGCCCTTTGGGGCGGTGGTCTCGTGGGGGTATGGATGCTTTTCAGCCTTGTCAACGAGACAAACGTGTCATCGAACTCCGCGACACACGAGACGGCGGCAAGTCCCAGCCCGAATCCGAACGCGGCACGCGAGACGGCAGCCAGCGCGCCGGTCTTGCCCACTCAGCCGCCCGATACCGTTAGAAATCCATTGTTGGGCATCACAAAGAGTATTCGGGAGGTAGAAGGCGCGATGTACATCTATCAGCGATCTGGCCTCATCACCTCGATCGACAAGGTGAATAACGAGATCCAAGTGAACCGAATGCTTTGGGAAACACTCTCCCTCGATGCGAAGAAGGGCGCCGTTTTGACGTGCGCGCTTTACTTCCAGGCTCAAGGTGAGCGCGAGCGCGGGCATGGGTCTGCCTATACCGTACTGGTGGACAACCGAACAGGGAGGAAGCTCGCGGAGAACGACGGTTGGAGCGGGATTCAAGTCTTCGGAGACTGATTCACGACGGAAGTAGCGAGGAAAAACGAAGGGCGCCGGTTTTCCCGACGCCCCCCGCTCCCGGCTCCACGCCTTGCCATGACTTGCCGCGCCTCTTTAGGCGTGTAAGACGCGGTGCGGCAACGTCGGTTGCCCGGCGGCGAGCGAGGCAAACCCTGCGAAAGGGTTCTTCGTTCTGCCGGGTCGCGGTGGCGGGGATGATAGCCCCCGTCGGCGCACCGACTACCTCCAGGGAAGATTCCGCCGTTGCCGGGTCCGGACAGGATCTTCACGGGTAGGTGAGGCGGATTCTACTGCTGGTCGGTGGCCAAAAATCAAAGTAGAAATTTTCGATCGCAACGCGAGGGGCCAGCGCCGGGCCTCCTCCTCAACACGCCGGGGGTACTACCGCCCCCCGGCGTGCGTGCGCGCTCCACCATCCCCCCCAGCGCGCAGCGAGTTTGTTTTCATCTTGGAAAGAAACTACCGCGCCCCGCGATCCGGACCGACCGAGGCCGGCCGGATGCCCTGCCTTGGGCGGGAACCGGCCAAGAAGACGCGAGAACCGGATCGAGCCTTCTCGGCCTGCCCGTGGCATTGATCGAGGCTGAGAGGCTCTCTGATTGCGTTTTCTTAGAAGGGTTTGATACCCGCACGGCGCCATTAAGGCACTGATTCAAAAGGGCTTATTAGTACTGTGCCCACGGTGTGCCCGGATTTAGACGGTCCGGCGAGCCCTCCGGAAGCATGGCAACGGCGGCCGGGATCGCGGTCCTCCGGCGAGCTTCGCGCTCGGCTTGGATCTGACGCAAGACCGCCTCCGGGGTCATGGAGACTTCGATTGCTGTGTGTTTGGTAGGTGTGCCGCTGGCATAGGCTCGCAAGGTCTGCCAGAGCGTCAGGACGACCCTCTCATCGTCGGACGCGAGCAGGCGGTCTAAGACCTCGTCCTCGTGGCTCGCAAGCCACCGCAGAGCGCGAGCCTTCGCGTCAATGACGGCCTCGATGCTCTGCGCCCTGTGGCGGGATCTGGCCGCGATCGCGCGCTTGTTGTTGCCGCTCCCCGGCTTGCGTCCCGCGCCCGCTCTCTTGCCGCCCCACGTACCCACGGGGACATTGTACGGGAGACAGGAAGACCGGATCTTGAATCCGGTCCCCGTCCCGACGACAGGGGAGAAGGGGGTCGGCGCTAGGTTTTGGCGCCTCGGTTCGTGGGCGAGTGAGACAATAGCGACTCATTGAAACGCGTTCTCGGATCTATCTGCATCCTGATGATCTCCGGCTGCACCTCCGTTGCCAAGCAGGAGAGGATCGCCAGCGAAAAGATCCGGCTAACGATCAACCCCGCCGACGTGGCGGGCTGCCAGGACAAGGGGCACATCACCGGCATCAGCAGACAGGGCTTCACGGTTCTGCACGGTGGCGAGTGGCTTGCGGAGGAGGTCAAGAAACGCGGAGGAAACACAATCCTGTTGCCGCCCGAGGGGATCATGCCGCGAGGAATTTTTGGAAGCGGCCAAGCTTACCTTTGTCCGAGTCCGGACTCCAAAGACAGGAAGAAGAGCTGACAAGGGGCGCCCGGACTTTCCGGCGTCTTCCGAAAGTCCGCCTTGAAAGGATTCAGGCTCCCAACCGAGCCCGAACCTCCGACCTCCTCCACCTCCTCCGGAGGAAGTGGGAGGAGGTCGTCGCGCCTCACCTCCTCCCGTGAGAAGGCGTCTCGGGAGGAGGTCGTACCCGGCCAGGAAATCAAGTCTCAGACGGCGATCCAGCCGTGCGCTTTGCGCTCGCCTTCCTCCCGTACTCTCCCGGCCTCCTTAAGCCGTCCCAGGGCGGCCATGACCTCGGAGTACCTGCCCTTGACCCTCTTGTTCCGAAAGATCACGTTGTTTGACAGGCGCTTCCCCGGAGTCGCCGTCGCCAGGACTTCGAGCACCCTCTGATCGAGGTCGGAGGAGGTCGTAGTCGGTTCCGCCGTGTGAAACCACAGGGTTTTGGGATCAAGCTCCAGCGCCAGGGGAGAGACCTCGCCGGCGTGCTTGGTGTCGGCACGAGTTGTAAAGCGCAGATCCTCCTCCTTCCAGAAGCCTACGACGAAGTCGGCCGCTGCGATGATGTCGCCGCTTCCCCGGATGGTATCCAACCAGTTTGAACCCTTCTCGGGATTCTTTTTCAAGTGATGCAGCAGCTCGCTCGAAGCGCCATGCTCGGATCGCAGCAGAGAGAGGAAGGCGAAAACGGGAGCCATCTCCTCGGAACGATCCTCGTTGCCGGAGTGGAGCCGGCGCAGGGTGTCCCAGATGATGAATCGGACTTCATGCTTCTCGACGAGCCGGCGGATGGCGTCCTGCCACTTCTTCTCATCGAGGCGGACGCCAACACGAGAGGCGATCAGGAAGCGCCGCTCGACCTCGATGTCTTGGAACCGCGCGTCCGCCTGACGCATCTTCAGAAGACGAGACTCCATCAACGGCCGACCCATCTCTTCGTCAACGTACAGGACGACAACCGGCCTCGGAACCGAGAAGCCCAACCAGTCAACGCCGGCCGTCATGCACAGGCCGCGACCCAGCGCCGACAGAGTCAATCGGAGGTGCTGGGTTCGCGAGCCAGTCCGCGAGGCTCACGATCGGATCGTCTTCGCGATTTCCGAAGCGGCCCTCGACGACGTTGCCCGTTTGCGAGCTGTCGGGAAGCCGGAGCAGAGCGCTCTCCCAGGCGTTTCTTGTAGCGTAGAACTCGCCAGCGTCGCTCCACGACCCGCACTCTTGGTGCAACTCCTCGAACAGCTCGCGAGCGCTATCCTGGGTCTCGCCGTGGAGACGCGCCTCCGTCACCGTCTTCTGGATCGCGAGATTCCGCGCAGTCTCGGGGTCCGTCACCTCTCGAAGAATCGCCCTGACCTCACGGATTAGATTCGAGTCCCAATCGTCTGTTGCCGGCTTTGCGCCGACATGGTATGTTCCGGGTTCCATCGCTATCTTCTCCTTTCATGGAACGCCGCTGCGCCAACAGCGGCGTTCTCGTTTTTGCGATCTAGGTCCTAGGCGAATCGGGCGGCCTGTGCCTGCGAAATGCCCAAGCGGGATCGGTGGAAATCGCCCGGCCCTGTGCCCGTTTTGTGCCCACTGACTTTTATATAAGCGCGCACTAATATAAAAGTCAGAACGAAGAAACCCCCGTAAACACAGGGGTTTTTGATTCTAGATTGGTGCGAAAGGAGGGACTCGAACCCTCACGGTGTTACCCACAGGTTCCTGAAACCTGCGCGTCTACCAGTTCCGCCACTTTCGCGGGAGGCCGATCGTAGTCTTCGGGTTCGTTGGCGTCAAGGAACCTGTGGGCACAGGTTCCAGCTGATGTGTTCGGGGGAGACCCCCGTGCCCCCCGCTGCGCGTCTACCAGTTCCGCCACTTTCGCAGGGCTTCCTGATGATCTGCCCTCCCCCAGAATAGGGCGAAGAGTGTCATTGCGCTTGACCAGTCCCTGCTGCGTAGATCACGCGAGAAAAGGCGATAACAGGCTGTCCCGGTTTCGGACAAATGCGTCCCAACATCGGACATGGCCATGCAAACTTGCGGAGTCGTCGCTTCGTATCGCTAAGCAACTTAATGACTTACGCCGAAGCCCAAGTGGCATTAGATTTGCCTTGCACCATCCCGAGCGCTTCTTCATGAACACGTTGCTGCAAGACATTCGATTTGGCCTTCGGATCCTGCGCAACGCTCCTGGCTTCACAGCGGCGACGGTCGTGACGCTGGCGCTGGGCATCGCAGCCAATACGACCATCTTCAGCGCAGTCAACGGCTGGATGTTGCGGCCCCCGCGCATCAAGGACCCAGCCAGAGTGGTCGTGATCGTGACCACCGACCCGGCCAAGGGACCAGGATGGGATTGGGACCGCCAACCTGTTTCCGCCTTTGATTTCGTTGCTTGGCGGGAGCAGAGCCATGCCTTCGAGGACATGGTTGCGAGCGAAGGGAACGATTTCGCTCTGACCGGGGAGGGTGAGCCGGAGCGGCTCGCCGGGATGCGCGTGTCCGCAAGCTATTTCCAGTTATTGGGCACCGAGGCCGCCCTGGGGAGGACTTTCCTGCCCGGTGAGGACCAGCCGGGTCGCAACCAAGTCGTCATCCTGAGCCACGGGTTGTGGCAACGTCGGTTCGGCTCCAACCCCAGGGTGGTCGGGAAGGTCCTGCGCCTCAATGGCGAGAACTGCACCGTGGTCGGTGTCATGTCCAGTAGCTACCGGCTGGGAGTGTACGGCGGCCCGCAATTGTGGACGCCACTCGTCTTCCCACCGGAGAGCGTTCTCCCCGCAGCCCGCGGGGACCGCCGCCTGACTGTCCTGGCTCGCTTGAAATCCGGGGTGAGCATTGAAACGGCAAAGGCTGAGATGGTGGCCCTCGCCCAACGCTCCGAGCAAGCTTACCCCGGCACGAGCAAGGGCTGGAGCGCCACGGCAATGTCCATCCAGCACTACATCGCCGATGAGTTTCGGATTGGCATGAGGCTGCAGATGGGAGTGGTCATCTTTGTCCTGCTCATTGCTTGTGCCAACATTGCCAGCCTGCAGCTTGCGCGCGGCGCCGAGCGCCAACGAGAGCTTGCCGTGCGCGCGGCTCTGGGCGCGAGTCGTTTCCGCCTGGTCCGGCAACTGTTTGTCGAGAGCCTCCTACTCGCTTTGGCTGGCGGCGGGCTGGGCCTGCTGCTTGCTTCCTGGGGTGTGAACTTGTTCCGTAGCGGTCTTAGCTCGGTCGCCGAGGTCAGATCGGCGGCGGCTGAAATCACCATCGATCGCACCGTCGTGGCCTACACCCTCGGCATATCGGTTTTGACAGCCATCCTTTTCGGCTTGGCGCCGGCTTTTCACCAGACGGCACTGGATCTCCACTCGACACTCAAAGAGGGCGGCCGGGCGAGTTCGCAGAGCAGGGCCCGCCATCGGACACACAGTGTCCTAGTGACGGCGCAGATCGCCTTGGCGCTGGTGCTCCTGACCGGAGCAGGATTTTTCGTCCAGGAATTTCTCGACAGAGTTCACGCTGGTTTCGGAATTGACCCGAATCAGGTCTTGACGGCAAACATCTCTCTTTCGAGCACCCGCTACAGAGATCCCGCCACGCAGGCGGCCTTCTTCCACAAAGCCATCGAGCGTCTGGAGGCACTCCCCGGCGCCGTTTCGGCGGGCGCCACGAGTGCCCTGGTGCCCGGTGAGTACGATCGCACCGTCACGTTTAGCATCGAGGGCCGGCCTGCAATGTCACGCACGGAGAGGGCGCGGACCGATTATTTCGCGATCAGCCCGGATTATCTTCGCACGCTGCGGATACCGCTGATTCGCGGCCGCAGCTTCCTGCCGTCCGATGCCGCGCAGGCGCCGCCGGTGGCCCTCGTAAACCAGGCATTTGTTCGGCGTTACTTCCCGAATGAGGAGCCCGTCGGTAAGCGCATTCGGCTCGACACCACCGGTTCGGACCGTCGGGATTGGAGTGAAATCGTCGGCATAGTAGGTAACGTGAGAGACTCGTTTGACCAGCGGAACGATTTGCCCCAATCCTACGAGCCTTATCCCCAGAAGCCATCCTCCGTGATGACTCTCGTTGTCCGGACGCGCTCCGACCCGGCGGCCTTCGCTCCGATGTTACGCCGCGCTGTCTGGGGCGTGGACAAAGACCAACCCGTCACTGCTGTCCACACCATGAACCAACTAATCGCCGCGTCCGGCGCTGCCGGCGTCGTGGCAAGCACACTCATGGGCACCTTCGCGGGTCTGGGGCTGGCTTTGGCTGCGGTGGGGGTCTTCGGGGTGATGGCCTATACGGTGGCGCAGCGCACCCATGAAATTGGAATCCGCATGGCGCTGGGCGCCGAGAAAAGCGAAGTCCTGCGAATGATTGCCAGGAAAGGAATGATCCTCGGGGCATTCGGGGTTGCAATTGGCCTCGCGCTGGCGGTTCCATTAGTGTGGCTGAAGCTAGGATTTGTGAATGACGAAGTCCTGCCATTCGATCAACGTGGCCCCGTTTTTCTGGCCGCTGTTTTCTTGATTTCGATTGCCGCGCTCCTGGCGACCTACATCCCTGCGCGCCGGGCGACGAAAGTCGATCCCATGGTGGCGCTGCGATGCGAGTGAAAACTCCTCGCACACGCCACTCGAGTTTGAGAGCCGATGCTCAATAGGAAAGACCAGCATAGGGACCCAGACAAATTTCGCTTAAGGAGGATCTAAACCATGGACAGTCTAAGAAAGCGATTCGTGATGTTCGTAACCCTGGTGGCACTGGTTATGCTCGGATCGGTGCTTGTGGCCCAGCCGCCGTGCAATCCGGCCTGTGCGAGCGCGTGCCTAGCGCAGTACAAGGCTGCGGTGAAGGCCTGCGACGGTAGCCCAGCGTGCCTCGCCGCCGCACGTGAAGCAGCTAGGGCTTGCATCGAAGGTTGCGGTTGCCCCCGTTAAGGGCTGTTTGTGGCGCGATTCCCTGCGCGGCGCATCGGGAGTCGCGCCACTACAGGCTTTTCCAGAAAACCTGGAAGGGCCGCTGAGTAACCCCGTCCCCCCGCTGCGCGTCTAAGCGGCGGATCTGGAACCCGTGGTCGGGGGCTGCTTCGTCTTGGCGCAGCAGTCGGGACAGACGGGCCGGTGGGTCGCGAAGGCTTCGGCCAGATCCTCCACGGTCAGGTCGCGCCATTTCCGGATTTTCCGGTCGGGTCCGACGAGGCCGGGAGTGTGGCCGGAACGCCGGATCTCACCGATCGCACTCTTGCAGAGCGCGCACGTGGCGCCTTCGTACCACCGGGCCACCCGAGCTCTCACGAGGCATCCATCCGGCGCGTCTTCGATCTGGGTCAGGCATCGCTGGGAGCAGTCCGCGCGCTCGGGCCATCGGGAGCAGGAGGTCAGTCGGAACGCCGTATCTCCGCGGGCGGCGGTCCAGGCGGCGTGAACCGCACCGACCTCCACGGCCTCGGGCGTGACCGTCTCGGGGCATACGACGACCCGGGACCCGCGGAAGCGCGCGTAGTTGCGAACAACCACGAAGACCAGGGGAACGCACGACAAGAATAGGACGATGGCGAAAACCAGAAAGAGAGTGCCCATGGGCCACCTCCACACTTCACTGTAGGCCTGAAACGGGGGGGGCCCGCATGATGCGACTGAATCAGGGAGCCAGGGGTCGGCGTGGCGATCGGCGAGTCGTCGGAACGCGCCTCTCTCTCGGATCGGGTATCAGGATTGCAGTGTCCTACTCGGCGGCGATCCGGCCCGGAGGAATTGCTGCGAGGAGGAGTGATGAAGAAGGCTCTCTTCTGCGGAAGCGTCGCGCTGGCCGCAGCCGTCAGTCTGGCGATTCTGGAATCCGCACAGCACACAAGAACGCCGACCCCGACGCTCAATCACGGACCGACGGAAGTGCTGGCGCCCGCAGCCAACTCGGACATCGGCAGCAGCCCCACCAGCGCCGGATCGTGCGCCAACGAGGGGTGGCGCGCCTACTCCAACCCGACGTTCT
>WNGF01007833.1_pt1 | contig 13308 bp, 12 predicted proteins | sample 5400641 | NCBI WGS metagenome assembly WNGF01 (sample SAMN13153371, study PRJNA577476) | soil metagenome | isolation source: 80 cm soil or saprolite under grassland replicate 2 | place: USA:California | collected 2016-06-15
TCGACACGACCTTCCGCTGCTGCCTCAACACGGACATGCACTCGGCCGAGCTGGCGCTGTACTTCGCCAAGCTGGCGCCCCAGAAGTACACGAAGTTCTACCTCCTGAACCAGGATTACAACTTCGGCCGGGCCGCCGCCGACGGCTTCAAGAAAAAGTTCAACAAGATCAAGGCCGGCAATCAGACCATCGTGGGCGACGAGTACCACCCGCTCCAGAAGGTCCAGGACTTCGCGCCCTACATCACCAAGATCATGTCATCGGGGGCCGAAGTCGTGATGACCGGCGACTGGGGACAGGACCTTAGGCTGTTCCTTCAGCAGGGCGCGGCGCTCGGCTGGAAGGTGAAAGTCGGCAACTACTTCCTGGATGACCCAACCGTGATGCAGCCGGTGGGAAAGGCCGCCATCGGCCAGGTGACGGCCGACGCCTATCTCTCCACCGTCGATACCAAGGAGAACCGCGACCTCATCAAGGCGTGGCGGGCCCGCTATCCAGACGCGCCGATCTCGTACAAGTACCCGACGCTCACCTGCGCCCGTTGCGCCAATGCGGTCACTTGGGTCGCGGACGCGGTCAAGCGGGCGGGGAGCCTCGACATCCAGAAGGTCATCAAGGCCTGGGAGGGCTCGAAGTTCAAGACCCTCTGGGGCGCCGAGGTCGAGATGCGGGCCTGCGATCACCAGATGCTGACCCAGGGCTATATCGCCGAGGTGATGGAACCGGAGAAGATCCCGGCGGAATTCCGGTACTTCGGCAACGAGTTCCCGTATCTCGGCAAGGCGGTGCTTCTCCCGAAGGACGACATCACCATCCCGCCCCGGGAGACTGGCAACAAGCGCTGCGCATAGCGGGTCGCCACACAGATCGAGCCGCCGTCCGGAGCGTACCGGGCGGCGGCTTCGGTTGAGGGAGCGAGCACATGGACCAGGCCCTGATTGTCGCCAGCCTCGCCGCTACGCCGAGGCTGCTCCGGAATCTGACCGGCGACTGCAGCCGGGAACAGGCCTGGGCTTCGCCCAAGCGCGGCGAGTGGTCTATCGGGCTGGTGGTGCGGCATCTGGTCGAGGGTGAATTCGACGCCTTCCTGCCGCGGCTCAAGCGCATGCTGGCTGAGGAGCGCCCCATCTTCGACAAGCGTGGTGAGACCTGCGTGTACGGCCAGGACCTAGCCGCGCTGGTCGCCCAGTTCGAGGCTTTACGCGGCGAGGCGGTGAAGATTCTGGGGTCATTGGATGTTCCGGCCTGGCAGCGGCAGGGGGTGAGCCCCAGCCGGGGGGCGGTGAGCATCGCCGAGTACGCGCAGAGCATGGCCGATCACGACATCGAGCATCTGCGCCAGATCCACGATGTGCGGCAGACCCTCGGCCTCAATCCCAAGCGCTGCGAAGCCAGGCTCGCGCTGCCCCTTGCAGAGGTCGCGGCCGCAATCGAGACGGGGCCTGCGCGTGTGAAGGCGCTGGCCGAAGGGCTGACGGCGGAGCAGCTTCGCCACCGGCCGCGAGCAGGGGAGTGGAGCATGAAGGAAGTGATGGCGCATTTGCTCAAGGTGGAGCGCGACGTCTTCCTGCCGCGCCTCAAGCGTCTGGCCTCGGAGAACCGCCCCGTGTTCGAATCCTTCGACCCCGATGCCTGGGCTCGGGAGCGTGACCACCGCGAGGGCGATTTCATGGATGAGTGGCGTCGCTTCGCGGCGGCCCGGCAGGAGACCGTGGCCCTGCTCGGGGCCGCGCCGCCGGAGGCCGCCGAACGAATCGGGATCTCGGGCTTCTTCGGGCCGGTAACGTTCGCGCAATATGCCACCCATGTCGCCGATCACGATATCGAGCACCTGGCCCAGCTCTCCCAGTGCCGAGCGGCCGCCGTCAGGGCCGCATAGCGGACGGCGGCGAGACCTCAACGCCCTCGAGCGATGACGCTCCGCCTGGCCCTCGTCCTGCTGCTCTTCCTGCCGATTCCTTCCGCCGCGGCGGAGGTGCCGGCCCTCCTCGTCACCATAGGCGATGTCACCGACACGAGCGCAGTGGTCTGGGCGCGCGGTCAGACATGGGGGCGGCTGACCGTGCGGTACGCGTTGGCCGCTGGGGGTGGGGAGAGGAGGGAGGAGATCAAGGTCTCGCCGACCAGCAATCTCACAGGCAAAGTCCTGCTGCGCGGCCTCGAGCCCGCTTCGCGCTACCGTTACGCGGTCAGCCAGAACAGCCACGAGGTGCAGGGCGAGTTCGCCACCGCTCCCCCACCGGCGGCGGCCCTCCGCGTGCGCTTCGCTTGGAGCGGAGACCTCGGCAGCCACACCGCATGTCGCCACGTCACCAATGGCTATCCGATCTTCCGCGTCCTGGCGCGATATCCCGTCGACTTCTTCCTCTTCGTGGGCGACACGATCTACGCGGATCATGCCTGCGGCGGTCCCGACCGCGTGCCGGGCTCCGATTTCCTCGCGCGAAAGCTACCGGACTTCTGGGCCAAGCACCGATACAACCGCGAGGATCCGGCCGTGCAGGCCTACTTCAGGTCGGTAGGTGTCTACGCCATCTGGGACGACCATGAGGTGATCAACAACTTCTCCGGCGGCGCCGATCGGCTCATGGAGACGGGCCGGCGGGCGTTTCTGGACTATTTCCCCATCCTGCCGCCCGCCGAAGAGCCCGGCCGACTGTACCGCAAGTTCTCCTGGGGAGGCCTGGTCGAAGTCTTCATCCTCGACACGCGGCAGTACCGGAGCCCGAACACGGACCTCGACGGGCCGCGCAAGACGATGCTGGGCGTGGCGCAGAAGCGGTGGCTGATCGACGGCGTGACGGGCTCGACGGCGGTATGGAAAGTGGTGGTCAGCAGTGTGTCGCTCTCGGTGCCCACCGGCGGGAAGGCCCATGATTCCTGGAGCAATGCCAATATCCTGGGCTTCCCGGAAGAGAACGCCACGGGCTTTGCCTGGGAGCGGGACGCCATTCTTCGGACATTCCGGGAGCGCGGCGTGAAGAACCTCGTCTTCCTCTCGGCCGATGTCCACCACGCCGAGCTGATCCGTCACCATCCGACCTCCGAATGGTCCTTCCACGAATTCATCGCCGGGCCGCTCTCGGCCTCGCTGGGCCGGCCGCGCCCGCTCGACATGGGGCTGAACCCGCGGACGCTGTTCGCCACCGGAGAGGTTGAGAACTTCGGGGAGGTCGCCATCGATACCACCGGGCTTACGGTGCGGATCATCGACATCGACGGCCAGGTCCGCTTCACCCACACCATCGGCCCCGAGCAGTAACCCCTCTCCCCTTTAGGGAAGAGGGCGCGGACATCGCCTCAGCGCGCCAGCGGGGGCAGGGGCGCGGCCCCGGCGGCTCCCTCGCGTGCCTTGTCCCGCAGCTTTCGGATATTGTCGGCGTCCGGTCCCTCGGGCGTTACCGCGAGGAACGCCTCGGCCGCCTTGGCGGCGGCGGGAAAATCGCGCTTCCCATAAAAGAGGTACTGCGTCCGGTCCCAGTGGGCGTGGATGTACCGGGGATCGATGCGGAGCGCCTCCTCCAATTTCGCCAGCGCCGCGTCGATCCGCCCTTCCTGGAAGAGCACGGCGCCCAGATGGGTGATGGCCTCGGCATTGCGCGGCTCCCGGGCAAGGACGCGCTCGTAGATACTGCGGGCCTCGTCGAGCCGGCCCTGTTCAAGCGCGGCGTGCGCGAGCTGGAGCTTCGTCGCAACCGGCGCGTCCTCGCGGGCGGCGAGCTGGCGGAGGGCCTCGAGCTCAATGCCGGGCATCACCGCGGCCGGAAAGCCGGCGGGTGCCGGGACCGCGGGGCCGGCCGGAGCGGCCGGGCCCTGCACATTACCGAACCAGCGCCCCACTCCGAGCCCCGCGCCGATTCCGAAGACGAGGAGGAGCCCTGCCGCCAGCGGGAAGGCCATGGGGCTCCGGAGCCGGGCTAGCCGGGGCGCGGCCGCGGGAGCCGGCTCCTCACGCTCGCGCTCGCGAGGCTGGCGCTGGGCCCTCCTGAGATCCACGAAGAGTCGGCCGGCCTCACGCTCTCGCTCGGCCCGTCGGCGGCCATGCTCGTCCGGGCCGAGCCGCCCCGCCGCCAGGTCCGCATCCAGAGCCTCGATGGCCTCCCGCGAGGCCTCAAGCTGACGCTTGAGCTTCTTGACCAGGCTAATCGCCCCGGGCTCAGATCGCCAGGCCGAAGAGCGAGGTCATGCGCCGCGCGTCCAGCATGGCCGCCATCTCCTCATCCGCGGGCCGCCGGTCGAAACGGCTCGCGGCGTCGAGAACCTTCGGCAGCAGGGTCACGTCGCCCACCGTGTTGAGGAAGACGCCGGGCAGATCGAGAGCCCAGTGCACCGCCCGGTCGATGTCCGCTTGCGCCTCGAGCGGCTGGTACCACGTGGCGTGGGTGCGCTCGACGGTCGCCCAGGGCCCGCGGGCGATGGACTTAATGACCTGGACGGCGGCGTTCCGCTCCCGGCAGATGCCGAGCACCGCCTCGAAGTCCTTCCGGTAGCGCTCGCTCTGGGCCATGAAGAAGTTGTACGGCAGCAGCACCGCATCGAAGTCGAAGCGCGCGAGGCTGCGCCGGTGCATGGCGGCGATGGTCCAGCCGTGGCCGGTCACGCCGATGAAGCGCGCGAGCCCTTGCCCGCGGGCCTCGATGGCCGCCTCGAGAGCGCCCTCGGGGCCCATGGCCTGGTTCCAGTCGTCCGGGTGGCCGAGGGAGTGCAGCTGGATCAGGTCGACGTGATCCACCCGCAGCCGCTCTAGCGAGCGGTAGATCTCCTCGCGGGCCTCGCGCGCGGAGCGCATCCCGGTCTTTGTCGCCAGGAAGAAATCCCGGCGGTGGCAGGGCATCCAGGCGCCGATGCGGAGCTCGGAGTCGCCGTAGCGCGGGGCGGTGTCGAGGTGGTTGACGTCGTAGCGGAGGAGCACCTCCAGCGTCCGGTCGGCCTCAGCCTGGTCCACGCGGGCCAGGGCGGCCCCCCCGAAGATAGTCGCGGAGCTCATGTGCCCGGTGCGTCCGAAGGGTCGTCGCGGGATCACTCGGCCTCCTCTCTGCCGGCTCAGTATATCGCCCTCCGTCTTCGGCGAACTGGCGCGAGGTGCTCCGCGAGCCGCTCTACAACGGAGGAAGGTCTCCCTTCGGGGGAAAGGGCAGGGTGAGGGCGACCTCTCGACTTAGACCTTGTAGACGACGTCAGTCCTGCGGGCCCTGCCCGAGATCTTGATGCCCACCGAGTCGCCAGCGGAGGCCGTCTGGACGGGCTGGTGCTCGATCTGCATAGACTCGACAGGCTGAGTGATGTCGGTGGTATGGCCCTTTACGCGTATCGTGTCTCCGACCGAGATGGGGGCCAGGAGCTTGAGGGCCATCACACCGACGTGGGCGAAGTAGTCGTCGACGTGGCCCAGCAGGACCCCGCCCGGGACCTGCTTTTCGGCCGGCAAAGCGGCCACGCCGGTCTTGCGCTTCTTGGCCGATACCGCTCCGGCCCGGCGCTTGGGAGCGCCCGCCCGACGCCCGCCGGGCTTACGGGCGGCTTTCTTCGTCTTCCCGGCCGCTTTCTTGACGGTCCTTTTGGCGGCCTTCCTCACGACCTTCTTCGCGGCTTTCTTCCGGGTCTTGGCCTTCTTCTTCGCCATGGTCACGCTCCCGTGTCGCCGGATTTGGAGCGATCCTAGCAATCTCAAGAATCCCTTAGCAAGGGCGCTTTCACTCGATCAATTGACCCTCCCTATCGGCGAGGGGTTGCGGGGATGGGTTGGCGATTGACGAGGTAAATCCCCAACGCCACGAGCACGACCGCCGCGCCTAACAGGGCCGTGAAGGGCTCGTCCAGCAGCAGGGCGCCCGCCATCACGCCCAATAGCGGTGTCGCGAAGGAGAATGACGCGAGCCCCGAGGCCGGGTAGTGGGCCAGCAGCCAGAACCACGTGAGATAGGAGACAAAGGCCACGACCACCGCCTGGTAGGCCATGGCGGTCAGGACGAGCGGGGTGGGATGGATGATCCCGCGCTCGCCCACGAGCCAGGCCACGCCCACCAGCGCCACGCCCGAGACGGCGAGCTGATAGAACAGCGTCCGCTCCGGCGTGATCCGCAGATCGCTCCGCATCTTGATCACGACGGTGGTCACTCCCCACAGGAACCCCGCGACGAGCTCGAAGAAATCTCCGATCAGCTCCCGGCGCGTGGGCAGCGTGAGCCCGTGGGCGAAGGCCAGACACAACCCCGCAAAGGCGACGGCGAGGCCGGCTAGTTTGGTCCCGGTCAGCCGCTCGCCTGGAATCAGATAGTGGGCCCCGAGCGCAACCCAGAACGGCGCCGAGTAGAGGAAGATCACGCTCCGGGAGGCGGTGGTAAAGGCCAGGCCCCAGTAGAGGAAGACGAACTCGACGGAGAACATGAGCCCGATGAGCAGGCCGTGGCGGCCCGTGCCGTCTCGGCGGAAGAGCGACTCGCCGCGCACCGCGCACCAGAGGAAGAGCAAGGACCCGGCGACCAGCGAGCGCAGTCCCGCGCCGAACACGGGGGAGATGCCGGCGATCGAGACCTTGATGGCTACCTGATTGAGTCCCCAGGAAGCGCAGCAGGCCATCAGCACCGAGGTGGCCAGCGGATCGAGCCGATCTTTTCTGTCCATGGGCTATGCGCGTTGTTCGGCCGCGCCATGCTGGCGGCGCCAGGCGATGAGCAGCGCGATCGCGGCGGCAAAAGACAGCGCCAGCCCGCCCAGCTCCGCCGCGCCGGGGCGGTGCTCGATCGTAATCGGCCGCGCCCCCGATGAGGCTTCCACCTCGAGCATCCCGAAGCCATCGCGCCGAACGGCCAGGCGCTTTCCCGCCGAGTCGGCACGCCAGAGCGGCGACCATGCCATTCCGGTCTTGAGCCAAGCGGCGGAATGAGAGGCGGCAGGGAGGCGCCAGCCTTGAGGTCCCAACGGCTCCGGGATGGCCCGCGGGGCCTGAGAGAGGAAGACCCTGAAGAAGCCTATGACCGCAGGCTTCATAAATGCTGGATTCTCAGAGAGAAACGGGATGTGCCCCTCGTCCTCGTCCAGGGCCACGACCCCGGAGATTCCGAGCGCCACGGCGAAGCGGTTGAACTGCTCCGCCGAAAGGCCTTCGAGCGGCAGGCCGAAAAGCGCGACGCCGTCGCGCTGCTCCACGAGAAGCGTGATCGGTCGGTTCGAGGCCGAGCCTGTATAGAGGAGACCGGCGAGGGGCGACGGGTGAGTGAAGGTGCCATTGATGATGGCTCTCCCGCTCTCCAGGGGCGTGAGAGCGGTGATATGGCTATGGGGCCGCCACCATTCGGGCCGGTAGCTGAGCGGCACGGCTGAACGGAGAAAGAGGATGCGTCCCGCGGGGGCGCCTTTGAGCATTGCCCAGAGATCGTCGACTTTCGATCCGCGAACGACTTCGGCGCGCTTCGGCCAGTCGCCGGTCTTGGGCCAGAGTGATGCCAAAGGCTCACCGGCGCCAGGCCCCAGCAGCGCCATGAGCAAGACCGGCCCGCCTATGCAATAGAGACCTTCGCGAATCGTAAGCGGCCGGCTCAGCACCGTGGCCGCTCCGAGCACGAGGGCGAGGAGAAAGCTGTCCAGCAGCCGGTCGGCAGGGATCCACAGGACTCCGAAAGTTCCCAGCACCGCCGCATCGAGGAAGACGAGCAGAAACATCGTGGGTGCAAGAGCGAGCAGCCATTTCTGGACCTCGGGGGCCGAATCCCGCCGAAACACGCGGGCGATTGCGAGCCCGTGAAGGCCCAGGAGAATAATCAGCGCCGGCACATCCTTGAAGAGGTGGGTGATGACGCCGAGCGAGTTATTTCCCCAGGCCAAGGGCAGGGCCATCTCGAGGTGCGCCAGCAGAGGGATGAGCCAGAAGCCTGCGAGGCCCACGCCGGACAGGAGCAGGAAGAGCGCGACATCGATCCTCGCTCTCGTCGGCCGAATCCCGGGAAAGACGGCGAGCAGGATCAAGGCCACGGCCGCCGGAGCATGAGCCGGATGAGTGACGATGATGGCGGCAAGGAGCGGCGCGCCCCAGAGCGACGGGCGACCGGTGCCCTCGACCCAGCGGAGCAGAGCGAGCGCGAGCAGCGGCAGCAGGCCCCAAGCCAGCCGCGCCGACACCAATCCCCAGCGCAGGCCTTCTTCCACGCCGCTGCGCGAGCCGGCCGAGAGCGTGAGCGCCAGGAAGGCGCCGGGCAGCGCGAGCCAGTCACCGCCGAGGGCGCGGCGCAGGAGGAGATAGGTGGTCGCGCCGGGCAGAACGTAGGCGATCCAGAGCAGGAGCTGGTACACGCGATCGGCGCCGAGCGATCCCAGCGAGGCGTAGTGGACGAGGGCGCCGAGCCACGCGAAGCCAGGTGGATAGTACTGAAGCTCGGCATATCCGGCCCACCAGCCCGGGTTGAGCCGCCATGGCGCGAGACCGATTGTGAGCGCGTGATGGAGACGGTAGAGCTGCCCCGGGTGGTCGTCGAAGATCAGCAGCCCGCCGCCGAGCGCTCGAGAGCCGAAGGCGAGGGCGTAGATTCCGAGAAGCGCGAGGGGCAGCCAGCGGCGAGGCATCAAGCGATGATACAGAATTCGCGCCGCGGGGGCTGAATCCTCCGTTGACATTTTGGCCGGCTGACTGTTTACTGGTTGAAATTCGTGCGGTTCAGTCGGTGATCCAGGCAGAGGCCAACCTGGATCGTGCGGTTAAATCCGGGGCTCAAATCCCCTACCGATGGAGAGGCCATGGACAGGCTGAAAGGTCTGAAGTGCCGGGAGTGCGGCCGCTGCTATCCTTCCTCCCCGGCTCATGTCTGCGAATTCTGCTTCGGCCCCCTCGAGGTTGACTACGACTACGAGGTGATCCGCGCGCAGGTCAGCCGCGCGCGCATCGAGGCCGGTCCAAAGAGCATCTGGCGCTACGCCCCGCTTCTGCCCGTCGAGCTGGGCCCCGACGGCGAGCCGCACGTGGGCGCGGCGGTGGGCTTCACGCCCCTCATCCGCGCCCGGAACCTGGGCGACGAGCTCGGCGTGAAAGAGCTCTACGTCAAGAACGACTCGGTATGCCATCCGACCTGGTCCTTCAAGGACAGGGTGGTGGCCGTGGCCATTGGCAAGGCGAAAGAGTTCGGCTTCGACACGGTGGCCTGCGCGTCCACGGGCAACCTGGCCAACTCCGTGGCGGCCCATGCCGCCGAAGCCCGGCTCAAGTCCTATATCTTCATTCCGGCCGATCTCGAGCGCGGCAAGGTGACGGCGACGCTGGTCTACGCGCCTACTCTGATCGAGGTGCAGGGGACTTATGACGAGGTCAACCGGCTCTGCGCGGAGGTCGGGGACAAGTACCGCTGGGCCTTCGTCAATATCAATATCCGCCCGTTCTACGCGGAAGGCTCGAAGACCTATGGCTACGAGATCGCCGAGCAGCTCGGCTGGCGTGCACCCGCCCACGTGGTCGTGCCCTGCGCCGGCGGCTCGCTCATTACCAAGATCGCGAAGGCCTTCAAGGAGATGCGCCTGCTGGGGCTCATTCCCGAGGGCAAGACCAGCATGTACGCCGCCCAGGCCGAGGGGTGCGGGCCCATCGTGACCATGATCAAGAAGGACACGGATGTGCTGACGCCCGTGCGACCGCAGACGATTGCCAAGTCGCTGGCGATAGGGAATCCCGCGGATGGCTACTACGCCTACCGGGCGGTGAAGGACTCGGGCGGCTTCGGCGAGCATACTAGCGACGAGGAGATCATCGAGGGCATGCGGCTGCTGGCGCGCACCGAGGGGATCTTCACCGAGACGGCCGGAGGCGTGACCGTGGCCGCCACGAAGAAGCTGATCGAGACCGGGCGGATCCCGCGGAACGTGTCGGTGGTCATCTGCATCACGGGCAATGGGCTCAAGACCCCGGACGTGCTGTACGACCGGCTGTCGAGCGACGTCACGATCCGGCCCTCCCTGTCGGCATTCGACAAGGCGCTGGCCGACCTCAAATCCAAGACCGGGGCCTAACCCGGCGCAAGGAGGCTGACATGGCCGTTGTGGTACGAATCCCGACGCCGCTGCGCAGCGTGACCAAGGGCGCGGCCGAGGTGCAGGCCGCGGGAGACACGGTGGACGACGTGATCCAGGATCTCGAGCGCCAGTACCCGGGCCTCAGGGAGCGGCTGGTGGAGGATGGCGGCCAGATCCGGCGCTTCATCAATATCTACGTCAACCAGGAAGACATCCGCTTCCTCGAGGGCGCCAAGACCACGCTCAAGCAGGGCGACGAGGTTTCCATCGTTCCCGCGATTGCTGGAGGCCGGTAGCCGGCCGGTGTGGGGTATGGCCCGGATGCGCGTCAGGTTGACCTTTCCCTCCGAGCTGGTGCAGAAGCCTGTTGTCTATCACCTCGTCAAGGACTTCGACATCGTCACCAATATCCGTCGTGCCGACGTCAAGGCCGACCACGGCTGGATGGTGCTGGAGATCGAAGCCGCCGAGGAGCGGCTCGAGCAGGGCGTGGCCTGGCTCAAGAAGCAAGGCGTGCAGGTGGATCCCATCGAGCGCGACGTCGTCCTGCCTTAGGGGTCAGGTCTTGAAATCCAACATTTTTGGCCCAATTTTGTCACTTTTGTCGTATTTCAAGACCTGACCCCATGATCTCGAAGCGGGTTCAGGGGTTCACCGAGTCGGTGATCCGGGAGATGACCCGGATCAACAACCAGCACAATGGCATCAATCTCGCCCAGGGGATGCCCAACTTCCCGCCGCCCAAGGAGCTACTGGAGGCGGCCCACCGGGCCATCGACGGCGATTTCCACCAGTACGCGATCACCTGGGGGACACCGTCACTGCGCCGGGCCATCGCCGAGAAGTACAAGAAGTTCTACGGCATGGAGCTGGATCCGGAGCGTCACATCACGGTGTGCTGCGGCTCCACCGAAACCATGCTGGCCACCTTGCTCGCCGCCCTCAACCCGGGCGACGAGGTGATCATCTTCGAGCCATTCTACGAAAATTACGGGCCGGGCTGCATCATCGCCGGGGCCGAGCCCGTGTTCGTTCCGCTCGAGCCGCCGGATTTCGGCTTTGACCCCGACCGACTGGCCAGGGCGGTGACCCCCCGCACCCGCGCCATCATCTTCAATAGCCCGAACAATCCGTCGGGGAAAGTCTTCTCGCGCACCGAGCTCCAGCTCATCGCCGATCTCTGCCTGAAGCACGACCTGCTCGCGATCACCGACGAGATCTACGAGCATATCGTCTACGACGGCGCGGGGCATACGCCGATCGCCACGCTGCCCGGGATGGCGGATCGCGCGATCACCATCTCGGGCATCTCGAAGTCCTATTCGGTGACCGGCTGGCGCATTGGGTACGCCGTCGCCAATCCGGAGCTCTCCCTCGGCATCCGCCGCGCCCACGACTTCATCACGGTGGGCGCCCCGCATCCCTTGCAGGAAGCGGCGGTGACGGCCCTCCATCTGCCGGACTCCTACTACGTTCACCTGCGCGAGAGCTATCAGGCGCGGCGGGACCTGCTGCTGGGCAAGGTGATCGAGGCCGGCTTCATCGCCTTCAAGCCCCAGGGCGCCTACTACATCCTCACCGAGGCCGCCCACTTCCTGAAGGAATACGACTGCAAGGACGACGCGGAGTTCGCGATGTTCCTGGTAAAGGACGTGGGTGTGGCCACCGTCCCCGGCTCGTCCTTTTACGCCCACCCGGAGCTGGGAAAGACCAAGATCCGCTTCTGCTTCCCGAAGACGGACGACATGCTGATCGAGGCGGGCCGGCGGCTGCAGAAGCTGGCCCGTTGACGCTCCGCCAGTCGGCCCGCGCCATCTTCGACGCCGCTCTCGCCTCGGCCGACGTGCGCCCTCTCGTCCGCCGCGTTCTCGCCGCCGTGCGGCCGCCGGAGACGGGCCGGCTGATCGTCGTGGGGGCCGGCAAGGCCTCGGGCGCGATGGCCGGTGCGGTGGAGGAGGCCTGGGGCGACCGCGTCACCGAGGGCCTCGTCGCGGTCAAGGACGGCTACGTGACTCCGACCCGCCGGATCCGCCTCGTCGAAGCGGGGCATCCCGTCCCCGACGAGCGGGGCGCCGCGGCGGCGCGAGAGATCCGCGCTTTGGCCGAGGCCGCTACTGCCGACGACCTGGTCCTCGTCCTCATCTCGGGTGGCGGCTCGGCCCTCACTCCCGCCCCGGCGCCCCCGATCACCCTGGCCGACAAGCAGGCCGTCACCCGGCTGCTTCTGGCGGCGGGAGCCAATATCAACCAGCTCAACTGCGTGAGGAAGCACTGCTCGCTTCTCAAGGGCGGCCAGCTGGCCCGCGCTTCCGCCCCGGCCCGGGTTCACGCATTGCTCCTTTCGGACGTGATCGGCGATCCGGTCGATGTGATCGGCTCGGGTCCCACGGCGCCCGACGACTCGACCTTCGCCGAAGCGCATGGAATCCTCGAGCGCCTGGGAGTGAAGGACCGCGCGCCACGCTCGGTCATCGAGCGGCTCGAGGCGGGTATGGCAGGCCAAATTCCAGAGACTCCCAAGGCGGACGACCCGCTCTTTGCCCGCGTGAGGAATGTGGTGATCGGGAACAATCAGCTCGTGGTGGACGCCGCCCGGCGCAGGGCCGCGGAGTTGGGCTTCGCCGCTCATGTGCTCACGCGCTCACTCGAGGGAGAAGCGCGAGAGGCGGCGAAGCGCTTCGTTGAGCTGGGGCGCTCGATCCGCGCCAGCAAGGGGCCCGTGGCGGCTCCCGGCTGTTTGATCGCCGGCGGGGAGACCACCGTGACGACGGCACCGACGGCCCTACCACCGCCGCCGGGGCGCTAGCCGACGGCGGAAGCTGCCAGCGTGCCCGCGAGCAGGGGTACGATCCAGTTGCCCGGCTCGCCAACAATGACTCCAACCCGGTCTTTGCCGCCCTCGGTGACCTGGTGGTCACCGGCCCCACCAATACCAATCTCCTCGATCTCTACGTGCTCCTAGTCGCCTAGTCTCCCCGGGCTGGTTAGACGATGGCTTTCAGGGTGTATCCAAAGGAAGTGCTAAGCCTGTGAAAGAGATTGCAGGAGGGGTACCAGGCGGCGATCTCGAAGTGGCCGAAAAGAATGAGGCACACCGGCATTCCAGTTCGGCACGATTCCTGCCTTGCTATGTAGGCACGAAAGCTAGGGGCGTGGGCTACCCACGAACTTCCATAGGAGGCAGCGAATGAAAAGGTCGGCGATCGGTGTTCAAATCTTAGCGGCTGTCGCGTTCATCCTGGCAGGGCTCCTGATCGTCCCGGTCGCTCAGGCGGTGCCGATCACCGGCGGGTTCTCGATGGTGGGGGCGTTCCA
>WNGF01015188.1_pt1 | contig 13306 bp, 15 predicted proteins | sample 5400641 | NCBI WGS metagenome assembly WNGF01 (sample SAMN13153371, study PRJNA577476) | soil metagenome | isolation source: 80 cm soil or saprolite under grassland replicate 2 | place: USA:California | collected 2016-06-15
CCAGGCGCAGATGGTCGCCGATATCGCAGGGCTCTATGGCAAGGAAATGCAGCTCACGCGCTCGCATATGCTGTATTGCCTGTTCCGGCATGCGGCAAGCCAGCTCACGCGCGACGTCGCGGTGCGCGCCGGAGAGCGCTTGGTCATCCGACAGTTATCGGGCGGCGCGCTGAGGAGTGTTTTGACCGCGGTCGGCATCTCGGTATCGCAGCGCGTCGCCGGCACTGCTGCGAGCCGCTGGCTGCCGGTCGTCGGCGCCGCAGCGGTGGCGGGCTATGCGTATTTCGATACGCTGCAGGTGGCGAAGACGGCGGTGAGGATGTTGGAGGGCGTGGTGTTGGACGTTGATTCGGAAGCCTGATTGCGCGTTGGCTGCCGCGTCGCATCCACTGGTTGCGCCTGAGGCAGTTGTTCAGGTGACCAAGCGCATGCCGGCGTCGACGGCGCCCTTGTCGAACGTTGCCGTGTACTCGCAGTCGCGCATGGCGCCGCTACGTTCGATCAGACAATCCGCAAAATCCGCCTTGCTCGTTTCGAACAATCGCACCGCTTTCCAGACAGTCTCGGCGTCCTGAACGATCAGCTGCCTGGTCCGCAAAATCCGCTGCAATACCGTGACAATCTCGCTCTTAGTACTTCTGTAGCAGCTCTCCAACACCCACACCAGCTCTGCCAGCACGATGGCAGCAATGAAACCGGGGCGCGATTCGCTGCATTCTCTTTCGATCAGGTGAAGCGCCTTCGCTGCTTGCCGAGGATCGTCCTGCGCAAGGTAGCGCACGAGGACGTTCGTATCCAGCCCAATCACCGGCCGGATCCCCGGCGTTTGATGGCAGCGTTCATGGCGTCAATCGATACCGGCCGGACAGGCCTCGGGATTATGCCTTTGAGCGAGCGAACATCTTCCGTCGCCGGCTTCAACGCAAATTCGCCGGGGGCGAGCTCGACAAACTCGACCCGGTCACCGGCGTCGAGGCCAAGCTTCCGGCGTACCGGGAGCGGGATAGTGATTTGACCTTTGCTTGTGACAGTTGCCGTGGACATTCTGCCTTCCTTAATTAGGTATTCCTTACTTTGTAGTAAGTCATAAGGCTTGACAAGTTTTAGGGTTAGCTCCACGCCCTCATTTACGGAGTATTCTATTCCGCCCGCCTGCCGCTCACGACAACGACATGCCTCCCATGGATCGCTACCCGCGCGACCTGATCGGGTATGGCGCGCATCCGCCGCATGCACGGTGGCCGGGCGGCGCGCGCATCGCGGTGCAGATCGTCCTCAATTACGAGGAAGGCTCCGAGAATTCGGTGCTGCACGGCGACGCTGCATCGGAAACGTTCCTGTCCGATATCATCGGCGCGCAGCCGTTTGCGATGCGCCACCTGAGCATGGAGTCGCTCTACGAATACGGCTCGCGCGCCGGGCTGTGGCGTTTGCTGCGCCTGTTTCGCGAGCGGCGCATTCCGGTGACTATCTTCGGCGTGGCGATGGCGCTCGAGCGCAATCCTGCCGCGGTCGCGGTGATGCTCGAGGACGGCCATGAAATCGCGAGCCATGGCTGGCGCTGGATTTCCTACCAGCAGATGGACGAAAAAACCGAGCGCGAGCACGTCTCGCGCGCGGTCGTCGTGATCAAGCGGCTGACCGGCAAGGCGCCCGAAGGCTGGTACACCGGGCGCGACAGCCCGAACACGCGGCGGCTTGTCGTCGAGCACGGGGGCTTCGTCTACGACGCCGATTCCTACGCCGACGACCTGCCCTACTGGGCCGAGGTCGAAACCAAGAGCGGCGTGAAGCCTCATCTCGTCGTGCCCTACACGCTCGACACCAACGACATGCGCTTCGCAACGCCGCAGGGCTTCAACAGCGGCGGGCAGTTTTTCGCCTACCTGCGCGACGCCTTCAACGTGCTCTACACCGAGGGCGATCCGGCGGGGCTCGATGCGCCCAAGATGCTGTCGATCGGGCTGCACTGCCGCATCGCCGGCCGGCCGGGCCGGCTCGCGGCGCTCGCCCGCTTCCTCGATTACATCCGGAACCACGATGCCGTCTGGATCGCGCGCCGCATCGACATCGCCCGGCACTGGCTTGCAGTGCATCCATACGCGGCGAAGACATGACTCTCGCAGAGCTCAATGCGCGCGACCGCCGCGGCTTTGTCGTGGCGCTGGGCGGCGTCTTCGAGGATTCGCCGTGGGTCGCGGAAGCCGCCTGGCCGCGACACCCATTCGCGACGCTTGACGCGCTCTACCGCGCGATGGTGGATGCCGTTCGCGGCGCGGGGGAAGACGCACAGCTCGCGCTCATCCGCGCGCATCCGGAGCTGGCCGGCAAGGCGGCCGTCCGCGGCCGGTTGACGGCGGATTCGAAGGCCGAGCAATCCGGCGCCGGGCTCAACCAGTGCTCGCCGCAGGAATTCGCGCGGCTGCAGGAACTCAATCGCGCCTATAACGCCAAATTCGGATTTCCGTTCATCCTCGCAGTGAAGGGTCTCGACCGGGCGGCCATCATCGCCCGCTTCGCCGAGCGCCTCGAGCGCGATCGCGCCACCGAGTTCGAGGAAGCGCTGCAGCAGATCGCGCGCATCGCGTGGTTGCGCCTGGAGGCGCTGGTAGAAGAATAATGCCCCTCGCCCCTAACCCTCTCCCCGAGGGAATTGACGCAGAAATGACAACGGCGCCAAGCGTCCACGCCGTCGACGAGGTACCGCCCTACGGCCAGATGGCCGCGGTTGGCTTGCAGCACGTGCTGGTGATGTACGCTGGCGCGATCGCGGTGCCGCTGATCGTCGGCGGCGCGTTGCGGCTGCCGAAGGATCAGATCGCATTCCTGATCAACGCGGATCTCTTCGCCTGCGGCCTCGCGACCCTGATCCAGTGCATCGGCTTCTGGCGCTTCGGCATCCGCTTGCCGGTGGTCATGGGCGTCACCTTCGCCGCCGTCGGCCCGCTGGTCGCAATGGCCGCGAGCGGTATGGACATCACGGGGATCTTCGGTGCGGTGATCGTCGCCGGCGTATTCACGGTAACGGTTGCGCCGTTCGCGAGCCGGCTGGTGCGCTATTTTCCACCGCTCGTCACCGGCACGATCATCACCGTGATCGGAATCACCTTGCTGCGCATCGGCATCAACTGGGCGGGCGGCGGCGTGGGCGCGAAGAATTTCGGCGACCTGGCGACGATTCTCGTGATCAACAAGCTCTTTACCGGCTTCGTCGCCAACATCGCCGTGCTGCTCGGCCTGATTCTCGGCTTCGCGGCGGCGATGGCGCTCGGCACGGTCGACTTCGCGGGCGTGTACGACGCTGATTGGGTCGCGCTCGTCTACCCCTTCCGCTTTGGCACGCCGCGCTTCGAGCTCGGCGCGATCGTCTCGCTGTGCGTCGTAATGATCGTGGTCATGGTCGAATCGACCGGCATGTTTCTCGCGTTGGGCGAGATCTGCAACAAAAAGATCGGGCCGCCCGAGATCGCACGCGGGCTCGCGGCCGACGGCCTGGGTACGATCATCGGCGGCGTGTTCAACACGTTTCCGTACACGTCGTTTTCGCAGAATGTCGGCCTGGTCGGCGTCACCGGCGTGCGCAGCCGCTGGGTTGTCGCCGTCGCCGGCGGCATCCTGATCGCATTGGGGCTGTTGCCCAAGCTTGGCACGATCGTGGCATCGATCCCGCAGCCGGTGCTCGGCGGCGCGGGCCTGGTCATGTTCGGCATGGTCGCGGCGACGGGGATCAAGATACTCGCCCGCGTCGACTACGGCCCACGCCATAATCTCCTCATCATTGCGATCAGCATCGCGGTCGGCATGATCCCGCTAGTCGCGCCAACGTTTTTCGCCCAAGTGCCCCGGTGGCTCTCGCCGGTCGTGAACAGCGGCATCACGCTCGCTGCGATCAGCGCTGTGCTGCTCAATGCGCTGTTCAACGGCGGCGGGTCGGATGTTGAGGCGCAGCCGGACGAGCGCGAAGGCAGAATCGCCTCGGTCTAAACGGCAGCGGCCCCGAGGGCCCACGATATTGGGCCGCTTGCGCGAGTCTTTTTATCCTTTCCTCCGCGGCAATCGCTTTGATCGGCTGGGGTGGGCAGGCGCGTTCGGCGATCCGAGGACGCTCATCCCCTTCGTCGTTGGCTACCTCGCCCCGCTCAGTCTCGACCCGGTCGGGGCGCTAGCTCCTGACAATGCTGTCGCGCTCTAGAGGGCTCCCGAGAAAAATCGATAGGTATTCTTTCCCACCTGCTTCGCCCGGTACATGGCCCGGTCGGCGTTCTTGGTCAGGGTCTCGATATCGGTGCCGTCGGTCGGATAGATACTGATCCCTATGCTCGCGCTGACTTGACCCTCCGGTCCTGCGAAGGAAAACGGTTGCGCAGCTGCGGCGAGAATCCTCTTCGCCACCGCCTCGACCTCGAACGGGTTCACGAACTCGTCGATGATCACAACAAACTCGTCGCCACCTAGGCGCGCGGCGGTGTCAGACCCGGTGTGCCGCCCGACAGGGTCCGATCTACGCAGGCTTTCTCGAAGACGCATCGTGAAAGTCACCAAAAGGTGATCGCCGGCGTCGTGGCCAAAGCGGTCATTGATTTGCTTGAAGCCGTCGAGGTCGATGAATAGTACCGCCAACTCGCGTGTATGCCGCTGCGCCTTGGCGAGTGCGTGTTCCAGGAGCTGATTGAACAAGGTGCGGTTCGGCAGGCCGGTGAGGAAATCGAAGTGGGCGAGCTGGCGGATCTGCTTCTGCGCGGCCGTGCGTACAATGAACTGACCAATCTGCAAGCCGATGGACTGAGCCATGCGAAGCAAGGCTGCGTCGGGTTGGCAGACGTTCCGGATGAAGAACTCCAGCACTCCACAAAGCTCGTCCCCGATCCTGATCGGGAATGCGAATGCCCCGTGCAACCCGGCCTTGGCCGCGATGGACGCACGCAGAAAACTCGGCTCGCGGGGGACGTCGGCGATCCAAACGGGCTCGCCGGTCGACCACACGCGCCGAATCAATCCTGCTGGCGTCGGCGAAAGGCCTTGTTGCTTGCTGAGCATGACAAACTCCCTGACCTCGCTCGAGTTGATATTCCACGTGTCGGAGCAGCGCAGCAAGCGGTCTCGCTTATCCCAGCGCCAATAGAGCCCGCAATCCCAGCCGAAGGTCTCGCAGACCATTTTTATGATCTTCGGCATGGCATCGTCGATGGTCTCGGATTCGGCCACCACGCGAATTACATTGTGCTCCAGCGCTTGGCGGTGCTCGAGCAGCTTGCGCTCGTTGATATCCATGAACGTGCCCCGCAGTAAGGCCGCGTGCCCGTTTTCGCGGACGACGGGTTCAGCCACCGCGTGCACCCAGCAACTGTCGCCTTCTCGCGACACGATGCGAAACTGGCTTTCGCAACGGCGGCCTTCGCGCAACGCGGTTCTGATCAGCGCGTTGTAGTGATGGCGATCTTCCAAATGGATGCGCTGCAGGAAGTCCTCACCCGACAGTGGCGCGTGTGCCGGATCAACGCCAAAGATGCGATACGTTGCCAACGACCACTCGGTTACGCCGGTAGCGGGATCGAACGTCCAGCTCCCAAGGCGTGCGATGCGCTGCGCCTCAGCAAGATTTGCTTCGCTCGCCTTCACGAGTTCCAGCGAACGGTGCTGCTGTGCATTACTCTCGCGCAGCTGCACGCGAAGCTCGCTGATGTAGCCACCCATCAGAGAGAACCATGGAAGCGTGATGGCGAGCGCCAGCCATTGGAGGAACTCCAGACGCAGGTCCAGCGTCTCCGACTTGAATTGCCACAGGAGGACGATCACCGCTCCATAAGCCGCCAGCATGAAAAACGCGTACGCCAGTAACGCCCTGGTTTTAAGGCGCAGAACGCCGAACAAGAAGGCCATCAGAAGGAGAGTCAAGAAAGCCCCGCGCCCGGAATTCGCCGAATACATGGCGTACAGGACGACGAGCGTCGCGACCAGCATCTGCGGCTCCGTAAGGCTCGGATCGGGGAGTTTCAGATTCAACCCGGAGCGAAACACGATGTAGAAGACAAGGATCGCGAGGAGGCTGACCGCAGCGATTTCAAAAAACGCTGCTTCGCTGATAACGCCCTGAACCTGACACGCAAAGAAGAGGCCGATCGCCAGAAGCGAGGTCCCAGCCGCCGCGAAGAAGCGGCGCAACCTTAAGATCTGCCTGGGATCCTGGCTGGGGATGAAAACGATGCGTGCCATCGCAGCGCCAAGTACACCTTCGGGCGAACTGCGCTTACGCGGGGCGATATCATCCGCGAGTGCGGACGCAATCGACAGAGCTGCGTCGGATCGGACAGGAAGGCGGTGGTTTGGGGTGTCCATGCGATTGGACGCGTGAGTCACTCGGCAATGACATCGCGCAAATTTTCGTCCGGTTGTGGCGTAATGCAGCGCGTCCCATTCGCTCCTAGCGTCTGTCGGACGCTTGCGGCGACTGCAAAGTCATGGACCAGGCACAGGATGCGTTCAAAAAGTCAATGGCTTAGATGATGGTTACTATGAATCCTAGCCGAGGCAGTCGCGAAGAATGATCTTGACGCAAGACATATGCCATCCGCCGGTTGCGACGGGCCCTCGCAGCCCGCAAGCTTGGCAAGTCACGTGATCTTTGTTTCACACACTTTGCATACGGCGCTACTTTTGAGAGGTTTCGCAGTCAACGATGCCCAGTCTCCCGTAAGAGTAGTGTCGCGGCGTGTTGGCAAAGTGGTCGTGAAATGTTGCAGTAGCAGTCGATCAATTGCTGCATCGAGCCCGCCGACGTTTGATGTAGCTCCGTGTGATGCTTCACGAATCGAAAGCTGGCCCCAAATTCGCCATGTAGGGCGTCTGGTCATCCAACTCCTCGAATCCGTCCCGCTGCGGCGTTTTGGCGGTATCGGGCATCTGCCTGCTGCGTTGGCCCGTTACTGTTGCTAGCGTTTGGCGTCGACGGTGCCTTGACCGTGGTGCAGATTGAAGTTGTCAGGTAGTGTGGAATGCATGCAACACTTACCGCACAGCGACGTCGGCTCGAGGGTCCGAGCAATTCAATGGCAGGAGTTTCCATGCACACGTTCAAGACAGCAGCGATTCTGATGTCCGCACTTGTCTTCGCCGCGGCAGCTTCCGCGGCCGACAAGCCCTACTCGGGTCTGCAGACCCGGAGCATCAAGGCGCTTTCCGATCAGGAGATCGCCGACGACCTGCAGGGGCAGGGCATGGGTCTATCCAAGGTTGCGGAGCTCAACCATTACCCCGGGCCCAGGCATGTATTGGATCAAGCCGACGACCTCGGGCTCTCTCCTACGCAGCTCGCCAAGGCCAGGGAGATCTGGCAAGCGATGGACGTAAAGGCGAGAGCGCTGGGTGAGACGATCGTGGCCAAGGAGACGGCGCTGGAGACGAGCTATTCAAGCGGAGCAGCCACGCCCGCCGAAACGCGCGCCGTGCTCGACGAGCTTGCTCGACTGCAGGCGGATTTGCGGTACACGCATCTGTCGGCACATCTCGCGATGCGCTCCGTTCTGTCCGCCGAACAGATTTCCAGGTATGACGCGCTGCGCGGATATTCAGACGGCACGGTCGCGCCTGCCGGCCAGCACCGGATGCACCACTAGGCTGGGTGATTCTTCCTTCTTCGCGTTGCATCAGAAGACGGCACGTCGGATGGTGCTCATGTCATCGCCCGACAGCGCCGGACGATTGACTGTATTGCTTCTGGATCGACGGGCACTTGACTGAGCCATAGGAGCAAAACACGCAGCAGTCGCCAGGCCGCGGCCGCAGCAGCGTCTTGCACGCCGTGCACTCGTAGTAGAACTGGCAGGCGTCGACAGGCATGGTCTCCCGCTTCTTGAATCCGCATTCTGGACAGGTCACCACGGATTCGAGAGTATTCACGCCTTGCTCACTTATGTAGGGCAGACGGGAAGCCCGCATTCGTCGTAGCTTTGACCAGGGCTGCAGGCGCCGCTCTATCCGGATCGAACTGCACGGTCGCGGTCCTCTTGTCCAGGTCGACCTTGGCGCTCGCGACGCCCGGCACCTGCTCCAGCGACTTTTTCACGGTGATCGGACACAACTCGCAAGTCATGTTCTGGACGTCGAGCACAACGGTCCGCGTTGTAGCCCCGAAGGCGGGACTAACCGCCAGCACAAGAACGGAAGCTAGAGCATGAAGTCGACGCACGATGTTTTTCTCCATTCAATAGAACAGCGGGGCGATCCAAGGCGCAGCCAGAAGGGCGCCTAAGAGCACAACGATCACCCAGAAAACGGTGCGTTGCCGCGCCAAAACCTTCGGGTCGGCACACGCCGTGCCGGGAGCGCAGGCCGGAGCGGTTAGGTAGAGCTGGCGGAACGCCAATCCCAGGAACAGCAAGGTCAACCCGATAAAGATCGGGCGATAGGGCTCCAGCGCGGTCAGATTGCCGATCCACGCTCCGCCGATGCCGAGCGCCAGCAACACCAATGGCACGACGCAGCACAAGGAAGCCCCGAGGGCCGCCAACACGCCGGCAACCAGCGAACCCTTGGTATCGAATGCGGTCATTGCCGGCTCCAAACCTTTTGCATCTGTTTTATCATAAAGGCCGTACCATGGTACGGAGTCAAGGGGCGAGACCATGACCGATTCCATTACGATCGGACGCCTGGCACAGGCGGCCGCGGTGAACGTCGAGACCATCCGCTACTACCAGCGACGCAGGTTGGTCAGTGAACCGATCAAGCCCCTGGGTGGACACCGTCGCTATCCTCCCGAAGCGGTGAAGCGCGTGCGTTTTATCAAGCGTGCGCAGAATCTGGGCTTTACCCTGGACGAGGTACGCGGTCTGCTCGCACTGGACGACGGACAGAGTTGCCGCGATACACGGCGGCTGGCGGAGAAAAAACTGGCCGTGATCGAAGCGCGACTCGCCGATCTGACGCGCATGCGCAAGCTGCTCAAGGGCCTGATCGCCGAATGCGAGTCCGGCAAGCGGCCGCGTTCGTGTCCCATTATCGCAACTTTGTCGGCAGGAGCTTGAGTAATTCGGAGCGGCCGTCAAGATCACATCGAGGAGAGCAACATGGCATCATCGGCGAAGGTTGACCGCGCAGAGCTTGAGACCAAGGTCCAGGACATGTATCGCGCGGTGGCGCTGCATCCGGAAGGCGAGTTTCACTTCGAGATGGGGCGCGCGCTGGCGGAACGCCTGGGTTATTCACCCGAAGATCTCGACCGTATACCACCCGAGGCGATCGAGTCGTTCGCCGGCGTGGGTTATTACTTCCACCTGGCAGACCTGAAAGAGGGCGAGAGCGTCCTCGATCTCGGCAGCGGATCGGGCATGGACACGTTCATCGCGGCGCTCAAGGTCGGGCCGAGCGGCCGAGTGATCGGCGTCGACATGACCGACGAGCAGCGGCTGAAGGCGGAGCGGCTTCGCGACCGGAGCGGAATGCGCAACGTTACCTACGTCAAGGCGTATATCGAATCTCTTCCCTGCTCGGACGCGTCCGTCGACGCGGTGATTAGCAACGGTGTGATCAATCTTTCGGCGGACAAGCCCAAGGTGTTTCAGGAAGCGGCCCGCGTCCTCAAACCTAGCGGCCGGCTTGCTCTATCCGACATTGTTACCGAAGTGCAGCTGCCGGACGGAATCGTCTGCAACTCGACGCTGTGGGCTGCCTGCATCGGCGGGGCGATGCTACAGGACGATTACCGTTCGGCGATCGAGGCAGCGGGCTTCAAGATCCGAACGGTCGAGGAGAATCCGAGCTATCGGTTCATCTCCGATAACGCCAAGGCCGCGAGCAGGAAGTTCGGCGTGAAGAGCGTTTCACTGGTTGCAGTGAAGCAAGGTTAAGGCCCGCGCTGACGAGCGACGATCAGATCTTGAAGCGTCGCCGTAACAGCTCGTCGAGCGACAACTCCCCCGGGCCGCGGCAGAGCAGCACGAGCAGCATCGCCGCCCACTGGAGGTGCGTCGGCCAAGCCAGCGGATAGACGAAACCCTCGATCACCGTCGTCATCCCGAGCAGGACGAGCGCCGCAGACCGCGTGGCCAACCCGAGCACCAGCAACACCGGTGTGGTCAGCTCGATCGTGACCGCGATGTACGCGGCGACTTCCGGCGGTATAAGCGGCACCTTGTACTCGTCGGTGAAGAGCGCGATCGCCGTGTCCCAATTCGCAAGCTTGGTCATCGCCGAGTTCCAGAACACCGTCGCGACCGCGAACCGCAGCGGAACGGCGAGCACCGAGTAGGGAACACCATCGAGCCAGCGAATGACTCGCCCGATCAACGCCGGGGTACGGCGCTCGGGCGAAGAAGATGCAAGAGTCGGCATGGGAAACCCCTCGCTGTCACGAGATGGCGGCATCGCTGACGCTGAATGCGGCGAAGCGCCCGGCAGCGAGATGCTCGGCGAGGAGCGCAGATGCTTCGGCGCCGGGCGCCTCCTCCAGCGCGGAGTACAGCGGGCGCCCGGCAAATAGCGCCTCGGTGAAGCGCCAGGCGGCTTCGCTTAAACGCGTCACTTCGACGCCGCACTCCGTGCGCTGCACGAGCAGCCACACCGGCCCGCTCGCCGGATCGATCGCCGCGATCGCCGCGTCGTCCTGGGCGAGGACCGCGCGCCAGATCGAGTCGGCGGGATGATCGGCGCGCACAAGCGCCGCAGAAGGATGAGGGGTGAAAAAGACATGCGCCTGTTCGTCTTCCGTCAGTGCGGCAAGGCGACCGAGGTCGAGCGGCGGTGCGTCCGGCGCGTGGAGTGCGCAGCTCACCGTCCATTCGAGCTGCGCGACGTCGGGCAGATACGCGACGGCGGCGACCGGAGTGAAGCGGGCCAGGAAGTCCGGGTAGCCCGCGCCGTAGTCGTCGAGGTTCGCCGACCGCGGCGGCTCTTCTTCGATGAACAGGCGCGCGGCGCCCTCGAAGCATTCGGCCGCCACCAGTCGATGCACCGCGGGATACGACAGCTTGAGCGCGTTGGTCAGTACGCTCGCGAACGTGTTGCGATAGATGCCAAGCCGCGCCGCCGGATCGATGCCGTCGGCAACGATGGAGGCGGCCGCCTCGGCGTCATCATGCTCGACGATGCTGCGATACACGGCGTGCTGCAGCTCAAGGACCCGCGCTCCGTGGTCGTCGATGCGCAGCGTCTGTCCGTCGTCGAGCTTCTTGACAGCGTGGCCAGCGAGATGGATTTCGCCGACCGCCGCCGGCGGCAGCGCGGCGAGATAAGTCGCAGCATCGCAGCCGTGATTGCACGCACTTACGTAGATGTTGTTGACATCGCACAGGATTTCGCAGTCGGTGCGCTCCGCCAGCCGAGCGAGAAACTCCCACTCCGGAATCGTCGAGTGACGGAAGCGCAGGTACGTCGATGGATTCTCGATCAGCAGGCGGCGCTTGAGACAGGCCTGCGCTTGCTCGACATGCCGGCAGACGACGTCGAGCGCTTCTTCGGTCATCGGCAAAGGGAGCAGGTCGGCGAGATAGGCGCCGCCGACAACGCTCCACGACAGATGCTCGGAGACCAGCCCCGGCTCGATTCTCTCGATGACGCGCCGCACGCGCTCCAGATGCGCAGCGTCGATTTCTTCCGCGCTGCCCAGCGACAGGCCGACGCCGTGGAGCGAAAGCGGATAATCCCGGCGGATCGTTTCGAGGTAGCGGAGCGACGTTCCGCCGCCCATGTAATTCTCGGTGTGGGCCTCGAGCCACCCCACCTCTGGGCGCGTATCGACCACCGCCTGATGATGCGGGAAGCGCAGCCCGATCCCCGCCTTTGCTGGAATCGAGCCGCGCTTGGATTGCAGCACGGCAGCGGGAGAGTTCAACCGCTGGCCTGCCGTCAGCTCGACGTTGTCTTGCCGCCCTGGATCTTCGAACAGTCGCCCGCGGGAAGCAGCACGAACGATTTAGCGTCGCGCGCCTGGGTGGCTTGCCCCGCGCAGGAGTGCGCCCCTTCGGCACAGTCATTCTTTGCGGCGGCGTTGACGCCGTAGCACTTCTCGAGCTTGTTCTTCTCCATCTTCATCATGTTGTCCTTGACGACCTGAGGTTGCGCCTGGACCGGCAGCGCCTGCATCGCCAACGCAAGCCCCACGGCGGTCGAAAGGGTCGAAGCGGCCAATACATATCGGTTCATCGTCAGTCCTTGTCGATTGGGGCCCCGGGACCGGGACCGTATCAGTAAATTCGACGCCGGCCGGCGAAAGGTTACGGCCGCATGAAAATTAAAGCCATTGGCGGATGGTTACAGGGACGCGCACAATTCGCCTCCGGCCCAACGTTTCCGACTTTATTGCTGACGCAGCTTGTGGCTGTAACCGAACACCGTGACGCAGCGAATCCCTAACAATGGGCGGGCGAACACGCATGAGGACCGGTTGCGTGATCTGCTGGTCCTTGGGCTCGCCGGTGATGCTGCGGCGTACCACACCTTTCTCGCTACTCGCCATACATAACCAGCGCCATACCTACGATCTTGGACAGCCGCTGACGGCTTGGGTGTACGCAATCGCGAAGTACAAGCTGGTGGACCTGCTGCGACGGCGCGCCGGTCGCGACCTGCGCAACGATCCGCTCGACGAGGAGCTGGACGTGCTCGCGCATAATGACGCCGAGGCTGCTGCAGCACGCCTCGACCTGGCCAAACTGCTTCTGCGGCTGCCCGCCCGTCAGCGCTTGCCGATTGTCTGCATGAAGCTGGAAGGAATGTCGGTGGTGGAAACCGCACGCGCAACGGGCATGTCGGAATCGGCAGTCAAGGTGAGCGTGCACCGCGGCCTGAAAGCGCTCGCGGCGATGATAAGAACGCGACGATGAAAACCCACGACCTCGTAACGCTGCTCGCCACCGGTGCCGGGGCGGTCGAGCCCGGCGCAAGCTCGCGGCGCTACACGACGGCGCTGGGCTGGGGCGCGTTCGGCGCGACGCTGCTGATGGCGGTTCTGCTCGGCGTGCGCCCGGACATCGGCGCGGCCGCGCGGCTGCCGATGTTCTGGATCAAGCTCGTATTTCCCGCGTGCGTGGCCGTCGCGAGCCTGGTCGCGGCATCGCGGCTGTCGCGCCCGGGTGCGCAGCTCGGCCGCGTATCTGTAGCGCTCGTGGCGCCCGTGCTCGCGGTCTGGCTGTTGACCGCGTACGTGCTGCTCGCTGCGCCGCCGCCGGAACGCGCAGAGCTCGTCATGGGCCGCACCTGGGAATACTGTTTGTTCAGTGTTCCGATGCTGTCGGTGCCGGTACTTGTCGCCACGCTATGGGCGACGCAGGGGCTCGCGCCGACGCGCCTGGCGCTCGCCGGGGCGGCAGCC
>WNGF01014612.1_pt1 | contig 13302 bp, 10 predicted proteins | sample 5400641 | NCBI WGS metagenome assembly WNGF01 (sample SAMN13153371, study PRJNA577476) | soil metagenome | isolation source: 80 cm soil or saprolite under grassland replicate 2 | place: USA:California | collected 2016-06-15
ATAACGACGCCACGCTCCCGCTCCTCGCGAAGACCGCCCTGGCACAGGCGCGGGCCGGCGCGGACGTCGTCGCGCCCTCCGACATGATGGACGGGCGCGTCGCCGCGATCCGCCGCGCCCTGGACGAAAACGGGTTCGATCGGACTGCCATCCTGGCGTACTCGGCCAAGAGTGCCTCGGCCTTCTACGGCCCGTTCCGCGAGGCCGCTGACTCGGTGCCCAAGTTCGGCGACCGGCGCGGTTACCAGATGGACGCGGCCAACCGGCGGGAAGCCATGCGCGAGATCGCCCTGGATCTGGAGGAGGGAGCCGACGCGGTCATGGTCAAGCCGGCTCTTGCCTACCTCGACGTCATCCGCGAAGCCCGCGCACGCTTCGACGCTCCCCTCGCCGCTTACAACGTCTCCGGCGAATACGCAATGGTCAAGGCCGCCGCGGCCAACGGATGGATCGACGAGAAGAGAATCGTTCTCGAGATCCTGACGGGAATCGTGCGTGCCGGGGCCGACTTCATCCTGACCTATCACGCCAAGGACGCCGCGCGGTGGTTGAAAGAAGGAAGTTGAGAGTCGAGAGTCGAGAGTCGAGAATTCGGACGCGGCATCCGGCGCCTCGATCTTGACGAAAACTCGAAAAGCCAGAGGCGCCGCGCGGAGTGTGGCGCTCTATAAACGCGCTTGCGCGCTTATGCCGGGCGGGGTCAGCTCGCCGGTCCGGTCTTTCGCTTCGGTCGGGGGAGGGCCCTTCTTCGTGCAGTCCGGGCGCGGCGCGCGCGTGCGCGATGCCGACGGACGTTCCTACATCGACTACGTCCAGTCCTACGGGCCGCATCTCTTCGGGCACGCTCCTGCCTTCGTGCGGCGGGCTTTGTCGGCAGCTCTGCGGCGCGGGACGTCGTTCGGCGCCCCGACGGCACTCGAGGTGAGGCTGGCCGAGCGCGTCGTCGCGATGGTGCCCTCCGTCGAGATGGTCCGGTTCGTCAACTCCGGAACGGAGGCGACGATGAGTGCGGTCCGCCTCGCGCGGGCCGCGACAGGACGCGCGCGGATCGTCAAGACCGAGGGGGGATACCACGGCCACGGAGACGGGTTCCTCGTTTCCGCGGGCTCGGGCGTCGCCACGCTCGGAATCGCCGGCAGTCCCGGCGTCGCGGCCGAGGTCGCCTCGCTGACCGTCGTCATCCCTTACAACGACGCTCCGGCCCTGGAGAAGGCTTTCGAGCGTTTCCCGGGAGAGATCGCGGCGTTCATCGTCGAACCGATTGCGGCTAACGTCGGGCTCGTGCCGCCTCGCCCGGGGTATCTCGAGGCCGCGGCGGACATCACGCGGCGGCACGGCGCGCTCCTCGTCTTCGACGAGGTCATCACCGGTTTCCGCGTGGCGGCAGGAGGAGCCCAGGAGCTCTCCGGGGTCTCGCCGGACCTGACCACTCTCGGGAAGATCCTGGGCGGCGGCCTGCCGGTCGGCGCCTATGGAGGAAGGCGCGACCTGATGGAGCGGATGGCGCCGTCCGGGCCGGTGTACCAGGCGGGCACACTCTCCGGAAATCCGCTGGCGATGACCGCGGGCATCGCGATGCTCTCGGAGATCGCGCGCCATCCTCCGTACGACGAGCTCGAGAGCAAGGGCGCTCTGCTGGAAGCCGGCGTCCGCAAGGCGATTGTGGAGGCCGCGGTCTCGGACCGGGTGAGCTACGAGCGGATCGGCTCGCTCTCGACTCTCTTTTTCGCCCCGGGACCGCTGTCGGATTTCGCGTCGGTCAAGAGATGCGACACGGCCGCCTATTCCCGCTTCTTCCACGCGATGCGGCAGCGCAGCGTCTTCCTTCCGCCCGCGCAGTTCGAGGCCTGGTTCGTTTCCACGGCCCACTCGCAAGCCGACCTGCGCCGCACCGCGAAGGCCGTCGGCGAGAGTCTGGCCGCTACATTCAAGTAGTCCCTCGCAGGACCTCGAGTCCGCGCTCGAGAGCCGCGTCAGTGCCGAGCAGCAGGAGCTGGTCGTGCGCCTCGAGCACGAACTCGGCTCCCGGCGTGACGAGGGTCTTGCCGTTACGCACGGCGGCGAGGAGGGTCGCTCCGCCAGAGGCTCGAAGTTCGAGATCCCGCAGCGTCCTTCCGATCGCCCGCCAATCCGGGCCGACGGACACGAACTCGATGCGCGTCCCCCCGAGAGCCTGCTCCAGCCGTTCGGCGGCCACGTCGGGTGCGCGGAACTTTCGGAAGCCGTCCTCGCGCGTGCGGCGGATCTCATCGGTCTCCGACTCGACCCACGGGAGAGGAAACCCGAGCCGGCGCAGGGTTCGCCCGGAGATCTCGAGGGAGGTCTCGAACTCCTCGGCCACGACCTCGTCGGCACCCAGCGCCGAAAGGGCCGGGATCTCGGCGAGGTAGCGCGTCCGCGCGAGGAGAAAGATCTTCGGCGCGAGGCTCCGGCATAGCGAGAGAGTGTGGCGGGTCGCGCGCGGGTCCGACAGCAGAACGATCGCGGCCCGGGCGTGCTCGATGCCGGAGTGCTTCAGCACCGACGCGCTCGTCGTGTCGCCGTACTCGATCGGCACGCGTTTGGCCCGGCCGGTCCGGACCCGCTCGGGGTTCAGGTCGAGGACGCGGAACGGGACTTTCGCGCGCGCGAGCACCCGGGAAAGAGTCTCGCCCATGTGCCCGAACCCGAAGACCAGGACGTGGCCTTCGCCGGGAAGATTCGGCGCGACCGAAGCGGCCGCGAGCAAGTCGCGGGGGCGACCGAGCGGAAGCCCGGCGACGCGGTTGCCCACGGCGTGTCCGAGGACGAAAAGAAATGGAGTCGCCGTCATCGAGATGATCGTCGCCGCCAGGACGACCTGATAGACCTCGTCCGAGACGAGGCTGGCCGCCCGGCCCTGCGCCAGGATCAGGAAGGCGAACTCCCCGATCTGCGCGAGGGAGATGCCGACGATCGCGGCGACGCGAGGTCCGTAACCCAGGACGAGCACCGGGATCGCGGCCACGACCGCCTTCCCGACAAGGACCAGCGCGAGGGCGGCTGCGACGGTCGCCGGCCGCACCGCCAGGATGCGCGCGTCAAACAGCATACCGACCGAGACGAAGAAGAGCGCGTTGAAGGCATCGCGAAAAGGGGCGATGTCGGCCATGGCCTGGTGCCCGAAGTCGGAATCCGAGACGACCAGTCCCGCCAGGAACGCTCCGATGGCGAGCGAGAGCCCCACCCGTGCGGTGGCGAGCGCCGTGCCGAGCACGAGGAGCAGCACCGCCAGAAGAAAGAGTTCCTTGCGCCGCGTCGCGGCGACCGCGTGGAGGGCGCGCGGGACCACGAATCGCGCGGCGAAGAACACGAGGACCACCGCGGCGGCGGCCTTTCCGACGGCAACGAGGGTTTCCAGGAGCGGGATGCCGTGCCGGGCGGCGAGCGGTCCGATGAGCAGCATCATCGGAACGACCATCAGGTCTCCAAAGACATTGATTCCGACGAGGAACCTGCCGTGCGGCGAGTCGAGCTCGCGGTGCTCGACGAGAAGCTGCAAGATGATGACTGTGGAACAGGTGACCACGAGGAAGCCGAAGAAGAGGCTCTGGTTCCAGCTGTAGCCGCGCAAGATCGGCAGAGCGGCCGCCAAGGCTGTCACGCCGCAGAACTGAATGGGCCCGGCGATCCAGACCGCCGAGCCCAGACGGCGCAGGCTCGAGAGCGGAAGCTCGAGACCGACCGTGAAGAGGAGCAGGACGACGCCGACCTGCGCCAGGGCCTCGACCGTGCCCACGTCCTTTACGAACCCGAGCCCGTGGGGTCCCAGAAGGACGCCCGCCAGCAGGTAGCCGATCAGAGGCGGCTGGCGCAGCCGGTTCAGTATGTAGGCCGCCGCCAGGGCCGCCAGAAAGACCAGCGCCAGCGGAGCGAGGAAGCTGGGGACGGTCACCAGCTCATTATCCCGGACTCAGGTCGCGCGCTCGTCTCTGGTAGCCTGTCGTCGAACAAACCGGGCGAAGGAGCCGATGCCGGGTATGACGAGTCGGGCGCGGGAGAGCGACAAGCAGTGGTTCGGACACCCGCGCGGTCTCTCCACGCTCTTCTTCACGGAGATGTGGGAGCGCTTCAGCTACTACGGGATGCGAGGCATCCTTCTGCTCTTCCTGGTCAATGCCGTCGCGACCGGCGGCTTCGGGATGAGCGACCGGACGGCCTCCGCAATCTATGGCCTGTACGTCGGGATGGTCTATCTGATGGCGTTACCGGGCGGGTGGATCGCGGACAGGATTCTCGGCCAACGCCGGGCCGTCTTCCTCGGGGGATGCATCATCGCGGCGGGACATTTCAGCATGGCGCTGCCGACGGTGCCGACCTTCTATCTGGGTCTCTGCCTGATCGTCATCGGAACGGGACTGCTCAAGCCCAACGTCAGCGCGATGGTGGGCGACCTCTATCCCGAGGGGGGAGCGCGGCGGGATGCCGGTTTCTCGATCTTTTACTCGGGTATCAACACGGGCGCGCTCTTCGGGCCCATCATCTGCGGGTTCCTCGGCGAGAAGATCAACTGGCACCTGGGCTTCGGGGCGGCGGGAATCGGCATGGTGCTTGGCCTCGTGCAGTACCGGCTCGGCGGAAAGTACCTCGGCGCGGCGGGACTTCGCGCGGCCGAGCCCGGAGACCGGGCCGCTCTGCGGCGGATGGCAGCCGGGATCGCGACGATCGCGCTCGTGCTCGCTCTTCTCGCCGGGCTCATGATCTTGGGGGTTTTGCACCTGACTCTCCTCCAGGTGGCGCAAAGCACGGGCTTCTTCATGGCCGTCCTGGCCGTGCTGTATTTCGCCTCCGTGCTTCTCTTCGGCAAACTGTCAGTGCCGGAAAAGAAGCGCGTTGTCCTGATCTTCGTCTTCTTCCTCGCCGCGGTCCTCTTCTGGTCCGGGTACGAGCAGGCCGGGTCCTCGATGAACCTCTTCGCGGAGCGCCTGACCAATCGCGTGATCGGGCACTGGGAGATGCCCGCTTCGTGGCTCCAATCGGTCAACCCGGTGTTCATCATCGTCTTCGCGCCGCTCGTCGGTGCCCTCTGGGTCTGGCTCAGGTCGCGCGAGCCTTCGACCCCCACCAAGATGGGTTACGGCCTTCTCCTTCTCGCATCCGGCTTTCTCGTGCTGGCCTGGGGCGCGACATTCACCCGCGGCGGCGCGAGGGTCTCCCCGATGTGGCTGGTCGTAACCTACTTTCTGCACACCGTGGGAGAGCTTTGCTTGAGCCCGGTCGGTTTGAGCAGCGTGACGAAGCTCGCCCCGCGCCGCCTGGTCGGTCAGTTGATGGGGACGTGGTTCATGGGGACCGCGCTCGGCAACCTGATCGCAGGGCTTGCCGGGGGTGGATTTGAAGGGATGTCGGTCGGACAGATGTTTGCCGCCGTCGCGAAAGTGACGGGCGCCGCCGGGCTGGTCCTTCTTCTTTTCTCCAGGCCGCTCAAGCGCTTGATGGGAGGCGAGCGCGGCCAGGAGGTCCAGGCCGTGCCCGTGGGTTCCGAGGCGGCGACGCGCGAGGGCGTGCAGACCTCCTGACGCCATTCAGGGTACGGACCGGGTAACCCTGACTGATCCGAGTTCGGAAGCCAGCTCGACCGGATAAGAAGTCACAAATCGGCAGAATTCGGCGGGACCAGGACCTCCCAATGTAAAAACAGTGTCAGGCGGCCCTTTTCAGGCTCCTGTTTTCTTTGGGCCCCGCTCGTCATCCATGCCCGTTCTATCTCTCTTGCAGCGAGGGGCTTAGACTAAGGTCGAGAGTTCTGCTACGTTTTCGAACAGTTTTTGTGGTAATCGGGCACAAGTGTTGCTCTTAGGTCTTACTGGAGACGCAATGAGACAGTTAAGAGACATCGGCGGGTACCTCCCGGGCGGAGGTTTCTCCTATGCAGCGTGTTGTTCATCGGCGGAGGTTCAGCGTTCTTCGTCGGTCGTAAACCGTAAAGGAGGGTCCCGAGGATGAGCAGCGTGGCCGGTTCCCCGCGAGCCTTGCGATTCGGATGGAGCGTCGCCGGCGTAAAGAGCCCCGCCAACCGGGGAGAGGCCCAGGCGCCCGTGGTACTCATCGCGAGCCCCGATTCAACTCTCCGCAGCCGATGGAAGGGATGTCTCCGGGGTGGGTATCCCCTTCGGGACGTTTCCGACCGCGCCTGCCTGGAGAGAACGATCGCGACGCTCACACCCGATGTCCTTCTCCTCGATCTCGACCTGCTCGGCGCCGGCGGAATCGGCGACGGTCCGATCGTCCGCGGTCTCGCTCCAGATGCGAAGGTGGTCCTGTTCTGCTCTTCTCCCAACGAGCGGGAGGGAATCCGGGTGCTGAAGGCCGGCGCCAGGGGATACTGCAACAAGAACATCGAGCCGCAGCTTCTTCGGCGGGTCGTGGACAGGGTCCATGACGGCGAGATCTGGGCGGAGCGCAAGCTCATTGCCCTACTGCTGGAAGAGTACGCATCGCGAAGGAATGAGCTAGAGCAAAATCGGAAATCCGATAGCCGGTTGGCGCCGTTGACACCGCGCGAGCGCGAGATCGCCTTCCTGATCGGCGCTGGCGCGAGCAACAAGGAGATTGCGAGCCGACTGCGGGTCGGCCAGGGCACGGTCAAGGCGCACCTGACGGCTATCTTTCGCAAGCTCGGCTTCTCCGACCGGCTGCAGCTCGGTCTCTTCCTGGTCAATCCGAACTGGGAGCTCCAGCGTCCGGCTGGCCCGGCGGCGGCACCGGCCGTCTTGCCGCTCGACCGTCTCAGCTCGTAACGAGGGTCTACCTCAGACCAGCGACTTTCTGGAGGAGACGGTTCTCCTCCTTTCCTTTGCTCTCCTGTCTCCGCCTAATTAAGCAGCTTTCTTGCAAGCGGACGAACGAGGGCTCCGAGAAAACTCCCAGCGGGTTGCCCGCGAGAGAGGCGGTGAAGACGTCCGATCTGCTCGATGGTGATTCCCATCCCGGCCAGAAGCCAGAGCCAGTCGCCGATTCGGCCACCGCCCGCGGCGAAGAACACCAGAGACGTGACAACGTTCGTGCCCGCGATGATCAGCAGAAGCACGGCCGTCACCTTCCCCCAGCGCAGGACCTCCATGCCAAAGCGCCGCTCGAAAACCTCCTGTTCCTCCGGTGGGAGCAGAGCCAGTAACGGCTCGGCCATCCGGAATCGGTCGTAGAGGGCCCGCTCGGGAGTCGCCGGCGATCCTCGAGAGAGGGTCGCGACACCGGCGCCGCCGCGAAAGGCCCTGTAGACCGCATAGAGCAGAGTGCCCAGCACCGATCCGATCGGCCGCGTCTGCAGGAAGGCGGCACCCAGCCGAATAACCCGATTCGAACACCAGATAAATCGCGATCAGGAAGGGTAGGACGCGAGGAATCGAGCTGGCCGTGTCCTACGACCCTGGCGGGAGCCGGGAACGCGGTTGACGCGGAAGTCCGCGCGTTCGGGAGTCGCCAGAACGGGCGGGTAGAATGCCCGGAGACACTGAGCGCGTCTTCTGCGGGAGGAGCCATGGGCGTTCGGCCTTTCGTCCGCGAACACCGGATGCCTAGTTAGAGGCCCCGGAGGTGCCCCGCCCGCTCTGGCCGAGTCCCGCTGATCTGGCGTTCTCCCGCGAAGGCGACCTGCCGGATCTGAGAGTCCGGCCGCGGTCGCTTCTGCTTCTCGCCACGTTCGCGTTCCTTGCCTACCTGTCGCTCGTCCCCTCGCTCCTGAGGACGAGCAGCCCGCCCACGGGCGATCAGCCGTTCTACCTGATGGACGCGATCAGCCTCGTCAAGGACGGCGACCTGGATGTGGCCAATAACTATGCCGACCGCGACGAAGACTTCTTCTATTCGCGCGCCCCGCGTCCCCGGGGCTTCACCGGACAGAGCGCGCCCTATCCGCTTCCTCCCCATCTGATCGTCTCGCCGGCGCGCCCCTCGTCGGAGATGTACTCCTACCATGCTCCGGGGCTGGGAATCCTGATCGTCCCGGCCTGGATAGTCGGCTCCTGGTTTCATCTCTGGTGGCCAGCCACCGTTGTCTTCATGTGCCTGGTGGGCGCGCTCGTCGCGGTCAACGTCTTTCTCCTGGCATTCCAGGCCTCCGGCGAGCCTCGTGTCGCGTGGATGGTCTGGGCCGCGATGAGCTTCAGCGCTCCGCTCATGTGCTATTCGATCCTGATCTTTACCGAGCTGCCGGCGAGTCTCCTGATCCTGTACGCGTTCCGGCGGTTCTCGGTGGGATGGGGAGCCAACCGCCCGTGGCAGCTCGCGCTGGCCGGGATCTGCGTGGCCTACATTCCGTGGCTCTCCTGGCGCTGCGGAACGATCGCGGCCGCTCTGGGCGTCTACGGAGGCGGCCGCGGCCGCGTTCCTGGTCGTCCCGGTACTGCTCTCGGCTCTGGCCATCGCCGGGTACGGCCATTTCCTGACGGGCAAATGGCTGCCCGACATCCAGTATCGCGCCGGCGGGGAGATAGACGTATTCCATTGGCCCTGGCACGGCGGAAAGGACCTGACGCTCTTCGTCAGCGGCGCGATGGCGCTTCTCTTCGACCAGCAGTGGGGTCTTCTGGTGCACTCACCGGTTTACCTGCTCGTGTTCGTGGGTCTGCTGACGATGCTCCGGTGTGGCAGGAGTGCCGAGCATCGCCAACTCGCATGGCTCGCGTTCCTGAGCGTCCCCTATCTCGTCATGATCTCCGCCTTCAAGCACTGGGGAGGGCTGTGGTGCCCGCCGGGGAGGTATCTGACTCCGCTCGTCCCCCTGTTCGCCCTGCCGTTGGCGCGTTCGCTTCATGTCCTGATCAACATCCGCGTGTATCGGGTCGTCTTCGTGCTGCTCACACTGGTCGGCTTGTCCTACATCTTGCTGGTGAGCGGCGATCTGCACCTGATGTGGCCGGCTGGTCAGGGGTACTTCTGGGAGTGGCTCTCGCGGGGGCTTCCCGGAGGGCTCGACCTGCGGCGCTACCTTCCGGCCTTTGCGTGGCCCGATGGACGCCGGCCGGTCAAGACGGCCTGGATGTTCGGCTCGGCCACGGCACTGGTTCTCCTCTTCCACGCGCTGATGCCTCCGGGGGACCGGGCGCGTTCCCGTATCGACCGGATATGCCGCCGGGTGGCCGGGTGGGCCGGGACAGCGGTCCTCGTCGGCATGGTCTGGCTCGCCGTCAACGCCGAATCCATCGGGAGCCCCCTGGCCAACGGGATCAAGAGGTGGCTCGGTCTGGACCGTTGACCTGGAAGGAGGCAGGGTCGCGCAAACAGCCGTGGATCGCTTCCCTGTTTGGCGCGCTCGATGCTTGCAGGAAAACCATGGCGCTGCGCGCGCAGGTTGAGGGCTCGGCTCTTCCGCTCATTCCCGACAGGCCGACGCTTCCCAGGTTGCGGGAGGCGGCGAAGAGTTGCCGCGCCTGTCCCCTCTGGAAGAGGGGCACGCAGGCCGTCTTCGGCGAGGGATCGCGGGACTCTCTGGTCGTCCTGGTCGGCGAGCAGCCGGGCGACCGCGAAGACATCGAAGGGCGGCCGTTCGTCGGTCCGGCGGGAAGACTCCTCGATGCCTGCCTCGAGGAGGCCGGCATCGACCGGTCGAAGGCCTACGTCACCAACGTCGTCAAGCACTTCAAGTGGGAGCCGCGAGGCAAGAAGCGCATCCACCAGAAGCCCAATGCGGTCGAGATCGGGGCCTGCCGGCCCTGGCTCGACGCGGAGCTCGCTCTGATCAAGCCAAAGGTTCTCGTCTGCCTGGGCGCGACGGCGGCGCAGGCTCTTCTCGGTCCATCCTTCCGCGTGATGAAGAGCCGGGGATCCTTCGTAGAGTCGGATCTCGCGCCGTTCGTCACCGCCACGGTTCACCCTTCTTCCATCCTCCGGGCGCCTGACGACGCCGCGAGGCGCCAGGCGAAGAAGGCCTTCGTGCAGGACCTTCGTAAGGTCGCGCGCAAGCTCGAACAACAAGCGCACTGAAGGGATGTCGGAACGCAATACGTTTGTCGTTCAGGAGTGCTCTTGCTGGGGCTGCTGCTCCCGGCGATCTTCGCGCCGGCGCAGCACGTATCGGTGTGGGTCGGAGGAGGAATCGGCTCGTTCCTGACCGGAGGCGCCCGCGATCCCAACGGCCACAAGTTCGCCGCGGGAACGGTAAGCTTCTCAAGCGACCGCTTCCGTGTGCGCTACGTCCAAGGCTCGCTCGAGCGCTCGAAAGGCATCCCTTCCAGCACCGGCGACAACGATATGGACTACTTTGGCTTCGACACCGTCGTGACACGAAAGGCGACGGGCTGGCCGGTGGACGTCGCCGCCGGCTTTTCGCGCTTCGAAGAGGCGTATCACGAGGGTTATCCGGACCACGACCGTGGTGGCCGCGTCTTCGTTCACCGCTGGGGCCCGCATTTCTCAGGGTTGCGCTCTTTCCCGATCTGGCGCTTCTTCGAGGTCTGGGCGGAGTCCGACCTTCACTACATCCCCTACCAGCCACGGCAGCTCGTCGTCCTGGTCAACGCAGGGATCGGCGCGCACTTCTGAGCCGGGAGGTGGTGGGCCGCGTGGGACTCGAACCCACGACCACCGGCTTAAAAGGCCGATGCTCTAACCAACTGAGCTAGCGGCCCGCGTTGGACAGACAAGTATAAGCGCCGGCGCGGTGGACCCCTCACCCCGCCCCTCTCCCGCCGGGAGAGGGGGAAGACTAGGCGGAGAGGGGAGGGAGGGCAGCGAGAAAATCCGAGTCGGGGCGGCGGATGGTTTCTTCGCGGCGGGGGCCGGTCGCGATGAAGGCGGCGGGGGCGCCGGCGGCGTCTTCCAAGAAGCGGACATAGCGGACCGCGGCGGGCGGGAGATCTTCGTAGCGCGTGACCGCGGTCGTCTTGGACTTCCAGCCGGGGAGGGTCTCGTACACTGGTTCCAGTCGGACGACGTCCTCGACGAGAGATGGCAGAGAGTCCATCGGCCGGCCGTCGAGACGGTAGGCGACGCAGACGGGGATCTCCTCGAGGTCGTCGAGCACGTCGAGCTTTGTGATGGCGATCGCGTCGGCGCCCGAAAGAGCGACGGAGGTCCGAGCGACGACGGCGTCGAACCATCCGGTACGGCGCGGCCGCCCCGTCGTAGTGCCGTACTCGTTGCCGCGCACGCGGAGGAACTCGCCGGTCGTATCCAGAAGCTCGGTCGGAAAGGGTCCCGCGCCCACGCGCGTCGTGTAGGCCTTCAGGACCACGAGGGAGGCGTCGAGCGCCCGCGGCGAGATCTGCAGGCCCGCGGCGAGCCCGGCCGAAGTGCATGTCGAGGATGTGACGAAGGGGTATGTCCCCGCCGAGAGATCTAGCATGGCGCCGTGCGCGCCCTCGCCGAGCAACGTCCCTCCGGAGGCAAGATGGTCCCGCAGGTACCGTCCCGTGTCCGTCACGTACGGCGCGATCCGGGCCGCGGATTTCGTGAGCGATTCGACGACAGATTCGGAGAGAGGGACATCGGGCTCTCCCAGCGCCGAGAGGAGCGCTCCCGTCTCGGCGGCCAGAGACCCGACTCGGTGCGCGAGAATCTCGGGCCGGAAGAGGTCTGCGACGCGGACGCCGTGGCGCGCTGCGGCGGACTCGTAGGCCGGTCCGATGCCGCGCAGTGTCGTCCCAAGCTTCGCGTCCCCGGCGGCGCGCTCGCGGGCGGCGTCCAGGAGCCGGTGATAGGGGAGGATGACGTGCGCTCGGTCGGAGAGGAGCAGGTTGCCGTCGATGGAGATCCCAGCCGCTAAGAGCGCGTCGATCTCCGAGAGAAGCGCCTCCGGGTCCACGACCACCCCCGGGCCGATGACTCCCTTGCGGCCTCGCACGATCCCGGACGGAAGCAGGTGCAGCGCGAAATGACGGTCGCCGAACTTGACGGTGTGCCCCGCGTTGTGGCCTCCGTGGTATCGCGCGACGATGTCGAAGCGGTCCGAGAGAAGGTCCACGACCTTCCCTTTGCCTTCGTCTCCCCATTGACCGCCAAGGACCGCCACGACTCTCACGTTAGCCGCCTCTTTCGATTTGGAAGGAACAGCGCAAGATAGCAGGCCGCGAGGGTTCTATACAATCCGGCGTCACGTGAAACGTCTCGTTCTGACCGGCGCCGAATTGACGCTCGAGGATCTCATGGACGTCGCCGACCGGCGCGTGCGCGTCACGCTCGGTCCCGAGGCGCGGCGTGCGATGTCGGCATCCCGACGTGTCGTGGAGCATGCGGTCTCTCGCGGCGAGCGCGTCTACGGCGTCACGACCGGATTCGGAAAATTCGCCGACGTGACGATTCCGGCAAGCCAGCTGGAGGAGCTTCAGAGGAACCTCGTGCGCAGCCACTCGGCGGGCGTCGGAGAGACACTCGCGGATCGCGCCGTAAGAGCCATGATGGTCCTGAGAGCCAACGCTCTCGCCAAGGGGTTATCGGGCATTCGGGTCGGGACCGTTCAGACTCTTCTCGGCATGCTTCGCGCCGATGTCCTCCCCGTCGTTCCCGAACAGGGCTCGGTCGGCGCTTCGGGAGACCTCGCTCCGCTCGCGCACCTGGCCCTGGGACTGATGGGGGAGGGGAAGGTGCGCCGGCACGGACGCCTTCTGCCCGCAGGACGGGCGCTGCGGGATGCGGGACTGTCGCCGGTCGTGCTGGCGGCCAAGGAGGGGCTGGCGCTCGTCAACGGGGTTCAGATGTCTGTGGCGGTCGGAGGCCTCGCGCTCGCGCGTGCTCTCTACCTCTGCCGGGTGGCCGATGTCGTCGGGGCCGCCTCGCTCGACGCGGCCCGGGGATCGGACGCCGCGTTCGATGCGCGGGTCTTGTCGGCCCGTCCGCATCCGGGATCGATGGCCTCGGCGAAGAACCTGAGACGATTGCTCTCGGGCAGCGCCATCCGCGAGTCGCATCGCGGCTGCGGCAAGATCCAGGACAACTACGCGCTGCGCTGCATGCCTCAGGTCCACGGCGCCGCGCGGGACGCCTTCGCTCACGCGCGTGAAGTCCTCGAGCGCGAAATGAACAGCGCGACGGATAATCCCCTCGTCTTCGCTCGCGGCGGCCGGATCGTCTCGGGCGGCAACTTTCATGGCGCTCCCGTCGGTCTGGTCCTCGACTACGCGGCCATCGCGGCAACCGACCTCGCCTCGATCTCGGAACGGAGGATCGAGAAGCTCCTGAACCCGGATCTCTCGGAGCTGCCGGCCTTCCTCGTCGCGGAAGGAGGCTTGAACTCGGGACTCATGATGGCGCAGGTGACCGCGGCGGCCCTCGTCTCGGAGTGCAAAGTGCTGGCGCACCCGGCCTCCGTGGACTCGATTCCGACCTCCGCCGACAAGGAGGACCACG
>WNGF01007375.1_pt1 | contig 13301 bp, 9 predicted proteins | sample 5400641 | NCBI WGS metagenome assembly WNGF01 (sample SAMN13153371, study PRJNA577476) | soil metagenome | isolation source: 80 cm soil or saprolite under grassland replicate 2 | place: USA:California | collected 2016-06-15
TGGCCACGCTGGTGCTGATCGAGAAGGTCTGGCGATGGGGCCCCGCGGTCGGCCGACTCGCGGGTGTCGCCGCGCTGGCCCTCGCCGTGGCCACGATCTGGCTCCCCTGGCTCGCCCCGGGCCTGCACGCCGCGCCGCAAATGATGATGAATTGACCCCCAAGCCCCGGTCCTCCCCGCAGGCAGCCGCAGGCCAAAGCGCCGATACGCCATAACACCCTCCCCTGGGGGCTTTCGCTGTCAAGAGGGCGCGTTGGTCTGTCCCGGTGACCAGGGGATCGCCGGGCGGGCGTCGGGGCTATTGTGCTGGCTTTCCTCGCAGCTGCCGTGTCCGCGCCGCCGCGCCGGGTCCGGGGTCAAGCTGGAGCGCCCGCAGCGGTAGCGCCCGTCAGGGCGCGGCGAGGACGAACGAGCTTGACGTCGGCAAGCGGCGGCCAATGATGGGGAGCGAGGAAGAGCCCAGCCTGCCGGTTGTGGGTTGCCGGGGCAGGGGTTCGCTAGGTGTTTCCCGGGTGGGGCTTGCGTAGTCGGCGGAGTGGTCTCACATCCACCCATTCGGCCGCCTGCCCGGTGGCGGGGGCCATGACCGTGCCATCCGGGGACCGGGCTGCTCAGTCAGTTCTTCGAGCGCGGCGTGGCCGCGGCTCAGGGTGTTCTACGAGCTGGCCCGGGCCTGGCGACCCCCTCCGGGGTCTTGTCACCGCGTCCCCGTCTGGGGCGCGGATGCTGTGGCGGGCTGCGGGATTGCGGCGCGCTGGGCGTCGTCGAGGAGGTGCCAGGCGCGGGTGAGCAGCTTGCGGGCGACCGCCGTGGTGGCGATCTTCTTCCCCCGCCGTCTGGCGATGCCCTGGAAGCTGGCGGCGAAATGCGGGTGGCGTTTGGCGGTCTGCGCCGCCTCGCACAACACCCACCGCAGCCACGCCGAGCCCTGCTTGGAGATATGGCCATAGTGGGCGATGCGGTCGCTGCCGCGGACGGTCGGGGTCAGCCCGGCCCAAGACGCCAGCTTGCGCGCCGAGCCGAACCGGCTCACGTCACCGATCTCGGCGAGGATGACCAGTGCGGTGAACGGACCCACGCCCGGCAGCTGGGTGAGCACCTTAACCCGCGGGTCGCAGCGGGCACCGCTTGGCCATCGCCGGCTCGCTCACCAGGAACGAGCGGGCCACCTCATCCACGCTCAGGCCGCCGAGCAGTCGCAGGGTCAAGGCCACGTGGTGACGGTATCTCGCCAAGATCGAAGCCCGGGGCGACCCGGGCTACGCCGCCACGTCGGTGATGCTCGGCGAAAGCGCGCTCTGCCTCGCGCTGGACCGTGACCGCCTGCCCGACCGCGCCGGTGTCCTCACACCAGCGACGGCGATGGGTGCCGCGCTCGCCGACCGGCTCAGATCGGCGGGTCACACCCTCGCCGTGCGACGGATCACCCCGTAACCGCGGCACCCCGGCAACACGCTCACGCGGCCCGCGCCGATGACGGGCCCAGCCAGTCAGATAGGCCTTCGCGGGCGAACGCAGCAGAACAACAATTCTGAGCGCCTCCAAGGCGCCGTCCTTGCAGACCGATGGCGCGCCAAAACGGCGGGTCCGGTGGGTCAACCGCAGCCAACGCGCGTGACGGAACGTGACGCGCACTCCAAGGTGGCCCGACCCGCCCGGGCTGTCGCACCTCGGCTTACCCGGCGAAGGGCTACGGCAGAAACGTATGGCGTTGCCTACGGCTCTGCAGGCTGGAACAGCTCGATCGGGTTGCCTGAGGGATCGTCGAGCAGGACCTGCTGGCCGCCGGGGCCGCTGATGATCTCGTTCCGGAAGCTGATGCCTGCGTCGCGGAGCCGCTCCACTTCGGCGTTGATGTCGGTAACGATGAAATGGATGCGGTTCCAGCCGCCGGGCCCGGGCATGCGCCCGTCAGGCATCGGCCGTCCGGCGGAACTCTTTGGCCCGGCCAGCAGCAGCCGGAGCCGGCCGCGGATGACCTCGGCGAACGCCGGGGAGGCATTCTGGCCCACCTCGAAGCCGAAGTGCCGGGCATAGAAGCCGATCGCCGCATCGACGTCGTTGACTATGTAGCGGACGCTGACCAGCTCGTCGGTCATCTGTTGCTCACCTCCTGCGCGGATAGGTTGTGCTCGATCAGGTCGAGCAGAAAGGGAATGCGGGCGGCGAGTTCGCTGGCGGTGCGCTGGAACGCCGGATAGCTCTCGTCGTCGGTCGCGCCGGCGCGGGCGGGGTCGGGGATGCTCCAGTGGATCAGTTCTGGCGGGCCGGGAAATTCGGGGCAGACCTCGCGCACCCGGTCGCAGATGCTGACCACGTAGTCGAAGCGCCGCCCGGCGAACTCGCGCAGGTGCTTCGAGCGCCGTCCGGCCAGATCGATGCCCCGCTCCCGTATCACGCGCACCGTGTTGGCGTGCACGGGTTTGGGGTGGCTGCCGGCGCTGGCCGCCTCGACCGTTCCGCCGCTCAGCTGCCCAGCCAGGGCCTCAGCGATCTGGGAACGGGCGCTGTTGCCGGTACACAAGAACAGCACGCGGACCCGCCGGGCCCGTGCCGTTCGCCCGGACGCAGCAGGCGCGCTCGCCTGTCGCCTTAGCCCCGGGTGGAGCGCACCACCGGTGGCGGCGAGCAGCTCGCCGCAGCGGGCCAGGTCAAGCAGGTAATACGACTCACGCCCGTCGAAGGCGCTGCGCCGCCGCTGCACCACCTGCTCGGCCTGCAGCCTCCCAAGGTGGTAGGAGACCAGCGGCTGCGGCTGGCCAAGCAGGCCACTGAGCTCGCGCACCCGCCGGTCGCTGTGTGCCAGCTCCACCAGCAGCCGCCAGCGAAGCGGATGTGCGGCCAGCCGCAGAAAGCCCGGCGGCTGCCTGCCTGCAGCAGTTACCACAGTCATACCGGGAGAATACATCAATACGGTTTGATGCATACTCCGGGTTCAATGCCTCCTTGGGGCATGGTGACTACCGGGTTGTCCCATACACACCAGGTAGATGACGCCGGTGCTGATGGCCTTCGAGCTGGTCAGCGAGAACGACGGCTGACCAGTCAGTTGCCTTACCAGGGCCCCGAGCCGTCAGATCATCCGATCTGTGCGCCTCAGTTGACAAGTGTCGGCGTAGCCCTTGCCGCTCCGAACGAAAGCCTCGGGTACGTCACGCCTGCCGAGAGGCTTGTGGCGGAGCGGGCCTCATGTCGCTGGCGGACGCGACGACAGGTCGGCTGTCCGGCCGTGATGGGTGGGTCTGGTAGCGTCGCCGTGCACGCGACCGGCCCGGGGAGGTGAGACCCATTACCGCTGTATCTGGCTGGGTGCTCCCCGTCCTCGTGGCTGTGCGGTCCATCTGACATAGGTGGCCCTGGGAGCGCCCGCAGGCATCCCGGAAGGCAGCGAACCTATGCGTTTCACCTCGGAGACGACCTCGGACGGCGTCTCAGAACGTCTCTTCACCCTCGGCGACATCCCCGGCGTGCTCTGGTCACCCGCCGGTGCCGGCCGGTAACCGCCCCCTGGTGCTGCTGGGCCATGGCGGCGGCCAGCACAAGAAGGCCCCGGGCCTGGTGGCCCGCGCCCACCGCTACGTGACGGCCTGCGGCGCAGACGATGCTCATACCACACCTGCAGCGCCTGCTGGAACCCCTCATGGCAGCCCCCTCGCAGCTCGTCGGGTTCGGCGAAGTAGCAGCAAGCGACCTCACGCGGCAGCACTAAATCCCTTCCCGCGCTCATCCGGCGGGCCTCATCGGGAGGCGGCAGCTGCGGACCCGGCGGCGCTGATAGGAGCAGGGCGCCTCCACCAAGTCGCCGGCGACCTGACAAGGCTCGCGAGCACCACCAACGCTCGGGACGCGGGCTTCCTGCCGATCCACCGGAGCAGGATAGCGCTGGCCGCCAGCACCGGATACACGCCTAAAAGCCATGCTCATAAGACCCGCGTGTCAGCCCGGCGGCCCCGGCGCCGACCGCGGCTCTGCTAGTTCATCGAGCAGACCGGCGGGCGGCGTGTAGCCGGCGTCGTGGCTACCGACCAGGCCGACGAGTTGCTGGTAGCGCTGGGTGCGTAGGCCGCCGCTGACGTGCTCGATGCGGCCAGTCGGCGGCTGGGGGTGGTGACGAGGTCGAGCATGCTGAATGCCGCGATACCGTTCGCGCGCCTTCTGCCGCAGGGCTGTGTCGTCGCACCACAGGGGAAGTCCGTGCTCCTTGGCGACGGCGATGGCTTCGGCAGCGGCATCACCGCATCGGCTGCCCTGCCGTGCGTGGAGCGAACCTGTGATGGTCGCTAGCGCCTCGTCCTGCTCGCGCACAGGGCCCGTTCGGCGGGGAGTGAGTGTCGTGCGCTCGATCGTTCCATCGGCGCGCAGAGAGACGGTGTAGGTGACGGTGGTGGCGCATGTTATCGCAGGTGAGCATCCTTCGGAAAAGGTGCCGACCCGAGCCGCGCGAGGTCAGACGCGAGGGCAACCGGGTCATCACCTCTAAGCGCGGCGCTCGTGTGCGTGACTCTTGTCTAGGTTAGGGCTGAAGCGCCGGGAGGATCGGCAGTCCCTGCGTGAGGCAGGTGTGCCCGGATGAACGGCCAGGGCCTTCACCCGGGTCCGCCGGTGGCGGCTGCGGTAATGACCGCCCGCCGGAGGAGTGCCTGACGGCGCCACCTACCGAGCGGGGTGACGTCGCGGGATGGGATGGCCCATCCTGGAGGGCATGAGCGCGGGTTCGGTGAGCCCAGCCCTAGTGGGCCGGGGGGATGAGCTCGCCACCCTGGACGACGCGTTCAGCGGAACTCCGTCGACCGTGCTGGTCGGCGGCGAGGCAGGGATCGGCAAGTCCAGGCTGGTGCAGGAGTTCGCCACCCGTGTCGGCGAACGCGCCCGCGTGCTCACCGGCGGCTGCGTGGAACTCGGCGGAGTCCCTTACGGCCCGTTCACGGCGGCGCTGCGTCAACTGGTCCACGATATGGGCGCCGACAGGGTCGCCGCCTTGCTCCCCATGGGCAGGCCCGGGCAACTCGCCCGGCTGCTGCCCGCCCTGGGCAGCCCCGATGTGGACGCCGACCCCGGCATGGCGCACACCCGCCTCTTTGAGGAGACGCTGACGCTGCTCGATCGCCTCACCGAGACCGAGGACCAGCGCCTGGTGCTGGTCATCGAGGACGCTCACTGGGCTGACGCCTCCAGCCGAGAGCTGCTTTCGTTCCTCGTCAGAAACCAGCAGAGCGCTCCCGCATCACTGGTCGCCGTCACCTACCGTTCGGATGAGCTGCACCACGCTCATCCCGTCCGCCCGCTGCTGGCTGAACTGGATCGCCTGACCTGGGTCGAGCGGCTCGAACTATCACGCCTGCGAAAGCGTGAGGTCACCACACAGGCCCGGGCAATACTGGGCCGCGAACCCAAGGCGGAGCTCATCGAGCAGATCTACCAGCGCAGCGAAGGCAACCCCCTGTTCGTCGAGGCCCTGCTCGCCACCGGTGCGCATGATCTGCCGGAGTCGCTCAGCGACCTTCTACTCACCCGCATCCGGCAGCTTCCCGAGCAGACACAGCACGTGCTGCGCATGGCGGCGGTGGCCGGGGGCCGGGTGGCCCACGGGCTGCTCACAGCCGTCACCGGAGTGGACGATGCCGCGCTGGCGCAGGCGTTGCGGCCCGCTGTCGCGGCAAACCTGCTCGTCGCCGATGCCGACGCCTACACATTCCGGCATGCCTTGACCGGGGAAGCGGTCTACCGGGATCTGCTGCCCGGCGAGCGGATCGCCGGGCACACCCGCTATGCCGAGGTGCTGGACGGAGATCCCGGCGCCCGCCAGGAGCTGGCCTACCACTGGTTCGCCGCGCACAATGTGCCCAGGGCACTGAGCGCCGCCTGGCACGCGGCCGCCGACGCCGAGCGAATACTGGCCTACACCGAGCAACTGGTCATGCTCAGCCGGGTGCTGGATCTGTGGGACGAGGCGCCCGGCACGGCCGAGCTCCTCGGCGTGGACCAGACCACCGTCCTGGAGCGGGCTGTCGCGGCGGCGGAGCGGGCCGGCGAATACCAACGCGGCGACGCCCTCGTAACGCAGGCGCTGCGCGCGATCGACCCAGACCACGATCCGGGGCGCGCCGCCCACCTGCTCCAGCGGCGCAGCGTGATGCGGTGGCACCTCGGCCGCGAGGACGACCTGGCGGACCTGCGGGAGGCGGTCCGGATCGCGCCTGCAGGCGACCAAGTGCGGGCGCCCGTGCTCGTCGCGCTTGCGTTGCGGCTGATGCAGATCCCAGAGCACGAACAAGCCCGCGCCGCCGCCGCGCAGGCCCTAACCGCCGCGCGGCGGACGGGCGATGCGCAGGCTGAGGCCATGGCGCTTATCAGCCTCGCCACCCTCGCCGCCCGCCAGGGCGACATCGCCCAAGTGGATCGCCTCGCCGAGGCGCGCATGATCGCCGAGTCCATCGGCGACCATGCAACCCTCATGCTGGCCCTGCACTGGCAAGCCAGCGTGCTCGTGGCGTACGGCCAGTGCCAGCGAGCCGCCGAGACCGCGCGGCACGGCATTGCCGTCGCCACAAGGATCGGCCTGGCGCGGACCTCCGGGGCGGTGCACGCCGCCAATCTTGTCGACGCCCTGATCGGGCTCGGACGATGGGACGAGGCCCTGGAGGTCGCCGATCACACACTCGATCTCGCGCCCATCCCAGACCTGCGTGCTCATCTTCTCCGCGTCCGGGGCGAGATCGCGCTGGCACGCGGTGACATCGAGCTCCCTGAGACGGCGGTAAGAGAAACCCGGGACGTGGTGGTCGTGCGGGACACTCAAGACGCCAGCGAGACGCTGCCGCTAGCCGGGCTGGAGATCGAGCTGTCCTTGGCCCAGGACCGTGCCGCCGAGGCCATAACCATCGCCGAGCAAGCACTGGCCGGCCCCGACCTGCAGCGCAGCGCGCGCTTCGCCTGGCCTCTGCTCGTCACGGGAGCACGGGCCACGCGCCAAGCCGCGGCCAACACGGAGCGCGCGGCAGCGCTGCTCGCCGGGCTGCGCTCCCACGCCGAGAAGCTCCCTATCGTGACGCCGGTCCAGCGAGCTCACTCCCTGACATTCGCGGCCGAGTCCGCCCGCGCGCTGGGCGCGCCCAGTAGCTCCGCGTGGGACGCCGCTGCGGCCTGCTGGCACGACCTCGCCCAGCCCTACCCGGAGGCCAGGGCGCTACTTGACGCGGCCGAGGCGGCCGCCGCGGCGGGCGACCGCGCAGGGTCAGCAGTACGGCTGCGGCGTGCGGCCGAGCTCGCCAACCGGCTGGAGGCCTGTCGGCTACGCGACCAGATCGACGATCTCGCCCGCCGTGCGCGCATCGTGCTGTGGCCGAACGACGCGCTCCCCACCGACGACCCCCTGGAGCAGGCCCGGCGCCGCACCGGCCTCACGCCGCGCGAATTCGAGGTGCTGCGCCTAGTGGCCGACGGCAAAGCCAACCGCGAGATCGCCGCGGAGCTGTTCATCTCTGCCAAGACGGCCAGCGTGCACGTCTCCAACATCCTGACCAAACTCGGCCTCGCCACCCGTGTCCAGGCCGCAGCCGCAGCTCACCGTCTTCACCTCATCGATGACCAGGGTCAAGACCCGGCCTAGTGGCCTGTAAGAGGAGTCTTGTTTTGGCTGCACGACGCCCAGGCGGGCACCTCGCTGCGTGTCGCCGCCGACCGTAGCACCCACTGCGCGCTCCTGAGCAACAAGCAGAGCCGTGCGATGCACCCACCTGGACGCCGTTCGCTCAAAGGACCCCTCGTACAGACCAGTGGGACCGAAGGCAACAGCGATGCCTGCACCGCCTGTAAGAACGGCGGCGTTGCCAGCCGCCCGGCCCGCCGTGGGCGCGGATGACCCGCTCCGCGCCGTTCCTGAGGCACGCCAGCGGCACATCGAACCGGGGTTCCGAACAGGCTCTAAGCGTGGGCTTAGGTCCGGGGGGCGCAGTGGCCGGGGAAATAAGGCTGCGGCCCGATGCGGAGCCCTGCGTTTTAGCACGAGCCTCGATGGTGTCAGGCCGGATGGGCCGGCCGGAAGGGACGACACCATGGCTCGCACTACACACGCGGGGTCCGTCACCGAGATCCCGCGAACCGAATGGGGAGCGGTCCTTTCGGTGTCCCTGGCCATCATGCTCGCCGCCTTGGATCTCACGATCGTGGCGGTAGCGCTGCCGCTCATCGGCACCGACCTGGCGGCGCCGCCTTCGATCACCCAGTGGGTGCTGCTGGCCTACTTCCTGCCGATGACCGCTCTGGGTATTCCGGCAGGCCGCTGGATGGACCGTGCCGGGCTCCGGCCGACCTTCACGATGGCCGTCGCCGGGTTCGGCCTCGCCAGCGTGCTGGTTGCGGCCGCGCCCAGCCTGTGGCTCCTGCTGGCCGGGCGTTTGCTGCAGGGCGCGTTCGGAAGCCTGATCTCCATCCTCGGGTTCCCGATCGTCGCAGCCGCGGTACGTCCCGAGCACCGGGGCCGCGCCATGGGCCTGATCACCACCCTCATCCCGGTCAGCGGGCTGGCCGGCCCCAGCCTCGGCGGGCTGCTGGCCCAGGCCGGCGGGTGGCGCGCGGTCTTCGCCATCAACCTCCCCATCGCATCAACCGCCCTCTGGCTCGGCCGGCGTACCGTACCAGCTGGACCAGGCCGGCGGACCGATCCGGCCGGTCCCGTGCAGCGGACAGTTCCGGCCGGTCCCGGGCCGCGCGGCCTTCCCCTTCCCGATCTCGGGCTGCTGCGCGAGGCAGCCCTGCTGGGAGGATCCATCGCGGCCGTGTTTCTCGGCCTCGGCATGCTGAGCCGGTGGCCGCCGGGGAGCGAGTACGTCACCACTCTTGGGCTTTTCGTGGCCGCCGCACTGGCCGCGATCGCATGGGCGCGTCTCGCCGAGTCGCGGCCTGTGATCACGCTCATACAGCGCCCGGCCTTCGGCTTCCCCGTCGCCGCGCTGCTGTTCGTGGTGACCGGTACCGGGGCGACGTCTTTCCTTATTCCATACTTCTTCTCCGACGTGCTGCACCGCTCGGCCGCGGTCACCGGGCTGGTACTGGCTACCTCGGCGGCCGGGATGGCGCTGTTCTCACCGCTGGCCGGGCTTGCCGCCGACCGCGTGGGCGCACGTCCCGTCGCCCTCGCAGGCGGGCTCGTGATCCTCGCTGCGACGCTGGCCCTGCTGCGGCTGGACGCCAATGCCCACCCCCCAGATGTTGCGTGGCGACTCGCACTGCTCGGCGTCGGCAACGGGTTGTTCTCCGGCCCCGTCCACGCTCTTGTCCTGGACGCCACCCCGCAGGGGATGAGCGCGACAGCGGGCGGTGTAAGCGCGCTGTTCCGCACGCTTGGACTCTCGGTCGGCCCAGCCGCCGGTGCCCTGTCCTGGAGCCTGACCGGCGGCGGCGTCGCGGGCTTCCGCACCGGCGTGGCCGCCATCACGATGGCCACGCTGATCGGCATCGGCGCGTTGCTGATGCTGCGGTCTCGCAGCCGCCGGCAGCCCGGTAAGCCGGGCAAGCCCGGTCAGCCGGGCAAGCCCGGTCAGCCCCAACAGCCCGAACGCCCCGAAGCCCTGGTCCCAGTGTCAGCGGCCCACGGACAGCGATGACCCCACCGCGGCACTGCGACGACGACTCAGACAGCGAGAACTACATCAGCGACCTAGGAGCGATCATGAGCGTGTTCACCGACACCGAGCTGGCCTACCTGCGAGGCGAGCCGCGGCTTGGCCGCCTCGCCACCGTCGGTCCCGACGGGATGCCCCACATCACCCCGGTCGGCTGGGCGCTGGACCGTGACGCCACGGTCATCCATATCACCGGCCACAACTTCGCGGCCACGAAGAAGTTCCGCGACGTCGCCCGCACCGGTTGCGCCGCGATCGTCGTCGACGATGTGCTCCCACCGTGGCAGCCACGCGGCGTCGAGATCCGCGGGCGTGCCGAAGCGGTGACCGAACCCGAGCCGCGCATCCATATCCACCCCACCCGCATCGTCTCCTGGGGACTGGACGACGGCGGGCGCGGCCGCACCGCACGCACGATCGCCGACACCGCTTGGGACCGGCCGGACCCATCGAGGAGCCAGTCATGAATGAGCAGGTCCGTCTCGCCACACCGCAACCGGTCAGGAAGGCTGCCGGTGAGCCGCATATGGGCTGGGTGCGGCGGCTGGCGCCAGCCGATGCCATCGCCAGCACCGGCGGGCGGAGCGCGCTGTCGCCGAACGCTCGGCAGCCGGGCGCACGGGTCGCCACAGGCTTGACCGCTCGAACGGGCACGTTCGCCGTGACCGATTTGCTGCTGGTGCTTGCCGTGGCGGTGATGTGGGGGTCGTCATTCCTGTTCATCAGGATCAGCGCCGCCGCATTCCAGCCGCCCGTGGTTGCGTTCCTGCGAATCGGGTTCGGCGCCGCCGTGCTCGGGCTCTTCCCTGCCGCACGCCGCCGCGTGCCCCGCGCCGACTGGCCGGCGATCGCGCTGCTCGGCCTGGTCTGGATGGCACTGCCGTTTGTGTTGTTCGCGGCGGCCGAGCGGCAGATCAACTCGTCATTGGCCGGCATGATCAATGCGGCTGCTCCTTTGTTCACCGCCCTCGTCGCCGCGGTTGCCGCCCGCCATCCGCCCGGCGGTCGCCAAACCGCTGGCCTGTTGCTGGGATTTGCCGGCGTCGTGATCCTCAGCTGGCCAGCTCTCGGTCACGCCCACGCGACCGCCCTCGCAGTCGGCCTCGTGCTCGCGGCCACCGCTCTTTATGGTGTGGCCTTCAACCTCGCACCGCCTCTTGAGCGGCGCAACGGTGCGCTGGCCGTCGTCTGGTGGGCGCAGCTCGCCGCTCTGGCTGTCATCGCACCCTTCGGCCTCGCCAGCGCCGGCGCATCCTCATTCACCTGGGCGAGCTTGCTGGCCGCCGCGGCGCTCGGGATCATCGGCACCGCGCTGGCGTTTGTTGCCTTCACCACCCTGGTCGGACGGGTTGGCTCGACCCGTGGCTCGGTCACCACCTATCTTCTTCCACTCGTCGCGATCGGTCTTGGCGCCACCATCCGCGGCGAAACGATCACAGCGCTGCCCGCCACGGGAACGATCGTCGTCCTCGCCGGGGCCTACCTAACCGCCACCGGCCACCGCCGTGCTCGCCGGATGAGTGCCAGGTAGCGCAGCCGTTAAGAAAAATCTCGCTGGACCACCTGCCCTGACGCGTAGCCGGCCAGCCTGACCCGCGCGCCGGCCAGCGCAGTCGAAACGTGATCCTTAACCGCTGCGCCATGTGGCACGCCACAGCTCTGGTTACAGGACCGCTCGTAGCAACGGGGGTAGGCGAGGTAACCGTGGACCAGCGCATCGACTGGCTCGGCAAGGCCAGGCACTACGCAGGGACCGCGTACCAGGAACTCGCCCAAGCCTACCGGCTGGCCGGCCAAGCACCGCCGAGAAGGTCTCCATCGCGAACCTGCGGGACCTGCGCAAACGCGGCAACCTCCGGCGCCGGGCCCGGGCGTGGAACGGGTTCCTGGACCCCGTGGGGGCTGCTGCTGATGATCTACACCTGGGTGATGATCATCATCGGCTGGGTGCTGGCAACCGCGGTAGTCGCGGGCATAACCCAGATGTTCCGCAGGCGGTGAGGCGGCATCCGGCGGCCCACGGCGATCCGCCGGATCCGTCCGCACGCCCAGTGGCGCCACGAAGCGGCAGCCGTTCGGGATCATTGTCCATAACGGCTGCCGCGGGTGTATCACAGCGGCTGGATGGCGCGGGCTCGCATACGATCGCTGCCATGGCCCACGACGAGGATCTCGCGGATCGCATCCGCGAACTGGTCTCCGGCGAGGCCGATCTGACCGAGAAGAAGATGTTCGGCGGACTCGCCTTTCTGATCGGCGGCAACATGGCCGTCGCGGCGAGCGGCCAGGGTGGGATCCTGGTCCGCGTCGGCCCCGCGAGGTCGGAGGAGCTCGTCGCCACGACCGAGGCGCGCGTGGCCGAGATGCGCGGTCGGCCGATGCCCGGGTGGCTACGGGTCGGCCCGGAACACCTTCGCACCGAACGCCAGCTCGCCACGTGGGTCGAGTGTGGTACGGCGTATGCCCGCTCATTGCCCGCGAAGCGGTAGGGCAACAGAAACCTCACAGCGCTAAACCGGTCGTCGTCGCCATGGGTCTAGCAAATCTTCCGCCCCTCCTACGGGCGGCTCGCCGCGATGCTCGCGCCCTGCTGCGACCAGTACTGTCGGTCTGGCTTGGGTTCCGGCTTGGCTCGAGAATCGGCTGACGGCTTGCCTGTTCTGAGAACGATTCGCCGGCCGGGCCCGGGCCGTTCGGTCGCGGTCGCAGGGAGTGGTGGAGAGAGGGATGCGTGTCCACCCCGCCGTCACCAGGCACGGCGCGACGTCGAGGTCCGGCCCACGTCGACCGTCGCACCGATCATCCATTCGCCGGGAACCCAACTGAAGATCATCCAGCAGCGGCTGCCGCCCCTAACGGCGGCTACGGGATACTCGGGTGGATGGTGTTCAGCCACGGAACGTGATGTCGGCCGGCTGGAGATCCAAGCGCGGAGTTAGCTGGGTGGCGCCCGCTCCTGGCCTGTTTCTTGTCCGCTTGATTGCCCACGCTCAAGCTGTTGTGCGACGAGCTCAACCGGGTGCCGGTAGCCGCGAGAGCTGTTGATGTTGCGGTGCAGCGCATGGTTCACGTCGCCGAGGTCAATATGTGCCAGGCCACCAGCATCGCTGATGGCCACCTCACAGAGGAACGCCATGTCGTTCATGCACCCCAGCACGCTGCGGTCCGCGGTCTTGGCCAAGATCAGCTCCTGCGAGCGCAGGTTGCCGAACGTTGCAGGCGGCAGGCCCTCGCGGCGGAGTTCCCGCTCGACCAGCTCGGTGACCAGACGGTGGATTGCGCGCAGGTCCACTGCGCGCACGTCGGCCTCGAAGATCGAAAACAGGGTGGCGGCGTGAGTGAGCAGCAGGCACTTGCGCCGGTCAAACCAGAGCAGGTTGGCGTACCAGTCCTCGGCATCTGGTGTGGGTCCTGGTTCGGCGACGCGGCCCGCGCCGAGGACAGCAAGCAGCTTCTTCGTGCACCGCAGGATCACCAGCCGATCATAGGGGTGCGCGACGCACCGACCGCCCGTTAGGACGTGGCCGCTGCCCACCCTGCCAGCGTCCCGAAGACCAAAACGGCCGGATCGGTTCTGCCCTACCGTCTGGGTATGCCTGCCAGGAACCTGCCCACCCCCCAGGACGCGGCCACCGCCCGCCGGATTCTGCTTGACGGGCTGACCCGGGAGAGCGAAGTA
>WNGF01010557.1_pt1 | contig 13301 bp, 13 predicted proteins | sample 5400641 | NCBI WGS metagenome assembly WNGF01 (sample SAMN13153371, study PRJNA577476) | soil metagenome | isolation source: 80 cm soil or saprolite under grassland replicate 2 | place: USA:California | collected 2016-06-15
AGCGATCGAGAAGGTCGGCCGGCACGTCGGTCTCGTCAGGGCCGTGGAGGTGTGACGGCCTCCTCCCTCGGATGACCGTCTCCATCGAACCCATTTCCCGCTCGAAGCGGGATCTCTCACGGTTCTTCGACGTCGCGGACCGGATTTATCGGGATGATCCCAACTGGGTTCCGCCGTTACGCGACGATGTCGCGAAGGTCTTCGCCGAGAAGAACCCGTTTTTCCGCCATGCGGAAATTGAGCTCTTCGTGGCGCGCCGCGACGGCCAAGACGCGGGGAGAATCGCGGCGATCCTGGATCGCCATCACAACGACTTCCATGGCGAGAAGACGGGCTTCTTCGGGTTCTTCGAATCGGAGAACGATCGGGGCGTGTCGAACGCGTTGCTCGCCGCGGCAGCGGACTGGGCGCGGCGGCGCGGCATGGAGATCCTGCGCGGCCCCGCGAATCCGAGCCTGAACGACGAGGCCGGCCTCCTGGTGTTGGGATTCGATAAGCCGCCCGTCCTGATGATGACCTACAACCCGCGCTACTACGTGGATTTGATCGAGGCGGCGGGCTTTCGGAAAGCGAAGGATCTCTTCGCCTACTGGTTCGAGATCGGGCCGGAGCCGCTCGCGCGTTTCACGCGAATCAACGAACGGTTCCGCAGGCGAACCGCCGACATCGAGGTGCGCAAGGTCTCCAAGCGCAGTCTCAAGGCGGATCTGCCCATGATCCGCGAGGTCTACAACGAAGCCTGGGAGAAGAACTGGGGCTTCGTGCCGATGACCTCCGAGGAGATGGACTTCATGGCCGCCCGGTTGAAGCCTCTCCTCGACGAGAACTTCCTCTTCCTCGGCGAGGTAAGAAAACCGGATGGATCCTCCGAGCCGGTCGCGTTCATGCTGTCCCTGCCCGACTACAACACGGCCATACAACCGCTTCGCGGAAGGCTTCTGCCGCTTGGCTGGCTGAAGTTTCTCCTCGGGCTGAAGAAGATCAAGACGCTCCGTGTCGTCACCCTCGGATTGAAAAAGGACTACCGCATGCGCGGAATCCAATCCATCATGTTCGAAGAAGGTCTGAAGGCCGCTCTGAAACGCGGCTTCACGGGCTGCGAAGTCTCCTGGATGCTCGAGGACAACGACCTGGTTCTCCGATCCGTCCGTTTATGGGGTGGGAGCCACTACAAGACGTATCGCATCTACGAAAAGGCGATCTGATTCCAGATTCCACATTCCAGATTCCAAGGAGCTTGAACTCCGAGGCATCACCTGGAATCTGGAATCTGGAGTCTGGAGTCTCGCCGCGTGAGGCGGTCGTAGAGGCGATCCCCCAGCGGGACGGTGAGGACGGCGAGAGCAGCGCCCGCGATCACGTCGACGACGTAGTGGTACCGGCAATAGACCGTCGAGATCACGAGGCAGACCGCGACGGGCAGCAGCGACCAGAACGCGGCGCGGGCGCGCTGAAACGCGACGATCATGACCACAATTGCGATCATCGTATGACCGGAGGGAAACACATCGAACTTCGTGTTCTCCAGTTCGTCGAGCGTCGAAGAGATCGTGCGGGACACGGAGGTCGTTTCGAGCGGAACCGTGTGGCGGGAGGCCAGGGCCACGCGCGGGCCGAGAGCAGGCAAGGCAAAGTATCCCGCGTAGGAAACGACGTAGGCGAGGGTGAGTGTGAAGATGAAGCGGCGCGCCGTCGATCGGTTTCGCCTCCAGATGACGGCACCGAGCGCGATCGCGATGAAGTAGTAGGTCAGGTAGGCCACGAAGAAGAGGTCCGTGAGGGCGGGGACCAGGAACCGCTGAAGCTCGACTGTCGGGTCCGCGTGGAAAAGCCAGCGGTCCGCCGCGATCAAGAGGTCATCGTGCGCGAGGGGGCGGGCCGCGACGATCAAGGGCCCGAGGCTCTCGTAGAGGATCGGCACGAACGCGATCGGATAGAAGTTGACGAGAACCCGCAGCGCGGGAGAGAGCCGATCTTCTCTCCGAGCCGCGGCCATCACGATCAGGACGCCCGCCGCCATGAGGGCATAACGCGTCAGGATGCCCGCCGAATCGTCAACGCGGCCGTCGAGCCAGAGCGCCAGCGCGGAAAGGAGGGCCAGAGTCAGCAAATTCAATGCTTCGAGGGGACGCGGCCTCACGGCGGCATTTATAACGCGATTCGAGCGGCGCCCGGCCGGCGGCGCCTCCCGCGATAGAATTCCCGCGTTCATGAAGGCTCCGGCAGCGTCCCTCTTTCTTCCGGCGTTCGCGGCTTGTCTTCTGCTCGCCGGCACTGCGGCCGGGGCAACGGGCGCCGCACGCACGCCCCTCGTCGTCGCCGGCCGCATCGATACCCCGATCCATCCCGCCGCCGCCAACTACTTGAACAAGCTGGTCAAGGGCGCCGAGAAGGACGGCGCGGAGCTCGTCGTGCTCGGTCTCTCCACACCCGGCGGACTTCTGACCTCGACCCGCGAGATGGCCTCGGCGATCCTCCTCTCCAAGGTCCCGGTTGTGACGTTCGTCTCACCTTCCGGCGCCTCCGCCGCCTCGGCGGGCTTCTTCCTCCTGCTCGCGGGGGACGTGGCTGCGATGGCTCCCGGGACAAATTCCGGCGCCGCGCACCCCGTGGCGGGAGAAGGGCAGGAACTGCCGAAGACCTTAAACGAGAAGGCGGAGCAGGACGCGCGGGCTTTCATCCGGAGTCTCGCGCGGCAGCGGGGAAGGAACGCCGACAAGGCGGAGTCCGCGGTCACGTCGAGCACGTCCTTCACCGAGACGGAGGCGAAGGAATCCAACCTGATCGAAGTGGTCGCTCGCGACGTGCCCGACCTGCTCAGCCAGCTCGACGGGCGGACGGTCCGGCGGGTCGGTGAGAAGCAAGCGACACTCCACCTGAAGGGCTACCGGCTCGAGAGCCGGGAGATGAGCGGGCTCGAGAAGGTCCTGGGCGTCGTCTCGCACCCCAACGTCGCCTACATCCTTTTCCTGCTCGGACTCGTGGGCCTCTACTTCGAGATGTCGAGCCCGGGCGCGGTTCTGCCGGGCGTCGTGGGCGGGATCGCGCTGCTTCTGGCGCTTTACGCGTTCTCCGTTCTTCCGGTGAACTTCGCCGGGGTGGCCCTGATCCTCTTCGCCGTCCTCCTCTTCATCGCGGAGGTCAAGGCGGCGAGCCATGGTGTTCTGGCCGCCGGCGGCGCCATCGCGCTCCTGGCCGGATCGCTGTTGCTCTTTTCGGGGCGCGGGGACCAGGGCTACAGAGTGGACCTCTCGATCATCCTGCCGGCCGTCGCCATGACGCTCGGGGTCGTCGGGTTCCTGACGTTCCGGACGATCTCGCTGCGCCGGATGCCCGTGAGGACCGGAGCCTCCAGCCTGCTCGGGAAAAACGCGCGGGTGGTGTCGCCCTCCACGGAGCCCGACAATCTGGGCACGGTGCTGCTCGAGGGAGAATACTGGGACGCCTACGGTGCCCCCGGCGCGGCCCCGGGCGAAACGGTCCGCGTGGTCGGCATGGAAGGACTGAAGCTTCGAGTCGAACGGAGGACGTGATGCCGCAGGCCCTTTCTCTTCCTGGTTGCGTCTTTGCCGGGTTCATCCTGCTTCTCTTCCTGTTCAAGTGGATCAACATCCTGAAGGAATATGAGCGCGCCGTGACCTTCTGGCTGGGCCGCCTGTCGCGGCAGCCCAAGGGGCCCGGTCTCGTGCTGATCTTCTGGCCCGTCGAGACGATGGTCCGGATGTCTCTGCGCACGATCGTCCACGATGTGCCGTCGCAGGACATCATCACGAAGGACAACGTCTCGGTGAAGGTGAACGCGGTCGTCTATTTCCGCGTGGTCCAGCCGGACAAGGCGGTGGTGCAGGTGGAGAACTACCTCTATGCGACGTCCCAGCTCGCTCAGACGACGCTGCGGAGCGTGCTCGGCCAGGCCACGCTGGATGAACTTCTCTCGGAGCGGGACAAGCTAAACCTCTCTCTTCAGAAGGTCATCGACGAGCACACGGAACCCTGGGGCATCAAGGTTTCCTTGGTCGAGGTCAAGCAGGTCGATCTGCCCATGGAGATGCAGCGCGCGATGGCCCGGCAGGCGGAGGCGGAACGAGAGAAGCGGGCCAAGATTATCCACGCAGAAGGAGAGGCTCAGGCCGCCGAGAAGCTCTCCGAGGCCGCCGGGATCATCGGGCGCGAGCCGGCCACTCTCCAGCTGCGCTATCTGCAGACGCTCACGGAGCTGGCGAGCGAGAAGAACTCGACCATCGTCTTCCCGCTGCCGATCGATCTGCTCAAGGCATTCCTCCCGAAAGACAAGTAGCCGGCGTGACCGAACCCCGCACTCATTACCAGGTCTCTTTCACGTCGCGACAGGCCGTCCTGCTCTTCGTGGTGGTCCTCGCCGCCCTGACGGGCGCGTATTTTCTGGGACTCGTGACGGGACTGGCCGGGCGGCAGCCGGCGGGTGGCGCGGGAGTCGCGGCGGTCTCCGCGTCCGCGGCCGTGCCCACGGCGGCGGCCGCCGCCGAAACGGTTAGTCCGCCCGTCACCGTGCCCACGGCCGCGCAGGAGACTCCGCCGCCCGCCGTGGCTGCTCGGGAGCCCGCGAAGACGGAAGGGCTTCAGTTCTTCGAGGATCGTCCGGCGGAACCGACGCCGGTTTCCCCGGGGCCTTCGCGTAAAGCGACCCAGGCCAAGGCCGCCGGGGGCTTCTGGGTTCAGATCCTGTCCACCAAGTCGGAACGTGAGGCGAAGTCCCGCCGGGCAGTTCTCTCCGGGCACGGATACCGCGCGATGGTGGAGTCCGCTCGCGGCGCCGGCGGGCCGGCCCTGTACCGGGTGCGTGTGGGGCCCTTCTCGTCCCGCGAGGAGGCATTGAAGGCGGCCCAGGCGCTCGAACGAAAAGAGAAGGCAAAGACGTGGATCGTTCCGCCGGGAGAGTGAGCACGCTTCCCGTCCGCGCTCCGGAATGGATTCGCGAGAAGCGTCTGCGTCTCGCCGATCTCCACGAGGTCAAGCGCGTGATGCGCGCGGGGTCTTTGCACACGGTCTGCGAGGAGGCCCGGTGCCCCAATCGGGGGGAATGCTTCATCCGAGGAACCGCGACGTTCCTCCTGCTCGGCGACGTCTGTACGCGGGCCTGCGGCTTCTGCGACATCGCCAACGGCCGCCCCCGCCCCGTGGACCCGCTGGAACCGTCGAAGGTGGCGGCGGCGGCGCGACGGATGAACCTGAAGTTCGTCGTCGTGACCTCCGTGGACCGCGATGACCTGCCCGACGGAGGCGCCGCCCATTTCGCCGAGACGATTCGGGTGCTCCGGGAACTCTCTCCGATTCCGGGGATCGAAGTGCTCACGCCGGACTTTCGCGGCAGTCTGGATTCCGTTCGGACCGTCGTTGAAGCGGGGCCCGACGTCTTCAACCACAACGTCGAGACCGTGCCTCGCCTCTATCCCCGCGCGCGCCGCGGCTCGAAGCTCGAACGCTCCCTCGCCGTCCTGGCCGAAGCGAAAAGGCTCGACCCGCGGATGACGACGAAGTCGGGCTTGATGCTCGGTCTGGGAGAAACGCAGGAGGAAGTGCTGGATCTGCTGGCCAGAATGCGCGCCTCGCATGTGGAAATCGTCACGATCGGTCAGTACCTGCGCCCCTCGCGTGAAAACCTTCCCGTCGAGGAGTACGTTCATCCGAAAGTCTTCGATCGCTACCGCGAAGCGGGGGAGAGGATGGGCTTCCAACACGTCTTCTCCGGCCCCTTCGTGCGCTCCTCCTATCGCGCCGAAGAAGCCCTCGCCGCTGCCTCTTCTCCCTCTCCCCCCGGGAGAGGGGCGGGGTGAGGGGACAACACAAGCCGGCATTCTCGAGCTGGCGGACACCCGCCGCCGGCGTCCTCTCGGGGCTCCTCTTCGCCCTGGCATTCCCCCCCAGGGAGTGGGTGCTCTTGCTTCCCCTCGCGCTCGTGCCCTGGGTCCTCGTCCTCGCGGTGGAAGAGAGCCGCGGCCGCGCGCTCTTCTCCGGGTTCCTCTTCGGCCTGGCCTACTGGTGCGCTTCGATCCCGTGGATCTTCTATGTCGTCACGCATTACGGCGGTCAGTCCTCCGTCATGGGCGTCGTCTGCGTCCTCATCCTGGCGGCGATCCTGGCCGAGTGGCCCGCGATCGTGGCATGGGGAGTTGTCTCCTGCGGGCGGCCGGGTTCCTGGACGCGTTTCGCGGCCTTTCCGTTGCTCTGGATGGCGACCGAGCATGCCAGGTCTTTCGTTTATGGAGGATTCCCCTGGAACCTGACCGGGCACGCGCTTTACCGTCATCCGGTCTGGATGCAGTCGGCCTCTCTCTGGGGCGTGTACGGGGTGGGCCTGGTCGTCATGGTGATCACGGCTCTTGTTGCGGCGTCCATCCAGAATCGCAAGGCTGGTCCCATTCTGGCCTCCGCCGTTCTGGCGCTCTCCGTGGGGTTCTGGGGGGCGCTCCGACTCGCCGGGCATCCCGAGGGGAGTGCACCGCTCTCGGTCGCTCTTCTCCAGCCGAACCTCTCGCAGGAATCTCGCCTGGCTCCCGGCGGCGACGCCAGCAATTATCTGGCGGTGATCCAGGCCACGCGCGCGGCTGCGATTTCGAAGCCGTCGCTCATCGTGATTCCCGAGTCGGCATTTCCGACTTACTGGCAGAGGAGCGAGCGGATGAGGCGGGACCTGACCGAGATCGCGCGGGAGAGCGGCGGCGCCGTCCTGTTCAACGACGTCGAAGAGGAGCCGGACGGGCGCTATTACAACGTGGCGCGGATCTCCGGACCACGGGGACTTCTCGGAAACCCATATCGCAAGGTTCACCTCGTCCCTTTCGGCGAGTATGTGCCGCTGCCGAAGCTCTTCTTCTTCGTCCGACAGATCTCGACGGAGATCGGAGCCTTCTCCGCGGCCTCTCGGCCCGCGACGGTCGGATCAGGCGCGCTGTCGGTCGGCGTCGGGGTCTGCTACGAGATTCTTTACCCGTCGCTCGCTCGCGAGGAGGTCGCGCAGGGAGCCAACCTCCTGGCGACGATCTCGAACGACTCCTGGTACGGGCGGGCCGGCGCGCAGCCCCAGCACTTCGCCGGAGCCGTGCTGCGGGCGGTCGAGAACCGCCGCTATCTTCTGCGGGCGGCAATCACCGGGATCTCTGGCGTCGTGGACGAAAAAGGCCGCATCCTCCAGGAATTGCGAGAGAACCGCTCCGGCATCCTGCGTGGGACTGTCCTGCTTCTGAAATCCGAGACCGCCTGGACGCGATGGGGCTACTGGTTGCCTCGCCTGGCCGATGCCGCCGCGCTTGCCGTGCTACTCTTCAGCTTCGCCCGGTTCTTCGGCTCTCCGAGAGCTGAGAGCTGAAAGCGGAGAACTTGTTCCATGACCGAACGCGACGATCTGATCGCTGACCTCAAAACCGCCTCGGAGCGACTCCTCTCGCTCCGGGGCTACCTTTGATCGGGACGCCGCGCGGAGCGCGCTCGAGGGGCTGAGGCTCAAGGCCGCCGCACCGGATTTCTGGTCGCGCCCGGAAGAGGCTCAGGAAGTCCTTCGGCAGAGCCGCACGCACGAGCGCAAGCTCGGCACGGTCGGCCGCTTGGACGAGCTCCGCGAAGAGCTCGACACGTTCGCCGAGTTGCTCAAGGAGGGGGAACCCGCGGAGTCGGACGCCCGGGAGGCCCTGGGCGTCGCCGCCGCGTTCGCCGACGAGCTGGAGCTGGCGGTCAAGATGGGGGCGCCTGAAGACTCCAAGAATGCCTGGGTCATGATCCACGCCGGCGCCGGGGGCACGGAGTCGCAGGACTGGGCGGAGATGCTGCTGCGCATGTACCTGCGCTTCTGCGAGGCGCGCGGCTGGAAGGCCGAGCTGATCGACCGGCAGGACGGCGAGGAAGCGGGCTTGAAGAGCGCGACGCTCCACGTCGTCGGGGACCACGCCTATGGGTACTTGAAGGGAGAAATGGGCGTCCACCGCCTCGTGCGCATCTCGCCCTTCGACGCGGCGCAACGCCGCCACACCTCTTTCGCGTCGATCTACGTTTCACCGGAGGTGGACGAGGACATTCAGATCGAGATCGCGGACAAGGACCTGCGGGTGGACACCTACCGCTCGAGCGGAGCCGGGGGCCAGCACGTCAACGTCACGGACTCGGCCGTGCGCCTCACGCACCTTCCCACCGGAATCGTCGTGACGTGCCAGAACGAACGCAGCCAGGGGCGCAACCGCGCCATGGCCATGCGGGTTCTCCGCGCGCGCCTCTATCAGAGGGCCCTGGACGAGCGGCGGGCGGACGAAGAGAAGCTCGTCGGCGACAAGAAATCCATCGAGTGGGGAAGCCAGATCCGATCCTACGTGCTCCACCCCTACCGGATGGTCAAAGACCACCGCACCGGATACGAGACCGGCGACACGGACAAGGTTCTGGACGGCGGCCTCACTCCCTTCATCGAGGCCTATCTGAAGTCCCGGGCCGATTCTGGCCGCGCCGTAGGAGCCCAGCCCGGATAATTCATGGACACCCGGCCGAAACACGTGCATGTGGCTGCGCCGAAAACCTCCATCGCGGAAGGAACCAATGGCGGCTGGATGGACGACGTGCGCGCGCGTCTCTCGGCTCGCCCGGCGCGCGAGCCCGAAATTCCCGGAAAGGAGCTGCGCCGGGCCGGCGTGCTCGTTCCCCTCTTCGTGCGGGACTCCCGGCTCTGGATTCTCTTGACCCGCCGCACCGAGAGCGTCGAGCATCACCGCGGACAGATCTCCTTCCCCGGGGGCGCCGAAGAGACCGGCGACGCAAACCTCTTCGCCACGGCGGTGCGGGAGACGGAGGAGGAGCTCGCGGTCGCGCCCTCCGACATCCTGGCGCTGGGTTCTCTCTCCCCGATCGTGACGGTCACCAACTTCTACGTCGAGCCGTACGTGGCAGCGCTCCCTCAGCCCTACGTCTGGACGCCGGCGGAGGCGGAGATCGCCGAGGTCATCGAGGTTCCGATCGCGGCCCTCATGGACCCGGCGATCCTCGAGAAGAAGCCGATGCCCGGACGCGAAGGCTTGATCCTCTTCTACCATCACGGCAAGCACGTCATCTGGGGAGCAACCGCGGCAATCCTTTCCGAACTGCTGGAAGCCCTGAAGTAATTGACGATTTCAGGATTGATGATTTGAAGACAACTGAACGATTGAGCGCGCCTAATCCTTCAATCGTCAATCTTTCAACTGGTCAATCGTTGAGTGCGCGTACGTCTTCTCGCCGGCCTCGATGCGGATTCCGAGCCGGTTCTGCGTTGGCGGCAGGGGGCACGTCGCGTAGGGCGTGAACACGCAGGGCGGGTTGTAGGCCTTGTTGAAGTCAAGCACGACCTGGCCGTTCTTGTCCGCCGGCGCGGCGTAGAGGAAACGGCCTCCGCCGTAGGTCTCGACGCCGTTGGTCTGGTCGCCGAAGACGAGGAAGAGATCCTCGGTCCCCGATTCGGTGACCGCGTCGATTCGGAACTCCCTGCCTCCGAAGTCGAAGACGACGGCGCCGGGAGACTTCTCCTGCTCGACCGAGCCGAGGATGTTGGGAACGGGGATCGTCTTGCCGGCCGGGTAGGCCTCGAAGCGAGCGCCAAAGCGCCACTTGAGATCGATTGGGTAACTGTCGATGCCGTGGAATGCCATGAGCGCAGGGTTGCGGCTGTCCTTGACCCGGACGCCCAGGCGTTCTCCTCTCTTGATGAGATAGAAGCTGACGCTGCCGCGCCTGAGAAGCGTCGGCTCACCCTCCGTGTCGGAACGGAGCGCCATCGTCGTGACGGGGCGTCCGCCGGCCGTAAGACCGGCGTCCGGCTCGGCCCGGAGGGTGACGACCCCTTGCGAGAGATCGAGGGAACCCATCGGCCTGCTTCCCGCGGCCTCGGGAAAGACGATGCGATTGGTCTTCGGGTCGGCGCCGAAGGAGTTGCCTCCCTCCCGCAGCCAGAAGAGGCCGACGAGCGTCAACCACCCGTCGTCCTTCTTCAGGCTCCCGATCCTCTTTGCGCGCCACGCCTCGACCTCCGCCCGATGCGCGCCGGGCGTGGGCTCGGACTTCTCAATAATAGGTAAGCCCTTCGTAGGAGTGGGGTGATCGCCAGCGTTGAGAGTCTTAGGAGCGGCGACTCCAACGGTGACCCATTGGACGCTGCGAGGAATCGACAGGAATATTGAGCCGATCATAAAGGAGGAAAACGCGCTTAGCGAAAGCCGATGAAAGCGGTCGTTCATGTTCCGATTCTCCTTGGGTCGTAAGCCAGACTCACGCCGGCTGGAACATATCTGCGGACGAGGCGTTGCGCTCGTCTTATGCCCTTCAGCACGACCGATTTCTTCAATTGTTTCCTTCTTCGGTCGTCACGCCATTTTCACGATTCTGGTTACCTCTCCCGGCGGGTGGTAAGGAGAACAGGATCTCCCCGTCCGGACGCATGATGTTCACGCGGCTGGCGCCGCCTCTCTCCTCCTCCACCCGGCACCAGAGATACTCGTCCTCCGCGCCCATCACGTTCCTCTCCCGTCTCCGTGCCGCGCCGAAATCCAAGCGTCCCCTCGCCTCTCCTTGATGAGCTCGTCAGCCAGACTCACGCCGGCTGGAACATATCTGCGGACGAGGCGTTGCGCTCGTCTTATGCCCTTCAGCACGACCGATTTCTTCAATTGTTTCCTTCTTCGGTCGTCACGCCATTTTCACGATTCTGGTTACCTCTCCCGGTGGTTACCTCTCCCGGATGTGCGGGGAATCCTCTTCACGGGGCGATGAGACGTAGCGCAGGGAAGTAAGTACGGTAGCGCGTCCCATCGCGTGTCAGGAGCCTCATACCGGCGATCGCGGCGTGCGCTCCGATGTAGAAATCGGGAAGAGTGGAGCCTTTCTGGCCGCCTCTTCTTCGATATCTCAGAAAACACTTTCCGGCCAGGAAGGCGGCCTCCCAGGGCAACGGGTGCCGTTCGAACAGCTGCGGCGCCAGCGCTTCCTCCAGATCCTCGATACGCGCAAAGCGGATCGAGACCTCCGCGTAGATGATCGGGTTGATCGCGAGAGCCGCCTCATCGGCAGCGCGGGCGAGCGCCTCCCCCGACCAGGGGAACCAGCGCGGATCCTCCGTCAGGACGTCCAGGAGGACGTTGCTGTCCACGAGGACGGCGCCCGCATTCATCTTCGCGTCAGCGCCAGGATCTCGTCAGTGCTCATCCGGACAGTCCCCCGTCCCTTGAGGTGGGCGATGAGCCTTTCGCCTCGCCCCGCCGGCCCTCGGACTTTCTTGATTTGGGCCGTGTTTCCGGCGATTTCGAAACGGACCTCCGTGTTCGGGTGCAGCCCGAGCTTCTGCCGGATCCTCTGAGGGATCGTGACTTGCCCCTTGGATGTGATTCGCATGGCGCTCCAGTCATATTCTTACCGATCTTACTCTTACACATGATGCCCAGCGCGTCAAGAGGCGAACGAGAAACAGGGCGGTCGGCAATTAGCCTTCCTCCCGAGAAGCGAGGTCAGTACGAACCGTGCCGCTGCCTCCCGTGGGCCGGGAAGCCGCATGGCCCGCTCAAAGAAGCCAGCGGTGTCCGGACACGGCTCGTGCGGAATGTAATAAGCGTATGAAGATTGGTGGCCCAACGGGACTCGAACCCGTGCCGCGGCCTTGAAAGAGCGAAAAGGACGATTCTCAGGCGTCTTGATCGGGATTCGTTACGCACTCGCCGAGATTCGTAAAATTCAATGCTGGAGCGGGTTTCCGCGGCATTCGTGCGGGCCTCCACGGCGAGCGCGATTCGCACGGATTCGCACCGATTCGGATCGCCGGGTGGGGCGAAAAGTGGGACGCCGGGTCTGTTCTTCGTGGCCGTGAGCTTCCTGCGGTCCTCCATCTTCCGCGCCCACCGTTTGTGAATGGGCGCGGGGAGTGGCTGTTCGTTCGTGGCATCGAGGAGCATGTGGCGCGCCGAGGAGCTTGATACTGACCGGAGAGATTGCCTGCCCTCTTCGCGTCTGCTGCCCCAGGACGGGCTCCCTCGCCGGGCATCTCGATCGGAGAGAAGAGCGACCCCGGTCGAATCTCCGGGGGCTTGGATCCCCCGGAGAAAGGCGGGCCACAAGCTACGAAAGAGTAAACCCTAATTGCCGCAGGAAATGACCTCGGAGGGAACGCCGAGGAAATGCAGCGGTCCGATCGTTAGAATGTTGCTCTCGAACTGGTTCTCAATCGTCACGGTCGGGATGTTGGGCGGCGTCAGTGAGGGCGTGACCTTATATAGCACCAGGTGATCCTCGTTCCGCGCGATCGGCGTTACATCGGTGCCGCGCGTTTTTTCCGTGGGGCTGCAGAAGTACACCGGAGCATGGACCAGAATGTCCTCGGAAGCAAAGAGGAACTGGTCCTGGATAGCCGCACTCACGAGGATCCTCTTCCCGCTCGCCTCGTAGCATGTGAAGTGGCTCAACTCACGTTCCACGTCGCTCAACGTGCCTTCGCCGTTCTTCACGGTCGGCACGGCGATTAGCTTGGGTGCCGCGACCCGGAGAGTCTGAGGACCGAACTGGTTGTTGACGACCACCTTCCTCGGATTCGCCGGGAGCTTCTGCGTCAACTCGTAAAGAGTGAGGTGAGCTTCTGGTTCCGTGATCGGGGTCACGACTCCGCCGACGGTCTTCGCGACCGGGTTGCAGATTTGGAGCGGGGTAAACGCCTGCACGCCCGTCAGAGTGACGTTGCACTCGTCCGTCAGCGAGATCGTGGCCGGGGGATGGAGATTTTGCTCGATCACGTCGTAGCACGTAAAGTGGTCCGTCCCGCCGTTCAAGTCGGGAGGAGTCTGGGCTTCCGCGGCGCGAGAGGAAGCAAACATCAGGATGAGGGCCACCGGCAGGCTCAGTAGCGCGGGCAACGCGAAGCGGCTGGTGCGTTTCATATCGATCCTCCTTTGGGATGGCGTGGCCGCGACTGGGGTCGGTGGATCCGGCGGCGGAATGACGCGAGCAGCCCCCGGCCCCGACGGTGCAAGAATCGCACCGTTCCCGGACTGATCTCGGTCTGCTTAATGCGGCGCTGACCTCCGAAGGGCACATACTCTCGGCGGCGGGCAGCACGCCGCGAGGGCTCAGCCGCCAATCAGAAGGCCTTGACGATGAACCGCAATCCGGGGCGGGTCTCCCGTTTGGATACCTGAAAATGTTTGGCAAATTCGCGTTGGGTGGGACGAAGGTAGGACGTAGCCCTAAAATGGATCCCTCGAAATCGAAGCTAAGTCCTTTGAGGAGAAGTGGTGGCCCCAACGGGACTCGAACCCGTGCCGCGGCCTTGAAAG
>WNGF01010851.1_pt1 | contig 13298 bp, 10 predicted proteins | sample 5400641 | NCBI WGS metagenome assembly WNGF01 (sample SAMN13153371, study PRJNA577476) | soil metagenome | isolation source: 80 cm soil or saprolite under grassland replicate 2 | place: USA:California | collected 2016-06-15
TTGCCGCAAGCAGTCTGAAATTTCGTGGCAATTCGTGTAATTCGTGTCCAGCAGATAGGACTACAAAGGAAGCTTGTTATTTGTTGCGGCAGTCTGCTAAAAACAATGTCGGACTAACGGAAGGAGCTGTCGTCAACCGACCATTCATTTGCTGTGCCGGCTGGAGCATAGCGGCAATGCGTTTGCTCCTGCCCTCAGTCGCATTCGGTCAGGAAAAAGCTCCTTCGCCTGCCGCCATTGCGGAAGTGGAACGAGTTATCGTCACCGGCTCGAACATTCCGACAGCGGAAGAGACCGGGCCGAACCCAGTGGACACGTATCGCCCGGCGGACCTCGAGAAGTTGGGCATCCGCAACGCAACCGACCTGCAAACGTTTCTGCCGCAGGAGGCGGGTAACACCGTCAATCTGAACATCGGTAATGGTGGTGACGGTTCTGTCCAACTCAACCTGCGTGGCTTGTTGCCCAAAGAGACTTTGGTTCTTATAGATGGAAAACGCGTCGCCTCTGGTTCGTTGGGCGTTGCCGGGTTCAGCGGAGGTGTCGACATTAATCTGCTTCCGTTTCCAATGATTGATCACGTCGACATATTGAAGGATGGCGCGTCGGCTGTATATGGATCGGACGCGGTCGCCGGCGTGGTCAACTTCTTTTTGATCCACAAGTTCCGTGGCCTGGAGATCGGGGGGAGTTACGGGAACACAAACCTGGGAGCGTCCAACGAGATGGGTGAATGGGAGGCATGGTTGAAAGCTGGCACTGGCGACGACAAGACTGATATCGTGGTCGTTGCCGATTTCTGGGAACGTACCGGTGGCATTTTTAGCCGCGACCGCGACATTTCCGCCAACGGGAATTTCAAACCGTTCGGAGGATTTGATGAGCGCAGTGGGAATGAACCTGGCCGCGTGCAGGGCCGCCGTCTAATCCCGAGCTTGTTTTTTAGCGGGAATACGCCGCCGCCACACTCGGCGCCGAACGCCGCGACTTCTCCATTTTATGTGAATCCTTTCGCGATCGCTACTTATCCCGATGGGAACTACTTCTTCTTTAACTTCGCGGCTTTCACGCCAGCACTGCCTCCCGCGGGCCGGCAGAGCTACTACGGCTCGTTCACCCGCGACCTGTGCGACAAATACCTGGTGGTGTTTGCCGACTTTAAATATGTCCGCTCATTTTTCGATGCATCCCTCGCAGCTGTTCCGTTTGCGCCCGATCCGTTCAAGAGTCCAGGCACTAACGTAGGGTTTAGCCCTGGCGGCATCAGTGTGCCAATCCAGAATCCGTTTAATCCGTTCACGGTCGCGAATGCGACTTTGGACATTAACGGAGTCCCTGTCCCTATGTATACAGGGGTTAGTTTCCGCGGCATTAACGACACCGGTCCCAGAAGTGAGAAGTTCACTTACTGGGACACGCTCTTCGACGTCGGACTCCGCGGTGAAATGGGAGAATTTGGCGATTATTTTAAGACTTGGAACTGGGAAACGGGTTTCCGTTACTCGCGGAACGAGGGACAGGACTTGTCTATGGGTGAGGTCAGCCAGCCTGGGCTGCGGGATGCGCTCTTGGATACGAACCCGGCCACGGCGTTTGATCCCTTCCTTGGCATCGCTGGCCACAACACCAAGGCAGCCAGAAGCAGAGTTTATGTCACCCTGCATAACTCCGGCGAGGATGAGTTAGTTTTAGGTTATCTCACTATTAACGGCGACTTATTCAATCTTCCAGCCGGGCCGGTCTCCTTTGCGATCGGCGGCGAGTACTATGGGGACAGATTCACGCGTGATCGTGACCCGCTCAATAATACGTTTCAATCCATTGGCTCGACAGACGGGCAAGGCTTTCGGGTAAACCGGGATGTTTGGAGCACCTACCAGGAAGTGCGGGTCCCCTTCACCAGCCCTACGTGGAACCTCCCCGGCTTCTACAGTTTGGAGGTTGACTTTGCCGAGGTCGAGCAATGGTACAGCCAGAACAGTTCTACAGTTCTAACTCCGTTTATGCCGGCGACGAGCGCGACGTATAACGCTCAGAAACCAAAGGTCTCTGTGCGCTGGGCGCCGCTTGATCCCAAATGGATCGGGGCGCTGACCTTGCGTGGCAGCTATACCGAAGCATTTCACGCGCCGACACTATCAGAGCTTTCGCCCGCAGGCACGCAGAGTTTCGCGTTTGTAGTCGATCCACTTTCCCGTCAGACCGGAAACCAGGTCGAGGAACGCGTTACCGGAAATCCCCTCTTAAAACCGGAAGTCGCCTATGAATGGAGCTATGGGATCGTTTATAGCCCGAAATGGATCAAAGGCCTGACGCTGAGCGCTGATTGGTGGCATATTGACTTGCGTAGCATCGTCTCGGCCCTCGGCGCGCAATTCATTGTCGAGCATAATCTTCCCGGTCTGGTATTTCGTGCTCCGACTGCGATTCCCGGTCAACTTGGCCCGGTCACGCTGGTCATTGATCCCAACGAAAACCTTGCTGGCGCGATTTTCGAGGGTCTCGACTACGAAGCGATCTATATTTTGGATTCTTCGATCTTCGGCCACGGGGATTTTGGGAAACTCACGGCCACGGTCAATGGTACGTGGCTCTCCCGGGCTGAGCTCCAGGTTAGCCCTGACAGCAAACGGTTCGGTATCGCGGGTGAGCTTTTGCCCCCGGGATTCAACCTAACCGGTTCGCTGCCACGGAATCGAGCCAATTTTAGTCTGTTCTACGATGGTCCGGCTGATACGTGGATGCAGGGTTTTGATATTGGCGCGATCGTGCACTGGACTGGCCAATACGAGGACGACAATCTCAGTCTTACAGGATCTCAATCCTTTCCCGTTAAACCGCAAACGCCTAGAACCCAGGGGCCATTTTTGGTCACCGGCGACCCGAACCCTACTGCGGGCGAGCAGTCTCTGCGGGCGCGCAAGGTGGCCACATGGACTACGCTCGATCTGATCGCATCGTACACGTTCAATCTGCCGCCACCCGCTCCGGCTGAAGTGCCCGGCTTCGCCAAGGATGGTGGTAAGAACGTAAAGACGAAGGAAGGCAAGGAGAAAAACGTCATGCCCGTTTCCACGGCCGAGTACAACCCGTGTGGCTGGCGCGCCTGGTTGAATAACACGACAATTACACTTGGGATGCAGAATGTGTTCGACGAAGACCCGCCGTTTGTCGCTGGCGCTATCGAGAATGGTTATGACGAGTCGCTTGCCACGATCAAAGGCCGGTTCTGGTACGTTCAGCTGAGATTCTAACCGAGCTGGGAGCGCAGGCTGTTAGCCGAAACGAACTTTCGTTCACGTAGAACCTCGATCTCATCCGAGTTCCGCGTATCACCCAATCCGCGACATCTGCAGTTCTAAATCTTCAAGTTGGGCTCAATAGCCTGCCGGCTGTGCTCCTGCCACTCCGCTGATGTGCAAGGGGCTTAGCATGATCGCATTTTCTCCGTCGGGCAAAGCCACTACCACGGTGTGTGCGACAATCGCGCAGTTTTCAGGGTGTTCGACGCTGAACACTTCTCCCGCGCTGGTGTGAATCTGAAAGGGCACAAAGGGGGCGGCGCGAAGGAAACGGCGGATCTGTTCGAGCATAGCAGAAGGTACTTCGTTCCACCGCTGCCGCAAACGTCAAGCGATGGGGAGCGCACGCTTCCAGCATGCCGTTCGCGGCTTCCTTGCCGCGAACTTCTGTGCCCCGGAAGGCTTCTCCAACAATAATTTATTTTGCCCACGAAATACCCAGCCTTCGCACGCTACGGCGCGGCAGGCGCAAAAAACGCGAACCCCGAAGGCTTTCGGGGCAGAGATAGATATCTATTTCGTTCGTGTGCTTCGTGTGTTTAGTGGGCACCAATTTTTCATGAGCTTATCGACGAAAGTAATCCGTGGTTTGTCTTTCCGAGAGGATACGTGACTCGATTCGTTAAAAACGTTACTTGGCTAGTGCCATGAGAGTCGAGTAAGCCCCGGCACTGCATCAAAGTGAGTATCACGGCTTAGAACCGGCAAATCGTGCTGACGCGCCAGGGCGGCGATCCAAACATCGTTGGCAGGCAAGGGCGCGCCGGCTCTCTTCAGTTGATGCCGAATCGATGCGTAGTGCGTGGCAGTCTCTTCGACCAGGGGAAGCACGTTCCACAACGCACGGCCACGCGCCAGCCATGCTTCGTATTCACGCCGGCGCCGGGAGGTCGCGATGCCGAAGCGGTACTCTCCCAGCACGATGACCGGGATGTGAAGCTCGTCGGCAGTGGCGATCTGTTGCACAACTGGAGTCGCGTCATCCGCAAACGCGGAGAGCGCATTGGTATCGAGAATCATTGCCGGTCTTCCGGTTCGATGTTCTCGAACTCCGCTTCGATGACGCGTTCGATCCGGCGATTTTCGCTATGGAGATGCTTCAACCCGCCGGCCAATGCCATCCATGGTTTTTGCCGCCTGCTGGTGCCATCTATGCGCGCAATCTTCTCCGACAGGGCTTCTTGGACAAGTTGCTTGAGCGTGTGCCCCTGCCGCGCGGCAGTGGCTTTTGCTTTGCGGAACAGCGGCTCCGGAATTTCGAGTGTCGTTTTCACAATGATTGTCTCCCATATTTATGGGCGCCGTCAAGACAGCACTGGCGGCATTCTTAGCTATCTTCGCTTCCGTCTTTGAGAGCTTCTGTTTGGAAGGAGCCCAAACAGTTCGGTCAGGATTCTTCCTTCCCTTCGTTTCCTTCTGTAAATATTGTAAGCGATTCCAACAGATTGCTTGATGTAGGTACTGCTTACATCACAGTCTATTCATGCATGCAACAATTTACGGTCGCGGACAGATGGTGATACCGGCCAAGGCTCGAAAGGAAGCCCGCATTGACGCGGGCGACGTCGTCAACGTTCTGCCGGAAGGCGACGGTCGCCTGGTTTTGATTCGCATGGAACGGCCGAAGCCAAAACGACGGAACAAGGTTCGAATCATTCGCCGGAAGGGGAAACACTCATTGCTTTCCGTTGGCCGGCCGATTTCGCGCGAGGAAATCTTCAAAACGCTTGAACAGTTCCCGCCGTGATTTACCCAACCACGAATGGACACAAATGAACACTAATTTCTCGTGAACCAGTTCTGCCTCTCTTAATTCGTGTGAATTCGTGTTGATTAGTGGTTTAAGATCGCGGTTCTGATCCGGATGATTTTTCACCGCAACGAATCGACGCACAATCGAGCAGGCAATTTATCGATCTGTATCTTGCCGAATTGGCCGAAAGACATCGACTGAAACTGGCGACGCTCGACGCGCGCATTTTCCATCGGGCCATTGCGCTCGTTTCTTTTCTAACAAGAGGAAACGAAGGTAACGAAGGTTTTTCTAGTTTGGGCAGAACAGAATCTTTGTTTCCTTTGTTATCTTCTGTTTAGAATCTCGGCCTGGCTGCTCCCAATCCGTGACATCCGGAGCCTGCCCGCCTCGCCACGGGACGAGTCCGTCCGACTGGCGGACGTGGCGGGTAATCCGCGGCCTGCCACGCCGGAAGCTTTCGCAAAGGCGGGTTTTCAAAAGATTTCCAAACTTTCCGCGTAACCTCAGGCCGAATTTCCGGCTGTACATCTCTAACCGTAACCACACAAAACATGCCAACAACAATCCAGCCTCAACAAAGAAACGAAAAACCAATGAATCCGCTGACTCAGTTTAAAAAAACAATCCTACCAGTTCTTATCGCATTGGCGTTCGTTTTCGTGCGCGCCGCGTCTGCTACGCTGCCGCCGGGGAACACCGTCCAGCAGTGGAACCACATCGCCGAGGACACCGTTGTGGGTTCGGGCACCTTCCAGCCGGAGGGCGTCGTCTACATGGCTTACGTCTCGGCTGCGGTCTATGACGCCGTGGTCGCGATCGAGGGCGGTTTCGAGCCATACGGTCCTCCGATCACGGCACCGCTAGGAGCGTCGGTCGATGCGGCAGTCATCGAGGCCGCCTACCGAACGCTATGGGCCTACTTCCCGCCCGAGTCATGCAACCCGGCTAACGAGTACTGTTTGGGAGTACGTCCGCGCTTGGACGCGTTCCACATGGAGGCGCTCGACCAGATCCCGCCGGGGCAGTCCAAGGAGGACGGAATAGCGGTAGGTCTACAGGCTGCGAACAACATCATCGACCTCCGCACCAACGACGGACTGATGACGCCGATCAACGTGAGCTCGTCCTTCCCGACGTTGCCGCCGGGTCCGGGCGTGTGGCGCCTGACGCCGCCGTTCGCGCCGCCGCAGACGCCGTGGGTCGGGGAAATGCGCCCATTTGTCCTGCGCAGCCTGGATCAGTACCTGCCGGACTCGCCGCCTTCGCTTCAGAGCATCGAATGGGTCGAGGCCTTTAACGAGACTAAGGCCTACGGTGCCTCGAACAGCAGCGTGCGGACCGATGAGCAGACCGCAATCGCGAAGTTTTGGTCGGCGCACGTGGTCCGCCAGTACAACCGCGTCGCACGCGATATTGCCGACGCGCGCGGCTTCGGGCTGCGCGAGACAGCACGGCTAGCAGCAATGATCAACCTCGTGGGCGCCGATGCCCTGATTTCCACCTTTCATGCCAAGTACCACTACTTGTTTTGGCGGCCGGTCACCGTGATCGACCCCACCGCCGTCACAAACGACGGCTTCGGCCCTGTGCCCGGCTATGATGACGGCAACCCGGCCACCGTCGAGCAGCCCGCCTGGCGGCCGCTCATGACTACGCCCAACCACCCGGAATACCCCAGTGCACACGGCTCGATTACGTCGGCGGTAGCCGAGGTGTTCACCACCATCCTCGGCACGAACCAGATCAACTTGGATATCCACGGCTTCGACCCTGCCGGGCCGCCCGGGAACCTGAATGCGGTACGCCACTTCGACATGGCCAACGACCTCAGCCAGGAGATTATCGACGCTCGAGTCTGGGCGGGGTTTCACTACCGCTTCTCAGACGTCGCCGGCGTCGTCCTAGGCCGCCAGGTCGCCAAATTCGACCTCAGACACGCCTTCCGACCGGTCCAATGACACCGACCCGGACATCATTTCAAAACCAATACGGAAATCCTAAACATGCCAACAACAATCCAGCCTCAACAAAGAAACGAAAAACAATGAATCCGCTAACTCAGTTCAAAAAAGTACCAATTCTGCCACTTCTCATCACACTCGGCCTCGTCGCGCTCGCGTCACCTAAACTCGCGCAAGCGGACGCCGTGACCGACTGGAACGCGATCGCATCGACGGCGATCGTCACGAACGCCGGGCAACCGCCGCATCCGTCGCTGCTGAGCTTTGCGATGGTGCAGGGCGCGGTCTATGACGCAGTCAATGCGATCGACCGTGGCCACCAGCCGTACCTCGTGCAGCCTCCATCAAATCCGACGGACTCGAAGGAGGCAGCCGCGTCGACGGCGGCGTTCCGCGTGCTCGTGGGCTTTGATGATCTCCCCGGTCTATTCCCGGCGCAACTGCTGACATGGCAGCCGGTGTACGATGCCTACATAGCGAACCTGCCCGACGATCCGCCGGGATCGAGGGATGCAGGCGTCACGATCGGCGAGACAACAGCTAGGGCAATGCTCGAAGCGCGGCTGAACGACGGACGGTTCGGGCCGCCGCCGGATCTGTACCCGCCAGCGCCGGGGATCTGGCGGCGGACGCCACCGAACTACGCGAGCGACGCTGCACCCTGGGTCGGGAACGTGCGCCCATTTCTCGTCCCGAGCGCAGAGATGCTCCGCACCGACGGGCCGAACCCGCTCACCAGCGCTGCTTACACGGAGGACTTCAACGAGGTTAAGGAGGTCGGCTCACTGTACAGCACGACGCGAACGCCCGACCAGACCGAAGCTGCAATCTTTTGGCAGGATCATGGATCTGCGGTTTGGAACCGGGTCTTTCGCACGCTGGCAGCCAGCCAGAACTTAGACATCGTAGAGAACGCTCGCTTGTTCGCGATGGAGAACCTGGCTGCAGCCGACGCTACGATCGGCTGCTGGAACGACAAGTACTACTGGCAGTTCTGGCGTCCGATTACGGCGATCCGCGAGGCCGACACCGACGGCAACCCGGACACTCAGGCCGATCCGACGTGGCTGCCGCTGTTCGACCCAGCGACACCGGTCTGCAACCCGCCGCTGCTCGTCACGCCGCCTTTCCCTGATCACCCCGCGGGGCATACCTCCGGGAGCGGTGCAATCGTGTACACGCTCCAGAACTTTTTCGGCACCGACAGGGTCGGCTTCAGCGCGTTCAGCAACAAATCCTGCACCACGCGGAGCTTCGACCGGTTCTCGGACGCGCTCAAGGAGATCATCGACGCCCGAGTGTGGGGTGGCATCCACTTCCGCACCGCCGACATGCAGGGAGCCGTGCTCGGCAAGAAGGTCGCCCACTACCTCAAGAAGCACTACTTCCAGCCGGTCCAATGACGCTGAGCGGCGAGGGGCCGCAACTCGCAGCCTCGCGCCGCGCCGGCAGATGGTTTCGCGATCTGCCGGCAGGATTTCGCGCGGACATCGCGACGAGCCACAGCGGCCCAGCCACCGAGCGGACAACGCTATTGCCATCTTTGCAACAGGGTGAATATTGCTATGTTCGCAACAGGGTGAAGGCGCAAGACAGGCCCGCGGAACCGACACTCGATCTCCCGCTCGAGATTGCGCACCTCCTGTTAATCGACGTAGTGGGTTATTCGAAGTTGCTCGTCAATGAGCAGATTGAATTACTACACGAGTTGAATCAGATCGTGCACAGAACGGACGCTTTCCGGGCCGCGGAAGCCAGCGGGCGGCTCATTCGCTTATCAACCGGAGACGGGATGGCGCTCCTGTTTTTTCACAGTCCGGAAGAGCCGGCGCGATGCGCGATCGAGATTAGCAGAGAGTTGCAGGATCATCCGGGCGTCCAGTTGCGTATGGGAGTTCACAGCGGCCCGGTCACTCCGGTCAGAGATGTGAACGACAAAACGAACATGGCAGGGGCTGGACTCAACATCGCCCAGCGCGTCATGGATTGTGGCGATGCCGGGCATATTCTTTTGTCCAAGCACGTGGCGGACGATCTATCCGAGTACCGGCACTGGCAGCCGTACCTACACGATCTGGGCGAATGCGAGGTGAAGCACGGTCTGCGCCTGCACTTGTTTAACCTCTACAAAGATAATCTCGGCAATCCACACCTTCCGCAGAAGCTCAAGCGCAGAAGATGGAAGCAGGACTTCGCTCCGGTTCGCCCAGTTAGCCAGCCTCGGTTCTCAAAGTTTCTCGCGGTTGCTTTAGCTGGGTCGGCCATTGCCCTAGCAATTAGCTCTTTGATCTTTTTCCATAGAGCATCATCGCGGGCGATTATATCGACCGTTTCCCGAGGCGCAACGAGCAACGCGCCAGTTTCTATTCCTGAGAAGAGCGTCGCTGTTCTCCCCTTCGAGAATTTAAGCAAGGAAAAAGAGAACGCCTACTTCGCAGATGGCGTCCAGGATGAAATTCTGACCGGACTTGCAAGGGTCGCCGATCTGAAAGTCATCAGCCGCACATCGACGATGCAATACAAAACCAGCGCTGAACGCAATCTGCGCGAAATTGCCCTGCGACTCGGAGTAACGCATGTCGTGGAAGGAAGCATTCAGCGTGCTGCCAATCGCGTACGTGTCAATGCACAGCTGATCGATGCGCGAAGCGACCGGCAACTCTGGGCGCAGACCTATGACCGCGACCTTGCCGATGTATTCGCGATTCAAAGTGAGATCGCAATGGCGATTGCTCGCCAATTGCAGGCAAGGCTTTCGCCGCGCGAAAAGAATGCGATTGAGCAAGCCCCGACAAGCGACATCACCGCCTTCGAACTGTACGCTCAGGCTAAGAATGTTCTGGCGATCAGGAATGCGAGAGCCAATTTGCTGGAGGCGGCCGATCTGCTGAACCAGGCTGTCGCGCGTGATCCATCATTTTTCAAAGCGTATTGCCAACTCGCTCATACTCACGACCGCCTTTATTTCCTCGGCTACGACCATACGCCTGCACGGCTGGCTTTAGCTGAAGCGGCCATCCAGGCGGCATTTCGCCTCCATCCAGATGCGGGCGAAGCACACCTCGCACGAGCGCAAAATCTTTATCGAGGCTACCTCGATTATGACGCCGCGCTGGCCGAATTGGAAGTTGCCGCCCAGACCCTGCCCAATGATGCCGGCGTTTTCGAGCTAAAGGGTTACATCCAGCGTCGCCAGGGCAAACAAGAAGAGGCGGTGCGCAGTCTGGAGCGCGCGATTGATCTCGACCCGCGTAATACTTTCACGCTCCAGCAGATTGCGCTCAGTTACCATCATCTCCGGCGCTTCGCCGAAGAAAAGGGGGTATTGGACCGCGCGTTGGAAATCGAGCCGAATGATGTCGATACCAAAATAGCGCGTGCGTTCGTGGAATTCGATTGGAAAGCCGATACCCGCCCGTTGCATCAAATGCTCGATTCAATTCGGGTCACAAACCCCGCCGCCGCGCAGGGTGTTCCCGAGGCTTGGCAGATTTGCGCACTGGCCGAGCGGGACCCCGCTGCCGCAAAAAATGCCGTGATCGCGGCGGGTGAAAATCCGCCCTTAATCGATGAGGCCGTTAATTTCAGTCGGCCGTTCATAGAAGGTGTTATCGCTCGCATGACGAAAGACGATGAGAAAGCACGTGCAGCTTTCACCGCAGCGCGCGCAGAGCACGAGAAGATCATTCAAGCTCAACCAAGCTACGGCCCGCCGCTCTGCGTGCTTGGTTTGATTGACGCTGCTCTCGGCCGGAAAGAGGAAGCATTGCGCGAAGGCCGCCGTGCGGTCGAGCTTCTTCCCGTGGAAAAAGATGCAATCAATGGCATCGCTATGATCAAATATTTGGCGATGATCGCCGCGTGGGCTGGTGAAAACGATCTCGCCTGCGAACAGCTTGCTGTCGCCATCCGTCCCCCGAGCCGCCTCACCTATGGCCAATTGAAACTGCTGCCGTTTTGGGATCCGTTGCGCGGCGACCCGCGTTTCGAAAAAATCGTCGCCTCGCTCGCACCAAAATAGGGCGGCATCCGTTGGAGTTGCCACCATGGTTATTGGCTTCGGCTGGACTCGAGTGCAGCTGCTTTCGGCGGGCGTGGTCAGAAGGACCGGCGCCATGGCCTTAGGCTGCGGCGGCTCAGTCGCTGACCATGCGCAAGAGGCCAAGCGCGCGTTTCTCTTCAACAGTTTTTCAAGAGCCGCATTCTGCAACCAGGCGCGGCATTGTATCGCGCAGAGTTCGACGGCAACAGCTTTCGCGTCGCCTGTGTGTGAACTACATTTTTGTTGTGAGAAGACTTTGGCAATGGTTGATCTTTGCGGCGGTCGCAGCGAACGGTTGCGGCCAAAAGGCGGCGCAGCCTACGGAGTTGGCAGCGGAGCGGCAACGGATGGTCCAGCAGCAGCTGATGACGCGCGGCATTCACGAGGAACGCGTGCTTGCCGCCATGGCGAAGGTGCCGCGCGAGGAGTTTGTCCCGACGGATCAACGCGCTGCCGCTTACACCGACCATCCATTGCCGATTGGTTATGATCAGACGATCTCGCAGCCGTACATCGTGGCATTTATGACGGAACAACTGCACCCAAAGACGAGCGATCGCGTTTTGGAAATCGGAACGGGCTCAGGTTATCAGGCAGCGGTTCTCGCCGAACTGGTGGCTGAAGTTTACACAATTGAAATCGCCGGGCCATTGGCGAGAAACGCGGAGGCGACTCTCGCGCGTCTTGGTTACAAAAACGTTCATGTGAAAGTAGGCGATGGTTACAAGGGCTGGCCGGAGAATGCGCCGTTCGACGCCATTATCGTGACCTGCGCGCCCGACCGCGTTCCTCGACCGCTCACCGATCAACTCAAAGACGGTGGACGCATGATCATTCCCGTCGGTGATCGATTCGCTCAGGAGCTGTACCTTCTCGAAAAGAAAAACGGTCAGCTGAAAGAAAGCGCCGTGTTACCGGTGCGTTTTGTTCCGATGGCGGGGGAAGCGCAGAAGCAGTGAGTGATTGAATTCGTCAGCGTTCATGCTGCTGCGCGGAGCGCAAAGCTGAAACATCAATCTGATCTTTTTCTCGTTGCGATTTCTCTTTCATCGAAATGAGTGCCTTGGCGTTGAGATAGTTCACGTCGATGTCGCTGATGCGCGTCTGCCTGACTGAACGAATCAGGTCCGCGTAACGCTTGCCACGCACCACCGTAAAAATATCCAGTGGAAAATCTTCGATGATCCGGATCGCGCCTTCCGCATCGTCAAAATCCGCACTCGTCAGCTCGCGTGCGTGACCTTCACCGAATCGCGCTAGCGCCTGAAGTAAACGAGTGATGTTTTCCGGCGAGCGTTCGATCAGGATATCCACGTCCTCGGTCGTCCGGACAAATCCATTTAGCGCGACAGCCACTCCGCCGACAATGATGAACTTAACCTCAGCCCGTGCGAGGCTTTCCAACAATTTTTCGTACGGCGTGTCCATTACCAACGGATTGCGAGCGTGCAAACTTTGCGACAAAACTGTTCAGGCAATAGAGCTCGTCCCAAACATCGACTCGCTTTTTTTTCCCGACGACCTTCTTAATAACTTCGTCGCGTCGTGAGGTCTTCATCCGAATGCTTACTTCACTTGGGCGAGTTTTTTCAGATCGATGCGCTTGACCCATTCCTGCAATTCCTTGGGATCCTGATTCTGCAACTCGATCTGAAGAAAATAGCGCTTGGCGATCATCACCCAAAGCGTGGCGTGTTTGCCTTCATTTTCGAACGCCTCGAAGCCGGGGTTGCCGTCGATGGTGACTGATTTGCTGTAACCTTCGCTCGTTTCGCTGTTGTTATTCCACGCGGCGGTCGTGGCGGTGACGTAATCGGGATTCGCCACCGAATCGAGAATGCTGACCGCCGCGGTGGGAACCTTTTCGCCTTCGCCCTTGTGGTAATCGCGATGCACATTTGTGATTCTGAATCCACCGACGTCTTCCGTCGATCCATCCGGTTTATCAGCAGTCCATCCTTGCGGCGCGTCTGGTAACACGGGAAGCAATTTTTGATAATCGACAGCGTCAGGGACAAGGATCGGCTCATTCTGGGCGTGCACGGTGCCAATCGCGGAAGTGATGAACGATATCAGCGCAAAAAATCCGACACGTGTAGCAGAGCAATATCGCTGCCGACAAACCAGAGCCGTTGGTTTCATTTGAGCGGGTGCTGCGCGATTCAGGATCACTACTCGATTGACTTTACCTGAGCCGTTTGTCAAGACGCGGTTGCATGACGCGGACGACCAAGCTT
>WNGF01007381.1_pt1 | contig 13296 bp, 12 predicted proteins | sample 5400641 | NCBI WGS metagenome assembly WNGF01 (sample SAMN13153371, study PRJNA577476) | soil metagenome | isolation source: 80 cm soil or saprolite under grassland replicate 2 | place: USA:California | collected 2016-06-15
TACTGGAGGAACATCATCGCCGAGAGCTTGAGCTTGGTCACGGCAGCACCCTGATCTTGATGTTGCGGTAGGCGACGCGGTCACCGTGGTCCTGCAGGCCGATGTAGCCCTCGGCGTTGCGCCCGTAGCGCGGGTGGGGAGCGAACTTGCTCGCCTTCACTTTCGCCGCCCAGTCCGGGCTCCCGAGCTCGTACTCGACCACCTTCCCCCCGTTCAGCCAGTGCTCCACGTGATTCCCCCGCACGACGATCCGCGCCCGGTTCCATTTGCCGCCGGGCTTCACCACGCCCGCGGGGGCGGGATAGAGACCGTAATCGGAGCCGGCGGCGGTGAGGCGCGAGCGCCCGTCGGGGTGCCGGGCGTCGTCCAGGACCTGCATCTCCGGCGCGGTCCAGTAGATCGCGTCGTCGTCCTCGCTCGCCCGATAGAAGATCCCGCTGTTCCCTCCCGGGGCGACGTTCCACTCGAGCGAGAGCTCGAAGTTCCGGAACTTGTCCCGCGTGACGATGTCACCGGCGGGCGCGACCCGCGTCAGCGCGCCGTCCACGACCTGCCACCCCGACGGCAGCGAGTCCATCCTCCACCCGCGCCATCCGGCCGCGGTCTTGCCGTCGAACAGCAGCCGCCAGCCGGCGTCGCGCTCGGCGGGGGTCAGGGTGTTGAGGGACGCTTGGGCGTGCGCGGCGCCAGCCGGCGCGATCCCGAGGCACACGACGAGCAGGGTCACCGCCGTTGGGAGTCTCACGTTGTCTCCGGGGAGTGTGGAACCGGGCTCAAGACTACGGCCCGCTCGAACGCAGCGGAAGTTGGGGCAACCACGGGGTGTGCCGCGACAGGGAGCCGCTCAGCCGGGAATGCCGGCGCCCTCCTTCAGCCGCGTCTGCACGGCGCGGCGCGCCCGCTCGCTGCGTGTGATCACGAGGACGGCGTCGTCTCCCGCGATCGTACCGATGATCTCCGACCACCCCGCCGCGTCGATCGCGAGCCCCAGCGCCTGCGCGCCCCCCGCGGGCGTCTTCACCACGAGCAGCGGGCCCACGCCGTCGAGGGACACGAGCATGGTGGGCAGCAGCTGCTCCAGGTGCGGGCGCATGGCGGTGCCGCCCTCGGGCGGGGGCGCGTAGTGCGAGCCGCCGTCGGGCGCCGCGACTTTCGCCAGGCCGAGCTCGCGGATGTCGCGCGACAGCGTCGCCTGGGTGACGTCGAAGCCTTCGGCCTTGAGCAGCTCGCGCAGCCGCTCCTGACTCGCGACGGTCTGCGAGCGCACGATCTTCAGGATGGCCGCGTGGCGCTGCGTTTTCATGGGGGCAGAATCTAGCCGTGAACCACGCGTCCGGCGACGACGGTGAGGAGGGCGGTACAAGGCGGTAGAGGGCGGTAGAGGGCGGTAGAGGGAAACACCGCGAGGTCGGCCTCTTTCCCGACGTCGAGCGAACCGATCTCACTCTCCAGGCCGAGGGCCCGCGCGCCCTCGAGCGTGAGCATCCGCAGCGCCTCCTCACCTTCGAGCCCGGCCGCGGTCGCTTCGGGCCACAGGCCCACGTCTCCCGTGCTCACCACCGAGTCGGTGCCCAAGCCGACGGGCAGTCCGGCCCGCCGGAAGGCGGAGAACGGGGCGGTGCCGTGCCCGTGGGCGCGGTTCGACCGCGGGCAGTGCGCCACCGCCACCCCCGAGTCCCGCAGAATCACCACGTCTCGCTCGTCCACTTGAACGCAGTGGATGCTCAGACAGTTGCCAGACGCCAAGACGCCAAGTTGCAAGAGATACTCGACGGGCGAGCAGTGGTGCGGCTCGACCGCGATGCCCCGCGCGCGCAAAGCATCGGCGAACGGGCCCCTGCCCTCCCGCACCAGCTCAGTCTCCTCGCGCGACTCGGCGAGGTGCATCGCGACCGGCAGCCGCGCGCTCCGCGCGAGCTCGTCCACGGCGCGGTACAACCGGTCGCTCACCGTGTAGGGCGCGTGCGGCGACACACCGAGCCGCAGCCGCGTCGAGGCGAGGCCGCCGAGCCGCCCGAGCGCCTGCTCCAGCTCGGCGAGGCTGGTCCGCGCCTCTTCGGGATCGGGGCCGAACACCTCCTGGTACACAATGCCCCGGCCCCCCAACGCGTGCAGCGCTTCCATCACGGCGCCAGTCGAGCCCGTGTCCGCGACGCAGGTGACCCCCGCGGCCCACGCGTCCCGCACCCCCGTCTCCGCCGCACGGCGGAACTCGTCGGGCGTGGTGGCGTCCTTGAGCGCGCGGATCGTGCGGATCCAGCGGGCGAACTCGCGCTCGGCGTTCTTCCCGGCGAGATGCGTGAGCTCGAGATGCGTGTGGGTATTCACCAGGCCGGGGACGAGGACCGCGTCGCGAAACTCGAGCGCCTGGATCCCCGGGGGAGTGGGGACGTGGGGATGCGGGCCGACGGCCGCGATCTTGCCGCGGTCGTCAACGAGAACGGCGCCGTCCTCGATGGGCGGCGCCGTGACGGGGTGCACTGAGCCAGCACGGATGCGCAGCATTAGGGGTTCGGGGTTCGGGGCTCGGGGCTCGGGGCTCGGGGCTGCCGGTCGCACTCCCGAGCCCCGAACCCCGAGCCCCGAGTCCCTAGGGTGACACCCCGATGCCGAACGGCGCGTGCACCGGACACGACTGGCTCGGCTCGGTGCCCGGATAGAACCAGTCCCAGTGCCGCACCTCCTGCGGACAGAACGGCGTCGCGAGGTAACCGTTCGACCAGTCGACCTCTCGAGTGATCAGCGAGTCGGGCCGAGGCCAGTCGGGCGGCGCGGGACGCCGGTCGTACACGTCGCGCATGAACGCGGTCCAGGCCGGCGCGACGATGCGGCCGCCGCCGGCGTTGTGCTCGAGGATACGCTGCTGCAGATCGTATCCCACCCACATCCCGGCCACGAGCTCGGACGTATAGCCGATGAACCAGGCGTCGGTGTAGTCGTCGGTGGTGCCGGTCTTGCCCGCGGCCGGGAGCGTGAAGCCCGCCTTCCAGACGGCGCTGAAGGCGGTGCCGCGGCGGATCACGTCCTTCATCATATCCACCATGAGCCACTCGTGCTCGGGATCCATCACCGGCTCGCGCCGGATGGCGGGCTGCCACAGGATGTTCCCCTGCCGGTCCTCCACCCGCAGGAGGCCGATCGGCTCGGCGCGAGTGCCGAGGGTCGCGAACGCGGTGTACGCGGCGATCATCTCCATCGGGCGCACGCCCTTCGCGCCGATGTGGATCGACGGGTACGGCGGCAGCGGTGTGGTGATGCCATAGCGCCGGGCTTCGCCGATCACCGTCTGCTCGCCCAGCGACATGCCGAGCTTGATCGTCGCGAGGTTGCGCGAGAGGTACAGGCCCTCGCGCATCGGGATCAGACCGAGGGTCGTGTCGTCATCGTCCTTCGGCTGCCACAGCGTGGAGTCGAGCTGGATCACCGGCGGGTTCAGGGGCGAGTCGTCGAGGATCTCGGTCACCGGGTGGCCCGCCCGGATCGCCGCGGAGTACACGAACGGCTTGAAGGTCGAGCCCGGCTGGCGGATCGCCTGCGTGGCGCGGTTGTACTTCGAGTCGTCGAAGTCGCGCCCGCCGATCATCGCGCGGATGTAGCCGGTGTTCGCCTCGAGGGCCACCAAGGCGCCCTGGAGGTACGGGGTGAACGGCCCGTGGTCCTCCGCCGACGCCTTGGACGACTCGATGTACTCGCGGTAGGTCGTGCGTCCCGGGAACTTGCCGTTGGAGTACACACCCGCCTCGATGGCGTCGAGCTGCGACTGCAGCGCGCGCTCCGCCGCCTGCTGCATGTCGAGGTCCAGGGTGGTGTAGATCCGCAGGCCGCCCTCGTACAGGTCGCGCCCGAAGCGCGCGTCGAGCTGCACGCGCAGCCATTCCACGAAGTAGGGCGCCACGTCGCCGTAGCTCGTGCGGTTGGCGGTGAGCACCAGCGGGTACGCCTTCCACAGCTCGGCTTCTTCCGGGGTCAGGTAGCCCTGGTCGCGCATCAGCCCCAGCACCACGTTGCGCCGCTGCACGGCGCGCTCGGGGTGGGTGCGCGGGTTGTAGAACGCCGGCAGCTTGGGCAGCGCCGCGAGCGTCGCCGCCTCGGCGACGTTGAGCTGCCGGGCCGACTTGCCGAAGTAGATCTGCGCCGCCGCGTCCACGCCGTACGCCCCGGCGCCGAGGTTGATCTGGTTGAGATAGAGCTGGAGGATCGTGTCCTTCGGGAAGTTGCTCTCGATCTCGACCGCCACGCGCGCTTCCTTGAGCTTGCGCGCCAGCGTCTTCTCGCGCCTGATCTCCTCCGGGAAGATGTTGCGCGCCAGCTGCATCGTGATGGTCGAGAACCCCTGCGCGAAGCTCAACGTCAACAGGTTGTTCTTGATCGCGCCGATGATGCGCCAGTAGTCGATCCCGTGGTGCTTGTAGAAGCGCTTGTCCTCGGTGGCGATGAACGCCTGGCGCACCGGCTCGGGGATCTCGGAGAGCGGCAGCACGGTGCGCCGCTCGGCGCCGAGCTCGCTGATCAGCCGGCCGTCGGCCGCGTACACCTTGGAGGTTTGGACCTGGTGGTTCGGGTTCGCGACCAGGCGCGAGATGCTGGGGCAGTGTTCGCCCGCGCACACGCGGGTCCACGACCCGTAGGCGAGGCCGAGCAGGTAGGCCCCGAGCAGCAACGCCGCCGCGATCAGGCGGCCGCGGATTTTCGGATCCCGCCACCAGGAGAGGGGACGCGAGCCGGGGAGGGAGACCGGCGCCGGAATGGACACCATGCGCGTTACAACCTAGTCGGGCGCCCCGGCGCTTGCCAGCGGTTGGAGCTTCTCGTACGATTCCGCGCCATGCCGGACCTCCTCGCCGAGCTCGAGTGGCGCGGCTTCGTGCACCACGCCACACAGCAGATCCAGCGCCATCTCACCGAGGCGCCGCGGACGGTCTACTGCGGCTTCGACCCGACGGCGCCCAGCTTCCAGGTCGGCAACCTGATGCCGCTCACGCTCCTGCGGCACTTCCAGCTGCACGGGCACAAACCCATCGTCCTCATGGGTGGCGGCACCGGGCTGATCGGCGACCCGAGCGGCAAGCAGAGCGAGCGGCCTCTCCTCTCGAAGGACCAGATCAGGGACAACATCCACCGCCAGCGGGACCAGATGGGTCGGCTGTTCGACTTCGACGCGAAAAACAAGCGCGCCCTCGTCCTCAACAACGCCGACTGGCTGGTCGAGCAACACCTGGTGGATTTCCTCCGCGACGTAGGCAAGCACTTCACGGTGAACGTGATGCTGCAGAAGGAATCCGTGAAGGCACGACTCGACGCAGGCATCTCCTACACCGAATTCAGTTACATGTTGCTCCAGGCGTACGATTTTCTGCACCTGTTCCGCAAAGAGGGCTGCACGGTTCAGGTCGGCGGCAGCGATCAATGGGGGAACATCACTGCGGGCATCGACCTGATCCGTCGGGTGGAAGGCGGCGAGGCGCACGGGCTCGTCGCGCCACTCTTCACCACCGCCTCCGGGGGGAAGTTCGGCAAGACGGAGGGCGGCGCGGTCTGGCTCGATCCGGCCCTCACGTCGCCCTACAAGTTCTACCAGTTCTGGCTCAATAGCGACGACCGGGACGTGGAGCGCTACCTCAAGTTCTTCACCTTCTTCTCGCGGGATGAGATCCGGGACCTCATGGCGAAACTCAAGGCCAACCCGGCGGCGCGCGACGCCCAGCGCGCCCTCGCGCGCGACGTGACCGAGCGGGTGCACGGCGCCGAGGCCACGGCGAAGGTGACGCGCGCCTCCCAGGTGCTGTTTGGCAGTTTCGACCCGCACCGTGCCGAGGACGCGATTTTCGACATCTTGGCTCAGGAAGTCCCGACCGCCACCATGGCTGCGCGTGACAGCCTCACGCTCGTCGACGCGGTCGTCCAGTCCGGGCTCGCGAAATCGAAGAGCGAGGCGCGGCGCGCCATCGAGCAGGGCGGGATCTACCTGAACCAGCAGCGCGAAAAGGACGTGGAGCGCCGCATTGCGCCGGGCGACTGGCTCGCCGGCGGCAACCTGCTGTTGCGCAAGGGCAAGAAGGACTACGCCCTCCTCCGCGCCGGAGGCTGAGCATGTTCATCGGCCACTACGCCGTCGCGCTCGCCGCCAAACGCGCCGCCCCCCGGACCTCGCTCGGCACCCTGTTCGCCGCGGCGTCGCTCGCCGACCTGCTGTGGCCCGCGTTCGTCCTGGCGGGGTGGGAGCAGGTGCGCATCACCGGCGGCGCCAATCCGCTCCTCGCGCTCACGTTCGACGCGTATCCGATCTCGCACAGCCTGCTCACCCTGCTCGCGTGGGGGGTGCTGTTCGCCCTGCTGTACCGCGCGCGCACCGGCTACGCCCGCGGCGCGGTCGCCGTCGGCCTCCTCGTGGTCAGCCACTGGGTGCTCGACTTCTTCACGCATCTCCCCGACATGCCGCTGTACCCGGGCGGGCCGCGGCTGGGCCTCGGGCTCTGGAGTTCGGTGCCGGGAACCGTCCTCGTCGAAGCGCTGATGTACGGCGCCGGCCTCTGGATCTACGCGGCCTCCACCCGTGCGCGCGACCGGGTGGGCCGCTACGGCTTCTGGGCGCTCGTCGCGGTGATCACCCTGTCGTACGTCGCGTCGCTCTTCAGCCCGCCTCCGCCGACGGTGACGGCGTTGGGGATCGGCGGCATCGTGTTCGGCTGGCTGTTCGTGGGGTGGGCGGCGTGGGCGGATAAACACCGAGACGGCGTTACATAAACAACGTTGCACGTCAGACGTTGCACGCGAGACGTGGGACGTGCAACGTGTAACGTGTAACGCCTTCTTTATTCCAGTTGATCTAAGACGTCCAGCACCCGTTCCATCTCCTCGACGGTGTTGTAGCAGTGCGGGGCCAGGCGGATCGCACCCTCGCGCAGCGAGCACACGACGTGGGCGCGCTTGAGCGCGTGGTAGGCCTCGGCGGGGTGCTCCGGCGCGAGACAGATGATCGCCGAACGGTGCGCCTCGTCGCGCGGTGACACGACGCGGACGCCGTTCTCGTCCGCCCACTTGAGCACCGGCTCGTGCAGCGTGCGGGCGTACTGCGCGATGTCGCCGATCCCCAGTTGGGCCAGCATCCCCACCGACGCCGTCATGCCGTAGAAGTCCTGGAAGGGGAGCGTGACCATCTCGAAGCGGCGGGCGTCGGCGCGGAAGGTGGGGTTGTACTCGGTGAGGCGGGAAAAATCGTCGGTCCCCTCGAACGCCATCCACCCGGTGACCGCGGGCTCGAGCGCCGCGATCAGCTCGCGGCGCACGTACACGAACCCGGAGCCCCAGGGCGAGAGCAGCCACTTCTGCCCGCCGCACGCCAGGATGTCCACCGGCGTGTCGCGCAGGTCGAGCACCGAGTTCCCCACGCCCTGAATCCCGTCCACCACGAGGAACGTGCCGTTGGCGCGGCAGGCGACGCCGAGCCGGCCCAGGTCCGCGCGGTAGCCGTTCGAGAACTGGACGAACGACACGGCGAGGACGCGCACGCGCGGGTCGTGCAGGCGCTCGACCAGGTAGTCCTCGTCGGGCCAGCCCTCGGGCCCGCAGGGGGCGAGCTCGACCTCGACACCCTCGTTCTTGAGGAGCAGCCACGGGTACACGTTCGCCGGGAACTCGCGGTCCGACACGAGCACGACGTCTCCCGCCTGCAGCGGCAGCGCCCGCGCCGCGAGGTTCAAGCCGTGGCTCGTGTTCGTGGCGAGGGCGATCTCCGCCGGCTCGGCGTTCACGAATCGGGCGACCGCCGCGCGCGCGTCCCCCAGACCCGCCTGCAGCTCGCGGTCGGGCAGGAGGTGCGGCGCGGTGCGCTTGGCGGTGAACTCGTCGAGGGCGCGGCGGGTACGCTCGGGGATAGGGCCGATCGAGGCGTTGTTCAGGTACACCGTGTCCGCGGTCCAGGGGAACTCGGCGGCGCGGAGCGCGCGGAACTGGTCGCGCAGCGCCCTCAGGCGCGTCGGGTGGTAGGCGATGTCGGTCATGCTCGGACGTCCAGCGCGTCGCGCAACCCGTCGCCCACGAGGTTCACCCCCACCACTGTCAGACCGATCCCGAGCCCCGGGAACAGCGAAACCCAGGGGGCGACCCGCAGCAGGTCGCGGCCCTCCGCGACCATCGCGCCCCACGAGGGAGTGGGAGGCTGGGCGCCGAGCCCCACGAAGGACAGCGCCGCCTCGGCCATGATCGCTCCGCCGACGCCGAGCGTGGCCGCCACGATCACCGGGCCGAGCACGTTCGGCAGCACGTGCCGGGTCACGAGGCGCGCGTCCGGCGCGCCGAGCGCCCGCGCCGCCTGCACGTAATCGAGCTGCCGCACCACCAGCACCTGGCCGCGCACGAGCCGCGCCATCCCCGCCCAGCCCACGAGCCCGATCACCACGCAGACGACCGGCAGGGAGGGCCGCACGGCGGCCGCGATCGCGATCAGGAGGAGCAGCGAGGGAAAGGCGAGCGTCACGTCCGCGACGCGCATCACGAGCGTATCGACCCAGCGGCCGTAATAGCCGGCGGCGAGCCCGAGGGCGAGCCCCACGCCGAGGGCGATCACCTGGCTCGCGAGCCCGACGGCGAGCGACAGCCGGGCGCCGAACAGGACGCGGCTCAACACGTCCCGCCCCTGCGCGTCGGTGCCGAACCAGTACGCCGCCGACGGCCCTCGCAGGGCGGCGGAGAGGTTCCCGTGGTAGGGGTCTCCCGGCGCCAGCCACGGCGCGGCGAGCGCGACGAGGACGAGCGTCGCCACAACGGCGAGCCCGGTGATGGTCCAGCGACTTCGGAGGACGCGATGACGCATGAGTAGCGCGAGGCTGGGGGCCACGACTACGTTACTCGGAGGCTCACCTTCCGGGCAAGCGGCGGATCACGTGAACAATCAAACCCGGTTCACCCTCGTGCTGGGCGGCGGCGGCATGAAAGGCGTCGCGCACGTGGGCGTGCTGCAAGCGCTCACCGAGCGCGGGCTCGTGCCGGCGCAGATCGTCGGCTCGAGCGTGGGCGCGCTGGTGGGCGCCGGGTGGTCGGCCGGGAAGAGCATCGCCGAGCTGCGCGAGGTGGCGATCGGGCTGCGGCGCAAGGACGTGTTCGCCGTCGCGCACGCGGACATGGCGTTCAAACGAATGCGCTCCCCCGCCCTGTTCCGCCGCGAGCCGCTCGACCTCCTGATCCAGCGCCTGGTGGGCGACGTCACGTTTCAGGAGCTGCGGCACCCGCTGATCGTGAACACCGTGGACATCAATTCCGGAATGCAGATGTTCTGGGGGCTCGACGGGCTCGACGAGGTCCCGGTGCGGGACGCCGTGTTCGCATCGTGCGCGCTGCCGGGTTACCTGCCGCCGCGCGAGATCCGCGGGCGGTTCTACGTGGACGGCGCCACGGTGGATAACCTGCCGGTGGGCACGGCGCGCATTCTCGGCGCGGACCTGATCCTCGCCGTGGACGTGTCCGCGTCGAACGCGTTCCGCGCCGACACGCAGGAGGAAGGCTTCGCCGCCGTGTTCGCGCGCGCGACGGAGATCGCAATGCAGTCGCTGCTGGAGCAGCGACTGCGCGACTGGACGACCCCGCCGATCTATTACGTCCACCCGCGCGTCGAGCACATCTCCGCGTTCTCGTTCGACCACCTGCGCGAGCTGGTGGAGGAAGGCTATCGCTCCACGGTCGCCGCGCTCGAACGGCCGGCCGAATGGCCCGGCCCGGGGGACGCGGGGATGTACCCGCGCCGCGCCGTCACCGTGCGCGTCCAGCGCGAGCGCTGCATCGGGTGCGGCGCGTGCCTGGTGCAGGCGCCGCCCGGGATGTTCGTGCTCGACGCGCAGGGGAAGGCGGTGGTGACGCGCCCCGACCAGGAGTGGTCGCCGATCGACGGCGAGTTCATCCGCCACTGCCCGACGTACGCGATCAGCGCGCGACCGGCGGCCTCTGCCGCCGAAACTCGGCGTCAATCCGGATGAGGTCCCGCGCCACCCGGTCCCAGTTGTAGTAGGTCTCGACCCTGCGGCGGCCGGCCGCGCCCATTTGGCGACGCAGGCCGTCGTCCCCGAGCAGCCGCTTCACGCCCGCGGCGACGGCCTCGGGATCCTCGGAGTTCACGAGGATCCCCGATTCCCCGTCGCGCACGGCCTCCGGTACGCCACCCGTGCGCCCGCCAACGATCGCAAGTCCGCAGGCCGACGCTTCGATGAACGCGAGCGGGAAGCCCTCGTTCAGATCGTGTACCCGCCGCGACGCTCCCACATACAGCGTGGCCGCATTGTAAAGACCCGGCAGGTCGTCGTTCGCCACCGGGCCGAGGAATCGGACTGCGTCGGCCACGCCCAACCGGGCGGCCAGCTGCTCGAACTCCGCGCGGTACGGCCCGGCGCCGGCGACTGCGTAGCGCGTGCCCGGGAAGGCCGCCCGCACCGCGGGGAGGGCCTTGATGACGGTGTCGATTCCTTTGACCCGCTGGATGCGGGCAGCGGTGAGCAGCCATGGTCCGCCATCGAGGCCGAACTTCGTCCGCACGCCTTGCGGATCAACCCCGGGGCGGAAATGCTTCGGATCCGCACCTAGCTGGACCACTCGCACTGTCTGCGCGAGCCGCAGCGCGCCGTGCTCCTCGAGGACGCTGCGGGCCAGGTCCGCCGTCCAGTGACTCACCGCCACCACGACCGAGGCCGGATCCAACAGGAGGCGCGCCATGCGGCGCTTGAACCGCGAGCGGCGGCTCTTCTCCTGCAAGAGAAGGAGTTCCGTACTGTTGTGCACGACGATGCCGTAGGGGAGTCCGTAGCGGGCGGACAGCCATCGTGCGGGATAGGCCGCCGGTTTCAGCTCACCGCACCAGGCGAATCCCGGACGCAAGCGACGAGCGAGGCTGCTCGCACGCCACGTCCAGGCCGCCAGCCCGTTGATCGTCCGAAGGCGCCGCGCCGGCACGCCGACCCGGTCGACGGTCTGCGGGATCGCCCGGTCGACGGCTTCGCTGCCAGGATACGTGCCGGTGGAAACGACGAGTGCTCCGGGAGGAAAGTGCCGGGTCAGCTCTCCCATCATGCGGGCGATGCCGCCCTCGTGGGGCGGGAAGTTGTACGCGAGGAGAAGCGTGGTGCTCAAGCGGGGAACTGCCCCACCACTTCCGCTTCGATGGCGCGGAGATCCCGCACGACGCGGTCCCAGTTGTAGTACGTCTCGACCGCCCGTCGTCCAGCCGCGCCGATGCGCCGGGCGAGCCCGCCGTCGGCGAGGAGGCGCGAGACCGCGTCCCCGAGCGCCGCCGGATCCTCGGGCGGCACCAGGAAGCCCGTCTCGCCGTCGCGCACGGCGTCCGGAATCCCGCCGGAGTTGCCGCCCACGACCGGCAGCCCGCACGCCGACGCCTCGACGAGCGAGATCCCGAATCCCTCGACGCCGACCCGCTCGGCGCGGCGTGACGCCCCCACGTACACCGAGGCGAGGTTGTACAACGCGGGCAGGTCCCGGTCGTCGATCGCGCCGAGGAACGTCACCCGGTCCGCCACGCCGACCTGGCGCGCCAGCTCCTCCAGCTGCTCGCGCGCCCCCCCCGGGCCGCTGCCGGCCACGACGTAGCGCACGTCAGGCGCCCGCTCGAGGATGGCGGGGAGCGCCTGCAACACCGTGTCCATGCCCTTGTGCGGCGTGAGCCGCGCCACGGTGAGCAGCCAGCGGACGCCGCCGTCCGGTAGGCCGAAGCGCTGGCGCAGCTCCGCCGGATCCACGCCGGGCCTGAAGCGATCGGGATCGGTGCCGAGGTGCACCACGCGCAGCCGCTGGCCGTGGCCGTCGAGCCCCAGCTCGCCGAGGACGCTGAGGGCGAGGTCGCGGGTCCAGGCGCTGTTCGCCATGAGCACCGCGGCACCGCCCAGGATCGCGCGCGCGGAGCGCCGCTTGAAGCGGGACTGGCGGGACTTGTGCTGCTCGGTCAGCAGGTCGCCCCCGTGAAAGTAGATCCCGTAGGGCACGCGGCAGCGCTCCAGCACCCAGCGCGCGGGGTAGCCGGCAGGCTTGACGTTGCCGCAGTGCACGAAGCGCACGTGGTGGCGGCGCGCGAGCGCCGCCGCCCGCCGCGACCAGAGCAGCAGCCCCGGCAGGGTCTTCGTGAGCCGGCGGCTCACCGGCAGGCGGTCCACGACGCCGTCGAGGTGGGCGTCGAAGTCCGCCGCATCGCGATCCTGGGGCGTCGAAACGATCAGCTCGCCGGGCGCGTAGCGCTTCGCCATCTCGCCGTGCAGGCGGGCGATACCCCCGCCCATCGGGGGAAAGTCCTGCGCGAGCAGCAGCGTCGTCATCGCGAACGCTCCCAGAGGCGGGCGTACTTCAGGAACACACTCACGGCGGCGAGCCCGCACAACACGACACCGTGCCATCCGTCGAGAATGCCGAGCTGCAGGAAATACATGCGGACGAAGCGCACGGGCGGGCGGAGCAGGAGATCCGTGACGCGCGGCCGGCGCCCGCGGCCCGCGAGCTCCTCCGCCGCGAACCCCGTGGAGCGATCGAGCTTCTGCAGGTAGTGCTTGAGATCGCGATAGGGCACGTGCTCGAGCGGAGCGCGGAGGCGGCCCACGTCCGCCACCGGCTCGAGCGACCCGTGCACCTTGCGCTCGCCGAAGCGGCGGTTGCGCCGGAACAGCCGCACCACCCAATCGTTTCCCCACCCCCCGTGCCGGACCAGCCTGCCGAGGAACACGTTGCTGCGGCGCACCTCGTAGGCCTCGTGCGCCGGCGCCGCGACCGTCGCCGCGAGCTCCCGCGCGAGCGCCGGCCCGACCCGCTCGTCGGCGTCGAGAGTGAACACCCACTCGTGCGCAGCCGCGGCGATCCCCGCGTTGCGCTGCGCGGTCCCGGGGCCGGGGTGGCCCAATACCCGCGCGCCCGCCTGCCGGGCGAGCTCGGCGGTGCCGTCGGTCGAGGCGTTGTCCACCACGATCACCTCGCCGGCGGAGGTCAGCCCCCGCACGCACTCACCGATGTTCGCTGCTTCGTTCCGCGTGGGGATGACGAACGTAAGGGGAGTGGGGGGGGGCGCGGTCATGACCTTCGCTGAATGCTAACCAGACGCATCGCCGGCGAGCAATCGCCGCCGCGCGAGCGCTTCGCGATACACCGCCTCGGTGCGCTCGGCGGTGCGCTCCAACGTGAAGTCGCGCCGCACCACCTCCCGCCCCGCGCGCGCCACCCGCCGGGAGAAATCGCCGTCGCCGAGCACGCGCTCGAGGGCCCGCGCCCAACCCGCCGGGTCGAGCGGCGGGACGAGCACGCCGGTCTCGCCCGACGTGA